>Ga0315314_1000779_pt1 | contig 31575 bp, 28 predicted proteins | sample TDP9_MG_FD_203631 | JGI IMG/M metagenome (GOLD analysis project Ga0315314, IMG submission 203631) | Freshwater sediment microbial communities from Lake Towuti, South Sulawesi, Indonesia - TDP9 | ecosystem: Environmental > Aquatic > Freshwater > Lake > Sediment | place: Indonesia: South Sulawesi... | reverse complement strand
GCGGAGTGTCCGTGAAAAAGCTATCCTTGATTCTGGTGCCCACGACAAGTGTAGCTGGCTCAACTCAAGTTTCTGGGCGCATTGTTGAGACTGGCTTGCACAAACTCATGAAACTGGGTATAGATCCCAAGAAGGCGACAAATGCTTTCGGCTTGGCGCCCGTCGCGCCTATTCATCCAAAGTTCATGGCGGCAATGGGTCGAACCAATGATGCCATTCTGTATGCAGGCTTCGCCCACTACGATGTTCTCGGCTATAGTGACGAGGAATTGAGTCAGATTGTCGAGAAGGCACCATCTTCTGCTTCCAAAGGCTATGGGCAGCCGTTCCAGCAAGTTTTCAAGAACGCAAACTACGACTTCTACAAGATCGACCCAAACTTGTTTGCTCCCGCAACGATTTCAGTATGCAACGCGGACAAGGGTAGCGTCTTCAAAGCTGGAAAGACTAACATTGAGGTCTTCAAACGTTCAATAGGTTACAGCGGTTGACACTCAAGACAGCTCTTTGAGGAACGACTCGAATGGATTTATTTGAGGCTGTGGAAAAGAGAAGAAGCATAAGAAAATTCAAACACAAACGAGTCGCTGCACGAGATTTGAGAAGGATTTTGGAGACTGGCCGATTGGCTCCTTCGGGAGGCAACCGTCAGCCATGGTATTTCATCGTTGTCAGGCATCCAGAAACAAAGAAAGCGCTGGCGATAGCTGCTAACAATCAAGAATTTGTTGCAGATGCTGACGTGGTAGTAGCCGCCTTGGGTGACCCGATGGTTTCTGCCGCGAAGCTGCCTTACTCGCTCTCTTCAACAAGAATAGCCTACAAGCAAGACCCCATGATTGCTGTTGAACATATGATTTTGGCTGCAACGGCACTTGGCTACGGCACGTGCTGGATCGGCGCATTCAACGAAGAAAAAGTCAAAGAGATCTTGAAGATTCCAGAAACCTTGGCTGTCATCGCTCTCTTACCGATCGGCATCCCAGATGAGCTTCCTGCTCCACGACCTAGAAAAGCCTTCTCAGAGATATTCCATAAAGAATCCTTTGGAACTCCACTAGAACTGTGAAGTCAGATGATATAATCCTAGAAAATCCTGTACAAAGGATGATTAGCGACGAGTGGTTTAGTTCCATGGAGTCTAGATGAGCGATAAGCGATGATGGCATCTGTCATCGCGCATGCTGGAATCACGTTCCTAGCCTGTTTCAAAGGTCCGTATATGAGAAAGTTGGCTCCACTCATCTGAGCAATTGTGTGCGCAGAGGCATTGTACGCGGCGAATCCTCGCATCAAAGCTTCATCCTGAACACGCCTCCAGCCAAAAGTAGCATTAGCGGGAGAACAACCAGCAGGATACCCTAATTCCTCCTTGACCAGTTTGATAGCTTCCACTGCATAAGCGATGCTGGGAATATCGAAAACAATCGTGTCCACGAGAATCTGGCTGATGCCTGCTTTCTCAGCAATCTCAGCTAATCCCTTTTGACCCATCCTTCCTTTTAAAGCGGTGACTCTTCCAGCAGGAGAATAATCCAATTCGTTCTGAGCTATCAGGACAGCCGCCGTCACTCCTGAGTCATGAATCGCATCCAATTCGTCATGGGTTGTCTTGGGAGAAACCGCGTTGACCACTGCCCGCTTCTGCAAACCATGATCTCTCACAGTTTCTAGACCCCCTATTTGCGTTTCAGATGTTGCGCCGTCGACTAGAAAAACGCCACTGCTCTTTTCAGCCACGAACAAGATATACTTCTGCATTGCTGCAGCATGGGACGCCATAACATCCAAAAAATGCGGCACACCCGTCTTCTCAGATAGGTCGTCGGCAACGCTGATCCACTTCAACACAGCCTTGGTCTCGAACTCGCCCTTGTCGTGATTGTTAACTTCAGGCATGCCTTTGTAGAAAATGTTCCCAACTAGGACTGTGGGCAACTCGCCTGGTTGACCGCCAACTCTGACGTTTCCGATTTGATACACACGTTGTTCAGCCTTGAATCGAAGCAAGTAAGAGCCCGTACCTATGGTTCAACGTCATTTTGTTGAATACGAGAATATCTGTCTAGTGCTCCTTCTGCGTCTTTGAAAGAATCGATCCAAAAGCGGATTCGAACCAACGGAGCATTCTACTTGAAGCTGAGTTACGCATCCTGAAAAAGCATGAGTTTCATTTTGTTGCAACAGGGATTCTGCGTTGAACCAGAAAACCGATAACATACGCTGTGTAGATGTCGATTATGCCTTGAGCAGTATTCCAAAAAGCCACTTCACCAACGAAAGCGCTGAGACCAACAAGACCTATAGACTGCCCAACAAAACTTTGGTACAGGTTGTAAAACTGAATGATGTCGTTTGGAGTCTTGAACCAAACTGGAAAGAAAAACGGAAGAGCAAAATAAAAATTGAAAACAACTGTAACTAAAGCTCTGACAACAAGAGCCACCACACTCGCAACCACATAGATACGCTTCCTCAGAATCAAAGACTTAGCTCCACCAATCCTCCAGGCAAAAAGAGCAGGAACCGCAAACATCCACACACTAGCCACAGACTTCATAACAGCGCCAACCCAGCCACCAGCAAAAGGACCCAAAACACCAACCAACGGAACACTAATCAACAAACTCAACAAAGCAGCATCAAACCCGAACAAAAGCCAACACAAAACCCAAGGAACAGCCACTAAATCAACACGCATGAACCAAGGCGTCAAAAACAAAGGCGGCAAAGCTTGCATGACAACGGACAAGGAAGCCAAAACAGCCGCACCAGCAATCTTAACCGCAGGCTTCTTAACCGAATAAACCAAACACACTCGCCTCAAGACGACACACATCCATCAAGGTTCTTATTTAAGAGTAGCTACTCAAAAACGGCTACTCCAATTGCAGCAAAACAACATGCCGAGCTCACCCAGAACCGAAGAACAGAATACGCACAGACCATGCTGAACCGCACCGCGAAAAAGAAGCTGTTGTGGCAGACCTACGCCAGTCAACAACAACTTCATAACAGCCACGCCCACACGTGATGATGATGCTATAGCGCGAGTCAACTTCATCACGCAGACAAACAGTCTGCACTTTAGTGTTCAAGTACAACTGTCCAAATCTGCCTGCAGCTACAAGCCGCAACGTAGTTGAAGAAGGCGCTGAGCTACTGTACCCTTCTTCTTCTTTTGAAATTCTCTTTCCCGCAGAGCATCCTAGAGATGAGTAAACGTCACGCAAACCAACATTGAACTTCACCACAAGCAATGCACAACCGCACCACAAAACGAAAGTAAACAGAACCAAAACACCAATCAGAACAGCAAACAGCCCTCAGAACACAAATAGAAAAGCAATACTTTCACCCCAAAAAAATTTCAGCACTCATACTAACAGACCAGAAAAAGTTTAACCCTCAACCCACAATCATCCATAAACATCCACACAAACCAGAGACGAGAAAAATGCCCCCAGACCTACCTATCCCAATGATCGCAGTTGTAGGAAGCCGACACTCAGGCAAAACAACAACAGTAGCGGCTATAGTCAAAGGACTAACAGCAAAAGGATACAAAATCGCAACCGCAAAACACATTCACCAATCAGCCTTCACAATAGACACCGAAGGACGCGACACATGGAGACACGCCCAAGCCGGAGCACAAACCATAATTGCAGTTGCACCAAACGAACTCACAACAATCAAAAAACTGAACACCGCTAAGCTTACCCTAGACGACATAACTGAAAACTCAGAAGACAACATCGACATCATCATCATCGAGGGCTTCAGAAGCCTAGTAGCTCAAAACCTAACAATACCCAAAATCGTCACAGTAAAAAACAAAGAAGAAATAGACGAAGCAACCCGGATTTTCAAGCCAATTCTAGCATTCACCGGCGTACTACCTCAAACAGAACCAAGTACACAACAAATCCCGCTGATTGACATCAAAAACGAACCAGAAAAACTCACAAAAATAATCGACAAACGCATCGGCCCCATCATAAAAAAGAAACAACAAACAACGATCACGACCAGCATCCACATCAACGGACACACATTGTCATTAAACCCCTACGTCCAAAAAGTCACGAGAAACGTAGTCTTCGGCGTCATTTCCACCCTAAAAGGAGCCAACATCAAAGGAACCGAAGACATCCAAATCAAAATCACAAACCCAAACGAATCAACCAACGAAAACCCCCAAACTCGCACAAATCACCACAAACCACACAGAGCAACACAAAATCCCGCAGAACAAAAAACACGAAAAAACAACAAAAAACAATCAAATTGACGAACATAGAACCAAAACGGGTTTATGGGGTTTGGAGAAGGGGTCGAAAGAGAGAAAGGAATCCACTCGAAAAATAATCACATTTTCACGAGTGCTGCCTCTCCAAACCTGTCCAACCCGTCAACCATGCTGGTCAACCATGTGAACACAAATCGCGACTAACTTTATCATAAAATCAAAAAAATTGGGAGTTTAAAGAGCTTTGAACGCATCAAACCACTTATTATACGAAGCAACCATATCAACAGACACACTAGGCTTCCTCGCCTCCAAGATACCACGAAAGTCCTCCATCGCAATCGGCCTCGGCTGAGCCTGCTTATCCTTCGCTCTACCAGACTCAAAGAACTCTCCCACAACTTTCAAATGCGCTGACTGAGCCGCGTCCCTTATGTCACTACCAGAGAAACCCTCAGACATACGACTTAATTCATAAAGATCCATGTCCGACCCAAGCGTCAAATGGCTCGTGTACAGCTTGTACATATGCAGACGCGCATTGTAATCCGGCAAAGGCACCAAAATACGCTTCTGAAAACGCCTAATAAAAGCCCAATCCAAATCCCAAGGCTTATTCGTGGCACCGATGACATAACCATGCAGGTTCTTGCCCTTATCAATGACGCCATCCATCTCCTTCAGAAACTGATTGCGCATCCGCACTTCACCGCCCACCTCATTTGAATGCTTCCCAATCAACGAATCCAACTCATCGATGAAAACAATCGCAGGTCGACCGTCGCCAGCAGTTTTCCTAACCGTTGAAAAAAGTTTAGCGACATTCTGCTCGGCTTCACCTAACCACTTCGACATAATCGAAGCCGCATCAACCGAGAAGAAAGCCGCGTCGATCTCAGTGGCAACAGCAGCAGCTAGCAAAGTCTTGCCGCAACCAGGCGGACCGAAGAGCAAGATCCCTCTCGGCCATCCAAGAGGGAACAGGTCCGGTCTCTGAACAGGATAAACTACGGCCTCCTTGATTGCCTTCTTTGCCGGTTCCAACCCCACAACTTCATCCCATTTGACATTCGGCTTCTCCTTGAGCACTAACTCCTCGAACGAAGCCTTCTTAGTATCTGACGATGGCGCAGTACCATTTGCACTCTCTTCTGTTGGCGGCTTTTCCTCTTCCTGCTGCGGCTCAAATGATCCTCCAACGCCCTGCACTGCACGTATCCTTTCTTGATAAGACATAGCTCGTTGGATGTACACTTTGTTCAAGCCATAGTCTGGATACAGTTGAACTAGTTTGAGCAGTGTCTCGATGGCTTTTTGATACATTGTGATTGCCATGCCTTTAGAGCCCTGCTTGTCCAGGCGAACAGCTTCAATGGCATAACTGGTTGCAGCCTTTTCCAATTCTGAAGAAGCGCTCAAATATCTTTCACCTTTGAATCACGATTTTCTGTTTCTTGCCCAAGCTCTCCAACGCCTTTTCCAGATCTTCATGCGGCACGCTCAACTCATCGGCGCATTGCTCCAGATCTATCTCGCCCTTTTCCCGAGCGTACTGCAGAATAGCGTCTTCAAGCGGCTGTTGCTCAACTCTGTACGAAACCTCTCGAAGCTTCACGTCCTTATACGTTACGTAAGACTGATGTTCTCGTTCCTCTTTATCCTCAGATGGCTGGGTTACCTCAGAACACGTAGCTGACAAGGCGATCATCTGTTTCTTGACACTTTCTCGAGATGCCTCCGCCTTTGCAGCAATCGCAGAAGCCGGCGGGGCTGGTAGTTGCTCAGTTAATTTTCGCTCGAGAAAAGCTGAAGCTTCGTTGAGTATTTCTTCACCAGCCTCGGTCTTTCGAGTCAACGGTGCTATGTCTTCGACCGAGGTCATTCTTGTCACAGCTAGAGTTTCGTTTATGCTCTCGTTCACTTTCTGAAGTTCAGCCGCCACGTCGGGCATGACGTTAGCCATGGTTTCTGTCAATGCACGTAGGCTATGCAATGCTGGCTTGAGGTCAGCCATTATTTGGCTTACTTCTTTTATTGTTTCAAGCCGCAGTATGATACGTTCAAGGGCGAGTTGGCATTGTGTTATCATGGCAAGGACTTTGCGAACTTCGGATAGCTCATTGGCGGATATTGCGGCTCGTTCTTGGCGTTTTATCCTTATCTGAGTGACGCAGGCGTTGAAGAGTGCTCTATCTCTTTCACGCAAACGAACTGTAGCTTGGTCTAAACGCAGTTGTTGAGTTTTCAATCTTCGGACAGTCTCAGAAATAACCTCACCGATCGGTTGTTGTGGAGGCTGAAAAATCCTCACCAAGCTTTTTCGCCGCCTCCACACATTTGTCCGAGTTTAACCTGATTTGCTGGCACTTTTCACGTGCACTACAACTGGGGGCTCGGGCAATGGTGGCGTAGATGGTGGTTTCGTTTCAGTCTCTTTATCCGGCGGTGTGGTGTCGCCAAGTAAAAGATTGGAGAGTTGACTTCTCAGAGATTCCAAGTCGGTTTTTTCGGAGTTGACTTTCTTTAAGCCGTCCTGAACCATTTGCGAGGCGGTTTCGTATGCTGCGTCGTCGATCCTGCCGATCTCGCGTTCGATCTCAATGTGTATGAGCGCTGAGTTGAGTTCTCTTATCTGGGCGCTGCATTTGCTGATTTGTTTGTCTACTCCTTCCATGTTTGCTTGGGCGTCGGCTCTTAGCTGGTTTAGGGCGCCTTCGAAGTTCTTGTGCAGTTCAGCGAACATCTCAGAAGGGATTCTCTTTTTGTCGATTAATTCGCTTAGCGCTTGGTCTTTTCTCCAGATTAGTGGGATTTCGTCGCATAGAGCTTTTACTTTGAGTTTTATTGAGGGCATCAGTGTGATCTCTTCGCCTTCAGTTTTGAATTGGTCGCTTGGGTAGCGTTGGAATTCGCCGTCTCCATGCTCTACGAAGACTCCGTTTATTCTTCCGTTTGGTGTAACTGCGAAAGAAGCGATTTTGCCTACTTGTCTGCCATATTCATCTTTGACTGGTTTCCCAATGTATAGAAAAAGGTTGGATGTAGGTCGTGCTGACATTTTTTCACCTCATTTTTGTGTTTGACTTAGCCTTGGGTTTCTGTGGTTGCTGTTTTTTCTGCCCCTGGTATGGCGGGCATGCCAGCGGGCAGATCTGGGAATTTCTCTTTGATTCTTTGTTCGGCTACTGAGGCTGCTTCGTTAAGGATTTTTTGGGCGTCTTCGTTGGCTGATTCGAAGTTGATGGTTAGGCCTGTGCTTTGGCCGGCGTCGATTATGATGCCGTTGAGTAGGTTGCCGATTTGTCCTAGTTCTCTTTCGGCTTCTGGGAATATGCTTGCCATGCCTGTTCTGACTGTGCGTAGTACGCCTACTGCTGGTGCCAGCGTGGAGACTACGTCGCCGAGTTCGCTTACTGTCTTTAGTCTGAGGACTATTTGTTCTAGGGCTAGTCGTGCGTGCATTATCATTTTTTCCATTTTTCTGACTTCGGCTAGTTCGTTGGCGAATACGTTGGCGCGTGGCATGTCGTGTTTGCTGTAGGCTTCGACTATGCGGACGAATATGGTTTTGTCGCGTTCTGTGAATCTTTCAGCTGCGTTGTCTAGGCGTTGGACCTGAAGCTCGATTCTGCGTACTGCGAAGTCTAGGCGTGGTTTGAGTGGTCCTGAGGGTCTGACTGCTTCTTTGAGTCTTGATTGAATGGGTGTTGTTTCTTCTCTTTCTCCCCATTTTTTGGCGAATCTTTCTGACATAGAGTTTTTCCTCCGACAGTGGATAGCGTGGGAAAAGTGTATTTTTACGCATCTAACACGCTTGGATTATCGGCGTATATATGTGGGTATATATGCGGGTGGGGTTTTTGCTTTGTTCGTAGAATTTTATTATGCAAATAGTGTTTGTTGTGTTGCGGTTTTTTACGTTTTTGTGTAGGTTAGACTGAATAGGTGGTTTTTGGGCTTAGTATTTTTCACTGGTGATAAAGTATGGGTGAAAGAGTCAAGATGATTGGGACCTTTGCTGTGCTTGGGTTCATGGCTGGTCTTGTGGCTAATGCGACTTGGCGCTACGTGATTCCTTGGCTTAGTGCTATTGTGTTTCCAGCTTTGGGTTTGGAGTGGATTTTCAGCGGGATTGCCGGTGCCTTTATTACTTTGGGTCTTGTGACTGCTTGGGCTTATATTAGTGGTCCTAGTGACTCGTAGGGTGTAGGGGTTCCAGTTTTTCACCATTTTCTTTTCTCTTTGTCTCGTTAGTTTAGACTGGTTAGTATGAGTCTGGAAAAATTTTTTTGCAGTGAAAGTTGGGTTTTTCTGTTTGTGTTTTGGTCTCTGTTCTTGGTTTTGTTTGTGGCTTGCGGGCTGTTTGAGGGTGTTTTAGCGTGACGTTCTATGTTGGTATGCGTGACGTTTCATGTTGGTTAGCGTGACGTTTGCGTATGTTGTTTTTGGGTTAGGGTGAAGTGGGTTTCGAGTTGGGCTGAGTCGTTGCGTGTGACGTGTATGATTTTCTGGTAGTTGTTTTCGTTCAGAAAGTTGCTGAATGTGGTTTGTGTGGGTTTTTCTCTGGAGCAGACTACGACTTCGTTGTTTGGGTTGGTCCATGTTACGAGTCCTCTGGTTTTTCCTTTCTGCATAATGTTGATGTGTGCTTGGTTTGTGTTTGTGTCCAGGTGTAGTATGATTATTGTGTTGCGTCCTTCGAGGCTCTCGTACAGCGCGTGCGCGGCTTTTGTGGGGTTTTGTGTCTTAGCCAGTTGTTCTTCGTAGTGGTGTGGGATGATTTCTGAGTCGATGAGTTTGATTGGTTCTGATTCGAAGATATGTTTTGTTTTGAGTTTCGTTTTGAGTTGCTGGTAGTTTTGTACGTATCCGTTGTGGGCTGAGATTATGTTGAGGTCGGTGGGGCAGCGTGGTTTGTAGGGTTGTGTGCACTCGTCATAGTGGATTGTGTCTGTGAATTCTGGGCTTGCTCGGCGCACGTGACCCAGTATCAGAGCGGAGCTTGCGGCTGCGAGGCTGGGTTGTTGTTGTAGGTCGTTGACTGGTGAGCGCTGGGTTTTGTTGGTTTTGCCGACCTTGGTAAGTGTGATTTGGTGTTTCTGATTTAGGTAGGCTATGCCTGCGCCGTGTCCGCCGACTGGTGTGGGTTCGTCGGGTTCTTGGTCGTTTTCGAGGATGTGTAATGCTTTTAGTACCTGGGTGATTGGGATGGGTTGGTGTCCCATGTAAGCGAATATGCCGCACATGAGTGGTAACGTTGTATTGATGGTTTTTTAACTCTGTGCTGCGGCATAGGAGATTGATGACAGTGTTTGGCTAGGGTCGATGTCGTAGAGGCGGTGAGCGCTATGTGCTGTGTTGATATGCGCTGCGGGAAGAGAAATTTCAGAAGAAGAAGGAGATAGTCGCTTAGCGCCTTCTTCTGCTTTGGGCTGTTGTTTAGAAGTAGTAGTCTGCGCCGCGTGTTTGTTGACTACTACTTCTTTGAGGAGTAGCAGCTGCTGCTCTGGCTTGGAGGGCTTGGACAGTTGTGGATGAACACGAAAGACTGTGCTGCACAACTTCTTTCTTGCGCTGACTGCACTGCTTCGGGGCGAGTCGAGTGTCCAGATGTCATAGACTAATGCATGTTTCGTGGTTTTCTGGTCTTGAAGATGATGGTGTATGGAACCTTACTCCAGATGTCATAATATTTCGAGTAATATTCTGCGATGTATGGAATCTTTTTCCGCTCCTGTTCGTTCAGTATGTCAACATCGTAGGGTTCGGGCTCCAGAATTCTCTCGACACTAAAGCCATTGTTAACAAGCACGTCGAAATAGTCTTGTAGGGTTCTCTGACCCGTATTGAATTTGGCTATCCTCTCTTCAGCTTTCCATTTCCATTGGCGTTTTCTTCCGTCAAAGTAACTGCCGACTGCCCACATTCTTCTTCTCCCGTAGCGGACCACTCTTCCTCTGTGAGCAACGGGATGGACAACCGCGAAGACGAACAGACCCGACTTCTTCAGCACTCTAAACGTCTCTTGGAATGTTTTCAGGAGATCGTCGACGTAATCAAGGGCAAATGAGGAAAGAACAATGTCAAAGCTTTCATCAGCGAACACACGAAGATCTTCCATGTTACCGACATGGAAGGTAACATTGACTCGTTCTTTCTTCGCGAGTTTTCGAGCGTGCTTGATCTGCTCTTCTGAGATGTCAAGACCGATAGGCTTCGCGCCCCACTTCGCTAGAGCTACTGAGTTCTGTCCTCCGCCGCAGCCGATCTCCAAGATGTTTTTGCGCTTAACGTTTCCGAGCAATTTGAGCTCGGACTCGCCGGGGGAAATCGGTCCGTAATGCACATCTTCAATTGATATTGTAGTCTTCGCTTGATAGCTTCGAGAGATGATGTTCCAGCCGTTTTTAGCTGACATTTCCGCTTCGCCCAATGAATGCCTAGTGCTCAGTTGTGACGTTCTTCTCTGTTAAGCACTTTTCCCCTAATTGGACTGGTGGTTGCAGCTTCTCTTTAAGTGAGAGTTGAGAGTACATCTCAGAATAATTGTGGTAGGGGCACAAATGCAGGAGCCTGAGTTGATTAAGGATTTGGCTGATCGTATTCTGCGGGATGATTGTGATCCTGTGGTTCGTTTTCGTTTGCTGCGGGATGTTTTGAAAGTGTCTCGTAACTCAAATGAGTTTGTTGATGCTCGGCGTGAGATGTTGAAGAGCAGGTGGGTTGTGGAGCTCGAAAGTGAGCAGAGGGAGAATGGAGGTTGGGGTAGGTTTCACTCTGCAATGAAGAACAAGGGCAAGATCGCGACGACTGAAGCGGCTGTTGAACGCGGCTTGGCTTTGGGTTTGGAGGCGTCTGATCCCGCTTTCTGTGATGCTATAAGGTATCTTTCGCGTTTGCTTGATGGGCTAATTGATTTTCCTGATCCTCCTGAGCATAATAATCGGTGGGCTACAGGTGCTCAGTTGTTTGTGGCTTCGACTTTGGCTAGGATTTGTCCAACGTTGCCGATTCTTGATAAACCGTGGAAGTTTTGGGCTGAGATTGTGGAGCGCACCTTCGGTTCGGGGAGATATGATGAGGAAGCCGAGATTCGAGCGCATCGAGTGTTGACTGGAGCTTCCGTCAGAGATAGCTATCTTGTGCTTAACAATAGGTATCAGTTAACCTTGCTTGGTTCGCGAGCGCATGAATTGCCAAGATCTCTTGAGAGGGCTTTGGTTGATTGGGTATGGCACAAGGAGGATGGTGTTGGCTATCTAGAGATTCCCTTGTCGAAACTTCCTCAACGTTTCACAGCGGGAATGCTGGACAGACTTTTCACGTCGCTGGAGATACTTTCCGTCTTTCCGAGTTGGCGTAAAGTTGCGAGTAAGATAATCGGTTGGCTGTGGGCGAACAGAAACGCTGAAGGGTTCTGGGACTTCGGACAACGAGCAAGCATGTCAGTTTATTTTCCTCTTTCAGAAAACTGGCGATTTAAGAAACGTCGGCAACATGACTGGTCAACACGAGTTCTCGCACTACTTAGAAAATACTATGTCTTGGTGGGTGCCTAGTGCCTGTCACAGACCTAGCACACTAGCTTCTATAATGGCAGCAACAAGCAGCAGTCCTACAATTGCGATGATTGTCTTCCACGAATTCCGGAAAATTCTCTTTTTGAAGTCAGCCACACGCCTCATTAAAAGAAAGTACAGAAGAAGAATTGATTCGCCTATTGCCAGCGTATATGCCACGATTTCCAGTATGCCAACCGGGTTCAGGAAAGTCGTGATAACCGCGTCTAGAGTTGTGTATCCCGAGGCTTTAGCTATCATGCCGATGAAGAAGCCGGTGTTGTACATGGCATACAGCATGAATATTGAGCCTATGCCTGGAACTAAGGATATGAGAGCTATCAGACAATTGTTAATGAATATTGAGGCAGCGTTCAATGTTCTCACTTGTTCAAGTAGCTCTTGGGTTGCCGCAACTGCCTCGCTCATTGGAACCATGTTCCCTTGGACTGCTCCATAAAGCACTGCAATGGCAATCAGAAAGAAGGATGGGAAGAGTATGCTGATAAAGGAAAGTGAAAAGTAGTCGTGCCTTGGCGGTGTAGTGTTCTGCATCGCTTCTATTCGTCCCTCAGTTTTCTAAATGACAATACTTCTCGCAGTTTTGGGATGAGTATCTTTTGCTGCCCTTCTTAACTTTTCGATAGCATTTAAGAGGATTTGGAAAAGCCTGGGCTTAGACTAAACGCTTCTTTTCTTTGTGCCAGAGCACTAACATGACGCCTATTAGTCCAAAGGCGGCAATCGAGAGCGTGGCCATTCTAGGCAGTTCGCGTTCCCATGTGGGTTTGACCAGAAATGTTTTGGTGGCGGTTCCGTAGGTCTGAATCGATTCTGTGGTATAGCTTGCTTCAACTATTAGAGCGTACGTGCCTTGCATTGAGCCCTTGCCACTTATCTGATAACTCGTCTGGTACGTGCCTGTCGCCATCCATTGTAGGGTCAGCGACTCGGTGGACCCGTCTGGTTTTTGAAGTTTCACGTCCATCGAAGTTGCGTCTGTTGGTATTCCCTTAAAGGCTGTTTGAATGTAGAACATGGCCGTTTCTCCCTTGAAGAAGATGGCGCCAACTTCAGCCATAACCCCTAAAGGAGTTGTATCTATGATGATGAACGCTGCTTCTGAAGCGTAGTACTGTGAAACTCCTGAATACGGGTCAGAGCCCCACATCAATGCCTTAACAAGATGAGCCCCAGCTGATGCCAAAGGCGCATTCAGCGTAGCCTGCATGTTTCCGTCCAGGTCCGAGGCTCCAAAGCCCAGAAGTTGATCATCAAATGAGATAGTTGTCCCTAGACTGGAAGAGTAGGGATAAGGGAAGCCTGTTCCATTAACTGTGATTTTTGTGCCAACAGCGCCCGAGGAAGGCTTCACAGTGATGTGGGGTAGCACCCTTAAAGGTTTCTGGTCGAAATTCTGAGTTGTCATGTCTGCAGCTTTTACCCAATGAGTGCCCAGAGTCGATGGCGGAAGCTCGAAGGTAAACGTGAATTCTCCGTTAATATCAGCGGTCGTTGTTCCGATCAATATGTAGTCCACGCGCCACCACCATTGTTCGGGAACGTAGCTACCCCAGAAAATGCTCAAGTCACTATCTGGGACAGCGTCAGAACCCGTTACCATCACTTGAGTTCCGACGATGCCTTCGCTTGGAGTTATGGAGATTGCGATTGGAGGTCTAACAGATATGGTGGCTTGGGCGGCGGCTGTTAAGTCGTCGTTGTCAATGACAGTTAATGAGATGACGTAAATGCCTTGATGGCTGTATGAATGTTCCACTGTGGAACCTGAGGCGTATGTTTCGTCGCCGAAATCCCATTTGTAGTTGACAATCCAACCATCAGGGTCCGATGCAACTGCTGTGAATGACACAGCTTCATTCACGACCGGCTTTTCTGGAGTCCATTGGAATGACACGGTTGGTGGAGCGTACACTTTTACACTCTTCACTACTCGGTCTGTTTGTCCGCTGCTGCTAGTGGCAGTTAATTCTACTGCGTATGTTCCCGGCTCTGTGTAGGCGTGGGTGATGACTGGGCTGGCTTCAGTGGCGGTGGCTCCGTCTCCAAAGTTCCAGGCATATTTCTCTATATCTTCAATGAGGTCGAAGCTGGCTGAAGCGTTGAACGTTATGGGTTGATTTTCCGTAGGCTGGAAAGGCGTATAAGAGAAGTCAGCGTGTGTACGCAGTCTCTCCAACCAGTAGCCGGGTTCAAACGGATAAGTTGGGTCTCTGAAGGCTTTTACGACATCTTGTCCTGAAATTCTGTCGGTTGACTCAAAGTAGAATGGACCGTTGCTGACCAGGAAATGATTCTTCTGGTTGACCCAGTCTTGTAAGGCGTTGTACCTTCTTGTACGGTTTGCTGCATCGAAATAGGCTAGCGGCATCCCAGTGGTAGCGTTCTTGGCCGCGTCTGGCAGTAAATTCCCAGCCATTATTTGGGCAAGGTTGGCTTTCATCTCTGGCAAGCCAGCCGCTGGAGCAACAAGGTCCAGCCATGGCTTATCTATGGCTCTAGCCTCAGCCCTTGACCACGCTGCTTGTTTAGCCATTACAACTCTTTCGGCTGTGAGCAGGACTTCCCATGGAACTTGGGGAAACAAATTGGCGAATGCTGCTATCTGGTTGTCGTCTGGAAACCAGTAGTCTACATAGACTTCAACCTTGTCGTTACCAATAAATTTGGCGCCCACAAAGTTGTCGACCCACGTTGACAGCAGTCCTGCATAATAGCTGTCGTACCTGAGGTCAGCGACGCCTTCAAGACCCCGTGTTGCCCATTCAAGCATCATGTACAATGCATATCGGGTGTCTGCCACTGTCATGGGCTGCCCGTGATGCCAGTTGCTGAGCTTGAAAGTGAACGTGATTTTTGATTTGGCTTGTCGTCCTTGACCAACATCTTGCCATTGATGGTTCAGAAAATCCCACGTTTCTGCATCTTCAGGCACTGACAACATCGAGTAATATCCCGATGTTTGAACTGTGTAGTCGGCTCTAACAGGCATATAATCGCCCTTGTATGGATGTGGCCAAACGCCAGAATCCATGATTATGTTGCGAATTGCGCCGCTGTAGGTGTCTGTAAAACCAGCGATCGGGTTGTACGCGCCTTGATACATGAATCTCTGGGCAACCTTGAGGCTTCCTCCAGTGCCGTCTGGGCGACGTGATGGGTCCTCGTCGGGCAGCCTAATCGTTGTGAATGTGAATGGCGTCCTAGGACCCACATGGGCTTCAGTTACAAAAGGTGGAAACCGCGAACTGACCAGGTAAGGTCCTATTTGGTCAACCAAGAAGAGTCTCACTGACTCCTCGAAGGCGATTTTGACAATCTGTCTAGTCATGAACGCCCTATCACTCAAGTCTGAGAAGTGGCCCTCCATGAATCCTTGACCCAATTCGTCTAATGTGGCGTTCTCATAATTCCAGCAGTCTGGCTCCTGCCAGCCTGGCATGTTGCCGAGGAACGGGCAGTACATCTGAACCAATCCAGCAATATCGTATTTAACCAATGCATCCGATAGAAAACTCTCTGTGTAGAAATGCCATTGGCCTTCAATCGGGTCGGAGCCGTATACTGTGAAGAATGCTCCGTTCAAGTCTCCGTAGACCCTATTCACTGTGAACCCGATGTTTTCGAGGTTTGTTGCCAGCATGTCCCCGATGCTTTTTCGGATGGGGTCGTCGCTTCTTATGAAGCCGTTAACGGTTATTGGTGAACCGTTCTTGTACCATTTTCCATCTTCGCCCCTGATTGCGCCAACCGCGGTCAATGCCTCAGCGATTAGTTGGCTGGCTTTGTCAAAGTTGTAGTTGTATTCTGCAAGCCATGTTTCGGCTAAGTCGTCGATGTCGTCGTAATCTGGGTCAGATCTGCCATATGCCAGTATTTTTGGAACAGCGTCGCCCTTGTGAATCACCTTGATTATGTAGGCTCGGTCAATCAAATATTGAAGCGCCTGTCGAATACATTTAAGGCTGAAGGGGTTGAGGGCTTCTGTTGGTGCCGGATTGAGCACTATGCTGAGGAAGCTCGACATTCCCTTGACTAGGGTGATGTTGGGATCTGATTTAGCCTGCTCCCTTAGAGCTATGGGCAGACGCCAAAGGTAAACATCAGTGCGTCCGGCGCTCACGTCGGCTAACCCTTGGGCTTCGTCCATGGTTTGGGAAAAAGTTATTTGATCCACGAATGGTCCGGTGACTACTGTTTGAGCGGAGGTCTCAGGTACGAGTCTGGGGAGAGTCGATGACGCCAGAAGTGCCAGCATTGCAAACGATAAAATCATCTGGATTCTAATCTTTAAATCCATTCTCTTCCCCTCGATATACGCACTATCTCTGTCTCTTTGGCAAGATATAACTTATGGAAGATTTCTCTATCAGTCGAAATGACCCGTAGCCTTGCACACAAAGAAGCATTTCCTTTAAAGCATGGAGAAAAATCTGGGCGTGCGGCCTCTGCCAGTTTTGTCTGTTAGGTAGTTCAGTTCTCTCTCCTTTCTTGACAGCTACTTCTCTTTCTGGTAAACTCTATAAAGCAACGTGAAGGCAGCTGCAAACATGGGCGACAAGATTAGAGCCCAAAAGGAGCCACAAAGACTGCAACACGCACAGATTCAGGTCCCTTGAGCACAGCTAACAAATACATGAGAAAGAAGACGCCCAGAAAGAAGAGAAGCCAGCTCAAGAAGAAAATCCTTAGCACACTGGACATTATCGCAGCACGCATCTCTTTCCAAACAGACTATGCACCTGAATCATATCGCCTTGCATATATGATTTGAGGAAGACTTAGTGGCTGCGTTGAGACTGTGAAGGCTTGATGGACGCGTTTACAGGGCTACGAGAGAATTCTTTGGCCCTCAGATGATTTGAGACTTGACACCCGAACGCCGACCAGTCTTATTCTTTCATTCCTGTCAAGGTAGCGCTGAATGAGTTCCTTAGCTGCTTTCTGCAGTTCGTCAAGTTGACTTGTGTAGAGCTGTAAGGTCTTTCCATGGGTGTGGGTTTCAAAGCTGCCATACCTGATCTTGACTGTGACGGTCTTGAAGAGCAAGCTGCGCTTCACGATCCTTTCATGAATTCCCTGACAGATTTCCTCTAGCCTCTTGAAAACCAAGTCGCGTTCACTGGCGTCGGTGACAAATGTGCTCTCGTGTCCAAGGCTTTTTCTCACTCTTCTTCCTTCTGAAACCTCAGACGCGTATATGCCATGTGCCCATTCATGATATCGTCTTCCCATCACTCCGAAATGATCAACGAGCAGCCTGACATCGGATCTTGCCAAGTCGCCTATGGTCTTAATGCCCATCGTGTTGAGCCTGCGCTCAGTCTTCTCACCTATCCACAGCATCTTCCGCACAGGCAATGGAGCCAAGAAGCCTTCAGCCTCACCTTCCTTGACAACCGTCAAACCGTCAGGCTTTTTGAAATCGCTGGCTATCTTCGCCACGAGCTTGTTGCCGGCAACGCCTATGGAACACGTGAGTTTTTCATGCCAGAGAATCTCATGTTTAATGCACACAGCCAGCTGGGCTGCTTCTTCATAGCTCTGCACCAGAGAGCCAACGTCCAAGAAAGCTTCGTCGAACCCCCAACTTTGAAACCTGTCTGCATGTCTTTTCAGAATAGCCATGATTCGTTCCGAGACTTCTTTATACAAGGGATAGTTCTCGCGCACGTAAGCTGCATGTGGGCAAAGCTGCCAAGCGGTTGAAATCGGCATGCCAGAACGTAACCCAAACGCTCTCGCCTCATAATTGCACGTCTTAACAACTCCTCTCCCCTTTCCTCCTTGTGGATCAGCGCCTACAACAACTGGTTTACCCTTGATTTCAGGATGTTCCCTTTCTTCAATAGCAGAGAAAAAATGATCCATATCCACGTGAAGTATGATGCTTCTCTTACGATCACAGAAACCGGTCATACCGCCTCTCCTCAACCAAAAACCTGTTGAGGTCAAAAGACACGATTCTAACCTTAATCATCCGCAAAGGAACGCCTTTAGCAATCAGATCATTGTAAGTTTCTTTCTGCTTATCCAGCAACCTTGCACTGCGACCGCATTTAACCTCCACGATTTCAAGATCACCATCAACCACGGGAAGGATGAAGCAGCCTCCATCCTTCTGAGACTCCTTCACGTATAGTCGGGCAGGAAAGCGACATTCAGATTCTCTCACCCTCTTGGTCTTCTCTGTTTCCTTCAACTTCAGCAATACACCGTCAGGAGTACAATGATTCCGCTCAAGAATGCCAACAGTATCAGCGTATTTTGACAGGAGCTTCGCATCAGCCCAGAAGCCGTTAACAATGAAGTCTTCCCTGAAGCAATCGTAGTTGAACAACTTCGTGTTCCCAGACCGAGCACGCTGCTTGTAATCGTTGTTGCTAAGGATAATGTGATCCCACTGTTCTTCTTTCATCAGCTTCGCTGCTAAAACGTTTCTTACGAAGCTCTTAGCGACCTGCTCTCCAATTTTCCCCCTCAACCCATTGTATTCAAGGGACTTGAGCCTATACTCCATAGCCGAGCCTTTCGCCCAATGATATTTAGAGCTTTCTTGCAAAAGGTCGACCCTGAGAGCAGAGAGATAGATGAAACTCATGAGCAGAAAACGCTGGGATCAGTGTTTCTGTGGCGAGGAAAACATGATTGCTATGGATGTGCCTTGAGTGCTATGCGTATACGTAGAGGAGCTTGCCAAGAGTCTGAAACTCGTCTTTGGATAGCCAGTTTTCATCGTGTAGCTGTTTCAGTCCTCTTTTCACGCCCATTCGAAGCTTTTTCTGTCGTAACACACTGTTTTGGATTCCGGCCTCGGTGACCTCTTTTTCAAACGTGGAGTCCTTCTCGATGAGCGTTACAAGTTGATTAAGGAACAAGCTGACAGCTTTCGAACGAGGTCGGAGAAAAGCCTTCATTCTTGTAGACCCCATGGCTCCTTTCATTCTTGTCAGGATTCCCATGTTGTTCACGATCGATGGAGGATAGACAACGTACCTTTTCTCAGCTTCCCTTTCGTAACGAGCAAAATAGAAGGGCATGTGCACCAGTGTGTGACCCTTCTTTCTTCTCGGTGAAGCCATCGTATCAAACCTGTTTAGCGCTGCCGTTTTTGACCTTGCCAATTCATGCATTTGATTTATGATAAGAGATGTGGTGGTGTCCAGAGATGCTATTTCCTGTTGCTTAATTCTGATGTCCGCTTCCCGTGAAGCCTTGAGCTTTCTAAGGATCTTCGTGGCCTCTTCTACGCGCGCGTCGCACTTCAGCCTCAGTTCGGATATTTCAGAATCTCTAACAGACTGAACCTTTGCCACTTTTTTGTCCGCTTCTCTGATGCTTTTTTCGAGAACGGGAAGCTTCTTCTTAGCTCTTTCAAGCCTCTTAGCCCATCGGGTTTCTGCTCGCTTAATCCTGCGGGTTCTGCGGCGCCTGCAAGACTTGATCTTAGCCTCACAACGGTTGAGTTCAGCTCTTTGAAGCCTCCACATTTTCTCGTATTTGACACGGTCCTTGTGAAGAAGTCGAAGCTGCTTTTGGAAGCGCCTGGATATCGTAGCGATTCTTTTGTTGTACATCACCCGAATTCGTCGCGTTCTCCGTGCTGCGCTACGCTTAACCTTTCGAATCCTTTTATCAGATCCTTTTCGAATCTGTTTGATTTCCGTTCGAACAGCCTTCACGTTCTCCTTAGTTGCCATGTTAAGCATTCTCATGCCTGCGTCTATGTTCCTAGCATCGTCCTCAATCCCTGCCCTCGCCCTTGAAAGCTCTGCAACAGAAGCTGAGAGTCCGGATTGACTGATGGTAGGAGACAAAAGAGTCTTGGAAACCATTGGTCTTTCAATCTCCTTTGCCTCAAAAAGATATGTTGAGAAGTCCCGCATGAAGTCTGGGGATGAGATTAGGCCTTCTACGGTTTTTTCCTCTTCGCCAATGAATTTTTTGAAGTAGTTGGCGTTTCTGGAAAGGACCGTAGAATAAGCTTCACTCGTCCTCGCGTTTTGTATATCCTTCTTGAAGGCTCCAATGTCAGGCACCGTGTCGTGAGAAAGCGTTTGCGTTGAGACGCCGAGTCCGTCGAACAACAAGGTTCCTCCGCTCCATGGAACCAACCATATTGGATAGTGACCCTCAGCTAGGAAAACCAGCTTTTCATCCGACTTCCTCAGAATATGACCTTCACCCTTCTTCCTGTCCGACTCTGCCAAGTAGAGAACAGCCGCCATCTCTATATTCTTAGTGAAGCCTTGGATTCCACTTCTTGCGGACGCAGCAAAGGGAAGAACAAGCTTAGTTTTCAATTCTCAGCCCTCTCAGAGAGCATGAAGTGCACTCTAACAAGAGGTGCCAAAGTCAAGCTGTTAATTATTGTGAACTTGAAATCAACATTCTAATTCTGCTTACGCATGTGATTAGCCTTGATGACAAACAATGGTCTGCCTCCGAAGCTGAGAGCTTTCCAAAAACTTACCAGAAACTGTTTAATAGATTGCTTTGAGGTTATTTGAAGGCTGTTGAGCGAGCCTGCGAAATGCCTAACGAGACTGACCTTTCTAATGTCTACGAGTTGCTTTCAAAACCCATACGCAAGAGCCTAGAGGAATTAGGCTTCGCTCAACCGACTGCTCCTCAAGTCAGAGCCATTCCTACGATTCTAACCCGTGAAAACATCCTGCTTATTGCACCCACCGGAAGCGGCAAGACAGAAGCCGTGCTTCTACCAATATTCTCCGATTTCATGCAGCAAGAGGACAAACATGGAATATCCATCGTCTACGTGACGCCATTAAGAGCCTTGAACCGGGACATGGTGAAACGATTATCTTACTGGGCAACTAAGCTCGGCATAACTATCGAAGTTCGGCACGGCGACACAGAAATCAAAATCAGAAGACGCCAAGCCCTCCGTCCTCCAAACATGCTGGTTACCACGCCTGAAACATTGCAAGCCATTCTGCCAGGCGAACGAATGCAGCAACATCTCAGCCATGTCCGCTACGTAGTCGTCGACGAAGTGCACGAATTAGCTGAAGACAAACGAGGAGTCCAGCTGACTGTTGCACTTGAGCGTTTGTATGAATTGACTAAGAACGAGTTTCAACGAGTGGGCTTATCCGCAACTGTGGGTAACTCAGAAAAAGTAGCTCAATTCATTGCTGGTGCACGAAGACCCATTAAAGTGATCGAAGCTCCGTTGCCGAAAGGCTACCGCTACAACGTCGAGTATCCGCTTCCTATAGATGCCGACTACGACTTGGCTCAAAAGCTGCATACGGCACCTGAAGCAGCAGCCCGCATCAGACGCATTCTAGATCTTGTCAAACAACATAATTCCACTCTCATCTTCGTGAACAGCCGAGCAAACGCAGAAGCCCTAGGACACAAGTTCACCCAACTCGAACGCAACGACATCGCAGTCCATCATGGCTCACTTTCGAAAGAGATACGAGCCTCGATAGAAGACGAGTTCAAGGCTAAAGCGCTCAAAGCCATCGTTTGCACCAGTACGTTGGAGTTGGGCATAGACATAGGGCACGTCGACCTAGTGATTCAGTATTTGTCGCCAAGGCAAGTCAGCAGCCTCATCCAGCGCGTGGGTAGAAGCGGACACAAACTTGACTTAGTTTCCAAGGGTGTTATCATTACAGCGTTTCCAGACGACACCTTAGAGGCAGTCACAGCGGTAAAAAGAGCTTACAAAGGGCAACTTGAACCGTTAATCATTCATGAAGGCGCCCTAGACGTTCTCGCTCACCAAATCGTCGGCATAGTCATGGACAAAAGGCAAACGAGAGTTGATGAAGCTTTTAACATCATCCGACGAGCTTACCCGTATCGCGATCTCACACGCGAGAAGTTTTTAGAAGTCGCCCAATATTTACATAGGCTAAGGGAAGTCTGGCTAGAAGGCAACACGTTGAAGCGCAGCCGCAGAACACGGGAATATTACCATCAAAACTTAAGCATGATACCCGACGAGCGACGCTACCCAATCGTAGACGTGCTCTCAGACCGCACAATTGGCACGGTCGGAGACGAATTCATGGCGCTCCGAGCCCGCATCGGCTTAAACATAATCATAAGAGGCAAAGTGTGGCGCATAGTCCAAATCGAAGACGAAACGGGCGCAGTCTACGTCGTGCCTGCTGAAGACCCGTTCGCAGCTCTACCCGGATGGGACGGAGAAATCCTGCCCGTGCCCTTCAGCCTAGCCCAAGAAGCAGGAAAACTGCGACAAGAAATAACACAAGAACTCAAGAAAAGAATGAAGCCGGATGACGTAGCCCGAAAGCTCGCAGAAGAACTCTCAACAGACAAGTCCACGCTGCTTAAGCCAGCGGAAGAAATCCAGGACCAATTGAAAGAAGGCGCCCCGGTTCCAACTCACAACCACATTCTCATCGAAGCCTTCGACAAATGGATCATAATCCACGCCTGCTACGGCGAAACAGTCAACCGAACCCTAGGAGCCGTATTCGACGCCATCCTATCAGACCAGGAACTCATAACAGGCTGGTGGAACGACGGCTACCGCATCCTAATCGAAGCCTCACGCAAAATAGAACAGAAAGAACTCGACAAGCTACCATTCCTACTGTTTGAACTCACAGCCGACGAAGTGGACAAAGCCTTCAACGAATACCTCAAAGCAAGATTCCCATTCTCATACAAAATGAAATTCGTTGCCGAACGCTTCGGCGCACTGCCACGAGGCAAAACAATGGGACCAGAACGCCTCTCAGAACTCCCAACCAGATTCCAAAAAACCCCAATTTACGAGGAAACCATACGGGAAGCCATGCAAGAAAAAGTGGACATACCCACAGTCAAAAACATAATGCAGAGTGTCAAAGAAGGAAAGACCAAAATCTCAACATTGCTGCGCCTTCAGAAACCTACGCCGTTAGGCTACCGCATTCTGGCAAAATACGTTGAAGTTCCCGAACTCATGGCTCCAGAACAAGTTATCCTGAGCAACATAGAACGCATGAAACAAACCATCCGAACTAGGCGTCCATCACTGCTCTGCCTCAACTGCGGACATCACTCAGAAGAAAAACGCCTACGAGAACTCCCCGACACACTCATATGCAAAAAATGCGGCTCCGGACTGCTAGCAGACCTGCATCCGATTCAAGACCCAAAGATGCTCATAGACATTCTCAAACGCAGACTAAAAGGCAAAGAACTCGCACCCGAAGAACTTGAGCAACTTACGCATGCCAGACGAACAGCTGACCTCGTGTTAAGCCACGGCAAGAAAGCGTTAGTCGCCTTCCAAGTCAGAGGCGTCGGACCAGAAACCGCATTCCGCATCCTAAGCAAAATGCACCCAAACGAAGACGACTTCTACATGGACCTTCTAAAAGCCAAAATCCAATTCCTCAAAACACGACCATACTGGAACGAGAAAGAAAAAGCCAGGCTAGGTAAAGCTTAAGCCTTATTAGAAAAAACCACAATCCTTCTGCTCTCCACAACTCGCTCCTAGCCTAGAAAGGACGAACCCAATTGAACACACAATCAAGAAAAGCCCATCTCATCCTATTAGGCGCAGCCCACTCATTCAACCACTCACTATTCGTAATCGCACCTCCCCTCTTAACACTAATAATGAGCGCCCTCAACGTCTCTAAAACCACCATAGGCACCGTGGCAACAGCCGCGTCCTTCCTCTACGGCGCAGGCGCACTGATAGGCGGACCCCTAGGCGACAAGATTGGAGAAGCCGAAACAATAACCATCTCTCTGGCTCTAGCAGGAATCTCAACTCTCATAATGCTCGCAGCTGGAACTTCAAAAGATATCATTATATACGCTGTAGCATTGATTTTAATGGCTGCTTGGGCAAGCCTCTACCACCCCACAGCTAACTCCCTAGTTTCAAAAGCATTCAAGGGCAGAGTCGCCGAATCAATGGGAATACACGGCATGGGAGGAACGTTGGGCGTCGTGCTGACGCCTACAGCAGCATGGTTCATAGGCGCAACTTTCGGCTGGCAATGGGCATTCGTAGTCTTCGGCTTGCTATGTGTGCTTCTTGCCATATTCTTCGTAAAAAGCTTCGGCAAAACACCCAAAGGAAACACAAGCGGCGGAACAATAATAGATGCCTTGAAGATTCGCTCCTTATGGACACTTCTGGTCTTCAACATAGCCATCGGCCTCTTCATGAAAGGCATCGAACTTTTCTTCCCCACTTTCCTCACAGAAAACAGACAAATAGACCCAATGTGGGCTTCAATAGCCTACACCATGGTCTTAGCCTCTGGAGTCCCAGCCCAATGGATTGGCGGAAAAACCGCTGACAAAATCGGCTCCAAAAAAGTCTTGATAGCCACCTCAGCAGGCGTGTGCATAAGCCTAGCTTCTCTCTTATTGTTCCCAGTTTACCTTGCCGGAATAATATTGTTCATTGCGGTGTACGGAGTCTCATTCTACGCCCACCAACCAGCACTAAACGCACTCACAGGCTTCCTGTCTCCACAGAACCAGCGAGGCGCCGTGTTCGGCATATTCTTCTTCACATCCTTCGGCATAGGCTCTCTGTCACAGATCATGGCAGGATACATAGCTGACAACTACGGCTTAGACACAGCATTCTACCTACTAACTATATTCGCCCTCACAGCCCTGCTCCTATCCCTAAGACTGCCAGAAAAAAGAGAAGACAAAGAAGGAGCAGCCACGTGACGTTCTCAATCGTTGCGCTCTGCCCAAAAACCCTAGCCCTAGGCGTAGCAGTTGCCACAGCAGTCCCAGCAGTAGGAAGCGCAGTTCCACACGCCGAAGCCGATATAGGCGCAATCGCCACCCAAGCTCAAACAAGAATACTCTATGGACCAGAAGGCCTACACCTTCTGCGAAGGGGATTCACGCCTCAACAAGCATTACAAGAAATGCTGGCCAAGGACAAAGAAAGAGAGAAGAGACAAGTCACCATCATAGACGCTCATGGAAAAACCGCGGCTTTCACAGGCTCAGAAACTGAAGACTGGAAAGGGCACAAGATCGGAGAAAACCACATAGTCGCCGGCAACATGCTTGTCGGTGACCATGTCATACCAGCCATGAGCGAAGCTTTTCAACAAGAAAGAGGCAGCCTAGCAGAACGCCTCCTCAAAGCACTAGAAGCAGGACAAAACAGAGGCGGAGACAAAAGAGGACACATGTCAGCCGCGCTTAAGATAGCAGACAAAAGATGGAAAAACCAGTCGCGTCCCCTACTTGACCTAAGAGTCGACGCTCACCTAGACCCTGTCAAAGAACTGCGAAGAGTCTACACCGTCTCAAGGAGCTATTTCCACATACCTGAATGAAAACGGCTTAGGCATCTTCGCCTTCAACGAAACCAAGAAACTTTCCATTTCCCTCACCTTATGCGCCCACTGACCCCGCAAATCAGAAACGAAGTCAGTATAATCCGTGAAGTCACGGTGAACCGAAATCATCATGCAGTTCATGCCGTGCAAGCCCTCACCACCAGCGGCAAACACAACCTTACTGCTGTTGCCAACCCACTTATGCGCACGCTCGCCAACAGCCACATCCAAGTCGCCCGTCTTCGGGTCGAATCTATCGATGTTGAAGAATGTGAACGCCATTATCTCAAAACCAAGCTTAGTCATGTTCGGAATGGCAGTGTAATCAAGAATGAAATTATCTCTCTCCAACCGTCTTCGCATTCGAGTCAGAGTAGGCTGAGACACGCCAAGCAACTTAGCAAGATCACGGTCGCTTCTCTTGGAATTCTTCACCAGCTCCTGTAGAAGCTGCATAATCTTATCTTGAGCCATAGCCTGAATTAATAATTCAGCCCAAATTTAAGCGTTTTCTTCGTCAAGTCTCCAAGTGCGACTAACATGATGTCAACGTTTATTATCTTATCTAAGATTGTTTCTGAAGAGTGTCTAGTAAATGGCTACTAGCATTAACGACGATATCAAGAGACGAGATCGACACGACATTGTTGTCGAAATTCTTAGAACAGCAGTCGAGGGCAAAATCAAGACACATATCATGTACAAAGCAAAGCTAAGCTACGCTCAACTCAACGAATACCTTCCCTTACTCATTGAAAGAGGCTTCTTGGAGAACACATCAGTCAGACACAAGAAAGTTTTCAAGAGAGTCTACAAGACCACGGCAAAAGGAATGAAATTCCTGGAAAACTTCGACTCCATAAAACAACTCTGGTCCTATCCAACAAACTCATCCGTCTAAGCCATTTTCTCAACGAATGCGTCTTCACATATCCGTGGATTCATATAGGGCGAAGACAGGCTGATACCAGTCGCTTTCTCGTTTAACTCCATACAACAATAACTTTTAAAGCTTACAAACATCCAATGCGTTGAAACAAGACCATCCAAGGTGGAGCCGAGTCCATGAACAAACCTGCTGTCGTCATTCTGGTCACCATCATGGTTTTGTTAACCGCTGCACTAGCCAACGCCGAGATAAAAGTAGACATCAAGATTGACGAAAGCTTGTTCGTGACATATGAATTCTCGAATCTTGATTCATCAGTCTACGAGCAGGCAAGACTCGGATTCACCGCTGAAAAAATCCCTGAAGCAATCGCTGACAGCTACTTTGAAACCCGAAACCAAACAATTCGGTGGGGACTCAGCCCTTCACCATTGGAGTTTGATGACACCACTCGTATGATACGAAGCTCGTTCTACCTCAGCGGACCATCTATTGTGAGCTTCGTGCTCAATAAGACAACCATGAGACCAGTTTATGAGATCAAAACAGACTGGAGAAAATTCAAACTCAACCTTACCAGCAGCTACTCCGTCGACTTTGTGCAACGTCTAGCTGAACCTGTCTCCCGATGGCAAAAACCCACTGCCACAAACTTCAACTACGAGAATAAAGAAACCGACGCTCCAGACATACTCTTCAACATAGCTCTAACCGAGTCCGCATCGGCAGTCAAAGCTCAAGGAGACACTATATTCTACGAGGGACAACCACGCCTTGAGGATCAATTGCTTGGCAGCCCCTTTCTAATACTTGGCTCACTAGCGGTAGTATTGATTATCATTCTACTCTACCGAAAAGCCCGCTAAGCATGGTTACTGCGCTGTCTCTTTCTTTTCGCCTTCAACGGCTAATAGAAGGTCAACGAGCGCTTTTTCGTCGACTTCAGCTCGGGTTCTCCAATCCAAGTATAGCTGTTGGTTTTCATCTTGAGACAAGTATCCGGCTCGAACGTAACGGTCAAGGTTGATGTCAACGCGCCAGCCGGGCAGTTTGTCACGGAGCAAGTTTTCCACATCGTCTCGTGGAGCCTTGCCTTTTCTGGATATGATGAACGCTATTGCTATGGCTAAGCCTGCTATGTCGTCGATTCGCCAACCACTCATTTTCGTCTCTTTCGGAGTTAAACCGCCACGCAACGTTACAAAATAACGGGCACGGTCCAGCTGATCAAGCGTTGGCTTTTCAGTGGGATTATCGCCCTCGAAAACTGTTTTGATTTGCAGATCAAGCTTTTCAAGGTATGCGTCTAAGAGCCCAAGCACTCGGGGATAGTCTGAGCCTAATCGTTTTCGAAGTTCCCAGCCTTTCGCGCCTGGGCGTCGATGCCGCTTGTAAAAGAGCAGGTGAGTGGCGCGTTTCAATCTACGTTGGTACAATGCTTTTTTAGTCACGCGTGTCTGTTGTCCTTCCAACGTTTCCACTCCTCAAAGTTTACTTCAACTGGAATCGAGACTACTTGTTTCTTTCTGACAAGGGAGCGAGGCTTGCTGAAGGGGATGAGGAATATTTGTTCTTCAAGCCTGTGGATTTCAAATGTTGCGTAGCCGTATGTAACTAGGAAACTGGTCATGTAGGCTCGTCTTGACGTTTCTTCAAAGCTGTCTGCGCCCACGAAATCCCAGTACTCGACTTTTTCGTTTTCGCCCACTTTCTGCCTAAGTTCATGCCAAAGTGCCTCTAATTCCTCTGTGAACGCTTGCTCCGCCATTATTCTTTGGGCGATGAGGTCGTTGCGCGTGGCTGAGCCCAGTTCGGTCTTCAATGCTCCAGTCTTTGTCCATCTTTCATCTAGTGGAAGCAGGCTTTGCCAATATTTGGTGGCTTCGATTAGGCTGTAGGGTGAAATCTGCTCCAACTCGATGATTGGGTGCCAAGTTTTGAGAAAGAGGCTGGCTAGGTTTTCTCGCTTCATTTTGCGTAGTTTTTCTTCGATTAAGAAGGGGTCGGTGTAAAGAGAGGTTGATCTGTGTTTCAGCCAGTCGCCTTGGAGTTTGATGATTGATGCTAGGCGGTTGACTGCTTCAGAGTCCAAGCTGTATTCGTCCATTGATTCCCATTCTGGAAAGTAGTCGCGTACAACTGTGATCAGGTCTTCAATGTCAACTGTAAATGGATCTAGTCCTCTCTCCTCAACCGACTTGCACAGGTCTATTATGCGTTGAAGGTGTTCCGAGCCCAGTTTTTTCTTCTGCTTTGTCGACGGCAAAGAGGCGAATCCCTTTGGCTCAATTCATTTGATGCAGGAATAAAAACGTAATGGCATCTGTGGCTGGCTGTTCTGGATGGTCAATCAAAGTGTTCTAAAGACTAGTATAAAATACTGTCAGTATGCACAATGTTGAGCGGTGTTTGAATGAATAGAGAAGTCAAGAAAAACCCAGTCGTTCCGAGTTCTATAGGAGATTGCATGTTCTTTTTTGGGTTTGATTTGCGCAACTGTTATAAACTGACGGCGCAGCTTAAACTGAAAACCGTTAGGAAAGATTGTGAATTATTCGTACGGAGTATGAATGGAGCTTGGGGAAGCCCGACGAGGCAAAGAGGAAAGCTAGAATATCGATTGCCATTGACAAAGAGTTTCTGGTATGGATTGACGAAATGATAAAGAAAGGAGTTTTCGCCAACCGAAGCCATGCCATACACCGAGCCCTGCTCAAGTTGAAGGAGGAGGTTACAAAATAATGTGGAAAGACACTAGATGCCTTGTGACTGGTGGAGCAGGCTTCATCGGTAGCCATCTTGTTGACAGGTTGATTGAATTCGGAGCAGTGGTGACGATCGCTGATAACTTGTCAAAGGGCAGCCTGAATAATGTTTTTGACGTGTGGAAGAAGCATGAGCTCAAGTTCGACCAAACCTTTCACGATGGAGAGCTTTCCGCTGGCGATCACAGATTTGTCAGATGCGACCTTCAGGACAAAGATGATGCGAAGAGGGTCGTCAAGAATCATGATGTTGCTATCCACTTGGCTGCTGTAATAGGTGGAAGGGGATACATAGACACGCATCCTGCCGACTGCTGTCAAACCTTTGCAATAAACCATAACGTATTCGACGAAGCCTGCAAGGCCGGAGTTGAGCGTCTACATTACGCCAGCACGGCATGCGTTTATCCTATGTCACTGCAATCGAAGTACGACTCAACTTACCTCCTCAAAGAGGGAGACGCTTTCAAAGACGGCTGGGGCAACTGCGACCGGGAATATGGATGGTCAAAGTTTATGGGCGAAATCGAATTGCAGGCGTTTCACAAGCAGTACGGGCTAAGATGCTCCATATCGCGTTACGTGACAGCCTATGGCGAGAGGGAAAATGACACCCATGCAATCATAGCCTTGATTAGGAAGGCTGTGGAGAAGAGAGATCCCTATGTAGTTTGGGGCAGTGGCGAACAGGACCGAGACTTCACTTACGTAAGTGATATCGTTGCGGGGACTCTTCTCGGAACAGAAAAAATTACAGATGGAACCCCAGTAAACCTTGGCACTTCAGTGAGATATAAGATAAAGGATGTGGCCTGCAGGATTCTCGAGTTGACTCGGCACAAACCCAGACAGATACTTTTTGACACAACCAAACCCACAGGAGCTGTAAGTCGGGCTTTGGACAATTCAAGAGCTCAAACACTACTAGGATGGAAGCCTAAGGTGGATTTGGATGAAGGATTACGAAGAACCGTAGACTGGTACGTCGAAAAAATGCCACAAAGCATTGAAACCTTGGAATGAGACCATGGGAGTAGGCGCCAAGACCTCAGAAACATGTTCCACGAAGGAGAACCAGCACAGTAAGCCTTCAGTTTCAATTCTGCTTCCAGCCCATAACGAAGCCAGCACTATTCAGGAAACCGTATTGGAATTCTATGACGAAATCGCCACTAAGATACCAGTCGAAATCATCGTATCCGAAGATGGAAGCACAGACGGGACAAAGGAAGCGCTTATTGAATTGAGCGAGAAAATACCGATAAAGCTAATTCTAGACGAAAGACGCAAAGGCTACATGATAGGAGTCAAAGATGGACTGAGACTCTCGACCTCCGAATTCGTGTTCTTCACGGATTCAGACGGACAACACATAGCCTCAGATTTTTGGAAACTGTACGAGAAAAGGAATGATTACGACCTTCTTGTCGGCAAGAAAATAAAGCGTGTCGATCCGCCTCATCGAATATTCATTTCGACCGTATTCCACTTGTTGGTGCGGCTTCTCTTCGGGCTTCCCATACGGGATCCAGACACCGCCTATCGCCTCATTCGACGCAAGGTCATACAAGACGTTGCTGATGATGCCCACATACTTAAGTACAGCTTTTGGACAGAATTCACGGTCAGAACATTCAGAAAAGGCTACAAGGTTGCCGAAGTTCCAGTTGTTCACCGGGGGAGAATAAGCGGTTCGACCCGGCTCTACAAGGCCACCAAGCTTTTCAGCATCGTTGCCTCGCAAATGATCGGCCTGTTCAAGCTTGGCGGTGAATTAAACGGCAATGCCAAACACTAATTCAGACGCCGCTTCTTGCATAACGATTTCAAGGGAAACAGCAAAAGTTGGAGAAGCTTTAAATCATGGAAGAATCAAAGCAGTCAGAAAGTCTGATAAACTTAAGGGGTGAGGGGTGCTCAGCAAGAGAAATGCAGGTTGGAACAGCGGTTGTTTTAGCAGGCGGAGCGGGTTTAAGACTCAGACCCTTGACCAGTGACAAACCCAAAGCGATGGTTGAGGTACTGGGCAAGCCATTGCTGCAATGGATAGTAGAGTGGCTGAGAAGCAACAACATAAAGCGTCTTGTCATTGGCGTGGCGTTTAAGAAAGAGGCGATAATGGATCATTTTGGCGATGGCTCAGAATTCGGCGCGCACATTGATTATAGTGTTCACAGCGTCGAAGGTGAGACGGCAGAGGGATTCAGACTAGCGATAGATCGGTATGTTGAGGATGACACGTTTGTGGCGATGAATGGAGACGAACTCACGAATCTAGACATAGACAAGATGGTGCATTTCCACCTCTCACATAAACCGATCGCAACAATCGCGGTGTCGCCACTGAGAAGCCCCTACGGAGTGGTCGATATAGCAAAAAATGGTGACATCACTGGTTTCGAAGAAAAGCCAATCATTCCTTCGGTACAGGTAAACTCGGGCATCTACGTTTTTGATCGACGAATTCTGGATTACTTGCCTCAAGAAGGTTCGTTAGAGCAGACGACTCTGCCTTCGCTTGCGCGTTTGAGAAAACTTAAAGCGTACCCCGTGAACAGTTTCTGGTTCACTATTGATACCGTGAAAGACTTGGAGACCGCTGAACAGGAATTACTGAAGGCACGGAGAGAAATCAAAGTTTGGCCAATGTAGTCCTCACAGGTGTAACAGGATTTGTTGGAAGACGCCTAGCACAGATGCTCACCGACCGAGGCTACAAGGTCTACACCGTACTACGCCATTCTTCCGCACGCGACCTTAGCAA
>Ga0315314_1000778_pt1 | contig 31619 bp, 37 predicted proteins | sample TDP9_MG_FD_203631 | JGI IMG/M metagenome (GOLD analysis project Ga0315314, IMG submission 203631) | Freshwater sediment microbial communities from Lake Towuti, South Sulawesi, Indonesia - TDP9 | ecosystem: Environmental > Aquatic > Freshwater > Lake > Sediment | place: Indonesia: South Sulawesi... | reverse complement strand
AGCCAGCTGCGCATCGATCCTGCTGTCGGCTAGGGAAGAGGAGTCCCCGCTGAGGATCAGGTGGGTTCCGCCCACACCCACAAGCCCTTCCAGGGTCTCAGCCTGCGAGTTGATGTGGTTCACCATGGAGTTCATGGAGGCTAAGATGGCGACGAGGAGCGCCACCGCTAGGATGGCTGAGGCTGTTCCGCCTTTCCGGAAAAGCATTCTATAGCTTAGAGCCGACACTTTATCCAGATCATGGAGGCGTTTCTAAAAAGGTCGAGCTTGCCCGTTTCTGTCTTGGAGGCTTTGGAGAGCTATTCATTACGTCCTTTCTCTAGTTTCGTGCCGACAACTCTCTTTTTCAGCCTTGTATTCTATGTCGCTCCAGAGGAGCCAGTCGTCCTCAACGCTGAAGTCCCCTGGGTAGTTGGGGTTTACCCCCGCTCACAATCTTCTTCTCGAACTCCTTGAGGCTTGAAACCCCGTATTTCTTCTTCAATCCCTCAACGATCTCCTCGTTTTTTGGCACGGCTTTCACGCACCTCTCCTCAAACCTGCAGAGGGTCCGCGGTGCTCTTAGGGTGGCGTTGTTCTCTCTATGGATGGTCAAACTGACGCGATCTTTCCTTCTTTCTTCAACTCATCTAGTAGCTCAACCAAGAGCCGGAGATCGATTCTCAGCTCGCTCATAAGCTCCTCTGTGTCGGCTTCATCGTGAGTTTCAAAGTAGGATTCTATCCTCCTCTTCGCCTCATCCCGACCCATCTCTTCCACGAGTACTATCTCTGGCTGCTTTCTCGCCCTTGCTTCAAGATTCGCAAGTCGGTATTCCATCGCGTCAAGACGATCTTCGAATGAGGTCACTGTTCTACCTCTGGCTCGGGCATCTTTCCGAGGTCTTCTCGTACTCGGCGATGCACCACGTCCATGAACAGCCGACACTGTAGAGCGCCCTCTCAATCCTTACCTTCTGCACCACGCCTTATATGTCCCACCATAGGTCACTCTCGCAGTAATGACGCAGGTTCCGAGTCCACAAGTTCCAAGTCTGGAAGAGATTGGAATACTATTGCGTCTTATAAGCCAAGAGAATCACTCGGACACCCGTGAGACTATGATGGGTACCGTTTGCCAACGAGAATAGTTGAAAATACGTGTGACATCGTTTCTACGGAGACAAAGCAGGGAGCTGAACCAAAAAGGTCCTCAACCCGCCTTCAAATGAACCGTTCATACTTCGAGAATAACGCACGCGAACATCAGGATGGAGGCAAGCACAGCCGCTCTCTTAGCATCGAACCCAATGTGAGTGGGGACGAATTCGTTCAGGAGCCTAAGTTCCTCTACCCGATTCACGAATGTTACAATCACGATTGTAACAATCATGCCTCTTATTGTTAAGGAACTTTCGTTTCTCCACAGGTTCCGCGGTCCTACGGCCAAGCCTAAACTATGGCGCCATGAGACCAAGAGTTGAAAGACCAGGACATCGTCTTGAAGCGGGTAGTGAAGAACACGCCTCTTTAACGCCGGTTGCAATCTCGGACAAGTCTAGTCAATCGGGTTTCACGAACGTGCGGCAGAGACTCTCTACGTTGACCGCCCCCTCAGCCTGCCGCCGTACCTGCTCAACAGCGCGAACGATACCAATATAACGGCGATTATGAAGCCCTCGCTCGTGAAGACCGGAGCGTCCAAATACTGAAAATGCGTGAAGACCGTCGGCTTAAGAGACACCTCAGGCTTCAAATAAGCCTGCACATCGCTGCCAATCCTAACCCCACCATTAAGACCTATGAAGAGGGAGTAAGAAACGAGAGGCCACAGCACGGGCGTGTACGTTGTAAACGTATCCAGCAACAGATGGCTGACCAAGGCTAAGGTGGCGAGAAAACCGAAGCCGAGAAGCCTAGGCTTCAAAACCTTAGCGAGCATCAGCGCCACTGCACAGACAGATAGGATAATGACAAGCGAGTGGGTCCACGACCTATGAACGTGTATCACCACATCCATGTCGGGGGCTAGGGCAATCAGCGAGGCGAGAAACGCCTCCCTAGGCCTTCTAAAGTACGAGAAGGCCGCAAAGGGCACCGCGAAGTGCAAAAGGAGTTCACTCACCCCTAGATCACCCCTGCGGTCCCACGCCTCCCTGAGCGATCCCAAAAACCAATTTATGAGCCTTTCGATTAGCATGAGTTGTACTTGCGCATATAGGTTCGCTTTCATCCGACTTCTAAAGAGTGTGGGGTTTCCCACTCACAACTTGCTAACTTTTGTGTATGCTTCTATACCGAGTTTCTTGGAGGCTTCTATCGCCTTATCGTCGGCGTATGGGGTCACTAACAGTAGCCTGGAGGGTTTCTTTCCTGTCTTCTTCTCGTAAAGGATCGATTTTCTCTTAAACTCGTATACGTCTGAGGGGTTAGCATGAGATTTGACCTCTATTAGGGTGGTCCTCTCGTCGTGCAGAGCTATGTCAACCTCCACCAGGCTTGGATAGCCGTGAACCAGTCCTTCCTCGTCATAGCACTCCCACCTCTCGACCTTAAGTTTAAACTCCTTTTCAAGGAGACCCTTAAGCCCCTCGCCGAAGGCTTCCTCACTCATCACCCCCCACCTGGCGCCGAGAGCTGACAGATGTCTCTCGAGCAGATTGAATCCGCGATTCATGTCCTCCCTGAGCACGTTCATGTCCTTCCTGAGCATGTTCATGTCCTCCCTGAGCTTCATAAGCTCACCCTCGTTTCTGTCAAGTCGTCTTAACACCTCATCAAGCCCTATGAAGCCAGCTACGGCATACCTGAACTCGACATCCTCCTCAAGAAGCCTAAGCACTTCCTTTTTCAACTCAGCCGCCAATTCAACCCAGATCACAGACGTGAGAGGAGAACTAATAAAGATAGTGTTGCGATGGTTATCCTAACTTAGAGGCTGCGCGTGGCTTTGGCTTCACCGCGCATCTCCCGCTCCGCGTACTTATGCAGCGGGATGTTGAAGGCCTTCAGCCTCTCCCTCAAGATTATTGGGGTAAAGCCCAGAATTTCAGCGATTTTATCCCAGGAGTAGGGTGCGACCTCGTAGAGCGCGATGGCTAGAAGCAGCTTCACATCCTCCGGGTATCCGCGAAACTCCTCCTCTTCAACCAAAATCCTCATTTTTACTCCGAACTCATCAAACCGCTGTAGGATCTAGACCTTTTCTTGTCTCCTCACGGAATTCTCTTGTCCAACCAGCCTCCCAGCCATCTCCAGCTTCAAGACCTGCTCGCACCCACCGGAAAAGAGAGTAACAAAGATCTCAGATGCAGGATCTTGCCCTCGTAGACAAGCCCCAACCTGATTAAAGGCCAAACAACCCTGAGCCTCCCAAAAATGTCCTTGAAATTCTCGAGATCACGCTCATGAATCGCCCCGACAAAAGGCAACAGCGTAAGATAAGTCAACAGAAAAATCGACCCGCCAACAACGACGTTAACGAGGCTGCCGAAAAAGGAAACATAGAGGAATGCCAAGGTTGGGATTGATGACAGTAGCGATGCCAAGTATATTCTGAGTGACGCATTCACATCGAGAGTAACGCCAAGTCTCCTAGTTGCTACGTATAGACCGTAGACGAGCGAGAGGAGAGTTGAAGCTAGGAAGGCAATTATCAAACCAGGAACGCGGAACAGCATAATAAGCACAGGGGCAAGCGGAACAAAGACCAGTAGATTCACAAGGTTCCAATTGAGAACAACTCGGGTCTCCCCTATTCCATTGAATAGATGACCTAGGACTATGTAGCCTAGACCAGTGAAGAAGAACACTAGGATGTAAAGGGACAGAAAGAACGGAGCCAAATCATAACTATGCCCATAAAGAGTGTATACGAGGTCTCTAGACAGTATTGCTACGACTAGTGTAGCTGGGACAGAAAGCAAAGCTGCATATTTAACTGACAGCCTGAAGGCTCTCTTGAGCTCATTGCCATTAGGATTGGCCCTGGAGAAGGCTGGGAAAAGAACTCCCAATGGAAAGATCAAGAGGTTTACCAGTGATGATAGATTTGTGGCTATACTGAAGTTACCGATTTCAACGTTTGATGTAAAGAAGGCTAGGATGATGGATTGATACTGACCCAGTACAAGTGCCAGTAAAGATGAGAAGTACAAGGGGAATCCGTAGCGCAGCATCGGTCTGAGGCTACTCCGAAGGCTGTTGTTCATAGGCTTGCCCAATCCTTTGTAGCACTTGGAGAAGAGTAAGCCTCCTACCAGAACGGCGGTCATGTAACTTGCGACATGCCCCACCAAAGCACCGAACACGCCAAAGCCTAAAACCACAAGCAGAGGCGACAGCACCGTCTTCGCGAACGACTGGGCGTTCATGATCAGAGCATTGCCTTCCATTTTGTCAAGACCCATGAAGCCCGAGCTCAAGGTCGAGTAGATGGTTTGGAGCAGAATAAGCGAAGATGCCACCTTGACAAGGAAACCCATTCCGGGCCTGTTCAAGATGTAGATCGCAAAAACATCGGACAATGTAAAACACAAAGCAAACATGGCGAGACCTAACACAAGCCTGAACAGAAGCCCTGACTTGAGTATGCCAGCTGCGAGCTGAGTTTTGCCCTCTGCCCTGAGCTTGACTGAAAACCTGGTTAAAGCCGAACCTACGCCAAAGTCTATGAGGCCCGTAAGGATGGATGGCACTACTAGAGAGAGCGCAAGCAAGCCATAGTTCTCAGGACCCAGAAGCCTGGCGATTATGATAGAGCCTATTGCCAAGATTGAGGTGGATAGGACGTTTCCTGTGAAGAGGAAGAAGCCTCCGCGAGCAGAGTCCTCGGCGATTTCGATAAGTCTGTCGGACATTGGCTTTCGATTTACTCTGAAGTGACGTTGGTTAGAAGCTTCAATATCCTTTCCGCTTCATATGCCTCATCAGCTTTCTAAAGAACCCGGGTTGGACAGCTGATTGAAGCGCCTCTGGCAAAGAATCTCTCGAAACAGGGTCTTCTAGAATCTTCTCTAGCAAACCTCTCAATAGCCAATGAGAAGAATATTTCACAGGTAGCTCCAAGGATCTTCCCGTGCGCATCACCTCGCTCAAATCGATTGTCTGAAGCAGACTACTCAGCCTCTCCATCAAGTAGTTATCTGGGCCGAAAGCATTCAGTGTGATATCATAAGCTAGCTTCAAGGCGATACTCAAAGCAAATTTTGTACGCGTTTTTTCAGCCAGCTGAAGGGCTCGTTCATAGTGAGGCAATGACAGGGCGAAAGTGTAGTAGTCGGCGAGGGTGTACATCTGCTCCTTGTACAAGCAATGCGCAGCGACCGCTACAAGATCGGCAGAGGGATGGAGGGCTTTGACCTTGACGTTGTGGATCTCGGCTTCGGTGGAATGCTCGATGAGCGCTTTCTTGCTCAAGTAGACGAAGCTGGAAGCTGCAACCTCCGTGGTTATATCGACATTCATGCTGTGACCAACGCTAAACATTGTCAAGCCGTAAAGATCCCCATTCAAGGTCTTCAGGTCTTCTTTCTCTAGGATTTGGGAGGTTCTTGTGAGGTCTTCTCTTGACCATAGGAGTACGTCGATGTCAGCGGGAGTGTATGAAAATGGCTTCAGAGTCTTGAAGACAGTATAGCGTATTCCAGATGCCTGAAGCAACCCGGAAACCAGAGTGATCAGGTCTAAAGTCCTCTCATGACTCTGCCTGTAACGTGAGAGCTGGGCTTCGAGAAACGGATAATCATCGAGGCTTCTCAAGGATTCTAGGAAGAGCAGGGGTATCTTGTTTAGGACAGCCAGCTCGAAGAGACTGAGCGCCAAATTCGGCGGGGGAGGTTCTCCTTCGACGCACCCTGGCAAACCTATAGACCTAGCAAGAAGCAATGAACTTCCACGGATCTTCAATCAGGAATCAGTCCGCTAAGCTCTTTTAGGGACATGCCAGATGTCCAGTGTGCACAAAACCTCTTCCAGAGAATTGGCAACGCTCTTGTGAGTAGTGTCCAGCATCTTGGCATGTATGACCGAAGCCATCTTTCCGTAGAACTCCAGCTGATTACTCAAGAATTTGGGGTCCGTCCCTTCTCTTCTCTTCAAGAGCTCTTCGAGGATCGCGGTCACATAAATCCTAACACGAGCCTTGGATGACAAAAGCAGCAGAAACTTCGCCTCCATCTTTTCTGGATAGTTTTGATCGCCTGTCGTGAGCGAAACCCATGTTACGAAGTCCGGAATGTATCTCTCGGCAATAACCCAAAATCCAAGTGCACTGGGCAGGATGAATTTCAGCAGTATTATGGGGATCACAGATGCGAACTCGATGAGCTGCCAGAGCCTTCTGAGGTTTCTGGGAACAGTCATTTGGTAGTACGGATTGTCGGAACCTCTGAAAACAGTGAACCTGCACAAAAGCTCAGCGAGCAGCGAAGCAAAGGTATGGGTCCCTCTCATCCAAGAAAGCCTAACCCTATGCCCGCTACGATCAAGTTGCCCGAGCAGAGCTCTGACGAGAGTACTCTTACCTGAGCCGTCAGGTCCGAAGAAACAGACTATAGGCATGGTCTTGGGATCTTGTCTTTATGCCAAAAACAATTGCATCAATTTGCTTCTTGTAGTTTGCGGGTCAAATCTTTTCAAAACGCTTTCTCTAAGACTTAGACCTATATCCTCAATTTGCGCGTTCCCAATGACTGCAACAGACTCCATTCTATCTACAAGTTCATCTACATTGCCTGGTTCAAACAGCATCTTCTCGGCGAAGCTACCCTGGACGATCTCAGGCACCCCTCCTATCCTTGATGCTATTGGTACAGTTCTGCAGAGCATGGCCTCTGAGACTGCGTATGGAAGTGGTTCTTCACATATTGACGGATACAAGAGGGCAAGACTGGAAGAATGAAGCCTCCAGATCTCCTCATGCCCAACCAATCCTAAGATCCAGCAGGCTGGAATCAACCGTGGATTGCCGCCTATTATCTTTTTCCACTTGCTTTGCTGACCTCCCGCAAGTATAAATCTAATAGACCCGTTTCGCCTCAAAATCTTCCCAGCAGCTCTTAGCCATACCTGTATACCCTTGATGTAGCTAGGTCCCCCAGTGTAAAGGAAAGATTTTGTAGCTATGTTCTTAGCGAACGGAGGTGTTTCAGGCAGTGGATTGTAAAGCACTTTACAGTTTATGCCCATTTCTTGGGAAATTATTTCGGCCTGCCTCTTCGAGACACATACAACTTCAGCTTTTTTTATCCAATGTTGAACTGCATTTACGGTTGGATGGAGCAAGGGACTGACGGTTGCTCTTAGAAAGCTTTCGTGTTCGACTAGCTCGAATGCCACGTTTTCCCTTATTGTATAAAATGGAGTTGAGTACCGACCACCGCGGTGGGTGTGCAGTATTGTTGCGCTATAAGCTATGGGTTGATAGTCATGAAGGTGTACGATAACTTTCTTTCTAAGATTTAATGCTAGTGGGACTATGGGGTAACAGTACCGCGGTATATATACGATATCATTCTGTTCTATTATCTTGTTGAACCACGACATTCGCTTCAACAAAGCCAAGTTGCACCAGAGCTTCGCCTTGTTCCGAGGTTTGAGATAGGGAATCTTGAAGTATTTGACCCCATTAACGTGACTTGGTTCGTTTGTGCCCGTCATGAGTGTTACTTGAAATCCATTTTGAGCAAGTATCTGAGTTATGATATGCGTTGCTAGAATACCTCCTCCACCCTCGGGCCAGTATTGTTCAGAAACGGTTAGAACCTTGGTCATATCATCAACCACCGGTTCATAAATGTTCTTTCCATTGGAACAAGAATTGGTTCTTTAGAAGGAATTCGAACTGCCTTAGCTGTTGCCTTAGTTCTTCTACTCGTCTTAGAGCCCTATCATGTAGTGAAGATTTCTCCAGCCAACATTTGTCAAAAAGCTTGGTCAGCAACCGAAGGTCAAGACCTTTGTAGGGTAATACATTTTGTTCCATTTGAAACATCTTCATCACTCCCACATGCTTAGGTCCACCCTCATAGTCAATCAAGATGGCTGGTGTTCCCACAGCTAGGGAGAAAATAGCTGAGTGCAAAGGTGTCGCTACCACAAAGTCAAAACTAGAATAAAGTTCCTGTAATTCTTCTAAAGAAAACTCCTTCCAGAGGTATTCAATTGTACTATTCCCCGACTTGGAACCTATGAGACGCGCTACCGCGTAAGGATTTTGAGGCGGATATGTTACTTGGGATACAACGCATATTTTACAGTGATACGAATTTGCGACGTATCTAATGAAATTGGCCATGACGTTTATGTAATTGTCGCGATTAGTTTCACCCCCCAAACGCCAATCAACGAAAGTAAAACCTACACTTGGTCTAACATGATCTCGAGGATACGGTTTCAGATGCATTTTGCTACGAGCGCACGTCACAAGAGAAATGTCGGGAACAACGTGAACATTGCTCAGATCGACCCCCAGTTGCTCAACGTACCTGTATGTCAATTCTTCTCTAAGAGCCACGATAGAGCTTTTACTCATGACCCACCTAATTAGGATCCTCGAGATGGGGTTAGTAAAAGGCCAAATTGAATAACCTACAAGGACAAGTGGCTTTTTCGCCGCCACGGCTAAAATCGGATGGTAGAAATCCTTGAAAAGGAAATATAGTTCCAATAGGCCCTTAGATGTCGGACCCAGTACATTACGACGACTAACTATCATGTCAGCTGACAAGAAGACCTCAAATGATCGCCGAAGTTCATGAGGAAAAAGCCACAAAAACGTCTTTTCTAGTTTGAGAAAGGTTGCAAATAGTAGAAACGTGGCAAGAAAGGTTGCACATACAGATCTAACCGACAGAAAGAGTTTGTCTACAATTCTTTGAACTTCGGGTGGATCTAACACATGGAAGGTAGGAAACAAGCCGCCAATGAAGTGATATATGTTCTCTCGCCTAGTCAAAAAAGATTCTCCGATTGCTAAATCCATCTGATTAGCACCAAAAGAGGAACAAACAGATATCTTGGCATATGGAAAGGAGCTCTCAAGCAGACGTATGACACTCACGTTTGAGGCCGCATCACCCTTGTTCCTGTCAGTCCAAACATCTGTCACAAGTATGTGAATCTTATGGCGCTCCATTTCTGTCTGCTCCAGATCCCACTTCTCAGCGATTTCCTATGGGTATCAAAGTCTCTACTGTTTCCGCCTATTCATCTTTGCAGCAGTTCTGTAAACATCTAAATAATTATAAATGATCTTCGAGGCATCATGGATCCTCTCGACATATCTGTAACCTTCACGACCTTTCTCATTCCACAAATCATTTGCTAGCAACTTCTTAAGACCTCCAACAAAATCAAGATCTTCCACATATACACCAAACTTACTTACGAGTCCGTCAGGATCTACACAACTCAAAATACTTGTTTTATGTGCAAGTGCTTCCAAGAAACTAAGCGGCATAGCTTCTCGAATGCTTGTATTAATTAGAACCCAGCTCTTCCCCAAAACTTCAAATTTCATCTCATCCGTAACAAGACCCATAATTTCCAAATTTCTTAGCCCGGCGTATCTGCGCTTTAATGTTTCATCTGCTTTTGGATTTCTTCCCATGCCCATTGCCAAAAACTTTATGTTCGGAAACTTCTCCGCAAGTTCCAGAAAGAGATGTATCCTCTTTTGAGGATCTAATCTCCCGAGGAAACATACGGTAGGTTCCGATGCCTTACGCATTTGGCTAGCAGGTATATCCACGAGGTTAGGAAGAAAACCGACTGCGTAGTTTAACTTAAAGAGTCTTTTGATCTTTGGAACAAGATACTTTGCAGGGGCATATAGCATTGCCGGCGGCTTGCAGACAGTGTGCAACAGAGAATAAGTGAGCCATAACTTAATCTTGACCGCGCTACTGAAATGATAAGTGCTATCAACGCTTGACATCAATCGGAAATCATTTTCGTCGTAGGGATCTTGAAAGTGTATCACATGACCGCAGTCAGGTTTGAGTTTTCGTGCTAAGTATGTTTCAACTCTCGCGTCAATATGATGAAAAACATCAGCATCCACTTTCTTAAAAAGCTGCACTGAAGAAAGATAAGAAACCAGGTGTGCAACACTGGAATCCATTGGATCATATGAGTAGGAGTATATAGCCACATCATCAACGATCTCAACTTCTCTCTGATCAGGATTACGCCATGTCAGTATCAAGCATTCAATGCCTCTTTTCTTCAGATGTTTTGTCAGTAGTTTGAGGATTGTACCATATCCTCCATACTTTCCCCAGCCAAACACTTGATCGCAGACAAAGCAAACTCTCATCCTCTAGCTACCTCGTTTTTCTAACAATTTATAGTAAAGCGCAAGAATGTTCCGAACGTGTTTTTTGGGGTTCAAAGCCTTTAGTGCCCAAAGCCTTCCATTAAGACCCATATCTCTAGCTTTCTCCGTATTCTCAAGCAAATAGCATGTTTTTCGGATAAAATCTTGCAGGTCAAAAGGTTCTGCTAGAAGCCCACCTTTAGATTGTTCAATTTGTTCCTTTGGACCACCAAGGTTAAAGCTAACCACAGGTTTGGTCAACATGAATGCTTCAGATACTACGTAGCAAAACATCTCGGACCATAAAGAAGGAACGATTATTACTGAACATTCAACAAGATCTTGCTTCGAATGATATTTCCACCAGTTCGGTACGTAACCATGCATGACAATGTTAGCAGGACTCCTTTTTTTCAACCAATCGTACATTCGACCGTCTCCTACGACATGAATTGTCCTATTTGGAAATGCCCGAGCGATAGTAGGGAGTAGACTGACTCCTTTCTCCCACACGAGACGCCCTACAAACAGTATGTTCCCGTTATTGCTCAGAACCGGTTTGAAGTTTTCGAACTCGACAGGATAGGGCAAATAGTGAGAATAAATGCCCAGTTTTCGAAGAGTTTGGCTATAGTGTTTTGACGGCGATACAACGGCCGCAGCTCTTCGCAAGAACGTTCTGAACACATGTATGCTGTAGGGAGCTCTTAGATATGAAATCATAGCGGATGATAGGTGGGCGTCCATTAAACGCTTGGCCGCTATGCACCGAACACAATGCGTATTAAAGTAGGGGGTATTGCAAGGAACTCTTTCAGGAAGTCTCAGATAGTATTCTGTTGGACATACATGCGCATACGAGAAGACTGTGGTTACATAAGGAACCTTCAGCTTTCTTGCTGCCATCATGAAAGCCAATGCGTGCGGCTGATGTAGTATATTAGCGTGAATTATATCCACAGAAAACTCCTTAATTACTGACTCTAGACTTGAAATAAGAGAGAAGTCATAAAGACGGCTGCTAATTCCACTCCTTCTGTTAAGTCTGACTGAAGCATCGTCCGAACTTATGCTTGCTGTTACAGGAGTTACACCTGCTTTCTTGAGTCCTTCGCAAAGCACCTTTGAGTAGAGTTCTGCGCCTCCTCCTTTACTGAAGCCCTGATCACTTAGAACAAGGACGGTTAAAGGCTTCCGAATCCTGACTACATTTCTGCACAATACCAAACCTGGTTCCTGAGAATGATGCATTTTTCTTGAGATTATCTTAGAACAATTATGTTTGAGAAATCATAATTTATGTGGTTTTCCTACGGCTCGGTATTCATCATGCTGTCCACGATTTGTCTCACAAGACAATGAGTCTCTTCCAGATTCAGCCTATCGGTGTCAATTGTAGTACAGCTTTTTGCCTGTGCAAAATGCTCATACACCTGTCTCTGACAAAGTATCCATTTGACACTTTCCGAATTCATGCCCCTCCTACTGAGATGTGTGGCATAGTCTATGTCAAGCCTGATCTGACATACACCATTCATAAACCTGGACAATATATTTGCAGTCTTGCTCTGCAAAAACGATGAACCATATATGTAAGCAAGACTAGCGATGGTGAAAGGGATGTATTTTTCTATAATGACCACATAGCCCATAGCCCTCAGCAACTTAACCTTCAGGACTAATAAGACGATAGAGATGAATTCAAGCCAGAGGCGCACTCTATCTTTGGGCAGAACCGGCAAGAGTCTGTAAGGAATGGCTTGAACCTTCCTTCCATATCTGTCGAGGAACTTGTAGACCAGAAACATGATCAGATGGCGTATGGAAATTGAAGTAACATACACCCTATGTTTCTTTCTCAAATACTCTGCCAACAATGTAGTATGGGTCGACTTACCTGAAGCGTCAATTCCATATAGGACTATTATTTGCCCGCACCCCGTTTTTTGGTCGTTTCCAGATCCGGTATGTTGTTTCCGTTCTTGCATCACATCATCGCTTGTCTTACATATCTAATGAGGCTAAGAATTTGTTTTTGATGGTGAAGCCTAAACCGCTCAACCTGTCGACGCAGGCCTTATAGCTCACCATTACGGGTTTAGAACTTCGCATCCTATTCTTTAGCCCGTCCTTATCGAACATTAGAAGGCATTTACCAGTAGAACATATCATACAATCTTCGCGTTCGCTTATCCTCATGTAATGATTAAATTTCTCTCCGAAACCATCTATGTGCAGGGCATACCATGTTATTAGATCTTCAGAAACCAATATGGCTTGGGGTGTGCCCAGTGCTGCGACCCATAGGCCGTTTCTTAGACGCTTTAAGTCGCACATCTGTGAGAACTTTACTTTTCCACACCATTTGAGAAAAATAAAGTTCCAACGGTCATCGTGGGGAACATAGATGCCGACGCCTCCCTTCACGATCCCGCTATCCATGCCTAATACCAGCATATCCCTCAGAATAACAATAGGAACGAACTGCCATGGACCTTTGTATATCGGTCGCCATGTCTCCTCTCCGTTCGCGAGCGTAGCAACTCTTACGATGTTCCCGTCTCCAAGAACTGTTACAAGTTGTTTACTAAATGAGTCATAGGCTATGTTATGGAAGTGTTTGGAACTCTTGTCTAATTCTACATTAGTAGTCAATAGACGCCAGTTTTCGTAGTTCCGAGTTGACGCCCATATTCCTGTAGGGCTCCAACCATACTCCTGAACATAGACAAAATCTCCTCCTCTAGCCGCATGCCAGAAGCTGTTGGCAGGAGAGTGAGCCTTCAGCACTGGCTCAAGTTGGTCATTCCTTAGAGCAACAAGATTGTCGTCCACAGCTAGCAAACAAGTGTCCTCTTGAACGTCCAGTATGAAGCCTTTTGAGGCCCTCAGAGTAGCCAGCTTGCGCTCAGTATTCAATGTCCTGTTGAGCTGAAGTAGAGAAAGTGAGTTGCAACTTTCCTTCACCAAGGCGAGTATTCGTTGTCCAACGACCGCAACGCTCAAAGCAGCTATATCCGTGGCACTTATCATGCAGCTCAAACTTTAACCTTGGATACAATCAAATAAGGAATCGTTCTCTTGATCCTCAAAACGAGCTTCAAGACCATCTTCAGAAGCTTTATCGCTAGCGTATCGTACGTTAAAAGAATCTCGCCGCTATTCAAGCTAAGCAGGAAGAAGCCTCGCCAGACATATCTATAAACATCGTAACCTCTGCAAAGCAGGTTGCTGGCACCAAAGTCTCGAGGAGAACTAGGTAGAGTCAAAACAATAAGCCCCCCCTGTTTGAGAGTCAACTCGAGAGCTGCCAAAACACTATTATTGATGAATCCGTGGAGTGCCTCAACAGATATTATCGTGTCAATACTTTCCGTTCTAAATGGAGACCTTCGTGCATCAGCCACCACCAGATCGTCATATATGCTCATGGTCTTTGCCTTTGTCAACTTTCCTCTCGATATGTCTGAGCCAATCAACAGCTCGTGACTGCCAACATAGGTTTTGATGAGGAATCCCCAAAAGCCATAGCCGCAACCGACGTCATGGACCTTCCCTAAAGTTGCTCTGTTTTTTAGAAATCCCAGGATCCAAGGCTCGACCCCGGGGCTGTGAAAGACCCAAGGATACTTCGTGTCGGGCCTAGCATACCTCTTGTTTCGATTCAACACTGTTTCTCGAATCCACAGCTATATTTGATGTTCAGCTAACTAGAGCAACCCTCATAGGACATTTTTCTAAGCTCTAGTTTGAACGAATAGGGGATGCTAGTAATAGCGGCCATGTGGACCACGGCTGTGACACCCTAGAGTGTCGCGCGAATCAGATGCTTGCCTCTGATGTCACCGTATGCAAAGCTAACATTCTTCCGGCCAAGTAGATGGCTAATGCTTTCCAGCCTTCCAGATGAGAGGTTATCTATTATCCTGACATTCCATCTCTTCACTAGAGTTTCTGCCAGATGCGAACCGATAAATCCAGCGCCTCCAGTAAGCAGGACAGTGGGCTTGTCAGATTCCATTTGTAGAAGTCACGATCTCATTGATGTTATCCTGTTTTACAGACAGCCTGACATACGAGCGCATCAATCACTTAGATTCAATGAATCCAACATATCCCCCTGAGTTGAATACAACTACAATCCGAGAACCATACAAACTATCATCAAGCAAGCTTCTAGGAACCTGCTCTAATCTTAAGACGTATAATGTGTTAGCCTCTACCTGACCTTGTAACAGCAAAGCATAATCCTTGGAGTACTTCGGATCGCTTGGCTCGCCGACAAAGTACCTCGCCTTTGCATAAGGATTGAGATATCGTATGCTTTGCAAGATCTCGTTAGGTGCCTTTATGTCCTTTCCTGAAGTAGTTATAGAAGCTAGTGTGGACGCGATGAAGTATTGTTCTGTACCTCCCGGTCTATCGCTCCTTATCTCAAGTATCCGCCATGGCGACAGCATGGGATCCTGTACAGCCACTACGGCAGAAGCCGTCAGCAATCCTATGAGGAGTAGCGCAGAAATTCTGGAGGAGTGCAAAGCCTTCCAAGCCACCACAGCTGCAGCGGGCATTAAAAGGCCGAAGCCAGGGTACATGCTGGGAGCAAAACCTCCAGCCCGAAAGTAGCCTCCAGTCAGGCCTATCAGTAGAAAGACCCCGCTTCCAATGGCCATAGAGGGTATCAGGGCTCCGTGGCTGGCCTTTCTTCTTATGATGGTGTAGAGGACGAGCGATATAGCCATCGCAACTGGTGTAGACCAGGCGTAAGCTTGGATAGGATTAACCCCTGCTCTCTCGTATAGGGGCGCGGCCACCCCTCCCCCCTCATCCCATTCCAGCATCTGAAGGGTGTAGTTCCGTAGGCTTGGGACGATGAGCTCAAAGCCGCCCCCATAGATCCAGCGAGCAAACGTGATCACAACGAAGGTGGCTAGGGTGATTCGAAACATTGAACTCTTGAACATCTCCTCCCACTCCTGTTCCCGCATGAAATGCTTCAGCATAAAACCTGTAGCCAAGATGCCTGAGACAATGAACATCCCCAGACCTGCTGTGGCATGGTAAAATATGCCTGATACGTAAGCCAGCTTCCCCGTTAACGACTTCCAGGGCGATCCCCTGCCTTGGTGTTCCAAGGCGAGCATGAAAGTTGCGACAAACACCAGCATCAAGCCAGCGAGCTTTGCATGGTGTCCTATGAAGTTTGCAGGGGGGGTTATTGCAAATATCAAGATCGCCAATACTCCTACTGTCCAGTTGCCTGTAAGCCTCCTGACCAAGCTGTATAGTACAATGTCGATGACAAGTACTAGGGATAGTGAGATGAGGCTGAAACTGAGTTCAGCTATCGGAGAAAGGCCAGACACCTCTGTGAACATCAGAAGCAAACCCACATCCATTGGGAAAGGATTGTATATGGGGTTTAGAAGAGGTCTACTGGGATCGTAGAAGCCCTCAATGGCCATTCTAGCCAAAGCAGGGCTTCTTTCATCTAAGATTAGGCCGTATGGGGGAGTGTAAAGGACTATTATGTGGAGGAGGAGCGCCGAGAACAGGATCAATCCTCTGAAGGTAGCTGAATCGTGCTTCATCCCTATCACGTAGAGTAGTAAAGCAGTCATGAGCACGATGAGTAGCGGGTAGGTTGAACTTTCTTTGAACCCAGGTGCGTGGAGCAGCGCAAACGTAAGTAGCGCGAGAGAGACCATGGATATGGAAGACAACATTGATTTAGTCTCATCCGTAAAGAGCCTAGGTTCAGGCCCAGCACTTCGATCCGAAACTAGTTGGATTGCTAGATATACAGGAATCAAAATCACTGTAAACAACCATAAACCTTCGCTGAAAGATACCATTACTCAGCTACTCTTAGAGATTGGTTGGGATGACCCAGCAAATACCCTAGGTGCCTCTACTGAAGTCCAGCAGGTTCTGGAACGCGGCATAATCTTCCGATGTCAATTGCTTGCAAAGCGACTTTCCCAGACATCTCTGTCAATCGCTCTCAGATATTACTCGCAATAGATCTGTCTGGCTGGTTGTTTCGGCACTCGTACAGCATCTTCATTCTGAATCGCTTGAAACAGCTGACTTTGAGCCACACAAAAGAGAAACCAGCGTCTTCGTATGATGGGTCCACGTGTATCTTTCTCTGCACAGCTTCCATCCTTCAAATCCCATTTTCCATGCTTTTCGTTCATCCAACATTAACGTCTCAATATCTTGGGGACACCTTGAAAACAGTTCATCCTCATTTTTATACATGTAGCCATGCACGCGATCTATGAAGTATTCGCCAGCCCAAGAGGCATTGTCACATACTATTGGCGCTCCATGAGACTCCGCCTCTAGCGGAGGAAGGCCGCTACTAAACCCCATAAAAAATCTGCAACGAGCATACAGTTCATCTAGTAATTTATCAGGTATGTTGAATGCAAATTTATAGTTTCTTAGACTCGTCTTCTTTATCCTTCTAACAACCTCGGACGTAGTCGCATGGGTGCTTCCTGCAAAGACTACTGGATAGTTCCTGTCAACCAAATCTATTATTTTCGCGACCTGGTCAACCCTTTTCCCGAGGGAAATCCTTGAAGCACATAGTACGAAATCTCCCCTATGCTCAGGTACTTTCTCCAAGGGGTCACAAGCGAGTTGAAGGATCTCGGAGCGGATGCCGAATTTCTGAAGAAAGCTTCGTGTGAGCGCCATACTCGTGGTTACAACAAGGTCGACGCACTGAAGTAGCTTCGTAATCCGTCTCACATACTTTGGTTCCTCTAAACCGAAAAGGCGCAAGAAAATATTGAATGGAGAAGGAGGGTAAGTTGGGTTATGGATTACCACACATATGCTGGCTCCAGTCTTGGCTGATAATCGGAAAGCATCGTAGATAGGGCTTAGGTTATGACAGATGATCCAATCTGGCTTGAAGTTGTCAGGAATTTTTGGTTCAATAATGCTTCCCGTAAAGTCACGCAGAAAGGACCCAATGTAGCTGACAGGAAGGGAATGCCGAAAACTGAGCTTTGTATATACGCGAGTCTTCATCTTGAAGTAATGCTCCAAACCGGTCGAGTAACCTGTAAGGAGTACACTGTCCACTCCTAACAAATTTAGGTGCAGGGTCTCCGCCAAGGCAACTCTGAAGACCCCAGACGACAAGCCTTCATTAACTAATTCCACAACTTTCAAAGATCGATACACTTTGCTTTTTGTTGATCAGTCTGACTACTAGTTTTGTAATCCTGATGCCTTCGCTTTCTACGGTACCAGAACGCCCACCACAGCATTATGAAAATGAAAACTCCCGTGATCATCCCGTATGGATACAGGCTATAGATGAAAATGAAGCTTGGTTCAACTGGGTGACCCAAAGCCTTCCACTCAACTCTGATTGTAGCGTTCTCAAAGGAAAGATAGGTTCGTATGAAAAGTTTCCGATCCTTCTCAATGAAAACGTAATTGTCCCGATTGCTCCTATGATAGTCCGACAGATTTGCAACTGATGGCACAGCCTTACCATTTAGACTTACTGTGCTTGGTTCGCCGAAAGTCGCGGTGTACACGACCAGTTCAAACCACTCCTTATTGCGAGCATCTCGAAGTTCAACAAGGAAACCCTCCGGGAAGTATTGTGTAGCCGCTGCTGTGTCACGTGCTAGAATGCCCATCACATATGGAATGGAAACCGTCCTCTGCAGAGACAGAAGTGTTAAGGTCGCAGCAACGCCATAGTAACCCCATTCCCAATACCATGGATAACCCGTAATGCTCTTCTTCGAGACGGAAAGACCTACGATGGAGCCGTAGGGCACATAGTTCCAGTACCAACTCGGTACATCTGAGGGATCGGCTTTTTCCACGCCATACTTCTGAATAACCTCTCTCTGTATTTGAATGAACGACAGCACATAGCTCCATATTTTCCAAAGGTACTCGTCAAAGGTGTTTTCACCGCTCAGCAGTCTGTATGTCGCCAAGTACCATACGAATTGAGCTGGGCCGAAAGAATGATAGTTCGCGGGGGGATTTCCGATGTCGTAAACGTAGGGGTATGGCAACCTCTCAAAATAGTTATCAACAACCTTCTTCGCAGAACTAACTAGTCTGGTATACACATCATCCTTTTGTCCAAATTCGTACACGAAGAGTAGATATGCTAGACCGTCTAACGCATGGCCAGTGGTGTGCGAGATTCCTTCACTGTAATCAAGTTCACCCCGTGTGAAGAATTCTCCAGATATACTGATCCAATGGTCGGCCAGGTACATATATGTCTCATAGTAGGTTTGGTTTCCAGTCAAGATGTAGGACCCTAAGGCGGCAGCCAAGTATGCAGATTGAGTCATGCCACCCATATACCCGAATCCAGCTTCGATTGTGAAATCATAGGGCACGTAGAGACTTGGCTTCTTCACCGGGTCCGGGAATCGGACAAGAACCTTACCGGGAATTGTCCTGATTCCATACCTCTCGCTTGCCAAATTCATCAGTCTGATGTATCCATTCATCCCCCGCTTTATTAGAGGAACAAAATCTTTGTTGCCCGTAACAAGAGCCGTCAATACGGCGCCAGCAAAACCCTTTACCCCATCCATCACGGAGCCATCAGTTCTGAACACGAGCCCGTCGAAAGGATTAGACGCGTTTTTGTACATGAATGTACCTAGCACGTAGTTTGAACTGTCGATCATTATGCGAATGTAGCGCTCATCTTTTGTCATATTATACATGAGGTATGCGGCAAATATTTTGTATCCAAGCTGCTCAACGTTTGACATGTTTAGTCTTAGGAAATGCTCGATATTGTCATACGCTACGTTGTAGAGGAGGTTCGAATTGAGCTCCAATAGGGCAATCTCAGAACCCGGGCTTGCAGGCACCCTATCCCACTTCGCAACCGTGGATCCACCTTTCTCTGTAAACTCCAGGTCCAGAATAGTAGCTTTGTCCAGCTCTATTTCTCCTCTACCTCTGGCATCTAACCATATAGTCGACTTGTTTGCCAGCACCACCCCCCCTGGAAGACCGGCCAAAACAAGCCTTTTCTGCGAATCTATTCTAGTTACGTTTAGTCCGTACAGCTGAGGGAGAACAGACGGCTGCGGGGAACCGAATGCTGTTATGCTCTGATTAAGGATAGGTTGCAAGCTTGATAACGCAAGCATAACTATTAGAAAGCGTGCCACTACTAACATCCAAGTTGACCACACCTGATAGATTCTACACGTTATACTCGGGTTTTTCCAACGCAAGACAAACAAGTCCCTGAGAGGTGCGCGAAGCCACACTTTCACGCACCTTGATCCAACGCTTGGTATGAACAAAGTATTCTTCCCTTATCTTCGCCAAACCCATGATCAAGAGTCTAAGCATATTCTTGTCGTAGACTCTCCACGCAGTATGAGGATAAGCATCTCTAGGCTGATACTCCTTCCATGTGTAGCCATAAGGTGTTGTCAGAACAATTCTTCCTTTCATCTTCAAGACTCTTTTTAGCTCATCCATGGCTCTGAAGTCTCCCTTTATCCGCTGAATGTCTCCATATCCGCCCAGTCCTACATGCTCTATTGTAGAAATGCAGACTATCCTATCGAAGTAATCATCTGGAAAAGGGAGCTTTTCCATAATATCGGCTTGATAGAATGCCATCCCTCGCGGTATCTCTTTATAAGGCCGTACGTCTACACCATGTACTTCACACCCCTTGCTCACAAGCCAGTGACAAACAAGACTCCCGCTGCAGCCGACATCGAGGATACGCATCCCTTTCTTTGCGTCAAGGTTTCGCATCAAGAATGGATACTCCTTTTCCCTCTCACTTACGTGGTGAAAAACCCACACTTGAATCATCTTTTCAACAATAGAAAGGTAGAATAGTACACTTCCGCACCTCTTAACCAGCGACTTGAACAAAAGATCCTTGACTTGGCTGTAAACCATGGAGCTTGGATCCATCGTGTCTAGTGCAGTACAGTGTGGCGCAACAGAGATTCACTGTCGTAGATTGTTGAGTATTTTCGCTATCCGTCGCACTGCTCTAGCTGGGTTGCCTACTACAATTGTGTTTGCGGGAACATCCTTCGTTACTACGGAGCCAGCCCCAACTACTGCACCCTCACCTATTGTTAAACCGGGAAGTATGACTGACCCAGCGCCTATGGATGCGCCCTTCTTCACGGAAGTAGGCAACAGCTTCCACTCACCCTTTGCCCTAGGATACTTATCATTCGTGAAGATCACACCCGGTCCTATGAACACGTCATCTTCAATGGTCACGCCCGTTGGGATAAAGATATGCGGCTTAATCTTTGCATTGTCTCCTATCACGACATCCTCTTCAATATAGACAAACGATTCGATCTTGCAGTTCTTTCCTATCTTGCACTTGTATAGGTTCACATGATCACGTATTTCAGTGCCTTCTCCTATCTCCACATCCTTGATGAATGAGTGTTTTAGCCTGTCTAATGCCGAGAATGGTCTTCTATTCAGTCCATGTGAGAGCTTTAGCCCAGAACCTCTCTCCACTTTAGCCACTTATGACCTCAACTCTTGATCCTGTCCTAATGGACTTATGAACAGCCTCGAGCACCTGTACGACTAAAGCGCCAATGATAGCGCTGTTATACGAGGGCCCCTTACCTTTTATCTGATCAACAAAATGGCTCTGCATGTCCTGCATAGTGTTATTCGGCTGTATGGGTATGTCCTGCAAACCATCGTCATAAGCAATCGTTAATCTTTGATTCAAGGCGTCTATGTGCATAGTTCCACTACTCCCTACAACGGTTACACTCCTCTCCTTGATGTCACGATGAAGCCAACTGACATAAATGTTTCCCAAGAAATCTTCGGGGAAATCGAGGTGTATGAATGCGACCTCCTCTCTCAAATCTCTATTCCTGAGATAGGATTTTCCCATCGCATGCACAGCAGACGGCCACTCATTCAAAAGGTAGTTTAGAACATCTAGGGGATGCGGTGCCAAGTCGAAGATCACATCTCGATCCGCAGGAGGCTCCAAACGGGAAGCCCAAGTGAGGTTCGCGTAAAAGACCCTGCCCAGTATGCCTTCCCGCATAATCTGTCTTCCCTTCTCAAGAGCATTGTTGAAACGAAAAATATGCCCAACCTGCAAAACTAAGCCGCTTTCCTCTGCCACTCTAGCTAGTTTAAAGGCTTCTCTTGAAGTGGTCGTCATTGGCTTTTCCAAGAGCACATGTTTACCTTTTTCAAGTGCTTTGCTTGCCAATTGATAGTGAGTTGGATTAGGCGTTGCTATGTGAACTGCCTCTATTCGATCATCCTGAAGGGCCTTATCAAAATCTTTGAAAAATCGAAGGTTGTAACTAGTAGTCTCACCTTGTATTGCTTGTAGCTTTTCAGGAGAGATATCAACCACGCCATAAAGTTCTAAATCATCTCTCAAATTTGATAAAGCAAGATATTCGTGCACAAGCTTTGTACCCCAGTAACCAGCACCTACTACAATGATTCTGATTCTACCAGCCTTCAAATATCATCCAAGCCTTTTGTAAAAACCTTCTATCTGCTCACAAACGAAACGAACATCGTCATCGCATAGACGGGGATGCATAGGCAGACTCAGACAAGTTCCAGCCAACTTCTCGCTTATGGGAAAATCACCATGCCTAAAACCATAGAGCTTTTTGTAGATAGGTTGAAGGGGGATTGGTATGGGGTAGTGGATTCCACATTCTATGCCAGACTTCTCAAGCCAATCTTTAAGCGCGTCTCTTAGACTAATTCTAATCACAAACAAATGAAAGACGGGTTTCACCTCGGATGAGCGCTTTGGCGGAAGCTTGATCCGATCCTGAAGCTCCTTTAGCTCCTCGGCATATAGCTCAGCTATCTTTCTACGTCTTTCATTCCACACGTCCAACTTTCGAAGTTGGCACCTGCCTATCGCAGCGTTTACCGAATTAAGCCTGGCTGTGAACCCTATCACATCGTGCTCATACTTAGCTTTCCTGCCAGCATCACGAAGTTTCAAAACAGCAGATGCTATTCCCTCGTCGTTAGTAACAACCATTCCTCCGTCGCCCAAGACGGACATATTCTTTGAAGGATAAAATGAGAAGCATCCCGCAGTACCTATGCTACCTACCTTCCTACCCTTATACTCGGCCCCATGAGCCTGACAGGCATCCTCCACTACGCAAAGGTTGCGTTCCTCAGCGATAGCTACAATCTCATCCATATCCGCAGGAAAACCGTATAGGTGTACTGGAAGCACTACACGAGTGTTAACATCTACCTTTCCTTGCAAATCGATGGGACTGATGTTGCAGGTTGGGGGGTGGATGTCGACAAAGGCAGGTTCTCCCCCAGCATGAACTATCGCATTAGCGGTGGCTACAAATGAAAACGCCGTTGTAATGGCGTTAACTCCTTTGCTGACGCCACACGAGACTAGAGCAAAATGTAGAGCGTGAGTCCCAGAACTCGTTGAGACCGCGTACTTGGCACGGACATACCTAGCGAACTCCTCTTCGAACTTCCACACATTTTCACCCAGTACGTACCTATCGTTTTCAAGAGCATCTAATGCAGCTCTCTTCATTTCTTCGTCAAAAATGGGACGACTAAGAGGTATTTTGTGTGCCGTCATACAAGTTAAAGCTCGCTAGTTCAATACCTGTTCATAGAGCTTCACAGTCAGGTTCGCCACTTGCTCCCATGTTTTCAACTCTTTCCTTCCGGCTTGACCCAGCCTCATTTGGAGCTTCGAATCGGAAAGCATCTTTGCTAAGCTTTCTGCAAGCATCCTCGGTTCTCCGGCCGGCACAAGCATCCCATTCTCCATATCGTTCACTCTAAATGGTAAAGCGCCTACAGCCGATACAATTACAGGTTTGCCACGGGCCCAAGCCTCGTTGACGACCATAGGAAAGGTTTCGAAAGGCGCCACACTAGGAAGGACTATCACGCTGGCTGCATCGAGCGCCGAGATTTTCATTTCCTCCTCAACATACCCGAGAAATATAACCCGCTGTTCCATGCCTAAGCTCTTAGCCAAAACCATTAACCTTGCCACATAATCTCTGCTACCCGTACCTGCTATAGCCAAGGCACAATCGTCAAACCTCTGCTTCAAGTGTGGCAATGCTTTTATTAGAACATCCATCCCCTTGAGCGGATCGAGCCTGCCTACATACAAAATGATCCTCTCCTCACCAATATGGTAAGTCTCTCGAAAAAGGTGTGGGTTTGGAGCCTTTTCTAGGTATTCACGGCTTATTCCATGAGGGATCACAGCCGAATCTACATCATACTTTTCCGCTAACACCTTATGATCTTTCGGGCTCGGGGTTACTACCCTATCAGCCAAATCCAGAGCCTTGATCTGAATCCAGTCTTGATACTTTGAGCCGAGACACCTTATGAGCCACTTCGGATGATCCTTGAGATATCCTACACCAAGGAACTGGTACAATCTTGGAGTACCCTTTTTCTTGCTATATTGCGCAACTCGTAGACAGAAGAGTGAATTCTGGGAGTGCAGATGCACGATGTCAGATTCAAGGTCAGGCCTTTCCAGTGGGAAGGTAAGGTCACTATAAATTAGTTTCAGCGACTTGATCCTACTGACATTCACGCCATTGACACTCTCGCCAACACTTGGCATGAACGAGCAAGTGTTTGACGTAAGTACTACAACATCATGGCCGAGCCTGGCCTGAGTTTCAGCCATATGCTTTACTGTTAACTCTAGGCCACCCGTCACCGGATGATATGCATGCCAAACATGACAGATCTTCAAACTATCGTCTGACCATCTCTAAAACCTTTCAGAATAACATTTAGGCTCGTAGGGCTGTAAAAGAACAGAATAAGAAAGCTAGTAAGGAAGCACCAATAGCGCCTTACATTCTTAAAATTTTTTTTGACATATATGGTGTGATTTCTAGCCTTCCAGTACACTCGTTCATTCAATTCTTGCCCTCTACTGCCTCCTTGACTGCTCCCATGATGTATAACGGTCAACATTGGAAAGAAAAGTATCTTCCACCCCATGCGCTTGCACTGCTGCTGGAGATCAGTTTCTTCGCGGTAGTGAGTCCCTTTGAAGTGTGCGCTGTAACGAACTCCGGTAAGAGCTTCTCTTCTGATTGCCATCACATGTGTACCGAACTCCGCAAATCTCATATCAGAACCCACATTCAGGAAAACAAAGCCGGTGAGCCTACTTATGAAGTCAGCAAGTCGGTTGTTCAGGTAGAATGGGGGATCAATGATTTTGCGCGCGGTTTCAACTGTCCTTCCGCATATTATCCCGACATTCGGATAACTTTCGAAAGTTTCGCGAAGCTCTTTGAAGACCTGAGTCGAGGTAAGAACCATGTCGTCGTCTATTAGCAGGACTATGTCTCCTTCGGCCACATCTATCGCCTTGTTTCGAGCAAAAGGCTCGGACGTTCTTACATCGTGAGTGATGTGTTTGATTCGAGGACAGAGCCCATCATTTGCCGACTCGATTACGTGCTTGTTCAGATCCTTAAGCTCCTGTGTACTGTCATCAACTACTATTATCTCTTCGATTGGGGCCTGGAGCAAAGGCTCCAAGCATCTGGCTAGTGCTGACGGTCTATTGTAGGTTGGAATGACGACGGAAATCGTCTTCAATTTCTGAGCTATCAATAATTCATTAATGTTTGCAGAAGAGCTGTTAACCACTTTTGGAGCTCAGGCCTTGGTATCAAACTCTCGTGGGTTTTCTCTTTGTTATGTAGGTCCCTAAGCGGAAGCATACTCGATGTCTTGACTCGAGTACCTCATCCCGTTATATGCACAACGTAGCCAAACCATCCGCAAGGCCTCGTCCATACTTAGTGGACTGTTCTCTATGTAGAACCTTTCATGGGCATTATCTGAGATCATGGACCTTCCTCCAAATAAGCTCCTTTGACCGGATTCTAGCTATCGCCGAGTACGCAAGTATAAGCTGGTTTACAACCCAAGCTAGTAGTGCCTTGCGTGTGGGTCTCATCAACAAAGCTATGCCAACTGTGAGTATGATAACTACGCTCAAGAACGAAAACTTGTCTAGTACAATGGATGTGATGAAAGCTACGAAAGATGCGATCAGAAGCCAAGGATTTATGAGATGCATGAAGGACTCTATTGCGAGAACCTTTCTGAAGTCTTTAGGGGCATTGAAAGTCATCCTCATCAATCTTGAGAAGTGTTGAATAAGGTGTTTAGCTCTTCTCACCCTCCATGCGAAGTACTCATGTTTGGAGCTTGGAACAAGTTCTCGTGTCAGGGCATCGGGAACAGCTATCGCCCTAAAGCCATTGAGGGCTGGGAGAGTTGCTGTATGACTATCATCTGCTCCCATCTCGATTGGGAAACCTCCAACCTTGAGCAACTGTTCCCGCCTAAAGGCCGCAAGTTCTCCATTAAATATAGGCGTGCTATGTATCTTAGACTCAGCAACTCTGACAACATTATAAAACAATCTATAGGTGTCCTCCAAAAACGAGTTGACCCTTGAATTTGGCTCCTTAATGGCTGTGACAGCCCCAACAGATGGATCGGAGAAATATTTCACACATTCTTTCAAGGAGTTATAAACCCAGAAGCTGTCGACGTCGGTCATGACAAGTATCTCATCGTTGACATACTTCAATGCCGTATTCAGAGCATGAGCTTTTCCCTTTCTTGGTTTATCTTCAATCACGTTTAACTTGATCTCTTCATGTTTCTCGTTCCATTGCTTTATCTTACTAAGAGTTTCGTCAGTGCTCGAATCCACTATTATAAGGTTTATCTTATCTTTTGGGTAATATTGTTGATAAATGTTTGTCAACTTCCTCTCAATCAATGCCCCCTCATTATAGGTTGGAATCATGATTGTAACTGGCAATACGCAATCACGGTCAATCTCAAGTTTCCATGAGTCGCTTATGTGCCTCTTAAGGTACCAGTAGTAAGTCAATGGTATCGAGAAATGCATTAAGCCAAGCGTGAATGCTATTATGTCTAACATATTTTTGTTAATTCTTGGGCTTCTTTAAGAATCTCAATAAAGCCTCATTGAATCCAGACTATTTCGACCTTTAAGCCAATATTCATGAAGTGGCTTGCCAAAATTCTGGTACGAGTACGCTTCCTGATCCATTAGAGCCGAAGACCGAGATGAACAACCTCCTCTCCTCTCATCGATCTTACAAGCTTTTCAATGCCTTCGTCTAATGTTATCTTAGATCTAAATCCAAGGATTTCTTCGGCTTTTGTTGGATCTGCATAGCTGTTTCTTATGTCTCCTTCTCTAGGCTTATCATAGATTATTCTTAATTCTCCCTTCCTTAGGATATCCTTTACACTTTTGGCTAAGTCAGTTATTTTTTTGGGCTCGCCAGTACATACGTTGAAGACCTCACCTGCCACATCGCTCGCTAAGCCGAGGATTGTCGCTCCGACAACATCATCCACATATATGAAGTCTCTGGTTTGGTTGCCATCCCCGTATATCGTTAGAGGCTTGTTATCCAGACAGCATCTCACGAACTTAGGTATGACACCGCTGTAAGGATTGCTTATCTGTCTTGGACCATAAACGTTAGAGTACCTCATTATCATCGTGCCGAGCCCATAGCTCTCGTGGAAAGCCGTGCAGTAGCACTCTGCCGAAGCCTTTGAGGCAGCATAGGGCGACATCGGCTTCAGAGGATGGTCTTCTCTTAGGGGTAGTGGGTTCCCTTCGCCATATACCGCCATTGATGAGGCGTAAACGAATCTTTTGACATGATTTCTCACGGCCTCTTCAAGGAGGTTTAGTGTTCCAGTCAAGTTGATATCATGAGTCTCAAGGGGGTTTTCCACGGACTCTTTGACGCTTATCAAAGCCGCTAGATGTACAACGGCATCAACCTTTCCCAAAACCTCCCTTACAATACTCTTATCCCTGACATCTCCAGCGACAAGTTTGAAGTTTTCACTCTCTAGATGATGCTTTACGTTTTCCAATTTCCCGGACCTGAAGTTGTCTAGAACTGTTACCTCAAGTCCCTCAGCCATGAGCACGTCTACAAGATGGCTCCCGATGAAACCAGCACCGCCGGTAACGAGTATTCTAGAACAGTTCATGCTTATCTCAAACGGTGATTACTGGATCCAATACGCACTATAATGCCCGAATCGTTTGGTTATGTAAGGCTAGCTCGTAGTGTGAGTCAGTCTAATGTAACCTACTTTTCGAAACGCCGCCGTAACTAGCAGAGCTGTGGTAACTAAGGCTAGGGATGCTAAGACGGGGTCGAGCCTGATACCCCACGGCGTATAGTTGAGGATCAAGCCTACAAGCGGAACCAGGGCTAGGCTCAGACCGATCGACAAAGCCAAACGCTCCAGCCCCTCCAAATCTCCCTTCTTGGGGTAGAGAGCCTCGATGAGGGCGTAGCCTGGCAGGTAGAGCACGAAGAGGGAGCCCAGAACGTAGCGCAGGTAGATGAACGGCGGGCCTTGAGGCAACACGTATACCGCGACTCCAGTCCCGAATATGAGCACGAACATCGCCCAGAGCCAAATCCCATAGTTTGACCTGAGGTAGTCACGAACTCCAATGGGTGGATGAGGGTCTTCCAAGTGAACCTTGTCGTCCAGTTTGAGGCGGTAGAGGCTCCGCACCACAAGATGAGGCGGCGCCCCAGAAGCCTGACACGCCCTAGCTACGAGTTCCTGAATTGTCAGCCCAGGCTCCTTGTGCGTCAAGTCGAGGAGAAGCCGAGGAAGATCTTGATTTCTAGCAACGACCATTGATGTTTACACCGGCCTCGTCACGTTGAGCCACAGCTGCGTCCAGCGGTTGTAGTATGTGAATGCTCCCTGGGCAGGTGTGTAGGTCCAGAGTTCGAAGACGAGCCTGAGGTTTGTTCCGGGCTTGTCTATCTGAAGCGTTACGGGGTTGAGCCACGTCTGGTTGTTCAGGAGGATGACGTCGTAGTGAGCTATGGGCGCTGTATCGAGAGATGCGTTCTCGTTTATTATGCTTGAGCGGTCGCCTAGCTTCGCGTACACTCGGTAGTGTGTGGCCTTCCCCTCATGATTTCCCACGTAGATGTAGAGGGTAAACGTCTCGCCAACTTGTAGGTTCTTTGGGTAGTCGCCGATCTTCTGGTTTGGACCCAGAACCGCGAGTTCCGAGAAGGGCTCTACAACCCTGTCAGCTACGAGGAACTGTGATGCGGAGAACACGCCCACGACAACTATGACCGCCAGCGCAACGGCGGTCACCTGTTCATCGATCGTGTCTTCTTACCCTCCATCCACTGTGGGTGTGTAGCCAGAGGTTCCAGAAGAGCCTCGGACCAAACCTGTAGACCGCAAAGCCCGCTATGGCAAGCCCGATCAACTCGACTGCAAGTAAGACCATCCTGTTCCGTTGAGCAACTATTCCTGCGTCTCGAGCCGAGGACGCTTGGAGTGTGACTTGGGAGGCGATATCTTCGGCCTGCTGATAGAGCTTCTGCGCCTTCTCGGGGTCGGAACGCTCCACCGATTCGCCTTGGGCGATCAGGGCGAGCGCCTCGTTCAGCCTGTCCACCAGCCCTCCCACGTCTCCCCCTGAACTTTCTGCGTCGGCTACCGCCACAAAGGCGTCAGCCACCGTGGTTCGGACTTGGGCGGCAGTCTCTGCATGCGTGATGGGCAGAGAGAGGACTAGTAAGACCAGTGCCAGAGCAGCGATTGGTGCCGTCCTCAAAACTACTGAGGCGTGCCTGCCTCTGAAACGTCGACTCATTTGGAAATAGCAGTGTCCTCTGGGCAAGATCTTCTTTGCACTAGAGACCCCTAGCTAATGTGTACAATACGATGTTCCCGAAGCCGTGAGCCAATACCGGAGAGGTTAGGCTGGTAGTCCTAATCATGAGGTATCCAAAGACCACACCCGCCGCATAGGCGAACACGACTTCGAGGGGGTTGAGCCACCCTATGTGGAATATCGAGAAGATGAGCGAGGTGAGGTGGATCGCCTGCCATCTTGGCATCAGGGCGTGCATGTGGGTCTGGAGCACGCCTCTGAACAGAAGTTCCTCTGTTAAGCCCACGAAGACTGTCATCGTGACCACCAGGTAGAGGACGTTGTGCACAAGGTTGGGACCGATTCTGACTGGTTGGGGTTGTAGGATATAGTACTCGACGACGCCAAGGATCGCTCCCACAAGCAGTCCTGCGGCGATTTGGAGCGGGAGTCTGACGGTGCCTCGGGTGAAGCCGATCTTTGTCAGAGAGACCTTTCTGTACCATACGTAGAGCACTGTCACGCTCATGATCAGGGTGTATATTGCTGGGAGGATTGCGGCGGACTGCAGGAGGTTAACGGGGAACGGGGAGAAGACGATCCTCGTCGCGAACAGGAGACCGCACGCCTCCAGCACGACCCTCACGTCTTCGCCTTTTCCAGCGAGCAGCACTCCCGCAACGGGTAGCGCTATCAGACCGGTGAACGCCAGCGCTAGACCGTACCAGGCTAGGGCGCTGTTGAGCACGAGCTCCTCGAAGAGCGCCAGAACGACGACGAGATAGAGCAGTCGAGAGAGGGCGGAGCCTCTGAAGCCATTAAAGGCGAGCATTAGAAGCCCTATCGCCGCGAACGCGAGGTTGGATATGAAGAGGAGCTCATATGTGTAGCCGAACAGCCGGAACAGTATGAAGTACGACAGGGCGGAGAGCAGGACGAAGGAAGAGGAGGCTAGGATGAGGTCTGAGGGGAACGTGCGGATGCGAGCCGAGTTCAACGGCGGTCTCAGGAGCGGGTGTGCTGAGTGAGGCTTCTGCGTCAAATGCCGGATTTGCCTAGTTCTTAAGTGACTTAGTCCGTGCTTTTGGGGTCGTAGTCTGGGTCTCTCGTTCAGTTTAGAAGAGGATGTCCCAGACCCTGAACGCCACGATGAGCATGAAGAGTATCACGAGCAACGCCGTCAGCGGCAGCCAGCTCTTCCTCAGCTCCTCAAGTACCCTCTTGGTCCCGCCGTAGGCTGGATCCGAGAGTTCCAGGTAGGAGAGCAGGCCTATTGCGATGAGGCTGATCGCGAGTTGCCCTGTGAGAAGGGCGCTGGCATAGACCTCTAATAGGCTGGTGGTGCCGAGCATGGTCGTACCTAGCACCGTCGTGCCTAGGACTGTTGTTCCGAGTACCGTGGTCCCGAGCACTGTTGTGCCTAGGATCGTGGTTCCTAGGACTGTGGAGAGGCCATACAGGGCAGGCTTGATGTCGAGTAGGCTGAGTAGCCCAGCTAACCCTACGTATGATAGCAGGATTAGAGGGAGACCTCTACTACGCCTCATCCTGACCAGATTCTGAATCTAGTTTTGAGGTACTTAAGATTTGTTCACGTCGGTCTGCTTCTGCTGCGTTGTGGTGCTGGCGGTTTCTGGGGTGGTTGTTACACTGCTCGGTGGGGAGATGTCCTCAATCGGTGCGGGTGGAGGTGTCGTGGCCATAGTCCACCCGATCCAGGCGAGGATTCCCAGCAGGACTGCCACGGCGAGGAAGGCGGTTATCTGGAGAACTATCGTGGCGAACGCGTACAGGAGCCACCCGTAGACGATGATGCCGACAACGCTTCCAGCGAGTATGGACGCTCCTATTGCTCGGTCCTTATCCAGACAGCTCACCTCCATTCACTAGTGATTGGTTGCTTGGCATCTTTGTTTCATGCATATTAATTAGGGTCACCTTTCCTGATCTAGCTCTTACGCTGGTTGCTTGAACATGGTTGATGTATTCATCCACGAGACGCCTAGGTAGAGGATGTAGCCCTGTTCTTTCAGCCAAACCCTCAGACGGGGACACCAACTAAAGACCTCTCGGGCGGAATACGTGGATGCGAGCTCCTCAGCCCTCTGCAGTCCGGCTTGATTAGCCCTGGCTCCAAAGCTGGCTCTCAGCTTCTCGAATATCTCGAGGAGCATACCCACAACCTTTTCATTCACGATTCTGCCTCCGGCCTTCGCGTACCACATGGAAGCCCTGTAGAAGGCCTTCTCGACAACTCTCAGCCTCCTCCATCTGCCGTTTCGAAGTCCGCAGCGCAGACAGCGTTGGAGAGTGCTAAAGTCCGGTGGCACACACGTAGATACGAGTTTCACTGGGGGCTCTCCACCTTTTTCGCCGCCGCCTGCTTGACGTAGACCAGCCGGACCTCAGCCGCGTCCTCCTTGACTTCCAGAGCGAAGGGCGTCTCGGGGGTGATGTTGTGAAGGTCTCTGATGTCCGGGGGGACGCGTAGGTACAGGGTGTTCTTGCTCTTGGTCGGTTTGATTTTAAGCGGCAAACCGTCCTCACTCCT
>Ga0315314_1000776_pt1 | contig 31648 bp, 28 predicted proteins | sample TDP9_MG_FD_203631 | JGI IMG/M metagenome (GOLD analysis project Ga0315314, IMG submission 203631) | Freshwater sediment microbial communities from Lake Towuti, South Sulawesi, Indonesia - TDP9 | ecosystem: Environmental > Aquatic > Freshwater > Lake > Sediment | place: Indonesia: South Sulawesi... | reverse complement strand
GAGTTTTCAGGGCTTTCTCAAGGCGTGTCGCTCTGTAAAGTGGTGTCGGTCTCCACAGTCGGTATACTTCCCGCACCTCTTCAGGTACGTTTATCCAGCGTTCTTCGCTGTACTCCTGTTTTAAGCACTCGCTTGGAAATAGGATTGGGGGTAGTCTTACGGGCTCCTTTGTTTGCGGGTGTATCATGGATGGTAACGGTTTTGGTAGGTCTGGTAGGATGCAGTACCACTGCTTAGGTATCTCTTCCTCGCCTAACGTCACTTTGTTAGATATCATAAGGCTTTTCTCCTTTTCTATTAATAAATTTGAGTATGAAAAAGTATATTATTTTTGCGGTCTTAAAGTTGGCAAAATGATGAAATAAGTAAAGGAAAATCAATTGAACTTTCTGAGAAACTAAGTGAAATCCTAAAGGAGTCAACCATGTGCAAGGAAAGTTGGCGAGATGCAATTGTTTCTATTATCAGAACCCCTGCCTTGTCCGCTCGGGATGATTCTTTCATTCAACTTCAATTTTTCTATATTTTTCTATACGAATCTTCATAAACAGTAATCTTTATTTCATCCATCTTCTTTTACTGAACAAAAGGTGTATTATATGAAGCTGTTTACAGTAGGTCCAGTTGCTTGTTATCCCGAAGTTCTAGAAGAGATGAAACACCAAATGTTCAGTCATCGAAGTGAAGAATACAAAAAATTACACAGAGAAACCGTTCAAATGTTACAGGTGTTCTTGGAGACAGAAAATCAGGTTTTTCTGTTTCCTAGCTCAGGAACAGGCTTCATGGAAGGATCAATAAGGAATTGCGTAGATAAAAAAATGTTATGTTGCGTTAATGGTGACTTTGGTGAGAGATTCGCTGAAGTCGCTATTTCAAACGGAAAACTCATTGAAAAAATTGAGCCTTCTTTAGGGGAACCCATTACACCGGATTTATTAGATGAAAAACTCTTGAAACGCCCAGATGTTGAGGCTGTTTCCATAACCCACAATGAAACAAGTATGGGCTTGATAAACCCGTTGCAGAAACTTGCTGAGGTTGTTAAGAAACATGGAAAACTTTTGTTTGTCGACGCTATAAGTTCCATGGGCGGTGTCGAGATAAAAGTGGATAAATGGGGTCTGGACGTGTGTTTTTCGAGTTCACAAAAATGCTTTGGAGTTCCTCCTGGCCTTGCTGTAGGGAGTGTAAGTGAGGAGGCCTTAAAAAAATCGGAGGTTGCTAAGAACAAAGGCTGGTATTTTGATTTCAAGTTGTTTGAAAAGTATCAAAAAGAGGCAGGCACACCCATGACTCCCGCAATACCTCAGATGTTTGGTTTACACAGAATCTTAAAGCTAATAGATAGCTGGGGAGGGAAAGAAAAATACTTCGATTTGTACGCGGAAAGGAATAGAAGGATTAGGCAAGGAGTAAAGAAATTAGGGTTAACCTTATTCCCAAAGGCAGGTTATGAGAGCCCAACAGTAACTTGTATAAACTCACCAAGGAACATTAGTGGGCCTGAAATATATGAAAGAGTTCGTAAAAAGGGATTTGAACTCGCAAAGGGTTACGGGAGCGTAAAAAACACCACTTTCAGAATCGGGAATATGGGTTATATTGAATTTGAAGATATAGAATTAATGCTAAAAGCACTTGAAGAAGTCTTAATGCCGAAATAAGCATTAATCGCAGGAGCACTGTCCATATTTACCTCTTTGTCCCTTCGACGAATACGCTACCATCCTACAGAAACATTTGATTAAACATTTAGGAAAAGAGGCAACGCTTTAATTTTTAAATAAACTGATAATCTTACGTGGGATAAAACACATTGGGCGTAATCGATTTTCTGATAAAGGGTTCTCATGGAGACATGGGCCTCTTGATGGGGAATGAGGCAATAGCTAGAGGGGCTATAGAGGGCGGAGTTCAAGTCGCTGCCGCTTACCCCGGAACTCCCTCATCTGAGATACTAGACACGCTGGCCGAGGTCGCAAACCATTTTGGCATATACGTGGAATGGTCGACTAACGAGAAAGTAGCGTTTGAAGTTGCGTTAGCCGCGTCGTATTGTGGCTTAAGGGCGATGGCATCGATGAAACATGTTGGTGTGAACGTTGCTCATGATCCCTTCATGACATCAGCCCACATCGGCGCAAAGGGAGGCCTAGTACTAGTTTCTTGCGATGATCCCTACGCGTGGAGCTCTCAAAACGAGCAAGACAATCGGTTCATTGCAAGACAAGCCTATGTCCCTGTTTTTGAGCCATGCGATCCTCAAGAAGCGAAGGATATGACTGCTGAATGCTTCGAGCTTTCTGAGGAGTTTCATCATCCAATTATGCTGAGGCCTACGACTAGGGTTTGCCATGCGAGAGCTAACGTGGTGCTGGGTGATGTACCAAAAGAGAAGCGGGGGGGAGTATATGAGAGGAGGCCAGATCTACTGATGTACGATGCTCGTGGCGCCCGGATAAATAGGGTTCGGATGGTTCAGAGGTTTGAGAAGATACGTGAAGCTGTTGACGAACTGCCATACAATAACCTAGAGTTGTTGGATGGCGCAAGGTTCGGCGTGATTGGATGCGGGCTTTCATATAATTACGTTAGGGAAGCGATAAGGTGGCTCAAGCTGGACGGAAAAATATCTCTATTAAAGGTTGGAACAACGTATCCTGTTCCTGAAAAATTGATTACGAGATTGTTGAAGACGGTTGATGAGGTGTTGGTCGTTGAGGAGCTTGAACCTTTTGTTGAGCTCTATGTTAATGCAATTGCAAAGGATGCAAATCCATCAGTAAAGGTCCACGGAAAAGATTTGATACCATTGACTGGAGAACTTTCAACCAGAAAGGTGACAGAAGGACTCGCTAAGGCTACGGGTTCCAAGCTACCTCTTAACTATAGTTCATTGGACAAATTCCAGGAGGAAAGCATGCCACTTCTCCCCATGAGACCGCCCGTACTTTGCCCTGGTTGTCCACATAGGGCTTCTCTGTATGCGATAAAGGTCGCAGCAAAGAAGGTTGCGGCATCAGACTATGCCGAAGGCGTGAAACCTATCTTCTCTGGCGACATCGGCTGCTATGGTTTAGGATATCTACCCCCCATTGAAGCCATTGACTCAGCTATTTGCATGGGCGGGAGTATAGGACTTGCCAATGGATACGCCCACGTTGTTCAAGCTCCGATCATCTCAATAATAGGAGACTCTACTTTCCTACACGCAGGGATACCGGCGCTAATAAACGCTGTTTACAACAATGCTAAGGTCATGGTGGCTGTGCTCGATAATGATACGACGGCCATGACTGGTTTTCAGCCTCACCCAGGCTCAGGAATGACGGCAACCGGACTCAAAACCACCAGAGTGATGATAGAAGATGTGGCAAGAGGGTGTGGCGTAAAGTTTGTCGAAGTTGTAGACCCTAACGACATAAGAAAGGCGCGGAAAGTCGTTGAAAGCGCTTTGAAGCATGAGGGACCGTCTGTTGTGGTCTTTAGACGAAGGTGTGAATTGCTTGAGTTAAGGGACAAGAGGAAAAGAGGGGAGGAAATTATTCCCTTCTACATAGATGCTGAAAAATGCACGGGTTGCGGAATTTGCATAAACCCCTTCGGTTGTCCAGCCATAATTAAGCGTGATGAACGCTTCTTCATAGACACCATTCTATGCAGCGGATGCGGTGTTTGCTCACAGGTATGCCCCTACAAGGCAATTGCGAGGCAACAAGAATGATAGAGGAATTCAACATAATCCTCGCAGGTGTCGGGGGGCAAGGCACAATTCTAGCATCCAATATCCTCGGTACTGCAGCTATTATGGCGGGACTGAATGTTCGTGGGTCTGAAGCTCTTGGAATGTCCCAGAGAGGCGGAGCGGTCGTCGGTCACCTAAGAATAGGGCCTGCAGTTTATGGCCCCCTAGTTCCAGAAGGCAAGGGAGATATCCTCGTCGGGTTTGAACCGTCCGAGACCCTAAGAAACGTGACACTTCTATCCAGAGATGGATTAGTCATTGTTAATACGAGACCGATTGTTCCGCACACGGTTTCCATCGGCTTGAGCGTTTATCCAAGCACCGACGAAATACTAGGAAAGCTAAAACAATATGCTCAGGTAGTCGCATTTAACGCGACTGAGTTGGCAGAGAAGGCTGGAGGCGTGATAACCGTTAACACGGTCATGATTGGAGCATTAGCTGGCTCAGGAAGATTGCCGATAAAGAATGAAGAAATCTTAAAGGCTATAGAGTCATGTGTCCCGAAGGCAACGATTGCAGTCAACCGCGCTGCCTTTAAACTAGGGTTCGAAAAAGCTCAGGAAATCCTTAGAAGCTAGGGAACGAGAGCAGGAACTTACTTAACATCCACCTAATGACTAGCCCTTTGTCTGAAAACGTGATCTGTTTTCGGGAAATGTTAGGTTTTGGTTACGGGAATGCCTGCGCAAACGTGACATACCCGTCTCACGATATCGTAATGTTCTTTGCATACTGTTCTACCGCATATTCTACACCTATAAGCCCGAACACCCGTTCTTGATATTTCAATTCTTTTTTTGCAGATTTTGCATGTGGGCATGAAAACACCACGTCGACTTTAACCTGCTTTTTCTTCTCGTCCATTTGAAATCAGAAGCCCCCTTTTCTGCAAGTCGCTTGCAACGTCCTTCATTCCGAGCTCAAGTAGCTTCTCCTTAATCAGCAACCCGCTCTCTTTATCCCATCCTCTTAAATCGTAGTATTGGTCAATCATGGAGTCAAAGGTCTTCTTGGGAAACACGGCACCTTTGTAAGGACCTGTAGGCAGGGGTTGGGTGAAAAATCTCTCTGGTAGCGTATCGTCTTTTCGTCTAATGCCGAACCTTGTGTTGAGCGCCCTTTCTAAGCTAATTATTCTCTCGCCCACGCGAAGCAGCTCCTCGTAGGTGAAATCCATGCCCGTTGCAGCGCTTAGCCACTCATGATACTTTATGGAGTTCGGCTTGTCCTCACGCCCTGAATGTTTAGCCAACAGCTCTGGTATTGGATACTGAGCGTAAAATGATGCGTGCATGAATCTACAGGTGCCCATGGAGTCCGTGATCGCGGCCATGTTTTCATGCCATAGAATCATGTTCACTTTTCCACCAAATTTCCCTAGAAGGCAGGCTTCTTCTGACCCAAACATATCCTTAGCGACGTCACGGAAGTGTGACAACATTTCGAAGACAGCGTGTGCTCTTAAGTGGTCTGATCCTCGACTCGCAACGGCAAAGCCGAACCCAAACCCGATGCAAACACGCGGGTCTGTGGCGATGGTTTCAAGGCCCTTTATGTTCATGTCGTATTTTTCAGCTCCCTTTCCAATTGCTTTAGCGGCTCTAGTTACGCCTTGAGAGCCTAGTTCACCTAGTTTGCCTTGACGGTGTGCTATCCTCTTAACCATCTCTACCATCGCATCTTCGTCCCCGAAGTGGAGATCTAACCCCTCCATATCGTCATGGGAGAGTAGACCTTCTTCGTGGAGTTCCATTAAAAAGGCGATGAGGTTGCCGCAGGAAATACAGTCCATTCCGTAATCGGTGGAGAGCACGTAAGCGTGGAAAACAGCCTCTAAATTCCCCACGCCGCATTTCGACCCGAAGGCTCCAATGCCCTCAAACTCTATCGCACCTATTGTTCCAGCATACTTTCCCGTGTCTATTCTTCCGAAACGTTTACACCTGTTAGGACACGACATGCATGCTCTTCCACCTGGAATCGGGCTTTCCTTGGTTGAGAGCATATCTCTGAACGCTTCCCCACTGATCTCGTCTGCGTACTCGAAGACAGACTCCCGGAAGTTTCTAGTTGGGAGCCACCCTTGAGCATTACCCAATCCCACTATTATGGGTGTGCCGAGGGCTGCGTGCTCCTGAGTTTTAAAGCCTGGGTCGTTCAAAACCGCAAGCCATCCGTCCCTCGCAACTTCTGCGTATTTTTTAGGATCCGCGACTTCCAGCGATCCACTGCCCGTCACAGCGATTGCCTTCAGGTTCTTAGACGCCATCACCGTTCCGGTACCGGTTCGACCGGCCGCATCCCAATAGTCGAATATGATGTTTCCATAGAGAACCCCGTTCTCAGCTGCGGGTCCAATGGCGGCAACCCTCAAGTCGTACCCCTTATGATCTTGCTGAAGAATCGATGTGGTGTCTAGCACTCCTTTACCCCAGAGGTGGGTGGCATCCCTCAACTCTACGTTATCAGCTTCTATGTGGAGGTAAACCGGCTTAGGAGCCTTCCCCCTAATTATGATGCCGTCGTATCCCGCGTACTTTAACTCCGGACCCCAATGAGAACCCACGTTTGAGTTACCATAAATGCCTGTTAATGGCGATTTCGTTGAAACGTCCAGTCTTCCGGTGGTGATGCCCAGTAAACCCGTGACAGGACCCGTCGAGAAACAAAGTATGTTGTCTGGACTTAGAGGGTCTGTTTCGGGTTGGAGCTCGTCGTAAAGTATTTTTGCATCGAGGCCTCGACCGCCAATGTATAAGGCGCAGAGCTCCTTCGATAAACGCTCCTTTTTAATTTTTCCGCGCGAGAGATCGATCAGCAAAAGGCGGCCAGCATATCCTCCATATTTGAAGTGCACCATTACCCTCTCCCAGGAACCGTTACTCTCCTCGCTTCGGTTAAGGTCGCAACGAATTTCATCGCCTCCCGCGTCCTTTTCTCTCTAGCGGTACTTGCTACGTCTTCGTATACGATGGCGCCAGTGAAACACCACTTAACACATTCTGGGTCTCCGTGACATAAATCACACTTGTAAACAAGCCCCCTTTGGTCGTCGTGGCTTATAGCTCCAAAGGGGCAAGCAATCATGCATAGCCTACATCCAATACACGTATCCACATTAATCAGAACAGCACCCGTACTCCTATCACGGTCAATAGCCCTTGTCGGGCACACCAACATGCATGGAGCTTTGTCGCAGTGGTCGCAGCCCATCGGTATATCTACCCCTTTCTCATCTACTTTCATCACCCTTATTCTAGACTTATTCGGTGAAAACAGGCCTTCACAGAAGAAGCTACATGCCAGTTCGCAAGCCTTGCACCCAGTACACTTCTCAGGATTGAATATCAGCTTCCGCATATCAACCGCTCCAAACAGACATAATAGCTGTTCATTTAAGATCTCCTATGAGCCTTTCCCTTCTCTCTCAATCAATCCTTTGATATAATTGACTATCCCATCGAGTTTTGAGCCAACGGGAAAAACTTCGGCAACACCGACCTCTTTCAAGGCAAGTATATCCTTTTCAGGTATAACTCCGCCAACGATGACGGGAATGTCGCTTCCACTTTCCCTAAGCATCCTGACAACCTCTCGCGCTAGGTAAAGATGTGCTCCAGACAATACGCTTAACCCTACCACATCCACGTCCTCTTGTATTGCTGCAGATACGATGTTTTGTGGTGTGCTGTGACGACCGGTATAAATAACTTCCATTCCAGCATCCCTCAGCGCCAGGGTAACAATCTTGGCTCCCCTGTCGTGACCGTTAAGCCCAGGTTTTCCCATTAAAACCCTGATTTTTCTCTCTACTGACATGATTTTGGCTCCTTAACACTCTAGAATTGACGCTTTAGTCGGTTATAAAATACACACGTCCTCTGCCTTACCGAACACTTCACGCAGTGTGTCAGCCATTTCCCCTATGGTAGCATGCGCCTTAACCGCCTTAATTGTATATGGCACTAAATTCTCATTGCCTTCAGCAGCCTTATGGAGTTCTTCAAGGGCCCCCCTCACCTTCAACATATCCCTTGAAGCCTTGAATTCATGTAGCCTTTCCACCAAAACTTTTTCTGTTTCCAGACGCACTTCAAAGGTACTTATCTTCGGCGCCTCCTCTTCTGCAAAGAGGTTTTCGCCCACCCTTATCATTTCACCCCTTTCTATGGCCCTTTGTTGTTCATAAGCTTGCTTTGCTATAACACGTTGGAAGTACCCCTCTTCCATGGCATCAATAGCGCCGCCCAGATTGTCTACCTCTTCAATGATGCGCAGGAACTCCCTTTCGGTCTCTTTAGTTAGGGCTTCGATAAAGTAGGATCCACCCAGCGGATCCACGAGGTTGGTGACCCCTGTCTCATAAGCCACTATCTGCTCTGTTCTTAAAGCCACACGAATCGCTTCGTCGGTTGGTATTGTATAAGCCTCGTCGTAGCATTGAATGTTCATTGCATCCACCCCTCCAAGTGCTGCTGCTAAGGCTGACACTGTTCCCCGCGCGATGTTGTTTAAGGGTTCTGCTCTGGTCATGTTGGCCCCTCCAGAGCCCACGAATATCCTCATCATTAAGGATCTCGGATCTTTCGCGCCGAACCTTTCCTTCATGATTTTAGCCCATAGCCTTCGAGCAGCCCTGAAACCACATATGGCTTCGAAGAAGTCTGGCCCAGAAACGCAGTTCCAAACTGAGATATTATACGCAAAGGTATCGATAGGCAAACCCCTTTTCAACAACTCCTCAACATAGGCAATGGCGTTGGCGAAGCTTAATCCGAAGGCTGTCACGAAGTTGGCTCCCGCCTCCTGTATATGGAACTGGCATATTGTAATCGGCTGCCATCTTGGCATATTCTTGACGCAGTACTCAATTACGTCGCACGTTAACCTCATCGATGGCCGTAGTGGATAAATGTAAGCACCTCGGGAGATGAGTTCTTTAAGAATCTCATTTTGGCATGCCCCCCACAATCTATTTGGCTGTACTCCTTGCCTTTCGGCTTCAGCGATGTGCATGGCCAGCATAAACAACGCATTTGCGTTAGCTTGAATGTGAACACTTATCTTGTCCATTGGGAGGCCGTCATACAATATTTGATAATCTCTTAGATTGCTAACCGAAACGCCCACCTTGCCAACTTCACCTTTTGCCATGGAATGATCAGGATCATAACCCATCTGCGTCGGCAAATCGAAGGCTATGCTGAGCCCTGTCTCCCCCTGCTTTAATAGGTATTTAAATCTCTGGTTGGTTTCCTCGGCTGTGCCAAATCCCGAGTATTGCCTCATAGTAAAAATACGTGTTCTGTACATTAGTGGGAAACCACCGCGGGTATAGGGATATTGACCGGAGAAACCCAAGTCACGCAAGTAGTCTAGGTCTTTGACATCAAGTGGTGTATAAAGGGGCTTAACCAAAATCCCCGAGTATGTTCTAAACTCCTTCTTCCTTTCAGGCGCCTTTTCCAACGATCTCTTAACAATGTTTGCCTCCCAAAATTTCCTTTCCTTTTCTGTTTCTTCCAAAACTTCCTTCTTAAACAAGGCTTCCCCCTCAGTTTAAATCGTTATTTCTTATAAATACACGTTTTTATAAACACTTTTATTCTCATGGAAATCTGAAAAGAAAGCGCTAAGGCTAGGGTAAACACAGATATTGATACCTGTTTTAAAGACAGCATGTAAATATTTAAATCACTAATGAAAACTAAAAACTAAGCGTGGTGATGTTAAATGGATTTTGAACTTACTGAGGTCCAGAAGCTTTTTCAGAAAAGTGTACGAGCTTTTGTGGATAGGGAGATACTTCCCATTACTGATGAGATAGATAAAAAAGATGAAATTCCCAAAGAATTGTGGAAAAAGATGGCGGACGCGGGTTTCTTCGGGCTAAGATACCCGGAAAAGTATGGCGGCGCCAACTGTGATCTGGTTACCGAATGCATCTTCTGTGAAGAGATGGCGAGAGGAATGCTGAGCGTGGCGTTCCTTGCCACGATGCAGGCGTTTCAATGCACCGACTTCATCAATATGTATAGCAGTGAGGAGCAGAAGCAGAGATGGCTCGTCCCCGCCATCAAAGGCGAGAGGCAGGGAGCGTTTTGCCTAACGGAGGCTACCGGTGGCACCGATCTCTCCCGTCTAAAGACCACCATCGTGGAGGATGAAGACGAAGTCATCATAAATGGCAGCAAGACATGGGTCACCAGCGGTCCCCTAGCAGACTTCTATATCGTTGGGGGAATGGCTGATCCAGAAAAGGGATTCTGGGGCATAGACTTCGCCGTGGTTGACAGAGACACCCCTGGCTTAGAGGTTGGAAGGGAGATCACAAAACCGGGTATGCATGGATTAAAGAGCTCTGAAATCTACTTTAAGAATTGCAGGATACCAAAGGAAAATGCCTTCGTAGGCGTCAAGAAGGGGAGGGGAGGCGTGTATCTTAATGGAATTCTAGCCGAGATCAGAGTGGTAACTGCGGCGTTAGGGCTCGGGCTAACAGAAGCGGCCCTTAAAGACAGTATTGAATATGCTAAGCAGAGGATTGCCTTCGGCAGACCCATCGCGCAGTTCCAAGGAATTAACTTCAAGATCGCTACCGTTGCAACGGATCTGGAGGCGGCGAGGCTCATCACCTACTACGCAGCGTGGCTGATGGACAAAAAGGGACGGGCATCAGAGGAATGTGTTAAGAGCGCTGCAATGGCGAAGAACTTCGCCTGTGAGTTAGCGCAGAGGGCAACGGACGAGGCGAGACGCATATACGGCGCCCTTGGCTTCTCGGACGAGGTTGCGGTCAACAGATACTATCGAGACGCTGGGGCTCTGCTGTGGGGAGGAGGAACAACCGAGATTAACAATTATGTCATCGCCAGGGAGCTAGGCTTATTCGAAAAGTAGAATATAAGGTGTTAGGCCGCAGAGAGGATAAGGGTTCTCTCAAGGCTGAATATAACATCGTCAACGGCGAGTTTCTCACTTTTTATAATGTTTATATCAAAGGGTTTTAGGATTTCGTGCGCATGAACTTACGTAATTTTTCGGTTTCATCAATGTTTACGGATAATGTCGATGGATCAATGACAACACCATAATCAGTCTTTGCTCTTTCAATTGAAACTATGCCATTCATCACGTCTTCAAGTACTGCCACAGGGTCCCTTTCAAAGGGGTTCCCGTATCCTCCTCCCCCCGGCAATGTATACTCAATTGAACTCCCAGGTTCTAATATATGCGTAGCCCTAGGATTTAAGCTCCTTTCATCAAGCCTTTCCGGATTTAGAATAAATATGCTTTTTGAGCCCTCCCTTCCTCCGAACAAGCCACCTGCAGCATACTCGAATCTATCACCAGTATTAGCGAGTGTAAAAGGCTTATCTGTAAGTACGCGGAACCCAATTACTGATCCACATCCTCCCCTATACTTACCCGCCCCGGCAGAATCTGGCAATAATTCAAATCTTTCAAAAATTATGGGATTCTCTGTCTCAACGACTTCAATCGGTATGTTTTCAGCGCGGGGAGGAAATGAGAACGTGTGAATTCCGTCAGCATTAGGTCGCGCACCCAATCCACCAGCATGTATCGCTACATGAATGAATGGTTGACCAGTTCTTGAATCAATTCCCGAAACCTGAGGCATATTACCCCCAGTTCCACCGGGGGCAGCCAAAACTCTGTCAGGAGCGACCTGAGACAAAACTTTGAAAACTAGCGAGCTGACATGCCAAGATAATAGGTGGCGTGACGATAGGGGTGCGGGCGGTTTCGGGTTAACGATCGTACCTTCGGGTGCGTAGACCTCGATAGGTCTGAGAGTACCTTCATTGTAAGGCGAGGTGGGAGCTAGTGCCCCTTTAATGGCATGGATAGTGTAAGCGTGTGTATAGTTGTATACGGAGTTTATTCCCAACTCGACCTGAGGACTGGTGCTGGTCCAATCAAGTCTCATCGTATCCCCTTGGATTTCCATTGTCAGTTTCAATTTAAGCGGTTTCCCGGGAGCTAACCCGTCCATATAATCTTCGTCTGAATACCTCCCTGATGGAAGTCTGCTAATTGCAGCCCTCATCTCTCTTTCAGTCGCGTCTATTATTGCAATGGCGAGGGAGGTTAAATCCTCCAATTCATTATCCTTCATATATTCGATTAGTCGTTTAGCTCCAACATAGTTGGCCGACATTTGTGCTTTTAAGTCCCCAAACAAGTTATAGGGCCTTCTGACGTTGACTGAAATCATCTTGAGCAATTCCTCATCGAGTTTACCAGCCTTGCTAATCTTAAGCAAGGGGATCCTAATGCCTTCCTCGAAGATCGATCGTGAATCAGCGATATGACCGCCTGCAACTCTACCTCCAATATCCGCATGATGAGCTATGTTTACGGCAAAAGCCAAAAGTTTGCCTTGATCGAATATCGGAGTTATAATGCAGATATCGTTAAGGTGTCCCGATCCCAAGAATGGATCATTAGTCATTATTATGTCTCCTTGCTGTAAGCTTTCCAGAGGATATTCCTTAAGCGTGTTCTTTACCAATTCAGGGATTGAACCTAAATGACCCGGACTGCCAATCCAATCAGTCTGAGCTAGCATATTTCCACTTTTATCGAAGATAGCGCAAGAGAAATCATTCGCCTCTCTAACAAGTTCAGAGTAGGCTGTTCTTTTCAGAGCAATAGACATTTCCTCAGTTATAGATAACAGCCCACTCCATAAGATTTCAAGCCTGATGGGGCCAATTTCCTCCGACATGGCACATCACATGAGTTGGATTACGATATTTGAATACTTATCGATAGAAGCTTTCGCTTTTGGAGGAATCACTGTAGTGGAGGTTCTTTCTTCCACGATCGCTGGGCCTTCCATGATAGCCCCTGGAAGTAGCTTAGATCGGTCGTAAATATTGCATTCCAAATAATCTCCATACTCCTTAATGTAGACCTTTCTCCCACCTTTTATAGCCTCCTCAGCTTTGCCGACCCCTGTTACCGCCTTTAATCGAGGCCTTGGCACTTTACCTACCGCTAAGAGCCTCCAATTTACGGTTACAATAGGATCTCCGGTGATATATCCGTAAGACTTGTTGTAAAGCTCGATGAAGGCTTTCTCGAGCGGTTTAACCCTCATCTCTGTCAATACCTCGCTTGGTAGTGGAACATTTAACTCATATGCTTGTCCAGCATATCTCATGTCCACGCTCTTAACGAATTCTGTTTCGATAGCTCCTGCTGCCTTAAGTACGTTCACGCCTTCTTCCTCCATCTCCTTATACAATTCGCCCACTATCTTCAAGTCTATCTCTTCCAATTTGTTCACGCGCGTTCGGACTAGGTCAAATTTTATGTCAGCAGCTAGTAAACCCATGGTTGTGAAAACACCAGGGGCTAAAGGTACAAGAATTTTCTTCACTCTTAGGAGCCTCGCGAGCCTGCTTGCATGGACTGGCCCTGCGCCGCCAAAAGCTACCAATGTAAGCGTACTTGGATCCAAGCCACGCTCAACCGATACTGCCCTCATGGCAAGAGCCATGCTTGAATTCACGATGTCATATATCCCCAACGCGGCTTCCGTGAGACTCAGTCCTAATGGCTTTGCAACGAATGTTTCAATAGCACTAACAGAAAGAGCCTTCTGCAACGGTACCTCGCCACCTAACAAATATTCAGGCAGATAACCTAACACTAAATCAACATCCGTAATCGTCGGCTTTTCTCCGCCCTTTCCGTAACATGTTGGTCCCGGGTCAGCTCCGGCGCTTTCCGGACCAACTTTAAGCCGACCCGTCTCCACGTGAGCAATGCTACCTCCTCCAGCACCTATCTCTATTAAATCAATGGTTGAAACCCTAACCGGATAGCCGCTGCCCTTCTTAAAGCGGTATCCACCTACTTCAAATGTTGTTGTTATGGCTGGTTGACCATGCCTTACGACGCAAACTTTTGCCGTAGTTCCACCCATATCGTAGGAAAGCAGGTTTTCGTCACCGGTTAATTCCCCTAGGAACGCTGATGCTAGGGCTCCGGAGGCCGGCCCGGATTCCAGTATTCTAACTGGATATTCAGCTGCTGTCTCAACTGGTAGGAGACCACCGCCCGCTGACATCATGAAGAAACTTGCGGTAAATCCTATCTCCTTCAAACCTCTTTCCATTTCTTCAAGGTACCTTCTTGTTCTGGGCAAAGCATAGGCGTTCACCACGGTTGTTGAGGTACGCTCATACTCTCTCCACTCTGGTAAGATAGATGAAGATAAGGAAACTAGCATGTGGGGGAATCTATCCTCTATTATTTCTTTAATTATTCTTTCATGTTTTGGGTTGCTATAGGAATGAAGCAATGAAACCGCTATCGAATCGACTCCAAGCTTTGTCAGGTCCTCAACCACAGCCTCAGCTTGGTTACGATCCAGCTCTTTCAAAATCGCTCCGTCATAAGCCACTCTTTCGTCTACTGTTTTCCTTAAATACCGCGGCACTAACGGAGGAAGCCTATCTTCAAATATGTCATACTGTGTGACTCTTCTCTCCCTGCCGATTTCTATTACATCTCTCAACCCCTTCGAAGTAATTAGCCCGACTTTTGCTCCCTTCCTTTCTATAACAGTGTTTGTCACCACTGTTGTAGCATGGATTAAAGACGATAGCAGATCAGCTTTGATACCCTCTTCTTCTAAAGCTCTTTTCAAGCCCGAAAGAGCCCCTATAGCTGGATTCTTTGGAGTTGTTGGAACCTTTACGACCCTTACATCTCCAGTATCTTCGTTTAACAACGTGACATCAGTGAAGGTTCCTCCTATGTCAACGCCCAACCTATATTTGGCCATGGTGACTCACACTAAGGTGATCAGATATAATTAAAGACTTTTTCCCGACAGAAAACCATCACGTCGGTTTGTGCTATTTTCTTGTGACCCTAAATTTGCGCCGTGTCTCATTGCATAGATGAATGGGAATGACACCCTTAAAGCGTGAATGCATCAGGCTTCACGTTTACAACCTTTAGAATCGACGTTTCGCCAAGGTGTTCGCGGGGTAAGGCGAAGGAGGTGGAAGCCAGCCTCAGGCTGGTAGTTTTTATCGTAGCACTTGTATATCTCGCAAATGAGCGATCAGCCTTCTGCCTTTGTGCTTTCAAGCGTAAAATTCGTTACGGGCTTCGACCATAGCTTTTATATTCCTAAGTGGCGTTACGGGAGAGATTCCACATCCTGGCTCAAGCAAATCGACGCCAGCCTCCAGCGCCTTTCTCGCCTCGGCTTTTACGTCGTCCGGGGAACGGAAGACTAGCGTGTTTTTCGAAGACACGTTACCTAAGATTTTAGCGTCACCAACAAGGGGCTTAATACCAGCAATGTTTGTTTCTTCTGCTAAACTTAGACCATCGAACCCTGTTTCAGCCATGTCAGGTACAATTCTTTCGGTGCGTCCACATATATGTAAGACCCTTATTCCACCTAAGCTGTCAGCTATCTTAATCAACGCAGGTTTAACAAACTCCCTGAACATATTTGGGCTTATCAAGTCTCCTGATGCCATGGGATCCGCGACCTGTACTATATCAGAGCCTGCTCGGTACTGTGCCTTGGCGTATTCTATGACGATATCCGTGGCAAAGTTAACGAATTCTTTAACGTAATCAGGCTTCATTATGATCCATTTGAGAAATCTTTCCATTCCCGCTAGCTCTCCGGCGATAGAAAAGGGGCCAAGCGCAAGGCTTGAAATCGGCAGGAAATCTCCTACCTCTTTTCTCATGATTCTGATAGCTTCTAATACGACGGGAATTCTAGCTCGCTCAAGAAAGTTCTCAGGCATCCTTAAGTCTTCAGGTTTCTCGTACGGATGCCCCATAACCGCAGGAAGCTTTTCGGGTTCGTTATACCATACAATCTCGCATCCTAAAGCTTCCGGTTCTTCTACAAAGTCAAAGGGAACTCTTACACATTCAAGCCCGGTTAGTTCGTAACTTGTTATAGCAAGCTTAGCCATCTTTTCTGGATCTCTAAGAGCCTCAGGAAGGAAAATTCCAGTGGCTTTTTGCATTTCAACAGTAACCGTCCCTCCGCATCCTGCTACAGATGTTACGGGTATCTTGTCAACTTTCCCTCCTAACAATGCGGAAAGAACCCTTCGCTTTGGGGTGAATCCCGTCAACGTCTGTTCCTCATATTTGAACCTTTTCGCTATATGTTTCAAATTGGATATAAGAATAACTACTAATTATCATTGAAAGAAAGTTAGACAGACATAACAGCAACCCACAAAGAACTCAGAGAAGGCGGATACTTCCACACAGCCAAACTAATCGTCCTCAGAAACCTATACCTCCAAAACAAACCTCTTTCAACCAAAAAAGTATGCCAACAAGTGAAACAAGTCTAAGCAGCCTCGAAATCGTGCGGTCGCCGGGACTTACTTCTCTGGAGGTGAATGTGTACTATTCTGTTAGTCTTAGCTCCTTTTTCATTTCTGTTTTTAAGGCGTTGCATAGGATCTTTATTTGTTTGTTCTCCAGTTCTTCGGGGCTTACAATGGTTCGGTGAGGGTGGAATGCTTCGTTTATGTAGGTGTCCACCTCGTCTAATGCTAGAATGAGCCTGCAACCGTCATCTTTGCTGATGGCTTTAGCCACGTTAGAGAGCATCTGCTTCGGACTCAACACGTTCATAAAAGATGCCGTAACCCGTTGCTGGATCTCGTACATGACAACTAGATTAAGATGTATATCAATCCTTACGATTTTGCCCGTCCGATTAAAGATCCAAATCTTCAATTAGTTTCTTTGTCGTCTTGTATCACTAACTCCACTTTAATAAAAAAACTTAAGAGACTAAACGGAGAAAGACGTTCCTATGAAATACAAAGACCTCCTAGATAAGGTCGGTAAATTAGAAGAAGAGACTGAATTAACTGAGTGTATTTATTTTAGAGCGATGGAAAAGCTAAGAGATGCACGGGAGGATTTAAGTAAACTAGAATATGTCCATCACATACGAAGGGTAATCAAACCATTTCTTATTCAATGGGGATTGATGGGTAGAGTTGTACGCAGAAAAGATTTGGATTGGAAGAAGTTAGGCGAAACATTACGTAGCCTAGAAAAAGATTTAAATGAACTTAGAGGTAAAAGGTTCCTCACCATAAATTTTGACGAAGAAAAGTTTTCAAGGGCGATTAGAGAGATATATGATAGGCTAGATTCTATACCACACATTGGCGGTCCTACCGCTATTTCGAAAATCTTGCATTTACTTAACCCGGAAATCTTTGTTATGTGGGACAACGCTATTAGAAAAATCTACAAGAATAACAATAGTCGTGTCCGTCATACCCCAGAAGGGTATCTAGAATTTTTAAAAGAGGCACAAAAAGAATTGAAAGAGGCTTTAGAAGATCGGCAAAGAGAAACCGGAAAGCGATTGGATTATGTCGAACAAGAAATTAGGGGTAGATATAAACATAAAACACTAGCGAGAATTGTTGACGAATATAACTGGATAACAGCTCATCCTGACTTTCTTTCCGATCCATAAACAGAATAGCGAGTAACATGTCTGCACAAGATGACAGAAAAAGAGGGAAAATTAAGGCGTTATCAGGTAGTTCGCATTCGCCTCTGGAGTGATGCGGCCGCCGGATTTGAACCTGGGTCGTCAGCGTGGGAGATTGATGGCCGTTTTGACTCGTCTAAATGCGAATGCCCATTACTTCTCCGTTATCAGAGCTTCGTAGGAGCAGGCAACGTCGCGGTTCTTTTAGCACATCTAACCAGCCTTACTCACCAGCTTAACTGGTAGGGATGTGAAGATGGGTTCAGCAATCTGTGGGGATGGAAATTTATATTTCTAAAGACACGGTTGAGTATAATAGTAAACAATAGAATTATTGCAGTTCCGGAAGGCGATTAGATATGGTGGAATTGGAACTTTTTAAGAATACTATTGTATTAAGCATGGAGCAAGCGACTACATTACCCTTCTTGACGTATAGACTAGCAGTGGACGGGATGAAGGTAATTAGAGTGGAACACCCTCAAAGACCGGACCCGAATCGTTTTGTCGGCGATAATGTTCTTGGCGAGGAAGCAATGAACTCGTATTTCATGCCTAACAACGTAGGTAAAAAAGCGATAACCCTAAACCTCGCTGGTGATGAAGGCAAGGAAATTTTAAAAGATCTGATTAGAAAGATGAAGGCTGATATCTTTGCCACTAATCAACTGCCAAGAGATTATGCGAAATTGGGGATTGACTACGAAACGCTGAGAGACGTAAAGAAAGACCTGATTTGGCTTGGGATCACCGGTTTTGGACCCACGGTTTCAGAGGCTGCCTATGACCCAATCTTGCAAGCAAGGGCTGGTTTTATGGACCTCACAGGAGAGAAAGACGGCGACCCCATGGTATTTGGTTTTCCCGTGGTGAATTTGTTAGCGGCTGAACACGCGTACGCCGAGGTGATGAAGGCACTGTTTAGACGAGAAGCAACAGGTGAGGGCTGCAGAATAGATGTTTCGATGTTTCAAAGTGCCGTGTCATGGTTAGTAAACCCAATATTACTAACAAAAACCTTTAATTACAAAATTACTAGAAGAGGAAACACCCATCAATTCTTTGCTCCGGTTTCCGTCTACGAAACCAGAGACGGCTACGTTTACATAGCTGTTGGAAACGATAGGCAATGGGATTCCATAACAAAATTGCCCGGCTTCGAATCCCTCTATAAGGAAGAGTACGAGAGGAACGCAGGTCGCATAGCCGATGTTGAAAGATTAAACCGAGAGATTACTAAAATAGCTAAGACTAAAACCACCGAAGAACTCATTCAACTATTTACCAGCATTGACGTTCCTATCTCCAAGGTGAATACCATTAAAGATGTGATCGACGACCCACACATAGCCGACAATATGGTGCGTTCTAAGGATCCTCGAACAGAAATAGAAATCACGTTACCTCCTCCACCGGTTATTACCCCATACCTTAAGTCGGTTAACTTAAAGATGAGTTTCCCTCCAAGATTGGGTGAACACAACCAAGAAATTTATGGCGATGTTCTGGGATACAGCCCTAGCAAGGTCAGTGAGTTAAAGGGAAAGAACATAATATAAATGGTATGAAAAGCTTAAGTGAACAATTAAGATTGTGGATGAATGATGAAACATGTCATGTGAACATTATCCAAGATATCTTAACCCACTGCTTACAAAACCCGAAAGGCCTCTTCCAAAGGAAGTAGCCATTATTGGAGCCGGAGCCATCGGTCCAGACATTGGATATTTCTTCAAGTTTGCGCTGCCCAAGGTCAAACTCGTTCTAGTAGACGTTGTTGAGAAACCATTAGAAAATGCTAGAAATAGAATTGAAGGGTACATCCAAAAAGCCTTGTCGTTAAAGAAGATGACGGAAGAAAAGGCTAAAGTGGTGCGCACAATTGTCTACACCACCAACTACTCGGAGATAAAAAGCGCGGATCTCGTTATCGAAGCGGTACCGGAGAATTTGCAGCTAAAGAGGAGGATCTTTACACAGGTTGAAAACCTTGTAGGCGACGATACCATAATAACATCGAACACGAGCTCTATACCGGCTGAAAGACTCTTTTCTCAACTAAGAAACCCGAGTAGGACGACTATAACCCATTTCTTTGCGCCAGCATGGAGAAATCCGGCGGTAGAGGTCATAAACTGGGAAAAGGTCGATGGAAAAGTAGTAGAATATTTGTGTTGGATGTTTTGCATGATGGGTAAAGTTCCGTTCGTCACCAAAGATGCTATTTGCTTCATGCTTGACAGGATATTTGACAATTGGTGTAACGAATCTGCGCTTATGCTAGACACGGCCACCGCTTCGCAGATAGACAAGGTAGCTGAAGAATTTGTTTTCGCTGGGCCATTTTATGTACTGAACCTTGCAAAAGGTAACAAGATAATAATAGAAACGAACACGCTCCAAATGGAAGAAGGCAACCACTATCAGCCGGCTAACATATTTCGATCAGTAGATGTCTGGGAAACAATTCAACCTGGAAGCAAGCTTGAAGTTCCCAAAGATATTGTGGGTGCGGTGAGAGATCGGTTATTAGGCATACTGTTCTCGCAATCCCTTGACGTCATCAATAGAGGCATAGGCACCCTAGCCGACCTAAATTTGGGTTGCCAGGTCGGCCTCGGATTTAAAAAGGGTCCCCTCGATGTCATGAGAGACCTCGGCGAAACAGAGGTCAAAAGAATCGTGAAGAAGTTTAAACGAGAAAGACCGGGCATGCCAGGTCCAAAGGGTGAACTCTCCGATTATCAGCGTTTTTATAGACACATTCTAGTCGATGAAATAGAAGGCGTTAAGGTTATCACCATCAGAAGACCCCAATTTATGAATGCCCTCAACAACGAAGTCAACGACGAGATTCTCATGGTTATGAAAGAGGATGAGAGTAACCCGCGTGTCAAGGGCTTTGTTATTACAGGATACGGGCCATCAGCCTTTTGTTCTGGAGCCGAAATCGGCAGATTTACTGAAATGCTGGGAGACGCTGAAGCTTCAGCCCAGTATGCCCGAGACTGCTCGAAGTTGCTATTGTACATTGATCGCGCCGAAAAACCCGTGGTAGCCGCTGTCAACGGTTACGCGCTTGGAGGCGGTTTTGAGTTGGCTATGCGCTGCCACAAGATCATCGCAACGGAAAACACGTGGTTCCAATTCCCTGAAGTTACGCTTGGCATCTTGCCCGGCATCGGAGGGTTAGTTGTCCCATTCAGAAAATGGGGGAAATCAGGATTTCCTATCTTTGAAGACGCGGTGAGATTCGCGAAGAGAATTTCTGTGAAGGAGGCACAGCGTATTGGATTAGTCACAAAACTGACTTACGATTACGTATATTTGATCAAGGCTGCGGTGTCAGAGGTAAATGACTTAGTAGGGAGAATTGAAAGATTTCAAGATGGACCCGTGGAAATAGATGCTTTGAGAGTCGTGGAAAACCCAATGGCAGATGATCTACCTCTTAGTGAAGAAGTGGATGCGATTGCTTGCAGAGCCATAAAGGAAGGTGCCGCTGCTTCATCTTTTGCTGAAGCCTTAGAGATCGGATACAAAGCCTTCGGCGAAACAGCTTGTACGGAAGCAGCCAAGGAGGGCATTACCGCCTTTATGGAAAGGAGGAAGCCCAGCTTAAGAAAAGCTTAACATGGCACTGGTTTCGTAAAATAAGGAGGTGATTTGATGAAAAAAGTGGTATTGGTTGCGGGTGGCGTCAATAAGTGGGGGAGGCGTGCCGCAACGTTTCGACAATTAGTCGCAGAGGCTGGTAAGGCATGCCTTGACAGCAACCCGAATATATCTAACAAAGACATTGAGGGTTTCATACTCGCTACGGCATACGCGGAACGCACGGGAGTTCAGATTCACCCGGCTCCATTTATGGCTCAAAGTTTAGGCATCCATCCTACAAGACTTTATCAGCGAGTTGAAAACCAGTGTGGTAGTGGAACTACTGCTATGCGTACGGCTTGGTGGGCTATCGCAAGCGGATACATAGACATGGTTATGTGTATAGGGGCTGAGAAGCTTCTAATACCCTCTCATAGTGAGATTTTCTTCAACGCGTCGGCTGCATGCGATAAGGAATGGGAAGGTTGCTTTGGAGTCAATCCGCCATCCCTTTTCGCCATGGTGGCACAGGCTCATATGCAAAAGTATGGAACCACTGAGGAGCAGCTTGCTATGGTGGCACTGAAGAATCACACTCACGCCTTAAAAAGTCCTTACGCCCATCACTACGAGAGCTACCAGAAGCGAGGTAAAGTGACGCTTGAAACCATAATGAAATCGAGGCCAATAGCCTATCCTCTAAAGCTCTACGATTGTAGCACCAACACTGATGGAGCCGCAGCAGTAATCTTAGCATCTGAGGAGAAAGCTAAAAAACTCACGGACAAACCCGTTTACCTCATTGGAACGGGTCAAGTTTGCACACATGGAAGCTGGACGTTAGCTCATAGAGACTGGTCTGAATGGCCACCTCTAAAAATGGCTGCTAAGCAAGCTTACGAGATGGCGGGCATAAAACCCGAGGATGTTGACTTAGCTGAAGTCCACGACTGCTTCACCATATCAGAAATCATCGAGACCGAAGAGTTTGGCTGGTGCAAGAAGGGTGAAGGGGGCAGGTTCGTAGAAGAAGGGTTATCTGACTACGGTGGAAAAGTGGTTGTTAATCCTCGTGGTGGCCTAATAGCTTGCGGTCATCCTTTCGGTGCAACAGGAATCGCACAAGCCTACGAAATATTTCTCCAGCTAAGGGGAGAAGCTGGCGAGAGGCAAGTGCGGGATGCGAAGATCGCCCTCAACCACAATCTCAGCGGCTTAGGGGAGCACCACATCATAATTTACAAAAAAGGATTCGATTAACTTAAGGAGGATTCATCATGGCTCAGAAGGAATACTCATACACTATGGACATATACCCACAAGAACACGTGGAAGAAACCAGACTTTGGCCGTTCTTCAAAAACCTTAAACAGGGCAAGTTGACGACGACTAAATGTAATAAATGCGGGCACATTTTCTGGCCTCCGGAGGTTGTATGCCCCGAATGCCTTTCAGACGACTTGGACTACGTTGACATGCCCAAGAGAGGGAAGATATACGCCTTCACTGTTCAAGTAGCAGCCATCCCACCAGGATTTGAGCCCCCGCTGATACACGCAATAATAGACTTTGAAAACGGGGTACGGATAATAAGCCCATTAGTGGACACGAAACCAGAAGACGTTAAACTTGGAGACGAGGTAGAGCTGAAAGTGGTCAATATACCACCAGATTCTCATGGAGATCGTGTGCTCTTCTTTTTCAAGAAGGTCTAAATCCTCCAGTTTCATTGCTTTCTTGAAGACGAAAGGAGATTAATGAAATTCGCACGCGTGCTAGGTTTAAATTCGCTTCATCTGCATGGTACGTTAGGCGCTTGAGAGTGAAAGATTGTTTTCAGCCTTTATTGTTGATGCTTCGGGGGAAACAGCCAAAGGTTTTTAGCGGCTTTAATTTTAAGTACAAATAAGTATATTGCGTGGTGGTTTACTTGGCTGGTGTTAGTGGTAGATTGGAGTTTAGGGTTAGGTGGGGTGACACTGATTGTACTGGTAGAGTCTATTTTACGGTTTATGTTAGGTGGGTTGATGACGCCATTACAGAGGTTTTGAGAGGTCGTGGGATCAATTATGATTCTTCAGGCGGTCTTTTTCTTAAAGGCGTTAAGCTGGATGAGACTTTTGTCATTGGAGAGTATAAATGCAGGATTGAGAAACCATCCCAATTTGACGATGTTATCGTTATCGATGTACGAGTGAAAGAGATTAGGAATAGGGTTGTGGTCTTTGAAGGAAACCTCTTTGACGGCATAACAGGAGATAAGCTGGCTTCCAGTGAAATCACCTATGTTTGCGTTGACAAATCTGGCAAGTCCGCAGATATCCCTGAGCGCTTGCTTAAGGCCTTAAAATGATTCTATTCCGCGCGCCGAAATCGCGGTAAGAGAGTGGAGTTAGGGTTTTAACCCGTGCAATGGGAAGACAAGCTTCTTCAGCCTCTCAACCGTATTTTTCACTTCATCAAAGACTCTCTTGTCTGAAGTTGGCTGAGTCTTGTCAAAGAGTTCAGCATATTCCTCTTTAGACCTTTCTGGTAGGGCTTCGGAGACTGTTGCGAACATGATAACCCAACATCTCGTCGAGTTGCTTGGGTCATAGCCTCCACCGCCAAATACTAGATATCTCCCGTCGCAAACCTCGTGAGCCAGTTGATGCATCGTAGAGGCTACCGCCTCATAGGTTCTCGTTGTTAACTCCAATCCAACAAGCGGGTCTTCATGGTGCCCGTCCACCCCAAACTGGTTAAGTAATATTTCGGGACGATATGTCCGGATTAATGGTGGAACAACCTCATGGAAAGCCCATAGATACACATCATCAGGAGTCCCGGGCGGTAGAGGTATGTTTACCGAGTAGCCCTTTCCCTCCCCCTCCCCGATCTCATCCACGAAGCCTGTTCCTGGATAGAAGAATATGCCCTCCCTATGCGTCGAGATGGTCAAGACGGGTTCTCGATAGAATATGTCTTGGGTCCCGTCTGCATGATGCCCATCTATGTCCAATATGGCTATTCTCTTCAAGCCATACCGCTTCTGGAGATGCCTAGCCGCAACCGCTACATCATTAAAGACGCAGAATCCAGCGGCACTCCCAGGTCTTGCATGATGCATACCCCCACCCACATTGAAGGCGTGTTGAACCTCACCCCTCATAATTAGGTCGGCGCCGAGAACCGAGCCCCCAACCTTAAAGCATGCCGCCTCGTAGATCCCTTTAGTAGCGGGTGTATCACCATAATCAAGGTAGTCCGAGCCTCTATCACTCATCCTCTTAACAAAATCAATATACTCCCTCGTATGAACTAGTTGAACGGTCTCTATGCTCGCAGGCTCAGGCTTAAAGTACCTTGCCTTACCATCGAACATCCCCAACCTATTGACTAGGTCATAAGTCATCTTGTACTTAATGGACTTGAAAGGATGAAAGGGCCCAAATTGATACTTCAGATATTCCTCATTATAGAGGAAGCCTGTCACACCAGTCAAGCTATCTTATCCCCCTTAATCCAACAATAGTTCATCAAATAAGGGAAAAGATTTTTCCTAGCTTATGGGATTTTCAAAAGCCTTGCGTTCCAGCATCTTGTTTCTACCTTTATTTTGAGTTTTCTTCACATTTTCATGAATCAACTTCTCTTAAAGCCTGCTTAACGTCGGCTGGTTGTTTGCCTTCGGTCGAACTCGCTAGTGATAGATTAGCCCTGTCTGGTCTAGAGAAACGCCGAACGTAAATGAGGCAGGTCTGTCTGTCGCGTACGTTATGGCCGCTTCTCGGATCTTCTCAGCTGGTATCCATGTTATGCCCTTTACTTTCTCTGGGGAGTATTCTTTAACACGCTCGGCTAACTTGTCGAATCCGTAGCACCATTTCTCCACGAACTCTTTGTCATAAAGGCCCTCTTCGATTATCACATTTATCCAACTAAGCAGCAACGCTGTGTCAGTGCCAGGTCTTATTTGAAGCCAGATATCCGCATGCCTAGCAGCCTAAGTAAACCCAGGATCAATAACGATAACTTTGGGCCTAGGCTCCCTCTTAAGCGCGTCTTTAACCCTCCTCTATTGGAGGCCTCCCGCTTCTGACTCTGGTGGGTTAGAACCCTACATTACTATGCAGTTAGAGCGCCTTATGTCAGCACGTGGGAAGATGGCCCGTCCGAATATGGCTAGGTCTATTGCGTATGCATTGACGAAGCAAATAGTGCTAGGCCCTGTTTGCAAATCTCGCTCTCGCCCAATACGCATCTGATCTATAAGTTCCTTCACAAAAGGCCAGACATTCCGGACCATATTTATTTACGAGCTGTTTCAGTTTTTCGGCTATTTCACCTAGTGCTTGATTCCAACTTACACGCTCCCGTTGACCCCCGCCCCTTTCACCGATCCTCTTCAGGGGATGTTTGAGTTGATCTGGATGATAAAGCCATCTAATAGCAAACCTAAGCCTCCTACAAGTATATCCAGGGTTTGTAGGATAGTCTGGCTTACCAACGATCCTCGCGATCTGCCCGTCCTTAGTATAAACAAGCACTCCGTAGTTATTATGGCAGAAGAAGCATGCGGCCTTTCTTACCTCAACCTCTCCATCCAACTTATCACCTTGAAAGCTGAACTAGTGCTGTGCCATCACTTTATTTAATTGTTGTCATTAAGGGTATCAGTACATACGCGCTACACTTCGAAAAAAATTGCTGTGGGTTATTCTAGTTTCTACGTTAACACCACGTTTAGTGTCATTGTGTGGTATAACTTATTAGAAAACCTGCACACTTCCCAGCCGAGACAACATTTTCCCTTTATTTTAACCTTATTTTCAGGAGACGTCACAGCAGAAACAATATTATCTAAATCCGTCAAATCCGCCTTTACGTCACGGCTTCAGGGCTAAACTGGCGTCTTTTCCTTCCTTCACGTTTGATAGGGTTAGAATGTTGGCTAACAACAAGGCTGCACCAAAGATGAAGCAAGCGTATATGTCAAACATTGTCTGTATCATAATGATCAGTACTGGTCCAGTCACTGCACCAACGTCTATGAAGGTGTGGTATAACCCTACAGCGCCTCTTATATGCTCTGGCGCTACTTGCTCTGACATCAAGGTGATTAGTGTAACAATGATCATCCCCGCCCCGAGTCCTTCAACAAGCGCCAAGAAGAGCATAGGTTCAAAGGATCCCACTAAGGTGTATAGGTATATGCAAATGCCTTCTATGATGATACCTGCGAAGACGACCGGTTTTCGTCCAATCTTATCGGATAGATGGCCGCAGCCTACAGTTGCTAAGCAGATACTTACGGCTCTCACTCCAATTATGATCCCTATGAGTCTGACTCTCATTTTGAGAAAGTCATATAGATAGATCGGAAAGACCGTTGAAATAACGCCTTGAATTATGATCATTCTAAACAGAGAGGCTATACACGTTGCCAACAAGCCCCAGTTCCTCAATCCGTTTAGAGCCTCCCTGAAGGATATGCGCATAGATGTCCTTGTTGACCGAACGCTTACCTGCTTTAAGCCTCTTGACGCAAATGCTATGAGAAAACCTATAATTATAAAGGCTCCGGAGACATAGAACACAGACGTATAGCCTAATTGCTCTGCGAAAAAACCACCTATAGGGGCACCAACAAAGGTACCAATGAACTCTATCCCTTGGAAAGTCCCGAGGGTGCTTCCACGCATAACGGGTTCAAAGAGTTCAATTATTAGGGCTGTATTACTAGTAAAGACAAGAGCTACACCTAGACCCCAAAGCGTTAGTCCTAAGATGAGGGTGTATATCGACGTGGATAAAGAACATATGAGCGATCCAATTGTAGCGAGGCATAAACCTAAGAGGACCAGCATCCTCATGCCGATCCTGCTTGCGATGAGCCCGAAGGGGAGCTCAGCGAAAGTTCGGGCGAAGAAGAAGCTCGAGATCGAGAATCCCACCAGAACACCAGTAGGATCTAGTTCCCTTGCAAAGATGGGAAGGAAGGCTCGTAACATACCCTGTCCTAAGGTGAGTAGAAGACCAATGAAGAGCATCTCAAAATACACAGTTGGATACTTCATCATTTCTCTCTTTTCTTTGACTTCCATTTTAATTGCATTTAATAATTTATAAAACTGCCCGCCCAAAGAAGGGTTGGCAATCAGCTTTAACGCAGTATCGACGAATGCGCTCATCCTGTGACGCCTCAAGCAGGCCTTAACGGAGGTGATATCTTTGTTACAGCTTGACGACCTCCCCTGGTCGACTATGCCCATTTTAAACGCTTGATCACTAAGCTCTTTGAAGAGGCCCTGGTCTCTAGCTTGACACGCTTGATTAAGAGGCTGAAAGGTGTTGTGGCTTCCAGTTCTTTCTATGCTAAACTCGCAGATCTCCCTGTCGTACCGCCGCCTAAGCCTTCCGTCTATTCACAAATTGCCAGAATCCTTGAAAACCTCTTTTAAAATCTTCGCCGTTTCTTCTTTCTCCGATTCCCGCGCCACTTCCACGATCGTTGCCAAGGCTAAAGCTTCTTTGGGGCAAGCTTTTACACATTCGGGCTCGTTGGGCTCGCAGAGGTCGCAAACCATGGCGACACCCTCTTTCGGATGTAGGGCTATGGCCCCCCATTTACATGCGGCAATACAGCAACCACAGCCATCGCACTTATACCCCACAGTATGCACTCGAATTAACCCCGTTTCATCCTGTGTCAAAGCTTTTTTTGGACAAGCCTTAACGCAGTCCGGTTCTTGGCATAGACAACACGCAATGGACATACTAATTTCAGGTTCGATTCTAACCATGTGAATACGAGAAAGCAAGGGGTTGAAAACCCCTTCTTTTATCGCTGAACACGCCAACTCACAGATAGAGCAGTCAACACATTTATAAGGGTCACAAACAATAAACTTTCGCTTCATACCGTTTACACCCCCATCTTTTCAGCGATGTCGTCTAATCCCAGCTCATAGAGCTTCTGCTTTGGTAAGAGACCATTATTAGCCCAGCCTCGTGCTTCATAGTACCCATCAAGCATAACGTCAAACTCCTCAGGAGTAACCAACGAACCCTTAGCTATTCCATCAGGAATCGGGTCCTTCATAACTCTCGGTGGTAGGCGATCATCTTTCCGTGTCCATCCTTCGCGAATATTAAACGCCTTTTTCAAGTTGATGATGCGCTCACCAGCTTTCCTTAGTTCCCCAGCCTCCATTTTGAAACCAGTAACCAACGTGTACAGCCTAGCTGCTTCGGCATAAAAGTCTTTGAAGCATCTTCGGATAAACTTACATAAAACCATTGAGTCAAAAACCGCTGCGTAGTCTTCACTTTCCATCGCAAGTTTACCGCGGTCCTTCTCTGCCTTCAGCCTATCTACTACACCGCCTATGTCGAACTCATAGGCTCCGGATCTATTATGGCATCCTCCCCGCGCGGTCACAGCGAAGCCTAGAGCTGCCGTCTTTAAGCCACGGATGTCATAGCCAGGCAATTCCAACCCCTTAATATGCATTGCAAAGTGCTCCGATCCCTTGCCCAATTGCTCGGATGCCCTCTTTACTCCATTAGCTAACAGATCTCCAATACCTTCACGGTGGGCTATTCTATCGATAAGTTGAAGATAAGCTTCGTAATTCCCGAATCTTAGTTCAAGTCCGCCAGTATCAGTTTGGGTTAATAGTCTATTCTCATAACATTCCATCGCCCATGATACAGCCAAACCCGTGCTAATCGTGTCCATTCCGTAGTGGTCGCAAAGCACTGCTGCCTTAATGATAGCGGGGAAATAGCCGATGCCACAATTGGGACCTAGAGCGTACAATGTCTCATAGTCGATGGAGCCAGGACTCTGTGTTCCTGTGTAAGGTCCATCTTTTACAAGGCAAACGTGCTCACAGGCTATTGGACAACCAGCACACGCGGGGATATTTGTCACAAAGTTTTCCAGCATTTGTTCACCACTAACCTTCTCCGCTTCCTCAAAAGTGGCTTGCTGCCAGTTTCTTGTTGGTAAGCATCCCAGTCGATTAAAAACAAGAAGATTTTGGGGCGTGCCTAATATTCTGTATTTATCAGTGGCTGGTCCTTGGGCTTTCTCGTAGAGGTCGTAGCAAATTTGCTTCAATTCATCAAGATTTGCTACTTGAATTGTTTTCGTCCCTCGAACCGCAACTGCCTTAAGGTTCTTTGAACCCATGACTGCACCTAGGCCTGTTCTACCAGCGTTATGTCTCCCGCTGTCATTTGAGATACATGCAAATCGCACTAGCTTCTCGCCAGCTAATCCAATTGCAGTAACTCTTACGAATGCGTCCCCAAGTTCCTCCCTGATCAATTCCTCAGTTTCAATGGGGCTCTTGCCCCAACAAGCTTTTGCGTCCTTGAGCTGAACCTTGTCATCATCAATGAACAGATAAATGGGTTTATCTGCCCGTCCTTTAATTACGAGAGCATCGTAACCCGCGGCCTTTAACTCGCGTGGCCAAAAACTGCATGAGATCGCGTCTCCGATAAAGCCTGTCAGTGGGGACTTAGATGCGACTGAATATTTGTTGCCAGTAGGAACTAAAGTTCCGCCTACCGGTCCGCTTGCAAATATCAATGTATTATCAGGGTTGTAGGGGTCCATCCTTGGCTTATTATTGTCGTAGAGCAAGCGAGTGGCGAAGCCAACTCCGCCTATATATTTCTTACAGAATTCCTCGCTAAGGGATTCTACCTTTGTTTTCCCTGTGTTGAGGTTAACGTACAAAATCTTACCAGTATACCCGAACATTTGCTTTATCCTCCGGCTTCTATTGGCATCAGCAATATTTTGTCACCGTTTTTGACATTAACGTCCAAATTCTGAGCAACATATTTTCCATTAATGTTAAACTTATATGATTCTAGTGGCTCAAATGTTTCGGAAGATAAGATTTTACTAAGGAGCTCAGGAAATGTTTTCGCTAGTGCTACGGCAACGTCCCGAAGAGTCACAATGACCTTCCCGATGTCTATTTCAACTTCGGCCGTCTTAGTTAATCGTCTTGTCCGCCCGTAAAATTCAACTGTTACTTTCATTTGACGACCCCTAAGTAAATTTATATGCTTTTTTCAGCAAGTTTAAGGTGTTCGTGCGCGCTAGGGAAAAAAGTTCTCTAGCACTATATTCTTTAACTACAAGGTCTTTGACAACTTGGAGGTGTTGTAAAGGTTCTATCGTCATTTCGTCCTTAGCTAAGGTTACGCATGAGCGAACCGTTTCACCGTTAACCACTGCACCGCAAGCCCCGCATTCGCCCCGTCGGCACGAGCAGTAATAGGATAATGTTGGATCTATGTTTTGGAAGATGTGATCAAGGACGTCGAGTACGGTTTGTGAATGTAGTTCGTTCATGATGGTTGCTTTTGTCATCGCTTCTTCGTCTGAGAGCCTCGGCACTTCATATGTTTGGAATCTAGGTTCCTTGTCTTTTGCTGGATTGAACCTGAAGACTTTCACTTTGATGTTTTCTTTAGACATGGTTTATCCAACCGGTACTGGGATATGGAATTCGCCGGGGTACGGCATCACACCCTTCGGCGGCGTTATTCGTGTTATCACTATGGGCTGTGCTGTAATTTGCATTTCTTCACCTATTTTCTTAACGATGACGTTTTTGAGCCAGTTGTCGTTGTCGACGGATGGGTAGTCCATTCGATAGTGGGAACCACGCGACTCGGTCCTGAAGAGGGCTGACCTTGCGATGATTTCTAACACCTGCAGGAGGTTAACAGCCTGTATAGCCTCGACCCATTCCAAATTGTACACTCGATCTTTAGCCTCCGTGTACAGCATTGGAGCATCCTTCATTTTCATCCTTTCTATTTCAGCGATTGCCCTTTCAAGGTCTGGTCCATTCCTAACCGGAGATACGGCTCTCTCAGCAAGTTCTCGGATCCTCCTTTCTAACTCGATTGGTCTTGTGCCTTCGCCCCGGTGTAGGGGCTGAAACACTTTATCCCGCAGCCTTTCTAATTGATTTATATCGATCTCGAGGGCATGGGCCCTTTTTGCATACTCTCCCGCAAACTCTCCCGCTCTGGCCCCCTGAACCAAGCATTGAGAAAGCGCCGTCCCTGACACTCGATTGGCTCCTTGCGTTGCGCCCGTGCATTCACCGGCTGCATACAACCCGCGGAGATTTGTTTCACACTTCTCGTTTATCTTAATGCCACCCAAATTAAAATGAGACATAATACCAAACTCGACCGCCACACCCTTATTACACATCATATCTAACAGCTCTTGACCATTTCGCCAATCACTCTCCGGAACATTACCCCACACTTTAAATGCTGATAGTAAGTTATATGGCAAGTGTTTGATTGACATGTAGTATCCTCCGTGGGGACTGCCCCTGCCTTTAGCCAATTCGTATGCCACAGACACAGACCAGACATCCCTGTCCCTTTGCTCCATTAATTGAGGATCCCATCTTCGCATGTAGCGTTCACCTTGCCTATTCAAAAAATGTACGAGACCATTTGTATACAATCGTATCATCAATATTGTAGTTGGATCTCTCTCTAAACTTTCGAATTCTGGGCTGAGTCTCGGCCTCCAGAGTAGAGCAATAGCCGTGTGCTGCATGAATTGTGGATCTATGAGTTCGGCTCCTGCCCTGTAGGCCATGGCTTGGCCGTCTCCCGTCATCTCCTTGCCGGTGGAGAGCCTTGGCCATACGCTTTGTGATCCTCCTGTGGCCAGCACCACGGATTTTGCCCTATAAGCAGTGAATTCCCCT
>Ga0315314_1000775_pt1 | contig 31762 bp, 35 predicted proteins | sample TDP9_MG_FD_203631 | JGI IMG/M metagenome (GOLD analysis project Ga0315314, IMG submission 203631) | Freshwater sediment microbial communities from Lake Towuti, South Sulawesi, Indonesia - TDP9 | ecosystem: Environmental > Aquatic > Freshwater > Lake > Sediment | place: Indonesia: South Sulawesi... | reverse complement strand
GACGACCCCAGGTATCACCCATACTTTCTTAAGGAAAATCCATTCCCTCCGATGGCTGTAATAGATCCGCTTAACCCAGATATTCGCTACAACGGGACAATTTTCAACAAGGAGGTTTTCGAGGAAGAAGTGGCAGATTTAAAGAAAAAGATTGCGGCAAAAGTAAACTTAATCTACGTTACTGGTGGCGGATGGGAAAGAGGGGTTGGGAAATCCGCGCTAATAGTGCAGGAATGGAGAAGATCAAAGTCACAACCAGATGTGACTGCAGTATATATAAAAGTTGAACCTAAATCAACTCCAGATGACCTCTGTGACGATGTTGTATTGAAGTGGCACGCTGATGGTTTCTTATGGGAAGCCCTTAAGAAGATCCTCTTAAAGTATGGTGAAGAGGCTCCAACCCCCAAAGTAATGAGTAGCGATGTTAGAGCCTTCGTATCCACGTTTCCCCAAATGACAGATGAAATAAGTTTTGGTCTCTTCTCGTTCCTTTATAAACCAGCGGTTGTCGTTTCAGATCTTACACTATGGGTATGCAGAACAAGCCCCATTGCAAAAGACAGTGCTGTGAGAGTTTTTCTAAATGCTTATCTCACAAAACCCTCAAGCTTTCCTGATGAATGGCTGAAATTCGGCCGCAGCAAAGGGCTTGACAAAATTGAATGTTTTAGAACGTTAATAGAAATAATGAGAATTGTAGGTTACAAATACCACTATTTCTTTTTCGACCAGTTTGAAGAGACGGTTGAACCCTTAAGAGGAGCAAGCTTAAGCCTTTTCAGTACACGCATGAGTAGCCTTCTAAAGGCGTGTATAGGGCAGGCCGCAATAATTGTAACACTTCACCCAAACGCCGAGTTAACCCTATCTCAGCCCGAAGGCATGCATGTTAGATCTCTAGCTGGACTCGACAATAGACATAAAGTTGATGTCAGCCTAATGAGCCCCGACGAAGGGATCAAACTTTGCCTCAGTTATATCTTACCATTCAGACATGGGAAGCCTGATACTCCTCTCTACCCCTTTGAGGAAGATGTAGTTAGATATCTCACGTTCATTACCACTGGTATTCCACGTTTTGTTTTAGAAAATCTCAACAAAGCTGTAGAAGTCGGGATAGCTTTTGATTACTCGAAAGTCACTTTAGACTTTGTCAAGGAGCATCATGAGGATATTACCGGGAAAGTTTTCGTTAAGGAGAAATTACAAGAATTTATGCAATACGCAAAATAAGGAGTGAACCAGATGTCAGAAGGGTTCTTTAAAGAACTTTCCGATGAGTTGAATAAGCGACTTACGAGGAAGGAGAAACACTCTGAGCTGCTGAAAACGCTTTTGCAATGGCTGGAAGAAGGCGGAGGAGAAGCTGTAGAGGACGGAATAAAGGAAATGGTTAAGAGGATCAAAGGTGAGTAAAATGCCTGAATCTCTTCGCATATTAGATGTTTCCATAGAAGGCTTCAGAGGAATCAACAAGAAAGCAACCTTCAATCTTGACAGAAAATCGGCTGTTCTATTTGGCCCAAATGGGGCCGGAAAAACAAGCGTTCTGCAAGCAATAGAATGGTGTCTTTTCGGCGGGCTTGCATCGGCATACATTGGAGGTGCAGAATTCAAAAAGGAAGACGCGATTGTAAATCCGTTCAACCCCAATAATAAGGCTATCGTTGAATTAACAATGGAAGACCAAGAAGGCAAGAGAATAAAGGTTAGCAGGGAACGAAAGATGGGAAGATCCACCACAGCAGGGAAAGATGAATTAAATATCGAAATCGACGGAGAAGAATATTCTGGTAAGGACGCACAAGCACATCTGACTCAAATTCTGAAATTAATCCCAGCAGAATTCTACGCCAGCGTATATCTCCACCAAGAAGCCATAAGAGACATGATCGTAGGCGACCCGTTGCTAAGAAGCGAAGTCATTGATAAATTGCTTGGTCTTCACTATGTGAGAGAACTTATTGACTATATCCCCCTGAAACATGTGACAAGGGAGTCCAAGACGCTCGATGAAGAAATCATAGACATCCGTGATAGAAAGATGTTGGAGGTTGCTGTCGCCAAAAAGAGGTTAGCCGAGCTTGAAATAGAGTTTGAAAAAGCGGGAATTGAAAAGACATCACTTACCACCACTTTCTTGATTGACTTGACTGAGAAATCGAACGACCAATTGCTGAAAATCGCCGGTGAAATGAGAGTAAAAATAAAGGAGGTTAAGAAACTAGAAGCTGAAGCGGGATCTCTAGAGGTTGCATTGCATGACTTAAAAGAAGAGATAGAGAAGTTAGAAAGGCATTGGACCACTTCATACAAAGAAGTTGTGGGACAAGTCTCATCCCTACAATCTCTGCACAGAGACTATGGGAAATCGCTAGAGGAATTCTCCAAGCTTGCAATACAAGACCCAAAAATCTTGCTAGCCAAAAAAGATGAGATTGCACGCCAGATTTCAGAATTGCAATCAGACCTACAAACAAAAATGTCTTCAAGAAAGTTCCTTCAAGGTGAATTCATTGTTGTTCAAGGGCTCCACTCCAATTTACGTAATCTTCAAGAAACTTTGGGAAAGATTCAGCATGAGTATGGAGACGAAGCAATTATAGAAACGACTCTAAACAAACTTCGTGTAGAAATTGAAAAAAAGAAAAGAGGCATAAAAGAGGAAGAGGCCTTAAACTCCTTACTGGTTTCCGGGCTAAACTATCTGAAAGGCTTTGTAACCAACAATTGCCCGCTATGCCGAAGCGATATTGATTACCAAAAGGTGCTTTCGACATTAGAAGAAGATATCGGACGACGAGAAGGCGCCAGACTTCTGCAGAAACTTCAAACAGAACTAGAAGGATTAAACGAAAAGAGAAGGCTGCATGAAGAAGCACTTACCTCCATTAAGAGATATCGCAAGGACTTGGAAGACGCGCAATCGAAGGTTGAAGACATGAAAGGCAGACTGAAAGACAAGGGATTCGCACCCGAGGACCCATTAGTAGATTACATAAGCAGGAAATTGGAAGAGCTTGATGGCGCCATCAGGCATATTGACGAAGGAACAAGGGCAATGAAGTCAGAGGAAACTCAAATCGGCTTAAGACTTCAAGACCTCCAAAACAAAACTGAAAGGCTGACCACATTAGAAAAGCAAATACAGAAAACGATCTCAACAACCGAAACAGGCAAGGAATTACTAGAAGCTTTGAAGACAAAAATTGGCGAAATGAACCTTCATACGAAAGCTCTTGAGAAACAAACTGAAAACCTCAAGGGGATAAGAAGTCAGATGGAAACTTTTGAAAAGATTCTTGCTTTCTTGAAGGAGAAAAGCCGAGCTGAGGAATTAGAGAAGGGTTTGCCTCTCTTGCAACAAAGGCTGAACGAGTTGCAAGACAAATACGCGAAAATTAAGGAATTAGAGGCAGGTCTAACCGATATTCACCAAGCAGCCGTATCCGCACGTGAAGATATGGTTAAGAGAGCTCTATCGCTTTTGCAGTCAACGATAAGCTCATATTACGCGAAAATTTTGTGCCACCCCTACTATTCGAACCTCCAACTAATACCCGAAGAAGAGAGGGGAAAGGCAATCTATAGGCTGAGAGCTTGGGATAAAGATTTCAAGCAAGGAACTTACGTGCAGACAAGGTTTAGCAACGCCCAAATGAACGCAGTAGCTCTCTCCTTATTCTTGTCAATGGCGACAAAAATGCCATCCAATGTGGGCTTAATCCTATTAGACGACCCTACACAATCAATGGATTTACCGCACAAAGAGGCCCTTGCAAAACTGATTTCCGAAATATCAAGTGAAAAGCAAGTGTTCGTAGCGACACAAGACAGAGAATTTCAAGAATCTTTAAAGAAACATCTACCTAAAAATGAGGCTAGAACTTACAACTTTAAAGAATGGAGACCAGAAGGTCTGCAAATAGAAATTTAAGCAGATAACAGACAAAGACACAGAGCGACCAAAACATGAGCGTGTCAAAACCTACAGAACAGACGATAACAAGTATTCTAAAGGAATTACTAAAAAATAAGGTTAAAACGGCTCCAGAAGTTTCCATCGAGACTCCGATTGGGCGAAGGCTTCAACCAGCTCTATTCTCGTTCACAGGCAGCACGCCCGCGTCTGCCCTTAATTCTTCATTCATTAGTTAGCACCAAGTTGCTTGGTCTGTCAACACGCGCTAATGAAATTTGCGTGTGCTTACGTTCTGATGCAGGACATACCTACTCACTAGCCATTGCGTTGGCACCCAAGTCTATGAAGGTTAGAGAAACAACTCTAATGCAAAATCGGTTAGTTGCCAATTAGCATGCGCCTTTTGTCTCTCCAAAGTCGCATCGGAGTAAATTGTCAGTTTCAGTTATTGGCTTCCTCTTTCCTGCTCCGTTCTTTTCATCTTCACCATTATTTTAAATATACTAGCATATAATTAAGAAGTAATAGCGAAATGCAGTTTCCCAACACAGAAAATATCAGGCGGTAGTCGGTTTGTCTTTGAAAATAACGGAAAGATCGCTCTACAAGCCTATGGGCGAAATGCTGAAAAGACATGGCGTCACAAGCACTCAAGAAGTCAGTATTGAAGGCGAAAAGTTCCCCGATCTTTTGGCTGAAATCAATGGTTGTAGGTTTCTGGTTGAGGTGAAGATAGATAGTGAATCGAAACTTCTGGAAGACATTGCTTCTGCATACGTTAAGGGCATGAAAATCAATGCACAAGGAATTATCTCAACGTTGTTCCCAAGCGGCGTTAGGGAGATCCACCCCGACATTCTGGACTCTATCGCACCGAAACTTGAAATCGCTAAGGTCGTTGTGGCATTACCATGGATTGCTGATTCTTGGAAGAAGATACGCTTAGAAGATTTCGCCCAAAGGCTAGAAGAATCATACAAGGTCTATACTGCAACAAGGTATCCTTCAGTTGGCTATGATGTAATAGTCAACGCAGCCAGAGAGGCTGTTGTTGAGATCGCATCCGCCATTAGGCACAACTTGGTCTCACAATACATGACTGATGCAATGGCAATTGTGGGGAGATTTGACATTTACAGAGCAGAGCTCGCGGATCTTGGCGTTAAAGAGGATGAAATAAAGGCATGGATAGCTGATATAGCAGCATATCTCACCACAAATCAACTCCTTTTCTATCATGTCCTCTCACAAAAAACTGGCGCATACTCTCCTCTTCCGCCAGTCAATCCCTTTATACCTGACAGTGATCTGATCAATAGCTTACGAGAACTTTTCTCTAAAGCCGCAAAAGATTACGAGCCAGTTTTTGGTCCCGATCTACTGTCGATCATTGGCAGAGCTGGCGAATTGCATTCTCTACGTGCGATCTCAAGATACATAACTGCGCTAAAGGCACTGAAGCCAGAACACATTAAAGGCGAACTTCTCGGCAGATTATATCAAGAATCTATTCCTCCTGAGGCCAGAAAGAACCTTGGCGCTTTCTTTACAAAACCAAGGGCCGCAGCAATACTTTCCACACTGGCCATTGATACAACAGATGAGAGAGTTTTAGACCCTGCATGCGGTTCTGGGACTCTTTTGACAGAAGCCTACAAAAGAAAGAAGAAACTGGCACCTGATACTCTGAGTGAAGAAGCACTACATAAGGAGCTTCTTTCCAAAATCTACGGCATAGACATCATGCATTTTGCCTATCACATGACTTCAATAAATCTCCTCGCACAAAACTTGACAGTGCCGGCTGACTTGAGGAATATAAGGGCTGGCGACGGACTCGAACCGATGGTTCTTTCTGTGGCGTGTACAGATGATGACCCTCCCATGATGCGACTGATTGATTGGGTCGAAAGTGTTAGGCCTCAAAGACTCCCTCATGAAAGCTTTAACCTGGTGATTATGAATCCCCCATTTACTCGAAGGGAAAGACTAAGCGAAGTCGGTGAGATAAATAGGCTCGAGAAACTTTTCCATGATGCTTTTGAAGGTGAAGTAATCAGAGGGAAAGTGGGATACTGGGCATATTTTATGGCTGCAGCCGATGGTATGCTAAAACCAGACGGCAAACTTGCGATGGTGACGCCAGAAGAATTCTTTGCTGGAGGTAGCGCTGAAAGCCTAAGGCGATTCCTTTTCTTCAATGAGACATTTAAGGAGGGAGAATATAGACACCGCAAGAAGCCTTCGCGAACGTATGTCATTGATTGCGTTGTCAGAAGTGGGAAGGAAGTTGCTTTTAGTGAGACTGCACTCTATCGCGACTATCTTGTAGTTTTCAGGAAAACAAAAGCAAAGGGTGAGAGACCGATCACTTTTGTTATTCTAAAGAAGCCTCTTGACGAGATAATGGAAGAAAAAATTGCCACAGAGATTAGAGAATTTGCAATGGGTCTCTTGGACAAGGTCTCGACAGAAGACTTTGAGGCTATAAAGATCCATAATGTTAACCAATTCTTGAGGAAACATGCTGGAAACTTGAAACCCCTGGTAGGGTTTAACACAACGAAAGCCCGGGAATTGTTTCTTGAGCTTATCGACGTATTATCGAAGCATCCTACCTTGGGAGAACTTGACGAGAAAGAACAGTTGAAGATTCGGGTATATAATCCCGGGCAATACACTACCAAAGGAGTTGAGGATGAAGCACGTAAGCTGTTTATCAAAAGATATGAAGGAAGAGGTAAGGCACTTTTTGACTACGCCGGCCTGAATGGGAAAACACTAAAGCTTTCGCCAATTGGCGTTGAAGGATTGCTAGAGGTTAGTCTTTCCGATGTTGTACCAGCGCTTAGAACCTACGCGGGCGTACGTAGGATCGACATTTCAGGCGTAGAAGAATACGCTCTAATAAACCCGAAAAATGTGACGCTGAAAATACGCAAGGCAAAGGGAATGGGGAGTATGATAAAGTACAGTAGTGCTGCAAACGACATAAAAGCGGCGCATAAGAACTTGGCTGGAGACGTACTTCTCGTACGAAGAGCTCAAATGCCTTCTACCGGGCTTTATTGGTTGGCGTACTACGCTTCCAACAAAGCGTTGGGCACAACATCAGCCTTGTTAAATCTCCGAATACGTGACACTTTTGCTGCCAAGATGTTTACTCTCTACTTGAACAGCTCGATTGCTTTACTGCAGTTGATTGGTTTCGTTGTCGAAACAAGGGGAGCATGGATTACTTTACATGGTGATCAGGTCTGGAAGCATATACACGTACCTTCTATTGATGGAATTTCCAAAAAACTTCGCAACGATGTGCTAAAGGTCTTCGACAAGGTGACAAAAGTGGATTCAGAAAACCTCCTTGACCGACTGAAAAACAAGAGCTCAATCCAAAAAGAGATCGACGAAGTCTCTCTTGAACTACTTGGCATGGGCAGTTGGAAAGATAGGCTAGATGACATTCACAGTGCTATCATAGATGAATTACAAGCAATGTTGGAAATCTTGGAAAGAAGCAGGAAGCCTGCCAAAAAGGCGAAGAAAATGAAGACAGAGACAACTAAAGGAAGACAATTGGCCCTAGACAGCTACTAGACTCTGAAAAACGTTTTATCAACTTTCACGAAGCCATTCTTTTAGAGCCTTTGCTTTGGGTCCAAGTCCTCCACTTGTTGGGAAAATCACTTTCACATTATATTTTGAGAAGTCAGGTAAAGCCTCTGTATATTTCTTGCCCATAGCGATGAAAACCTCCACATATCTGCCAGCTCTTACCTTCTGATCCAAGTAGTCTTGATTCCGTTTCCTACTTTCATCAACAGCTTTCTTTGGCAGAGACTGCATTGACCACTTATTCCCTTTGGGAGGGTCGTAAGCCAGTGGGGTATTTCCCCCAATCAGAGTTAGATCGTTTTTCATGACAATCACGTCGACGTCTCGAACACTTTTAAGATGCTTTCTCGCAACTCTAAAGAATAGTCCATCGAAACGCTCAAAAACAGGCAATAACCCTTCGTCTTTCTTGCGCCTGAAAGATGGGCCCAATACTAGCAATCGTTTCTTGGCCAATTTTCGCGACCCTCCAATACACAAGATACGAATATGATCTATCTTCTATAAAGCAATAACCATTCTTACAATGACGCCTATGTTCAAAGATTCTGGAGCAGAAAAGCAAGCCACTTGTTGACAAGATACTCCAGTATGTAAAACTAAATGACCCAGTTGAAGGTGAAGGCAGACCTTTTATTGTCATTAAATTAACTGTCAGAGGGGAATTTGAGCGAATCTAGACCAAAGGTATGCATAATTGAATATTTTGAAAATCACAACCCGGTGAGCCTAAACACAAACACCCGCACGGGCTTTATGGAAGTATATCCTGCGCAGTCATGGACACGAAGGAACCGAGGTTTCGAAAGAATGTAACTCACCGCAAACGAAGCATGAATAAGAAGCTAGACCGCCTAATCGGACAAAAAGCAGCAGAGAAACGAGGTAAAGGCTGGGCACTAACAACATTCCTAAGAGAAGCCTGGGAGGCAAATCCATTCCTCGCCGCGGGAGTTCTGGAAGGAAATTTCATTGCTGAAGACTGCTTGAAAAGTCTGCCTCCAATCGCAACCTGAGGCTAAGCTTTAAACCCACTAATAACTTAAACAATAAGGGATTGAGAGTGGGCTCCAAGAATACATTCGTAAGCGAATTTATGATTATCAGCTTTTCCCATGCAACCAAAGTTATTGGGGGCTGTTAGTTGAGCTCTATCAAACAGGAGGCTAGACAACTGAGAAACAGTCTCCTTCGACTAGAACAAGCCATTGGTAGATTTGAGAAAATTGAAGAAACAGCTAACCCATACGACCTAGAAACTCTCCTTCAAAACATTAAGACGCTTGCTGAAAAGGCTGATACCAAAACTCTAAGTGAATCTATAAGTTCATGGTTGAACAAAAAACATCAGGAAACAGAGAGACTTAAAAAAGATTTCGAGGCAAAATTTGCTTATGAGCTTGAAACTGCCCTAAAAGATAAGGGCTTTCTTCTTAAAGGCTCCTATCCGACACTGCGAACGAAAATCTTCACGCTGAAGCTCGACTTTCGCAAGCAAGCCATGACGATATGGTATGGCCCGGAACAGGAGTATATGGGGAATGAAAGGCTCGACCCCAAACGGATAGCTAGAAAAATCGAATCGATATACAATGGGCTGAGCAAAAGAACTTTTGACGAACGTCAATTCTTGGAAAAGGTCTACAACGCGTATCAACGCTTACTTAGGTGGAAGGGCTGGCAAGAGGGGGTTAAGGTGCCAATCGTAGATGTCCTTGGACAACTCGCCTTCTTGATGCAAGGCACAGACTTTAGAATCAATCCTTCACGAGACCGATATAGAAGCTACAGTAGAGCACATTTCAGCTACGACCTGTACCGTCTCAGCCAGAGGAGCTACAAAGGCAGGGCGCTAGAACTCGAAATGGCTACAATGGCAATGTCGAAAAGTCGAGCTAACTATCTCTGGATTCCTGACAACGAAGAGGGAGATGGGCATATTTACTCTTCGTTAAGCTTCAGGGAGGTGAAATCTTGACTGAACTCACCCCAAATCTAGCTAGAAACATTATTGAAAGGGTTCATACAGGCAACCCCCCGATCCACGGGATTGAGCATTATACAGCTGGATTAGACCCTTACCTCAACGTAATCGAAAAGGAGTACCTTCAGACTTACATTAAAGATGGAGGCTCAACCTTCAAAGCCGTAATAGCTGGTTATGGAGAAGGCAAAACCCACCTACTATTTAGCGTGCAAAACCTAGCGTGGAAACATAACTACGCATCAAGCTATGTCATGTTGTCACCTATTGAAACACCGTTCCACGATCCAGAGCGCGTCTACCGGGCACTTGTAAAAAACCTCGCATATCCACCTGAAGGAGAGAAGGACCCAATAATCGGTATCGAGAACTTCATTCGGCACTGGTATGTTCAGAAAAAAGCCGAGTTCGTCATGTTAGAGGAGAGAGAACAAGTCCAAGCCCTAATGGACTACGCCAATAGCATCTCTGGATTCGAGAGTGTAAGCTTCGCCCGGGCTGTGAGACAAGCGTTTATCAGCTTGGTCACCGGACACGACGCGGACTTCGAAGACATAATGGTCTGGCTAAAGGGAGAAGGTTATGACAGAAAAACTCATTCTAAACATGGAATCATGCATAAAGTGGATAAGAGCCAGGCTTTTCCTCTAATAAGATCAGTCTCTCAATGGGTTAGCTGGGTAGGCTTTTCAGGGCTACTGATTCTGTTCGATGAAACTGAGCAGGTTCCAAGCTTCAGCACGAAACAAAAAGAGATACTGCTCAGCAACCTTCGTCAACTGATCGATGAATGTGGGGATAGCTTCAAACATGTTTTCATTGTGTATTCGTTTCCTGATGAACAGTTCTTGATGAGCCGCGGCGTTGTGTATGAAGCTCTTAAGCAAAGGTTGGACACAATCTTCGGGTTTGTAAACCCCACGGGTGTTAAGATAAGACTTGACGAGTTGCCAATAGATCCAAAGCAGATTCTAGTAGAGATAGGGACTAAACTTGCAAGAATATATGAAGTCGCTTACAACCATAAATTTGAAACCTCTAAAACTGACCAAACAGTTCGAAATATCGCAGATGTTTGCATCAAAAGAAAGATAGCAGGGGCGCATAGGCGACTTTTTGTTCAAAGGTTGATCACCTCCTTACATCAAATGAAAAGCAACCCAGCCATCATGATAGACCTGGAAAAAGCTGAAGAGATTGTGTCAGGGGTACCCCGATGAATGAGAAGGTTAAGCATTCAAGATGGGGCGAAGGGATTGTTATCGCTGAACGGTATAACGGTCTAGAACTGCTTGTTCGTTTCGATAAAGGCTTTAGACTGTGGATGAAGCAAAACGAACTAGAATTCTTGACTAAACCCTCACAGAAAGTTATGGCAGTCCCCATAAGTGTACCGCCAAAACCCCCAGAAGAAGGACAAATTGCTAGACTAATAATCGAATCTTTAAGGCTTGGTGTAGTCCCGACCAAGTACATTCACAGGTTCACGTTTGGTCGTGAACGTGAAGTTAAACAGTTGCAACAATGGTTGGAGACTGAAGGTGGAGTTTTACACATCATTGGCCAATACGGCAGTGGAAAAACACATTTGCTCAAATTTCTATATAGCATGTGTCTTGAGCTGGGATACGCGGTAGCGTTTGCTGGACTCGATCCGACGGAAACGCCTTTCCACCGACCGAAAAAAGTCTACTCGAAGATAATTGAAACCTTTCGTTTCAGGGATGGAGACAACCTCAAAGGTTTCAGAGAGTTTCTCAAAAGCCTTGGGCAAAACGAAACTCTCTCTCGTTCTCTAGACGACCACATCTATTTAGGACAGGTGATGCGGAGAGTATCCAGATACTCTTTGTCTTTTGATGGTGACCCTGAAATAGTAGAACTTTACTTTAATTGGCTTGAAGGCAAGACTTACAGCTGTTTTTTTAGACCTGGGCTTTACGACGACGGAAAAGCGGCGAACATTTATTGCAATATTTTAAGCGGAATATCAACCGCAGCCAAAAGATGCGGGCTGAAAGGATTAACCGTCATATTTGATGAAACCGAAAATGTTCAAGCACCATGGCTCTACACATACCAGAAAGACAGGGCTGCAAACTTTCTTAAGGGCATGACATTGTTAGCGAAAAACGATCCAGGGCTTGCCAAGGAACCAGTTGACTACGATTACTCGCCCTCTTACCACTATTCGTTAGTTGGGACCCAAACAGGCCTAACTTATCATGGCTGGGCAAGTCACGTTAGGTATGCGTATTGCCTGCCATCTCACATGAAAATCGTGTTCGCGTTCACTCCAACTCCACACTCTATGGGGGAAAAAGAAGAAACTGCAATCTATCTCAGCCCATTCACTGAAGAATCAAAACTTAAAATCACCGAGGAACTAGCTCGCTTGTACAGCAAGGCATACCCGTCCTCCATTACGAGAGAATTGGTGACCGAAATTTTCGAGAAGGCCAAAAATGTCTCTCTTCTCAGACTCTTCATCAAAGGTGTTATTGAAATATTAGACTTCGTTCGGTACTATCCGCACGAGTCAATGGATGAGCTGTCAAATGTCAACAAACGCTGATAGGGTTTTAAGCATTAAAAGGCGGCTTAGAAGGACCTGGAACTATTTCTTTCAGAGATTTGGCAATCTCTTACCCATCCAACTCGTTGTTATACCAAAGGTTCTTGAAGGCAAGAACCTTGTTGTTTGCTCGCCAACTGCGAGTGGAAAGACAGAAGCCATTGTCGCTCCAGTTGCGGAAAGACTACTTGAGGATGGACTAAATGGGCTTGCAGTCCTCTACGTTACGCCTACTCGAGCCCTAGCCAATGACTTGTATGTAAGGCTGAACGAACCGCTCAGCGATTTAGGAATTTCTCTAAAAGTTAAGACTGGGGATAAGCCATACTTTGACCCCAGAGATCCCGAAGATTTCGTCATAACAACTCCAGAATCGTTTGACTCTCTCCTCTGCAGGCACCCTGATGTCTTTAAGAACTTAAAAGTCATCATTATTGATGAACTACACTTGTTAGATGGTAATTATAGAGGGGACCAGCTCAGAGTATTACTTGAAAGACTTCGTAAGAAAGGGTTGCAAACCAACTACCACATACTGTCAGCCACTTTAGCAAATCCTGAAAAAACTGCAAGCAGGTACTGTAGCGGCTTTGAAGTCGTCCAGATGGCAGGTCAGCGAGAAATTCTTTATGAACTCATAGAAGCTTCGAACATTGTTGATGGTTTATCCAGAGTCTTGTCCGCTCTAAGTAAACGAGGCGCATATAAGGCTCTGTTCTTCTGCAATAGCCGGCGAGATACCGAGTTTATTGGCCAACAACTTATGAAAATGCTCCGAGACACCGACCTCGATAACAGAGTGGGCATTCATCACGGTAGCCTGAGCCGAAGGCAACGACTTGATGTTGAGCAAGCCATGAGAGAAGAGAAGTGTTTCTACTGTGTCTCTACGCCCACTCTTGAGATAGGCATAGACATAGGTGATATCGATGCTGTCGTGCTTGTACACCCTCCGTTCACCATTTCCTCCTTACTTCAGCGTGTGGGCAGAGGAAATCGACAGAAAAATTATGTCCTCGCCTATGGCCTCTACTCGGATGCAGACGAGTGCCGTTTGTTTGAGCAAATGTTTACCGCAGCGCAAAAAGGTGAAATCAAAGTTACAGAGTACCTTCCATCAATTTCTGTCATTGTTCAGCAGTCCTTTTCCATGCTATTCGAGTTAAGAAAAGCTCATCTTGACACCTTGAAGGAACATCTACGCCTGCTGAATACGGAGGAAAAGATAGAAGCTATACTTTCACACTTGGGCTCTCTGGGCTACGTCGAATTTGCAGGTGATTGGGCATACCCGGCAACAAAACTTCTTGATGAGGCTGAGAAAGGATGGATACACTCCAACATACCAGATGAAAGAGACGTGAAAGTAATAGATGTATTGACAAAACATGAAATTGGGCACATCATAATCGAACCGTTCAAGGGTGTAATGTTCGTTCTGGGTGGCAAAACATGGAAAGTTGAAAGTGTGTATGGTGAAAACCTATACGTAAAGGAGGTTAAAGAACCGGGAGCAATTCCATACTTCAGCCGAAGAAGAAGTGAAGGCAGATATTTCAGACTGTTGCCGCCCGAAATCATGTCTAAAATATCGATAGAGGGCCCCTGAGAAAGAATTTGTGCCTTGGCTCACCTGCATCAGAGCTTATAGCATATTCTAAATGAAAGAATGTTGAATACCTAAAGACTGCTAAGCAGTACTACTGAAGCTCTCATGTCTGATAGAAAAACTAAATTGCCTCGGTCGCGTTTGTCGTCTTCTCTTTTTCTGTTGAGCCCCAAACATCCATAAAAAAGCTCGTCGGAGCCCAACAATGTCCTCTCTTCTCAGCCGCTTTTCGACCTACTTCCTTCATTAGTTTCTTGTTCATGCGCTGTATCCTAGGAGTAACATCCCATCTTTTCAAGCCGTATTCAGTAAGCTCTGAGGCAATGGCTGAGGGCAGTAAACCCCAAACACCCTTCTGCATCAAACACGTAATAATTTCAACGTCTACCTCGTCCTCACACGCAACTTTCTGAACATAGCTCGGCTCGAAGCTCATCCACTCATGCAAACCAGCCATCAAAGTCCGCGTTCTAAGGTCAACTTGCTCAATTTTCCGTTCCAGATGCTTAATCAACTCTATAACATACTTTAAACGACCAACCTTCTCAGCCCTAGTCCTACGCTTCCCAGAACTCTTCTGTGCAGCTTTACTAGAGTTTTCATGCACACTCTGCACGTTTACTTCCTCGTCAACATGAACACAACGCACATTTCGCATCCTAAACTATCTAGGGAGCGACGTACAAAACAGGCACTCGTAGCGGATAGATTTCGGCTCTTTTTAGCCAACAAAGGCGAAATATCAGCTCCTCCAGAAACATTTTAGGACGAGCCTTCATTCCGTGCACCACCAAACTTCCTAAAAGCACAAAAACTTGCAACCCAAGCCATGCGCCTCACCTATCCTCCTATCACGCTTCGTTTCAGTCGGTCCACAATCTCGTCTATGGCTCCGTCAGGCGCGTTAGGCCGAATCTTCCGAATGTTCTCTGCAACCCAATACGGAAAGCGGTTTCTGAAGGTTTCCTTCCCTTTTTGCTGGCTCCCACGACAAACCCTTAGCTTCCAACGTCTTCATGTACGTCGCATTCATGCTCTGAGTATAACCCGTCTGAATCTCCTCAGGCAGAAAAGTCACCTCAGGGTCCATGCGCAGACAAGCCTTCAGGACTGCGCTTCCTAATCCTAACGCCATATTTCTCGGAAAGCGTCGCCAGGATCTCCTCTTCAGGCACGCCTTCGGCAAGTAACCGGAGAGCCTCTCTTTCAATTGCTTTCCTCAACTTTTCTGTCACTGGATGTGCTACCCTAGCAGCGCGTTCCCGGGCCTCAGCTTCAACAAGAAATTCGGGAGGCACGTTTTCTCGAAGCCCCTTTTCTATCAATTTGTAAAGCGTTCTAGGTCTTATGCTTTCTACTTCCCAGCAGCGATCACCGTATTTTTCAATGTATTCTTTTGCTCTGGAATCTCTGAGGTTGACGGGTCGCGAGGGAGGTTTAAATCGTTTAATTTGTTCCATTGTGATGGCTAACCGGTGAAATGTAATTACGCGTTTATGATCCATTTCTTCTTGGGCCACTTTCTCTATGAGCAAGCCTGAGGGGTCAAAATCTCCAATATATAAAACCATCGTAACCCCTCTTCTTCTCGCCCTTTCGAGGGCCCTTCTGTACATGGATAAGCTGGCGAAACCTCTGAGAACTTGGATCCCTAGGCGATATTTAGTTGCCAGCCTTCCTATGAAGTTGCGAATCGAGTCTTTTTCTACCCAGCATTCTATTTTAGGGAATCGTAGAGGTGGAACAGCAAAGGGTCTGGTTGGATCTATAAATTTTTTGTGAACATCGGGGTTTACTCTTCTGATTTTCGTGAGATACCGGTCCAAGCGTTTATAGAAGGCTCGAGTTGCGGGATACTTGAACCTGGAGATCATAATGTAGTAGAGCTGACGGACAGTTAAAAGGCCATATCCTCTCACGGTTTTGAGGACCCTCCACACCAAGAGAAGGTTGTTTCTACCTTTAACCCTATATTCGTCACGAATAAACGTGGGGACGGCTTGTGCATTCTCCAAGTTTGGTCGAATCTAACTTGTAATAAAGTTTGATTTAAGGCTACTTCGACAAAATATGTCTATTTGTTGTCTATTTAGGCTTTTAAACAGCAAAAGCGGGCGATATTCTTTTAAAAAGCTTCTAGCCTAAGTTAGTTTGGTGAGTGGCATGAGGTGTTATTGGGGCTGCGGTTGGGAAGGAACAGCCTCGCAGTATAATGAACATTACAATATTTGTCCTGCAAAAGTTTGTCCCAAGTGCGGGAGCACAAATATTTTCTTTTTTCGGGTAGATGAAATCAAATGCATTACGTGTGGACACCAGTGGAAAAAGGGAGAAGTCCCAAAAATTGAGGAAGCACCACTGCCCGAAGAAGAAAAGGTAGTGCCTTCAAAAACTTTCAAGACAGAGGAAGAATTTAGAGATTGGTTAAGAAAGCAGAGGCTAACTGCTGAGCCTCGGCCTGGCACAGGACTCTTCAAAAATGGTGACCGTGTGGGAAGATACTTTGAAACTGATGAAGGCATTGAAGTAGACTTAATCGACGCTGAAACGTGGCTGATTAGAGATGAAACCTATGTAGAAGTTGAAGGCAAAGTTGAAGAGCCTTTGCAAACACCAGTAGAGGCGCCTGAAGATGTTGTTGAAGAAACCTCCGAAGAAACGCCAGAAGAGGCTGGTGAACCTTCTAAAGAATAAGCCGTTACATCGGTTATTTGCAAAACCATTATACGAGCTGATGAAAAGATTATAATGTACAGGGCCGTAAGACCCTATGAAGGCTCACTCGGGTTCCCAGATTTTCTCGCCGTACTTCTCGAAGAATAGTCTCAGGGCTTCGCGAATTATCTCGCTCTTGCTGCCGTACAATCCCCTCTCGATCATTCTGTCCATAGCGTCTAGGTACAGCCTGCTTAGCCTCACCGTCAAGGACTCCTGCATCCTTCGGGACATAACTTTTCACGCTTTTAGCATCGTATCTCGCAATAATTATGGCTATGCAGAACGAGAGCAAGACATATTAACGCCTCAGCAAGACAATTCTTGTCCATGTGCTGGCAGAAAAAGAGGAGCTGTTAGATGGTTACGCCTAGAATAAAATTTGCCGGGGGGCTTCTGATTGGTTTGTTTGTTTTGGCAATGCTTCCTACAGCCACTTATGGCTATGATGATTATGAGTGGTATTGGGTTGATTCACAAAACCCTGAAGTTCAACGCATGATTAGAGAGGTTTGTGTTTTTCCGTTAGAAGACAACTTGATGTTGAACCTGCGAATTTTGTTCTATGCTTTGGGTCGCAGCTTTAGGTACGACTATACCTTTGAACATGCTTGGCAAAGTATTCCAGAAATGTTTAGGCAACGAAAAGGCGTCTGCTGCGACTTTGCCCGTCTCTACTACAGTCTTTTAAGAGGTATAGGCTGGCCTGAACATTGTATTCAAATTGTGTATGGACCAATCTACAATCTTTTCGATAACTACATCGGGGATTTGCATGCTTGGGTAGAGATCAAAATTCCGTCGCCGTCTGGAACCATTTTAGCGTTGTCAGCTAACCAGTCAATAGTAACGCTGAAAGGAGAACGGCTCGTGATGGGTTTCAACGACACAATGGTAACTTTGCCTGAAATCACAGAGGAGCGAATACGGGAAGTTCAAACATTAGGTTTCTTTACGCGCGACGGCTGGATTCCAATAGACCCTACAGCAAGTGTCTGCACGTTTGGCTTGTTCCCCTTCCTTGTAGACCTGTTTCTAGTCTTCGGATATGGCGCGTTCATCCTAAATGGTTGTAGCGTGCATTTTAACGAAATCTACCCTTACTACGCTAATGCTGACAGAGAAAACCCGTCATGGCAAGACTATACCTTCACTCTTGAACCTCAAGAGTCGTTTAACGTGACGTATCTACACAGTGTAGGACTCTATCAACTAACGCGTAGAATATGGAGTGCAGTTAACTCTACGCTTCCAATAGACTTTGGAATAAGAAACCCTAGAATGCAGGTTGTTGACGCAGTCTCACATGTCACATCTTATCCCTTCAGCATAACGTTTGATTATCGCGTTTCGCCACTGTTCCCTAAAGACTTGGGAATCTACTGGTTCACAGTCTACAACCCGCAAACAGAACCAGTGAACGTCACGTTTGACCATTTCAGCAGGATGCTAATAGCTTGGCTTGGAAGCGAAGAAATAATCAACCAGACTCTTTACGATGAATATAATAGACTTCATCCCCTGCCAGTCCCTCCTTCCATTTCTGTATGCGACGAATTTGGTGACGAAAAAAACACGTTCGCTTCTGTTGAAGACGTGTATGTGAATGGTGGTGGGTATCCAGCGAACACGGAAGTAGCGATTTACGTCATACCTGACGGTTATGATCTAACACCCAACAACGCCAAGACAGTCACGTATAAAACCACAGAGACTAATGGAACCCTGGCGCTAACTTTGGTGTGGGCAGCTTCTCTACACCTGGGAAGCTACGACATCTGGGTTGACGTAAACCAGAACGACGTGTTTGATTATGGCGACGCATGCAATTATGAAGCCATTAACGTCTTTGCATTCAATGTAGTACCTGAGCCTATACCTATGATTTCGATGCTTCTGATGTTTGGCACTCTCGTCACAGTTTACCTTGCTAGGAAACGTAAGGAGGTGACTAAAATAAAATGAGTAAAACACCTGTTGGGATACTTATGTTAAGCAATCAGATGTTATTTCACACATCTAGGTTCGTTTTGGTCGTCTGCTCTCTGCTTTTGCTCGCTAGCTTAGTGGCTTCAACGGAGTGTTTCATTCAGCAAAGTGTTTACTTTGACAAGCCCTCATATAAAGTAGGTGAAAGCGGAGTTTTCTCAGTGACCATAAAAGGAGAAACTGGAATAGACCCGACGCTGTATTTCACTCGATTAGAAATATTCTTTGATTGGGGAAGTTATTGGGATAATGTGGTCACTACAGTAAACCCTAGTGAGACAAAGACAAAAAGTGTTGTATTCTCTGTACCTAGTTCAGTTTCTTCAGGAAGTCATTCATACTACTACAAACTCACTTGGTCTCTCAATATAGGTTTAACAAACCCAGTAACTCACACTAGTCCAACGAACACGGTTTTAATCACAGAGCAAGCGGGTGGCGGGTTTTGGGAGCAATTCTGGGTAATATTGGTCATAATGGCGACGATTTTGATCATTGTGGTCTTTTACATCGTGTCTAGCCAGAGGAAATCTAAAGCTCAGGGGAAAGTTGCTGAAACCATCTCTCGGAAGATGCCTTCAACAGTCTATTGTCGGTATTGTGGAGCAGAAAATAAGGCCGATGCTGTTTTTTGTGAGAAATGTGGAAAGAAGATGACCGAAGGTGGATGATTTGGGAGAAAAGAAACCTTTAGGGATAGCTGACTTTACGAGATTTTCTTTATCCACAGAATTGTATACATGAGAAAAAAGTTCCTCTCTTATGAAGGATCTGGTGGGAAGGACCTGCAGCAAAATCGCGCATGAAGATATTTTCTTTGTAAATGGCTCCGGTCGAATCGCCGATAACTAGGGGAACGTGGACACTCTATCCAGCCACTCGAAAAACCTGTTTGGCAAGCTCCTCGAAACTCTTCCGCAACTCGTAGTATTTGTTCTCCAAGATCGCGGATTCCTTGCATACGGCTATGTTTTCTTTCGAGTTTGCCTCCGCCAGAATGAACTGCATCAGAATATTATACTCTTTTTTGCCATTGATTCCAATTATCCATATTCTTGATAACCTCGTCTAATGCACATGCAATTTCAGAAGAGTGATAATACACGAAGGTGCTTATCAGACCCAAAGGTGTCTCTTGAATCTTTCGAAGCTCGCCTGGATTGAACATAAGTTCAGGGTTTTTGAAGCTGCCTTTGAGAGTCATTTTTAATAATTCTTTTACTTCTCGATGTTGAACAGGGTCTCGGCACCAGACATTTACTGCATTGTTTAACGCTTGAACCTTCGCACTTGGATGTTGTTCTGACAAAAGCATCACGTGCACGCCGTCATCACGTATTCTTATCTTGAACATCCCCGATTTCTCGGCTCTTTCAAGAACATCTTCAACAGTTAAACCGGTATTATGGTAAGTTAGCTGGATTGTCATTTTTCTCACCGAAAAATGGGTACCCACACCAATGTTATAACTATTTCTAAAACAAAAATGGAAGTAGTTGTTAAAATGGGGTTCAAAGCAAGAAGAAAAAATGTAGATGTTGGCAAAACATCGAAGGCAATGATCTTGCCAGCTTTACTTGAGATCAAAGATGAGTCAACCATGGCTGGCAACCGTTTAGTGCTCTCTGACCCAAGAGGAGAGATACCGGAAAAAGCCCTGTTAGAGTTTTATGAGAAATATGTTGAGCCAAATTTCTGGGCATGGTACCAACAATTGCGCCTGAAACATAAAGAGGCGAATACGGATGCAGACACCCGGACCTCAACAAGCCCAAGAAGGCAAAAATCATCATGACTAACGTTCCTAGACGTTTTGAGAGGTCAAAGCGGTGAGCAAACGAGAGTGAAAACAGTTGGGCGACCAAAAAGATATACACGTAAAAGTTGACAAAGAGTTTCATCAAGAATTCTTAGATGCTCTAAAGAAGCTAAGGTGGAAGACACAGTCTAGTTTCTTTCAACATGCCATGCGGGAACTAATAAAAGAAGCCGAGTTGAGAAGGGCAGCCGATGTCATTCGGCCTCGAAGAACAGAAACTGAGATGGCGACGACGCGCACTCGTGGGCATAACTTAGGTTAATAACTTTTAGCAGGGGTAAAGTGCCCATGGTAACTCTGAAAGAGCGAATATTAGATGAGTTAAAAAAAGCCTCTGAACCCTTAACCCCAAAGCAGGTACATGTCAGAACGAGGATAAGACATAATACGGTTAGGGTCTATGTCCGCCAATTGCGCACAGAAGGCCTCGTAGATCAACCTTACCCTGGAGCTTACAGTTATAAAACCCAGCCACGATGTGAGGAGCCTCCTCCTCGTGTGCAGAACCTTATCCTTAGTGTTGCCGCACCTTGGTTGCGTAATAAAATTGAAACCATCAAAGAACAAGTTGGAGATGTAGGAATCCGAATAATCTTTGGCGTCAAGAGAAGGAAGGTCACTGGCCTCATCAGCAGAGAACAAGGCATGGACTACACTCAGACTATTATGGCCTTGGAACTCTTCAGACTGTTTATCGCCCAACGCACCGACCAAGACATAGATTATGACAAGATTGAGGTCCACAGTTGCGAGTTCCTAGAGGACTATAGTCAGCTGCGCTTAGATGGCGTGAAATGTGTCACGGTCAAGAGCTTCTTAGGCGACCTAGAACGGGTTTACAATCGGGAGCATGGTTTAAGGTCCGAGGTTAAAGTTCAACCCCAAGACGTTAACACCATTATGACACTCCTGAAGGGAGGCGTTTCCAGCTATAACATTCTTCAGGGCCAGTTCCTGATGGTTCAGAAGATCGAACACCTCACAGAGGCTGTGAAAGGGTCAAACCGCCTCACATCTACGCTGATCGGCTTGATGAAGGAGCTACTGGATAGGAGGCTCAGGGATGAGTAAGCCAACCCCCAGCCCGTTGCAACGTTTTCGCCACAAATATTGCGATGGATGTAGCTACCATGATGCTTGCCTAAGCGACAAATCTATCGAGCTGCGTTGTCTGCTTGCAGCGTTACTGGAAGCAATCAGTGGGTGAATTGGGGAAGGTGAGGAGGCGGCGCTAGAGCATAAAGGAGTATGCTAATGGAGAGGGGTTAATGGCTAAGGAGAGAACCCTTGTTTACATTCGATATCGAGACCATGTTCTCTACCATAGAGGAGATCCGATCAGTCTGAAGCCTCAAACCCGCGAATGCGTAGGCTGGCTTGTCTACGAAGGCGCGGACTACATTATATTGTCCTGGGACAGAGACGCTGGCCCACCGAGCCTACGATGTGGAGATCCTAAAGCGTCTGGGCTGGTTGTGCTCAAGTCAGACATCTTGGAGATGAAACGCATTGCCTCAGCTAAATAAGGACCCGAATCCAGCTCAGGAATCCTTAAGCCACTTTTTCGGCAAAACCGAGCAACTTTATAGTGAGTAAGAGAATACTGAGGGAAAACACATGAAAGCCACAGCTAAACCCCAACTGATCATCAAAACCCGACTGCTGACAGCAGAAGACCTCAAAACTCTACCGATTCCCATCAAAATCCAGGATGGCTCACTGATTCTCGAGAGCAGCCCAAGAGGCTGGAAGCTAAGACAACCCGTCAAGTTAAGCCTCGAAAAAGTCCTAGCCATTAGAGAAAAGGGACTCATCGCCTATGTCTTCTCATCCTTCACCCCTGAGAGGCCAAAACTCATACCCTTCGTCTTCGACAACCAGAGCCTCATTCGCTTAGCCAGACATTTCCTACGCCACTGCTCAGGCTCAACCCACAGCATCTACAGCTACACAAGCACCATCCACAAATACTCAACGCAGCTAGGCTATGCGCCTGACCTCATCATCCAAGATGTGAAGCCAGCAGGTAGCATCCCAGATCCACTCAGAGTCCAGAATCACGTGGGCTTCTTGGAAGACTACATAGCTGAGCTACAAGATGAGGGCTTAAGCCCAGGCCGAGTTCACTGCTACGCCAAACACATCAGGACTTTCTACCGCGTCAACGGAGTGAAAATTGAACTCACCGAGCCGCTGAGTCGAAGAGTCACCTACAAGGACAGAAGTCCAACACCTGAAGAGCTCACAAGAGTCCTTGAGATAGCGGATCTCCGTGAGAAAGTGATTGTGAGCATGCTGGCCTTGGGAGCATTCAGAGAAGAAACCTTGGCTAAGCTACAGTATCGTCATGTTCGTGTGGACCTCGAGGCTAATCGCGTTCCCATCCATGTCCACGTAGAAGCGGAGATTACAAAGGGCAAATACGGAGACTATGACACTTTCCTTGGCGCTGAAGCCGCTGAATATCTGAGGCTTTACTTTGAACTGCGAAAGCGAGGAAGCCCCGATGGAAGAAACCCAGCTGAAATCCTCACAGACGAGTCACCATTGATTAGAGATGAAACCAGTCGCGTCCCGCGGTCCATCGGATCCAAGCAGGTGAGGAAAATTGTGCACCAACTCTATGTAAAGACAGGTCTTCTTAAGGCGCCTAAAGGTCGCATGTACGAGCTCAGAGTCCACAGCCTACGAAAATACTTCAAGACGCAACTTCTCTCGTTAGGCGTTCAACCCGACTACGTCGACTACATGATGGGCCACACCGTAGACATATACCACGACATCCAAATGAAGGGAATAGAGTTTCTCCGCAACATCTACGCTTCAAGCGGCCTATCCATCCGACCAAAAACCAAAGTAAGCAAAGTCGAAGCCCTAAAAGAGATAATCCGAGCTTGGGGACTCAACCCAGAAAAAATCCTAACAAGAGAAGCCCTAACCGAACCACACAGAACCGTAATCAGCACCCAAGACCAAGAGAACAGCCAACTCCAAATCCTAAGTAGAGCTCTCAGAGACCTCATACGCCAAGAAACAGCTGTGCAAATGCGCTCCGTGGATGGCGGGCCCGGCGGGAATTGAACCCACGACCTTCCCGAAACAACAGCAGAATTCTATCGTTTTTACGGGTGTCTCCGCATGAACGTGCCTAAGAGCCTCAACCTAGTCCCGTGCGACTAGTCCGCCGCTCTCCCTTGCTGAGCTACGGGCCCTACCATCCAGATTTGAGTTCACTTTTATAAGTTTAGCCTTCCAGAAAGAGTTCACAAATCAGAGAATCGTTTTAGTTTCGTAGCGAGAAATCGATGACAACTTCTTTCTAATTCTTTGGTTGGGATGTACACGACGTATCGAGGTTTTTCAGAATACGATTTCTTATACTGTTTCGCTGTATAGGTTGTAGCTTCAATTCCTAGGGTAGTTAAGATTTCAGTAACTTGATCTCTAAACGCGTTATCAGCTGTTTTAATTAGCACCCCGAAATGTTTGGTTTTTCTTCGGTTGTAATACACGTGTCCATCGCTGTCGATCAAACCACTGACGAAACCAAACTTGAACGCCGTTGTCCATTTCTCTGGGTTTGTCAAGATTTTCAATTTCCGTCGACTATTTTTCTGCTTAACGCACATTACGTGCCTTAATAGAAACTCTATAAATTCTTTCGAGTAGACTTTGAATGTCAGACTGCTTCTCTCTACATATCTTGTTGTTCTTTTCCCAGCTTTCTTGAAGACGATTGACAGATGATCAGCTATATCTTTGTCTCTTTCCGCATCTAATGCGAATTTCGTGAGATATCCTCCTTGTTTTCTCTTAACAATAAGAGTTCCATCACCAACGAACATGCCCACAAGATATCCTTGCTCCTTCTCGGAAAGAGCACTTAGGTTAATATATGTCATCTTTTGGCAATACTCTTTGACATGATAGTAAGCCGTCGTTTTTGGAACACAAAGCTGTGCTGAGATACGCTTAAGGGATAGACCTTTTTTAGCCAATACTCGAATATCCTCAATCTCTTGAGAAGATAGCCGTTCATAGGAACGCTCTGGCATATTGGATTTTCTTTTCGGCTCCTTTTCCATTGTTCTCCTTCTCTTAGGCATGTTTTGTTTCTATAACGTTTTTTACTGCCCTTTTGTAAATAAACGTTTGGTCAACATGACAAATGGAGATGGATACCATGCTTGACTAAATATTCATCGCGGGGAAGATATCTTTCTCAGGTTCTGGTAACTCTTCGGGAGATGAACATATGAATTGTTCTCATGGTAACTTTCGGGGGATGATTTTTGTTGAATCTTGGTTGGTAAAGTCTAATAAAGAGGGGTATGTAGATATGTTGATTTGGGGTGTGCACGAATGGAACGACTTGGACCTTCTCAGGCTGGTGATAGGTTGAAACAGATTGTAACAGCACACAATGAACGATTGCCAATCTATGGAAACATAGGATTTCGGGTTCTCAGTGACCTTCATCAACTATTTGATGAGTTCGTGGCAAAGGAGCTAGATGAAATCTACGAAGAGATTCAGATACTCACAGGATTGGGAGACCAACTGGATGAAGAGAAACGAGAGCTTGAAAAGTTGAAAAAGGAATATTTAGAGACGAATACGAAGCTCATGAAACATATTGAGGAACTGAAGCAAGAAAGTCCACCTGACCTAGATTGGGGATTGGGGATTGGGGCTTACAGCTTGGGGTCTCGTGGAGGAAGTTAACAGCTTAAGAGGGAAAGTTGATAGATGGACTAACAGAGAATTAAGGGATCATGACCGTTTGATAGCACTTCTAGATGAAGAATTAAGAAGAAGGGGATTTCCCGCTACTTAACATCCTCTTTGGTTTTTAACTAAAGGTCGATCGCTTCTTCTATTGCCTTTGTTAAGCCGTTGACCACTTAAAGCAGTTCTATGGACTTAAAATTAGCCATGTAGCCCTAATAAAATGGATTAGAAAATATATTCAGCTAATGAAGACATACGTGGGTTCCTTCACTCCTCAAACTTCTGGTATTTGGCATACAGACGAGATGACTGTCAACTTGAAGGAGACTATCCCTAATAAAGAGAAGCGTAAACCAAGAAAAGCGTTATTAAGACCTAACGATAGGAAAGTTGTTGATTACAATGTCTGAGAAGAAAAAAGAAGAATACGAAATAGGATTTCGTATGGCTGTCTTTATAGTGGGTGCTGTAGTTCTTTTTGGTGCTTTATCCATAGGAACATTCATGGTTTTAGGAGAGGCAAATCATTGTCTTGGATTCGTATACGGAGAAAGAGAGGCAGGACATTATGGCACAGCAATGGCTATAGAAGCGATGTGGAACACCGTAAGGAACGCCACAATGGTCATTTGGTTTGGAGCAATTGCCGGGCTTATTGTTGCAGGGCTATCTTTAATGAAACGAAAAGGCGAAGGATAAAGTTTATCTCCCGAAAGTTACCAAGCGAAAATTTTAATTCCTCATCTCCCAAAGAGTTATCAGAACCCTTTCTCAAGTTGCATATTCTTTGCAGACTATAACTCTACCTTTGTAGGTTCAAGTGTCTCAGATTTAACCTCTCCCGAGGCTTCTCTCCAAAACAAGTATGAAAAATCGGGTTAAGAGCATCAGCCCAGCCCTGTTGGCTAGTCCGCCGCTCTCCCTTGCTGAGCTACGGGCCCTCGTTTTAGCGTTTAATTTGTATAGTGTGGCTACGCTAATATCTTTCGTTACACATATGACTTAAATCATTTATGTGGGGTTGTGCAAGTGGGTGAACTTGTGTTTGTCGGTTTAGGTTTGTTTGATGAAACGGATGTTTCGCTTCGCGGTCTCGAGGAAATTAAAGGAGCTGAAGCGGTTTTTGTGGAGTTGTACACAAGCCTAATGGCTGGCTTGTCACGTAGAAGACTTGAAAAACTGATAGGAAAAGGGTTTTCAGTCGTTTCCAGACACTACTTAGAGGAGGAGAAGGGGCAGATAATTCTGCAAGAAGCAGAGAAGGAAAAAACGGTTTTGCTGGTTCCAGGCGACCCATTAATCGCAACAACCCATGTCGATTTGCGAATTAGAGCCGAAAAGTTAGGAATAAAAACTCGTGTCATACATGGAGCCTCCATAATTTCAGCCGCTATCGGCTTGTCGGGTCTACAAAACTACAAGTTTGGAAGAAGCGTGACCGTGCCCTTTCCAGACGAAGGCTTCGTCTCAGAGACTCCTTACCAAGTGATTAAGGAAAACAGGAAAATGGGGCTTCACACTCTCTGCTTCTTAGATGTTAGAGTCGAAGAAGGAAGGTACATGACGGTGAAAGGTGCGTTGCAAGCACTCTCGGCTGTGGAAAAACGCAAAAGAAACAGTGTAATTACTCCGAACACCTTGGTTATAGGTGTTGCAAGAGCGGGTTCTGAAAACTCAGTTGTCAAAGCCAACTACATTAGAGAAGTAATGAAGTACGATTTCGGAAAGCCACCTCACACAATTATTTTTCCAGGAAAACTTCATTTTATGGAGGCTGAGGCATTAATCACTCTCGCCAAAGCTCCCGAGAGTGTAAGGGGGATGGTTGCGTGACACTGGAACGGCTGGTATCCAAATATATTAAGACTGCTGAAAGCGTTTTCACAGAAATAACAATCTCCGATGCCGTGTCCAGCATTGATAAAGAAAAGATTGAAGGCGTTATTGAGCAAGCGAAGCGATATTTGGAAGACGCTAAACATTACCAGCAGAGAAAGAGGTTGGAGACTAGTTTGGCGTCTGTTTCCTATTGCGAAGGCTTACTAGACGCATTACGAATGTTAGAGGTGGCGAAATTCGCATGGCCAGCAAAGAAATGAAGAAGAAAACGATTATCTTGGCCTCTGGAACCTTCGACCTACTACACCTCGGACACGTCAAGTACTTAGAGGAAGCAAAAAAGGCGGGTGGAGAAGACGCTAAGCTTATAGTTATCGTGGCACGAGACAGCACAGTGGAGAAAAGGAAGGGAACAAAACCGATTATGCCAGAGGACCAGCGAAGAGCCCTCGTAGAATCGCTGAAGGTTGTGGATGAGGCGGTATTAGGCTACGAAGACTTTAGCATAGAGATGACAGTTGAGAAGATCAAGCCTGACATCATCGCGGTTGGTCACGACCAAAGCGGCATAGAGAGAGCTGTGCGAGACTTAGTTAACGAAAAAGGTCTTGACATTCAGATTGTCAGAATCGGAAGATTTGGAAAAGAGGAACTGAACAGTTCGTCAAAGATTTTGCGGAAAATTGTTGAACGTTATAGGAGGTAATAGAATGGAGAACGTACGTAAGGCGATCAACAGACTGCCGAAGGTAAAGCTTGCAAATCTGCCAACTCCCCTCGAAGAAATGCCCCGCCTCTCCAAGGTATTAGGTGGTCCAAGACTTTGGATTAAACGAGACGATCTTACGGGGTCGGTTTTTGGAGGGAATAAGCTGAGAAAATTGGAGTTTGAGATGGCTGAGGCGAGAAATAAGGGAGCTGATGTGGTGATCTCGGACGGGGTTCTTCAGTCGAATCATGCACGCACTGTGGTAACGGCTGCAAGAAAATTGGGCTTGGGTGTCGTTCTGGTGTTGCGTGGAGAAGAGCCAAGGGAGTATGATGGAAATCTTCTCCTCGACCGAATCTTTGGAGCAGATATCAGGTTTGTTCAGGTGGAATGGCACGAGACGGGAACGGTGACAAAGAAAGTTTTTGAAGAGTTGCAGGCAGAGGGGCACAACCCATACGTCATATACTTTTCTTCTCCAATAGGCTCGGTTGGATACGTCAACGCCTTCCTAGAACTGATCACACAAGCAAGAAAAATGAAACTCAAAATCGATCATATTGTCCATGCGGCAGGTTCTGGTGGCACCCAAGCTGGTTTGATTGTTGGAAACAAGGCGTTGAAAGCAGAAGTGGAGGTAATTGGTATAAGTGAGGAGCCAGATGGTGATTATCTGCTTAACACAACCGTTGAAATTGCCAATGGATGCACCAAGCTCTTAGGCTTAGACTTTCCTATTACTTCAGAAGATGTTAAACTCCTGTATGATTACGCTGGAGAATCCCATGGAATAGTTACCAAAGAAGCAATAGACACGATTAGGTTTGTTGCTGAAACTGAAGGGATACTGTTGGACCCAGTTTACACTAGTAAAGCGATGGCAGGATTGATAGACTTAACGAAGCAAGGTCGTTTTAGACAGCAGGAAAATGTGGTTTTCCTCCACACTGGCGGTCTTCCAGCCATATTTGCGTACAAGAATGAATTAAGGTAAAGTGAGGACTTCTACCTTCACTTTGTTTCCGTCTCTTAGTTTCAACTGGCTACGAAGGAAGGTGGAGGCGATGATCTCTAGAACCGATGAGTCGTAGTGGCTTCGCAAAGCGGATAAGACTGCTCCCTTCACTTTGTTGTTGATTACGGCGGGATAGCACTTCACGGCGCCGAAGGTTCTCGATTCGTTCTTGAAGCCTTGGATTTCTATTGCCGGATACACATCGAGTTCACTCCGTGTTTTCATGTCATATTCGGTGGCGAGTTTTAGGTTGAGGGTTCCTGGGTAAGGGTCAAACCCGAGTTTCTCGATGAACTGCTTGCGGTATCCATCCCTTGTCACGTAATAGGCGCCCTCACCGAGTCCACTGAACAATACGCCTTCTAAAGTGATGGAAGGCGGATATTTTGCTTCCAGAATCACCTGGAGTCCAGAGTATAATTTCTTCAACTGGGCAACTCCTGCCTCTGTGATCTTGATGAGACAACCTTCTCGGGTGATGTCCCTTTTAATCCAGCCCTTCTCCTCAAGTTCGATAAGATGTCTCGAAGCTGTTTGTTGGGAAATCCCGATTTTTGCGGCTAGATACTCTGTGGAGACTTTTATGGTTCGCCTAGTCGCGCCCATTTCTGCCAACTTGTAGAGTGTAAAGAATCGCTTCAAAGATTGTACGTCAAGATTTGTCGGGTTCATTTAAGGGCGCCTTTTATCAAGGGGAAATTAACGATTCTGTATAATAACATTGTGACATTTTTATCGTTCTGCGTTGAACGCGTGCGTAGAGGGGGTTTGGTGTTTTTGTGTCTGTCTGTGTCTAGGTCTCTATAGAGAGGGACTGAAGAAGCAGATGTATAGAGGGATTGTGGGTGCACCTTGATTGACAGAGGTGTTCTAAAATGTAGAAATAAATGAAACTTCAATAATTGTTAGTTGTTGAGAAAGCGTTGAGGAACAGCTTCTTGTCTAAGGATGATGAGCCCAACTTAGAGGATATCGAGAGCAGACTGAAGGGTAACACCCTCCGCCTTTACTGGTATATGGTTAAGATGGGTCACCCAGTGACGATTCATGAGACCCAAAAAGGGCTCAACCTTTCCAGTCCCGGTCTCGCTGCCTATCATCTCGATAAGTTGGTGGCACTCATGCTAGTTGAGAAGGTTCAAGGCGAGTATCGCCTCTTAGACAATGTTAGAATTGGAGTTCTCCGGTCTTTCGTTAGGCTTTATGGGTTTATGGTGCCTAGATACGTCTTTTACGCGGTCTTCTTCAGTGTCTTGTCTGTGATCTTCTCAGTTTTCTTCATGAACCTCTTCAGCTTTCAAAGCTGGTTTGCCGTCGCTGTTTGCCTAATCTCGGCGGCTTTCTTCTGGTACGAGGCTCTTAGGATATGGCGTGGAAGACCATTCTAAAATCTAGATGACTTGTTCTAAAGTGTAGAAATAAATTAGTGTGTCTTTACTATCCTTGTGGGGTTTTCAAGGTTTGAAGAAATTAGGAAGGCTGTGTTCGAATTCGCTCGCCTTGATCCTAGCCGTTGTTTTGCTCTTGTCATGGTTTCCGCTGTCAGTTTTCGGCGATAGGGGAGGAATGCCGCTTGTGCCTTATATTGAGCTTCTTGAGCCTGGTCAGAAAGCAATAATAGCATGGAATGGGCAGGAGGAGGTTCTCATTCTCTCGACTGACGTGAAGGCGAACCAGAGCACATTAATCCTCGAACTGTTGCCTCTCCCATCTAACCCAAAAGCCGTTGAGAAAGCTAATTACACTTCATTCATCAAGCTTCAGGAGATCATCCAAAGGCACATTGGAACCTATGTGTACTCTAGGAACTTATATGATTGGGCGGAACAAGGCATCTTTGAAAAGAGCGTTGTCGTAACCTTCCATGAGAAGATTGGTGCTCATGACATAACGGTCGTCAAAGCTAAGAACGCATCTGAGCTTGCGCTATGGATCAACGACTTTCTGAGGAAGAACTCTGTTACAAATGAACTTTCCATACAAGAGTATGAGGCTATCTTCGAGGATTACATATCGAGAGGATTCCCATACTTCGCACTCGACTTGGTGGATGTCTCACCCATGGAGAAGAGCGTTGAACCGATTCTATACCGCTTTGAAACGAGCTTCCTCTACTACCCGCTCAAGATATCGACTCTTTTTTCCGGGGACACGGGGATCACGCTCTTCATACTGACTCACCACAAGGTTGGCGACTTCATTGAATACTTCAGGTTGATGCATCCTCTCGGCGGATACATGGTTTGGGCTCCATCCCTTGTATACGTAGATGAGAACAAGACGAAGGCATACGCCCCAGCCAACTTCACATGGTCGTTGGGTAAGGTCTCCCAGTTCAACCTCACTAATGACGAACTAAGAGAAATCGACCAGAGGTTAGAAGGTCTCTTTAACAGTTCAGCACGCCTAACAATCTTAGAGTATAAGGGAGCGTTAAATACTTTCACCGGGGATCTAATCATAAGAGAGGATGAAGCCTTAGTTGTGTATCCTTTTGTACCTTCTCTTCCCTTCACTTATACTATTCTTGAGCCGCCTAACATAACCAACCTAAAGGTTGTGCCATCCGACCTGATTACGATCGAAACTCTAGAAGAGGTGAGAGTCGTGCCTCCCTCCCACGAGTTCACGGTACTCATAGATTACCATTCTCCGGTCATAGGTTCGATTGGTTATTCGATACTCCTCGATGGTTCACTTTCTGTCCAATGCGAGGTTGAGGACTCGATGAGCGGCGTCGATGAGGTCACAGTGTTCTATCAGGTTGAAGAGGAAGAGTGGAAAAGCGACAAGATGAGAGAGACTAATGGAAGGTTTGTGGCAACGATCCCTATGGAACCATACAAAAACCTCAACTTCTACATCGAAGCCTCCGATTTAGTTGGGAACAGAGCTGTTGATGATAATGACCTGGCCTACTACTTAGTTGGAGCTAGATTATACATGTTAACTCTAATCCTTCGCAATGTTGGTCTCATGGCGGCATGCGTATTAGCGGCTGGCTTCATAGCGTTCATCGTGAAAGTCTACTTGGAAAAACGAAACAAACTACAAGATTTCATCAACCTATGACCATTGGTTTATTCCCAGACGAGTGGCAGACGACCTCCAAAGGGAAAGCCTTTCGGAAACAGCACATCGATAAGTCTCACGATTTTTTCACCCTTCATAGATAATGTCTCTTCCTGCAACATGTCATGTATGCTTTTGTAGCCTGTTACCAGTGGATTAAGAAGG
>Ga0315314_1000774_pt1 | contig 31792 bp, 21 predicted proteins | sample TDP9_MG_FD_203631 | JGI IMG/M metagenome (GOLD analysis project Ga0315314, IMG submission 203631) | Freshwater sediment microbial communities from Lake Towuti, South Sulawesi, Indonesia - TDP9 | ecosystem: Environmental > Aquatic > Freshwater > Lake > Sediment | place: Indonesia: South Sulawesi... | reverse complement strand
TTCCTCCAGAAGTAGCGGAACCTCCGAATGTGTAAAGTTTCTCCCTATCATAGGCTACATGGGGATAACTGATCAGTTTAGGGGTCAGTCTCAATTCATCTTGGATGACACTCCAGCAAGTTGAGGTGCCCACCATTGCCGAGTGTTCGCCATCTCCTAGGCATGCGAGGCTTAGAGCTGCGACAGGTGCGTCTACACCTCCAGCACAAACCGGCGTTCCCTTCTTTAAGCCGCAGAGTTCGCTGCCTTCGTCTGTTATCTCGCCGACAACCCTCCTAGACTCAACGATCTCGTCGGGGAAGAAGCTTCGAGGTATCTCCATCTCCTCCATCATCTCTTCCGACCAGTCTCTTTTGTGAATATCGAAAATCCCACCGTAGTTTCCAGCCGAGGAGTAATCCACGCATACTTGCCCTGTGAGACGGTAAGTGGAGTAGCCGTATGTGGTTACAAGTTGGCGAGTCTTCTCCCATGTTTTGGGCTCTTTGAATCTCAGCCAAAGCATCTTTGTGAAACCAAAGTACGTGTCTATGGCGTTGCCCGTGACTTTGAAGACCTCTTCTTCCCCTATGTTCTCCTTAACCCACTCAACCTCTTCTACTGCCCTCTTCTGTACCCCTGAAAGGGCATCAGATAAGCCGGCAACGGTGATATAGACCAGGTCATCGCCTGATTTGTCATACTCCTCTATCTTTCTGATCAGAAGATCCGGGGTCTTATGAGCCGAAGCCACATTATACTCGCAACTTAAAGAGAAGCCTTCCTGGGCCAAGTAGTCACCTATCCCATTTGCGAAAGGAAGATCGCTTTCGAACCCATAAAAAAGATTAACTTTCCCTTTTTCGGCACGGGACTCACCAAGACCGTTTTCCAAGACATTAAAGAAACCACACCATATAAAACCGCACCGTATAAAGCTTAACCCCCAAACCATACCCAAACCACTTGGGAAAGTGCATCATCACGTTGGGCGACGTATGCCGCTGGGTGAAGCGTCAATGCCTCAGGAGGCTTGTGGACTGGCTCCATCAGAGGTTCAAGCACCGAACAAAGCCTGAAACCATCTACCGAAAACTTGAAATATGAAAACGCAAAGCTTTAGTTTGATGGTAAATAATAAAGTGGACTCATTATTCTATATCTTGCTATATAACTTCATTGTAGTTCTATAACTGTTCTCATAGTCACACAACTCATATTGACATAAGCCAAGATGGTTCTTGCTATAAAACCAGTAGGTTAATGGGAGGCAATGTTAGTGAGATGAAACGAAGGGGAAAGAGCGTTAAGGCATGTTGCTGGGTTAATGAAAGTAAGAATGTGGTCCTCGAAAACGAACATGTAAGAATTCTTTTTAAGAGAGAGGATAAGGAAGAAAGATACGCAGAGTATCTTATATATGTGAAAGATAAAGACTGGTTTCCACTCGGTCTTGGTAAACCTTTTAGCCAACTCATATACCGATCCTCTGCTTTGATTGACTATCGAAGCGACATAAAACCCTCTTCTTTCAAAATTTCGGAGGAGGGGAATGCTCAAGTATTGGAATTTTCGGAAACTCTGATAGATGTGGACAACGTAAAGTGGAGCTTCAACTTCAGCTTTAAGCTTAGACCCGGTGAAAAATATGTTTTGGTTAATTACTCAGCAAGCGCTGATTCACCGAGGGATCTGTTGTTATTTAGGGGTCCAAACCTCTACGCTGGAGAAGGAAGCTTTGGGTCAGCTATGGACGTAGCCATCTTCGGCGGCCTTGAATATCTCTTATCTAATGAGATTTCGTCGAGTGATAGAGACATGCCCCTTATGTTTGCCCCTCGATATGTGCCTCATCCATACAAGGTAACTTTGCCACTGATGGGGGTGATCTATAAGAATCATCTTCTCGGTTTAACGTGGAACCCCCTTTACAAGTGGGATGGAGAAAATATGTGCATGTCGGCAAGGTTTGCGTCGCCGAATCGCATTGAAGGAAAGGGTCAAGCCAATCATATACTTGGCATTTTTGTACCGTCCGTGCCGAAGTGGGTTTCTGAGAACGATGATAGAACATTCTGGTTTACAGCCGCTCAGCCTTACCCAATGAAAGCCAATTCACCCGTTAAAATGGAAGCCTATATGATTGCTGAGTTGCCTTCAGACGCCTGCAAGGCCATAGAATGGCCATATAAAATATGGGGAGTACCAGAGTTACCACTTCTGCCCAGAAGCTATGAAGAGGAAATGAAGCTATGCATAGACGGTTACCTCAGCGTACTCTGGGATGAGGAAAAGCTTTCGCTACGTTGGTCCAACCCTCACGATGGATGGGGGGAGCCGGCTCTCTTCGCGGGCCTTGCGAACAGCGTGCTCCAGCTATGGGTATATTCACTAATCACTAAGGACCGCTCATTGAAGAAGAGGCTCAGAGACATGGTGAGGAAATCAATTGACACGTTGCCGAAGTACGGGGAGGACTGGCTAGCTCCGGGAAAGAACGGTTTGTGGGCCACTGCAAGGTTTAAGCCGCTCGCGTTACTTGAAACTCACGACGCTATCGATCTTTCATTTCACATGGGGTCCATAGAGAACCTCCTGAAGTTGGCGAGAGATACCATTAAGAAATACGCTTTGCATAGTCAACAAATGGATGGTTCATGGACATTCCTGCACGACGATGAGGTACATGGAACATTAGGACCCGAGGGTATCACCAATATTGGATTGTGCGCCCCCTACGTCTTCACAATGCTGAAGTATGCGAGGGTTACTGGCAACGAAGAGCTTTTGAAAGCCGGTTTGAGAGGTCTAGATTTTATGGATAGATTCGAGAAACCTGAGGGTGCCCAGGTATGGGAGATACCTGTACATGCCCCTGACGTTTACGCGGCGGCCCTAGCTGTAGAGGCTTACTTGGAGGCATACAAAATAACCGAGGAGAAAAAGAACCTCGAAAAAGCAAGGGAATGGGCTTTCAAGGGGCTGCCCTTCATCTACATGTGGAATGCTCCTGATAGGCGTATAATGAAGTATGGGTCGGTACCTATCTTCGGTTCGTCCTTCTATAGTGCGCCCTGGCCTGGATCAATTGTCATGTGGAATGGACTGGCTTATGCACACGCCCTACAACATCTCGCGGAATACGACGACAGTTTTCCTTGGGGCAAGATAGCGAAGGGGATAACCATATGCGCAATGCTACTGCAAGAGACAAGTGATAGATACATCAAAAACAGAGGACTTTATAATGATGCCTACTGTGTGGTCTCAGGGTTGCTGCCGTATGCCTGGTGGTTAGGCCCAGGGCTAATACTAAGAAACGTCTTCACGATAGTGGGCAGAGACCAAGAGGCTTCAACCAAGATTCTAAAGGTTAACAATGCGAGGGTGCATGTAACTTCAGGTGCAACCATAACAGCTGCAAACTTTAATGAAAAAAGTAAGACCTTGAAGGTGGATTTGAAATATCCAGCAGACGAAATAAGCCACACTTTAGTTGCCGGATTCAAAAAGCCAGATGAGGTTTCTAGGAATGGCAAGAAGCTGTTAGAAGTAACCGACCTAGATGTTGCAGGCGAAGGATGGAAGTTCATCGCTGAGGAAAACTTCCTCATCATTAAAGTGAACCATGATAGAGACGTCGCTCTCGAAATCCGCTATAGATGATGGATAACTTGAGCAGGCTAAGATTTGGTTTAAATTTGCCAACCTTCGCAGGAGCCGGCGGCGTACACCGTGACTCTATGTCCTTAAGGGAAGTGGACTGGAATACATCGAGGAAGATTGTTTTAGAGTGCGAAAAGCTTGGCTATGATTCCGTGTGGCTGCCAGACCACCTGATTGTAGGAAGAAAAGACGCAGTGTGGGAGTGCTGGACAATGCTAAGTGCGTTAGCCTCCATAACTAAGAAGATTAGACTAGGCACCCTCACATTATGCAATCTCTGTAGACACCCCCAAGTATTGGCCAAGCAAGCTGCTACCCTAGACATTATCTCTGGTGGAAGACTCGAGTTTGGTTATGGCGCGGGCAGCCTAGAAGCTGAACACACTGCCTATGGTCTGCCCTTCCCGAAGCCGAGCTTACGTATTGCTTGGATGAAGGAGGCTGTAGAGGTGATCAAGAGGCTCTGGACCGAGGAGAGCGTCAGCTACGAGGGGAGATACTTTAAGCTGAAGAACGCCGTCTGCGAACCCAAACCCTTGCAGAAACCGCATCCCCCTGTGTGGATAGGTGGATATGGAGACAAACTGATTAGAGCCGCGGCGGAGGTCGCCGACGGGTGGAATTGGGCCCTCTCTCTTGAGGTCATGAGAGATCGCATGAACACCCTGGGAAGATATTGCGACGAGATTGGAAGAGATTTCAAGGAGATAAAGAAGTCTTGGGATAGTTGGGTGATCATCGCCCCCACTGAGAAGGAAGTAGAAATGAAGATCCGAAAACTCAGATTGGGAATTAAACGCGCGATGGATGAATTTAACTTGGCTTCTATTGACGAATACAAGAAGATCTCAGTGGTCGGGACTCCTGAGGAATGTGCTGAAAGAGTGCAATTGTACAAGGATATAGACATCACACATTTTATGTTCTGGTTCCTTGACTATCCAGATATGGAGGGCATAAGAACCTTCGCTAAGGAGGTAATTCCTCAGTTTAAGTGATAGTTTAATTAAACAGGTTGATTTATAGATCTAGCAACTCTTGAAAATCTATAAACAAGAGGGTGGTTCGTTCTGATGACAGTTGATGTGAGCAAATTCTATAAGAGTGGGCGTGTAGGGGTTTTCGCCGTTGGGCATCACATCTACTGGCCACAGTTTCCTGGACTAAGGGAAAAGATACTTCAACACTATAACTACTTCTTAAAAAACCTGAAGGAAAGAGCCTACGCTACCGTAGTATCCTTTGATGACCTTTGTGATGATTCTCATAAGGCCGTCGAAGTTGGCGATTTCTTCGCTCGTCAACGATCGGACTTACTTTTTTGTTATGTAGCCACATACACGCCTAGTGCTAATGTGCTACCAGTGATCCAACGCGCTGCGGTGCCTGTAGCGCTACTTTGTTTACAACCATCTTCAGCCATGGATTATCCAAACGCCACTACTGCCATCTTGCTGGAAAATGTCAATTCAACTAGTTTACCTGAGATATCAGGCGTTATGGCTCGCTTTGATCAGAAACCTATCGACTGTATAGTTGGAATGCTTTATGAAGATGAACGTGCGTGGAAAAGAATCTTTGACTGGTGTGAAGTCGCCACGGTTTTGCATGAGTTAAAGAATGCCCGTATTGGTCTTATGGGACACGTATATGAAGGCATGTTAGATATGAGCTCAGATCCAACAATGTTTGACGCTCATTTCGGCATGCATGTTGAACATATTGAAATGGACGATTTGAAAAAGCGTATAGATTCTATAACTGAAGAACAGAAAGAGGCAAAGATTAACGAGATCAAGAGCGTTTTTGAGTTTCCAGAGCCTGGTAAGGACCCGATTACCAGAAAAGTTACAGATGAAGATCTTGAATGGCCAGCAAGAGTTGCTTGCGGAATGGATAAGCTAGCAAATGATTTTAAACTAACCAGTCTAGCTTACTATTACAGAGGTTTGGATAATAACGAGTATGAACAGATTCATGCGGCGATGATAATAGGCAATTCACTTCTGACAAGCAGGGGTACACCCGTTTCCGGGGAACTGGATCTGAAGAATTGTGTAGCAATGCTTATCATGAGTAGATTCAGAGCTGGAGGATCCTTTGCTGAGTTTTACCCCATCGATTTTCAGGAAGACTTCGTTCTTGTAGGACATGACGGCCCTCATCACTTAGGCGTAGCCGATGGAAGACCTGTTTTGCGGGCTTTAAGTGTTTATCATGGAAAGCGCGGAAGAGGACCCTCCGTTGAATACAAGCTTAAGACAGGCCCGATCACGATACTGGGATTAACTCAGACTTATGGGGGTCGGTTCAAGTTCGTAGTGGCAGAAGGAGAATCTTTAGCCGGTCCGATTCCAGCTACTGGAAACACCAGTACCCGTGGTAGATTCAATCCTGATGTGAGAACTTTTCTTGAAAGATGGACTATGGAGGGACCTACGCATCATTTCGCTCTGGGTATTGGTCACATTGCACATAGAATCAGGATGCTCGCCAAGTGCTTAGATATTGAATGCGTATGTGTAACTGATACATAATACGAGTCTTTCTTCTTAAAGATGCCTTTCCCTGCGACAGTGTTCTGGGTTATCTCAGCTTTAATATATGAACCTCTTATTACTGTTCTCAGAACACTGATGGAAAGCAAAATTAGTTTTGAAGAAAGAATTAATTTAGTAGACACTTTTGGGTTGTTCAAAATAGCGGACACACTTTCAGCGAGCAACAAGATAGTTTCACTGGAAAATCCTCAAGTAACGAAGGAAAAAGTAAAAGAACTCATAGGCAGGAAAGTGGATGAAAGATGGAAACAACAATTAGAGCGACAAAAGATTGGGAACATTGGGCTACTCAGAGCCTACACTGGATGAGGTAAGACTACAGCCTCTTTGCTTTTCTTCAACAACAAACCAGTGAAAAAAGTCTTCTTTTTGCTTCCAACGATTACCGCAATTAACAAATCCCACGAAAAATATCAAAAAGTTTTCCAAATGATATAAGTAAATATTTTTGCCGCAAACCTTCCTTCCAGTTTTGTATTATGTAATACAATATTCACCAGTGAGAGTGGTAAATAACTATTTCTGTCTCTAAAATTTCTCTTTTCAAACTTACCTGGTCTATTTTTAAACATATCAATCATTTTTTCCCACATGACTCTGATGACTGTTGGACTACATCTGATGGCATGTTCCAGTGCTCAAAGCCTCCAATTTCCTGAACCATAGGCGACAGACTCTTGGGTAGACTCTGCTAAGCCCCTTAAGGCATAGGTAGCAACCCTCGGGATCATTATAGAACGGTGGATAGAACCTTAACCTTGAGGGGTTAACGTCTGCAACAGAATATTATAAGAATACTATAGATTCTCAACCCTATCCACTAGAACAGAAAAGGGTTGAACAAAACTCACCAAAGAGAATAGGGAAAAGATTAAGACAAAACTTGACAACACCTCACCTCAGAGCATCTAAGGATATTCGAATCTTGTTATGAAATTTATCCAATGCGTGCATGCAGAGAAAAAACCTAAGCAAATTCAAGGCTGTGAATTAGTGAAGAATGGAAAAGAGAGCGAGAGAAGACTTTATACGGTGACGGATCCGAGAATATTTAAGGTGATAGAAAGTCAATAGAGAGCTGGTTGATGTTCTTTTAAGGAGGATAACTGACAAATAGTTTAGAAGAGGGTGATCTGATCTGGTTGCTAAGGTTGAGGTGTTTATGGCTGAACCGCCGTGTGCCGGGTGTGTAAAACTGTTGGAGATTTCAGATTTTCTCAAGAGTAAACATGGCGAAATCAGGGGTATGCTTCGCGACTTAGAGAAACACGTGATCGGCTTCTCGGGGTGGAAAGATAGTAAAGTAAAAGAGATTGATGAAGTCTCTGAATTCGTGAAAAACTCTCCAAGAATAGTTTAAAGGCATTCAGAAGGTGTTTTCAATGAGGAACATGATTAATCCAACAAAAAATATGGATAGCAGAGAACGATTTCTGAATATTTTTCGATATAGAGAAGTTGATCATGTGCCAGATGTTGAATTTGGATACTGGGCAGAGACGTTGGAAAGGTGGCATAACGAAGGATTACCCAGATGGATTACGGAGGATGTAAAAGCTAGTACGTTTTTCGGATTTGAAGGGAGAAGATCAGAGATTCCTGTTGGAGAAAAAGTTCCCTTAGGGTTCCATGAATTGAGAGTAGCGGTTCCGTTTAGATTCTTCAAAAGGGAGATTCTCAAGGAAGATGAGAGAAGCTATACGATAAGGGATGAAAACGGTGTAGTCTCTGTTCAATGGAAATTTGGAGTAAGTCAATCTATCCCAAAATTTTTGGAGTTTCCTGTAAAAGATAGGCATAGTTGGGAGGAATATAAGGCTAGATTTGACCTTGATGGAATAAGATACCCTGAGGACTGGGAAGTGGTAAAAGAAAGGTATGGAGAAAGAACATATCCGCTTGGAGTGGATGGTGGGGGATATTTCGGTTGGGCAAGGAATTTTATGGGTTTAGAAAAGCTTTCCGTCACTTTCTATAAAGACCCAGATTTGATGCGTGATATTTTCAAATATCGAACGGAGATGGTTCTTAAGGCGATTGAAAAGGCGGTGAAAGAGGTTGAACCTAGAATCGACTTTGCCCATTGGTGGGAGGACATGTGCTACAATAAGGGGCCGCTAATCTCCCCGGGACTCTTCAAAGAGTTCGTGGTGCCCGAATATAAACGCGTAACGGGCTTTCTTAAGGATCATGGAATATGGATAAACATCCTAGACTGTGACGGAAACATAAATCCCCTTGTGCCTTTCTGGATTGAGGCTGGAATCAATTGTATGTTTCCGCTTGAAATAAGGGGTGGAACAGATCCGATAAAGCTAAGAGAAACGTATGGAAGGAAGGTTCTACTTATGGGCGGAATCGACAAAACAGCTCTAATTGAGGGAAAAAGGGCTATAGATAAGGAACTGAAAAGGTTGGAACCTCTAATCGAGGAAGGAGGATATATCCCTCACGTTGATCATCGTGTTCCTCCTGATGTATCCTATGAAAACTACCTTTATTATCTACGTGAAAAAAGGAAAATAATACTCAAAACATCGAGGGTACCATTCTACTCTGAACGTGTGCTATGTTATAGTTTTTATATCGAACCGCCCACATCGATCTTAGTATGATGGCTAAACCTGCTACTATTCCTACGCTAACTCCGATTCCTGTGCCTGCACCAGCTATGATAACAGCTCGGTATTCCTGCCACCAATCTTCACCCAGCATCCTTTGGAAAATGAATTTCCCTAGTAAACCTCCTATTATTAGCGTGGTGGATCGATCGATCTTGCCTCAAGCGGATGTACATGATGTATGGCGTGATAAAGGTCGCAATGGACATACTTGGTCTGCATGGTGGACACATGAGGTTACCGCTCCTTGATATAAGCGACGAAGACGGGAAGAGACTGGAAAAGATAATCCTCGGAAAGATGGTCTTACATAAGACCAAATGGTTTTCAGTCTTTATACAAACGCTGAACAGTAAGCTAGCTAGCTGAGTATCTCACGTGATTGAGGTGGCTTAATAACACCTAATTCTGTCATTCGCACAAAATGAGACGTTAAGGTAGCCAGTTGCTCCATATGTGGCGCCCTCGGAGCGCGCGCTCGTCGGCTAGCTTGAAAAATAGTCATCTGGGCCTACAGATGAGCTCTATGATCCTAAGTTCTCTGAAGTTTTTGCTCTTTGCAGAGACCTTCACCATAGATGTGTCTGCTCCTGACCCTGTTCCGGCCACGGCCATCATCTCCCTTCCTATTGGAATTCGGTTCCTATCGGCAGCTATCATCACTATTCAGGACATACCTTTGCTCCCTCGGACAGGCGCCTCAAGGCAACTTGAACATCGCTACGATAACTGTACTTGACCTCATCACTGAAGATGACGTGTGTGTTCTTGCTCTCCAGCTCTTTAAGGAAGCCCTTATCGTACCAGTCTCTAGTCTCGCCTACAAATACCAGAGCTCTATCAGCGAGGACGTCTAAGGCCTTGTTTGCAACGAATCCAGTAGAGGAAGCGATCACGAAATGTGTGATACTTAGCTCGTCCCCTCGCCTTTTGGCAAGTCTAATAGTTTCCTCCGTAATCCGGTCAGGATCCTTATCGCTCGGTTCATCAAAATAAGTTTCCTCAACCATTTGTACATCAAATCTCCCTTCTAGTCGTTTTGTTGTTGAGCTTAACATAAAAGTTTAGTCCCTCAGATCTGAAATACGCTTACTCCGTAGATAATGGATTCTATGGAACATTTGCACCGGGGAGAAATGAGAGAGACATTCATTTGGCAAGAGATACCATTATTAATAGCATTCTAGAGGCAATAGAGTATTATCTATGTGTATATCGCACCTGGACTTGACCGAGCAGCCCTTTGGGGTGGAGCCTTTGGGACGCCGACTATTGTCTAGATATTCTAGCATACTAAAGCTTGTCACAGCGTTTTTGCTATTCAACCTTACATTCATTCCTAGGGCGCTTGTTGCACCATATACCTCCCACGGATATAATGTTAGGGTATTTGAGGTCTGGATTCAGAGAATTCTAACCGAGGGGCTCAACTTTTACATTCAGCCAACTCCAGATATGCTGACACCTGATCCTTCTTGGGGCCATGACCCAAGTTTCTCTGAGTACCCACCTATCTACATATACTCTCTATGGATTATAGGAGAGTTATATGAACACCTCAGTCCACAAGGTAACCCGTATCTTCTCGTTTTATTAATAAAGCTTCCGATGATAATATCCGAGTCCATACTCACAGTGCTGATCTTTTTCATTGTCTCCAGGAGGAGAGGCCTAGTTCCAGGAGTGCTCGCAGCTTCGATGTATGCAATACAACCCTTCTGTTTCTCTACGGAGGGTGTTGGCGCTTATGCTGAGGGTATGACGCCGCTTTTTGGCATCCTCTCACTTTACATGGCTACGCAGCGCCGCTATCACGCAGCAGCAATGTTCTTCGGCTTAGCTATGATGGTGAAGCCTTCGGCCTTCGTGTTTCTTTTCCCTCTCGTTATCTTCATGTACGATGACAATAAGCCAAGTTTTTCTAAGGTGTTGGTTTTTACTGTTATTCCGATGGTTCTTGTGCCATTACCCTTTCTCATTGTCGAACCTGGAAACTATATTTCCGCCATGCTCTGGGGAGGATTTCACAACCTTGGTCGTAGAATGCCCACGGGAGTTATCTGGGTTAACCCTAGCTTTTGGAACTTCGTCAGATACCTTTCTGGAGATGCGTATGGAATCATAGCGCCGACCCAGATTTTCTTTTACATCGTTATGACTGGGTGGCTATGGCGTCAGGCTGCTAGGCGAGGCTTAAACAAGGAAAAATCAAATATATGGTTTGTTGGATTTATCTTTGTATTTAGTATGATGATGTTTTTACCTGCAGCACACGAAAAATGGATTTATCCAGCCTACCCGCTACTAGCAGTGTCAACCTTCCTGTCCCAAAGCGAGAAGATTAGACGTTTTTCGCTTTTCGTGTTTCTGGTTCTAACTGTCACATATTTCCAGTTCATTTTCGCCCCGATTCAGAGCGTACAATATCACTTCGGATCAACTGAAGTGCTTTCTCCCATAGGGGAGAGATTACAGGCGATGAACCCAGCGAGCAAATGGCTGTATGAATGGCTTTACTACTCGTGCGAATCCCTATCAATATTTACCGGAGAACCCTTTATGTTCCTTTACACGTTTGCTAACGTAGCGCTCTTCATCGGATTATGCTCGATGATTACGAAAGCTAAAATGACTCCGGAAAAGAAAGAGCCATGTCCCCCTCGGGCAACATCCATTAAGCCAATCGAAGATGAGACAAACGCAGAGCTCAAAGCCTTCCAATCTGCCGTCAAAGAGGTAAAGGAGACTTCTTTGAAGTTGGAGGAGCTTACGAAGTTGTTTAAATCTGGCGAAATTCCGGAAAATGCGTACAAGCTCGTCATGAGCGAGTTAGGCGACCATTTGTCCATGTTAGTCGAGGAGATATTCAAACTGAGGGAAACATTAGAGCTAGATAGAGCTAGGGCTAAATTGGAGTGGGCTAAGGAGAAGATAGGATTAAAGGAATTTGAGATACCGGAACACGCGCGCGTCAGTGCAGCAGAAGAAGCATACCTAAAACGTCAGTTATATGCGCCTTTATACAGATGGGAAGATATCATATCTAAGATAAATTCGGCTTTATCATCCTTAACGATGGACGAGGAGGCGTCGATCATCGAGCAATATTTATCTTTAGTTAAAGAAAGGCTCTCCCCAAAAGCAGGGTCGGAGGAAAGTAAAGGAGGCAGGACAGTGTGTCAGCATCGTTTGAATTCAATTTCTGAAAAGTGGGCTTCACTTAGGCGCGACAAGATTGAACAGGTCGTGAACTTGGAGCTTAAAGCCTCCCAGATAAAGGAAGAGGTAGAAGAGGTTGAAGTTAGGTTCGCCGTCGGTGAGCTCGATCAAACTGCGTATGAATACAGGATGAGTATCCTAGAGGGTTCCCTTAAGAAAGTTGAAAAAGGGATTTATGACATTCGCCACTGTATAGATGGTATGGATATCAAGATGTTCAGATGTCTAGCGTTACTGAGGGAAAAACCATGAGCGCAGAGAAAACTCAGAGCAAAAACTAGAGATTTTCTATGAAAGTGAAGAAGATATTTTGGAGAACATAAATAATATTGCTCAGCTTAGAGCAATATGTTGTGTGGGGATGATTTATTTGAAGCGGAAAGTTTCTGGATCTGATGATGTTCCAATCGGGATTCATCCGAAATCTCAAGACCATACACTTCTCTCAATCCCTTACCAAGGGAGCTTACCCTTAATAATATGGCTTTAAGTAAGAATCAGTTTACGACTACTTCTCGTCTTTAACTGTGAAATGATGCCAGAAGTGCATGAAGCCATACGCAATTGGAATCAGACGCAACCAAGACGAGTCCAGATAATGAGAACGTTAAGACATGGAGCGAAAAAGTTTTTGCCAATATTCAAAGAAGAGATGGCACTTCTGTGAAGGTTTTCTGAAAAAATGATCTTATAGTCAAGAGAATGATGTAGGAATATCGTGGTAGATAACGATCTTTCTATTTTTTATCAAACGGTAGAAGATGTCCAAGAAGGATTGTTGAGACAGTACCAAGGGTTCCGGGGGGATTTCGGGCACTACGTGGAAGTATGGGCACGCATAGTTTCTCCGTACCGCATCGATAGGCGAGCGGGCTTCAACCGTATACCAGCCTACATATAGGCTCCCTCCAAGACAATGAGACATCAGAGGTCTTTACGAGCAAAAAATATACGGGGGTATTATCTATTGGTTGAATTTTCCGTCAATAGAGCTGTTGGACGTGACTGGTGCCCCCGGGATGGGGGGTTAGGTATGAAAATCTCTCATGAAATCATGAGTATAATGTACGGTCATAGGCAGAGATGTTGTGACGAGCATGTGGAAAGTAGTCGTCCAAATGCTACGAATACAGACTACTTCTTTCTCCTCGCAGCCCACTCCAGTAATAGTGTAATCGCTTTTCGGAGTTTTATTCCGTCCTCTGTTAGCATGTATTCAACTCGTGGAGGTATCTGGGGGAACGATTCGCGCCTGACTAGTCCTTCGTCTTGTAGCCTTTTGGGGTGTCTGAGAGGGTCTTGGGGCTTATTATATCAATACTCTTACCTATAAAACGCGCTGTGCACGCACACGCGCAACACAAAACTAGAACACAACAACCATGACTCCTTCATGACCGCTAATTCCAGTATTCACCCGACTTTCTGGTGAAATGCGAATAGTACGTACTCTAAACTGAGCGTCCATATTTTGCCAGTGTCTCAATGAGGTTTTCTGAAGGCGCCGTACCATCTAAAGACGATTTTGCGAACAAATGAGGCCATTGCATGCGCATCCTCATCGAAGAAATACTTCCTATCTCCTAAGTGGGAACCGCGGTAAAGTAAGTAAGCTGTCCGAATTCTAGGTTTTTCAAACAATGGGGTTGTTAAAACCTCGTTTTCAGCTATGACTTTTCTAGTCAAAACCCAATCTTCAGGGTAACCGACAAAGGTGAAGTTCAGTCGTCTTTCAACGACCTCGCCGATTTTCTCTTCTCGATATCTAAGGTTTTCCACACTATAGTAAGTTGTGCTCCCAAAACTTTTCAGCTCCGCATGTAGATAGTTGAAAAATGAGTAGATTTCCTCTTCTTGGATGCGGACAGGCAGATGGATCCTCCAATAATGATCTGTTTTTTCGACGACTTTACCTAGCTCCCACTTTCTGGTGAGAGAAGGCGTCGTTAGAATGGACGCCTTTAACGCCGGAATGGCGGATCCTGACGTTGTTGTAACGATGGAAAGAGCAACTGCTAAGAGGCTCCAGTTGATGGAGACCTTTTGTATGACCTCTGCCTGCAAGGGCAAAAAGGGCATGATACGGTAACTTCCTAAGCCCAAGATGTATCCAAGTCCGCCTGCAATGAAGCCGACGATGAGCCCTTCTGCTATGAAAAGGGAAGCAACATTCCTAGGATTGAATCCGAGCGTTGACACGGTAAAAATCTCCCTTCTTCTCTCGTAGACGCAGCCAATCATCATGGAAAATATGTTACCCATACCCAGAATGAGAAGTATGATCAGAGTTGAACCCGTCGTCTCAGCATATTCACCCACATAACAGTGGAAGATTCCATCCGAAAGAGATATCCATGAGTCGGCCCCCAAGTTTAGGACTATAAGCCTTGACAGGGGTGATATGTCGGATAGGCTTTTCGCAATGATGTCAACCCTTGCTAGCACCACGGAGGGCAACTCTAAGGCAGAAGGCAAAGAGAAAATAGCAACTTCTTTAGGGTCGCAATAGAACCACCTCCATCCTCCCTCAGGAACCGGCTTCAACATCTTTGGAAGCATTGGAGCCCCGTCTAGATCATTAATGCTCTCGAGTAAACCTGCATCAAAGATCCCAACCAGCCTAAATCGGTTGCCCAAAATTTCGATGTGATCGCCAGGATGAACCCCAAGTTTCTCGGCAACCTCTTCACTAATCAAAAAGCCATCATTGTCTTCATCCCCCAGAAACCTTCCCCTTTCAATTATCTTATTGATCAAAGTCGCTTGAGATTCAGCACTCGGTACGATGCCGATTACTCCCATGATTGAAAACACCTTCCCTTCGCCGGAAAACAAACTGAATACAGGAGATTGAGAGGGCTGGTTCTCTCCCTTTGGGGCGATGAGTGCGACCTCTTTTCTTTGGCTTAGCCACTCGATCAGAGAGGGGTCAAGGGGTGAGAACGCAGTTGACATCCCTGTTAAGAATCCCGGGGCCGTCTTTCTAACAAGTATTCCATGTGAAGGGGCTGGTCCAGCAGCCGGAGGGCGCGCGGCAGTTACGGTGAAACCATGACCCATTTTGAAGGAAGTTAATGAAATAAAACAGGAGATTAAGATGGCTATAGAAATGAAGGTTAACAGACTCCTGAACCGACGCGTCATCAGGTTTCTCTTGGCAATTGAAAAAATGGATGCGATGGCGCCTGTGAGGGAGGGCCTCGTGCGGTCGCCCTTCCCCCCTTCCCTGAAGAAGCGGGGCAAAATTAAGCACCCCCCTGCAGATGAAAGCATTGCAGCCAAGACCATTCGGGCGTCAGCGATATTAAAGCCAATGTACACCAAACTTATCGCGCTCAAGAGGGCGATGAAAATCGAAAGGAAGAAGGCAAACTTAAGTAATCTGCGTTCAAACAGCAGAAACGCGATTGCGACTGAGTTCACGGCCAAAAAGGGGACGAGGGCGACGGCAGCAGTAGCTGCATCGGTGTACATGGAGCTAATCCGATTACTGACATCGCGGGCGGTCAGCCACGCTTGTCGCATATCGGCGTAACATTCGTAAAAGGTTTTATTGGTTAACTTGATTCCCGCTGCCGCCAGAAACAGCTCGGCTCCGGCTAAGGTTTTTCTCTCTTCTGAGACATATAGGCCCATTTCCTCGGCGTTGTCTAACATGGATGAAACATTCTGGATGAGACTTTCGCTCAGCTTCAAATCGTATTCCAGAGATTTTTGCATTAGATCGCCTTCCATCAGTTCTCCCTTGGTTAAGTTAAACGCCTTGCCCCCCTCGTCAATGATGATACGGTGGGTTACGCTTTCCCTCGAGCGGACCAAGGCAACGGCGTCTAACTCTACTGTAACGGGATGACTGGCGGGGACGATCACGTGACCAAGGTCTAAGCCAATGTCCGCGCCGTAGAGGTTGCCGTACCGCAATAAAGAGTTGTTTAGTCCCAACTCACCTGAAAGTGGCGAAACCTTAAAGAAGAAGTCCTGCCTCTGAGGCCTTGGCTCCTCGATAAAAAAGAAGTCGCTTACATTGAATCTCAAGGAGGCACCGTACAAAAGTTTGAAAGAAATGTTGTAGACCTTTAAGGATACCACCTCTATTTCCGCAAAACCTGGAAGATAGTCCACGCCCGCGGTCGCTGGATCATCAAAGAATGCAAAAACCCAACAGTCTCCTTCGAAGGAAATATTTAGCCTAAAGACTCCGTTTGACCCTGTGCATCCAGAGACTCTAATTATCTCCGGAGAGAAAGCGAACCACCCTTGAAACTTTAACTCATAAGCGAGCTCAACTGTCACCGAGGCATTTTCTATTGGAATACCAGAAACGGCATCAACAACCTGACCGGTCACAACGGATTCAGGGGCTTTGGCTTCATCCGGTGAACTCGCCGAAACAAAAGATGAAAGGAAATACAGAGATAATAGAAAGGTTATGACGAGTCTTTTCATTTCTTTCATCCTTTAATAAAACATACAGAATACAAAAACCTACATATAAAAGGAAGGAACAAAATAGCTAGCTAGCTTAGCTCGAATAGCTAAGAGAACCCACATTATTTCAAACTCGGAAAGACTATATGTTTGGACAGTAGATAGTTTTCCTGTGGAATTGGTCTATCTGAAGTATACAGGGAGGTCTGTCGACAATGCGATATCTTGACTGACCATTTCTAGTTTCTCATCTACCTCACTAGGAGTTTTGTAGGTTTTTGGAATCATCGATATGCTAGATAAATAGCCTCCATATTCGTATGCAGTCCTCCAATTTACGATTAAGACATCAGACAATCCACACATTCTCGGAGGCTGATCTGCAAAAGGAGAAGGTTGTCGAGAGTTATCGATCATCGATCGATTTAATATCGAACCGCCCACATCGATCTTAGGATTATGGCTAAACCTGCCACTATTCCCACACCAACTCCGATTCCTGTGCCTGCGCCAGCTATGATAACGGCTCGGTATTTCTGCCACCAATCTTCACCAAGCATCCTTTTGAAGATGAAATTTCCTAATAAACCTCCTATAAGTAATGTGGTAGCCATCGGAATTGGTGTGAAGGTTCCTCCTGCGAACCCTATCACAGATATCGGAATATGTAGTAAAGAGGAAATTACGTAGAGCACACATATGATTGCTCCTCCCCCAACTATAAGCTGCGGATTTATAAGTGTGATACCGCCCGAAATCCATAACTTTTGGAACGAAGCAGTAAGCGGCCAATAGATTTGAGCCGCAGGGAAAATATAGGAAGGAATAGGAGCCATAGACCAAATGATCTGTGTGTAAATGAAGTTCATAACGAGGGCTAGAACGAGAGCCGCGAGGTATCCTTTGATATAGCTTGTCACTTTAACGCCCATCATATCGCTTACTTTAAGCCATTGCACATGTGCCCCGCCTGAGCCGCTTGGAAAGCCCCTTAACGGCACAAGCCAAGCGTCAATGCCACTGTAACCACTTGCGAGGGTCAAACCCTCTCTAAGGTAAGGCACCTCCAATGAGAAGCCAGTTTCCCCTCTTCCTCTACTAGTGTAAAGCGAAAGAATTAGAGGCCAAATGATGGTAAGGAATATGATTATAAACCATGGAAAACCTGGAACAAGAATATGAATAAAAAATGCTGTTGCGGCTGTTGAAACAAAGTATATTATCAAGGAAATGGCGGGTGGAACTTCTCCCGGTTCCGCTGCCTTTAACCCCATCCCCAATATGGATCTAAATGATCTGATGAGAATTTGAGGATGTGCTAGTAATGGCACAATTGCGGCTGATATGCCGATCCCCGCGATGGCCGGAGCCCAAATATGTAGAACCGATTGTGTGAAAGAATCGCCAACGCTCATACCGGGCAACCACTGAGCCCATTGACCCCATTTATACATTAGATAGTTACCGACAAAGAAAAGAGCAAAAGAACTGGCAAACATGCTTGAAATAACAGAGAGTGGAAGTATGAACCCGAACGCAAAGGTCATGGGGTCCGTCGCGATACCGAAGGATGCACCGGGCCAGATCGGTTCAAGATAACGATTGAGGTCGGCCCAAGGGATTGGAATTGGGGTTGCGGCGACACCAAAAATTGCGTGGGTTAATATAGGTGTCCCATAAGCGATGACAGCGTAAGCAAATGTTATCACTGCGCTCAGTGAGAATATATGCATTTTATACTTTTCCCTTTCTCCCAATGTTAAACATGCTTGACCATCAACCTCTGCCAGTGGGAACGGCAATTTTTCTTGCTTGATAAATATTTCTCGGCAAAAGAGAGCTACAAGGAGATCGGCCACTTTGAAAAGGAACGTCAAAAGCAGCATAATTAATATGGGTAGGATCCAGCCCGGATGGAGAAATGTCCTTATATAGAGAATCTCAGGATCGAGAGGAGCGAACCATTTGGGTATGTCAAAGCCATGAAGCGTGCTTAGAGCGAAGTATTGATTGAACAAGAGATTTGTAAATATTGCATCTCCAAAAGCAGCGACTCCTACTGGCACTAGAGTCAGGAACGAGAAGAGGTAGACAATGAAGGTTTCTTGTTTTGATAGGGGGCTTCCTGCCAGCAGCGCGAACTCAGTGATGAGTAGGGTTGCAGCGAAATTTATGCCTCCGGGTCCTAATCCAGTTACAAGGGCTAGCCAAAGTATTGCCGGCTGCAAAATGATTCCTGCATACACTATTCCGAGGAATGATCGAAAGGTGAAACCTTCTACTTTCTTCGAGAGCACCAACCCCCCTCTTGTGCATACCAATTGTTTCTATCCTATCTGAAAGCATCTCTTTATAACTTTTTCCAAGTTTTAACCTAAAAACTTGATTGGAAATGCGTAACGTAACTATACGCGTATGCTGTAAAAGTTGCTATCTTTTCTCGTGAGGAGGTTTCCGTTTCGTGCCCTATCCAATCCAAGGGATTATCCGAAGAACATATCTTCTTGTAATCCTCAAAAGTTTTCAGAAAAAGTCGTATACGGTACTTTTCGTTCTCAATAGCTAACAGACAATTTGGGTCAATAGTGTATGTTAAAGGAGGAATTACGTATGCCCCTCGTGTTGAAATTTTCTCGAAAAAATCTTTAAACGTTTCAAACCAGCTTAAATCGAGTACCTCTCCGGGAAGGCCGATAGTAAACCAAACTTGGGTTTTAACCCCTTTCTCCTTAAGCATATCCAAAGACTTGAAAAATGCATGGTTTGAAAATTGTCTTCCTATCAGCTGCCTAACTTCTTCAGAAAAAGTTTCTGGGGAGATCGCTACAGCAGCATCATGGAATACCTTGGTAAACTTTTCAATGAAGTCTCTAGTTGGTAACCGGAAGATTTCAACATAGGCTGAAAGATCGAGATCCCTATTTTTCACAGCTTCAAACATGTCTAAATAGTACTTCCTTCCTCCTATCTCAGGGTCGTGGCTGATGTGTACACGTTCTATGCCTTTTTCTTGTAACATCCGTATGTCTTCCGCTACCTTTTCGGGTGTGCGTAACGCCATCTTATTTCGTCCGGTTAATAAACTGTAAGAATGACGTCCACCTCCACAATGTGCGCAATCATATCGACAGCTGCGAGCTACTGGTATCCAGAAAAATTTAGTCGTTTCCTTCCCACAATCGATTATATCACTCTTTAAATATTTGTCATAATTCTCAAGTAGATCAAGACGAAAGGGTTCTATGGCATCTAGGTCTGGCGCAATTTTTCCGATTGGAGTCTGCTTTATTTGTCCATTTTGACGATAAGTAATTCCGTCAACATTATGTAGTCCTTTATCTGTGATATAAGCGCCAACAAGATGAGGCATTGAAAGATCAGCTTCGCCACGAATTATCACATCAACTGATGGATAATCCTTTAAGATTTGGTTGTGAAACCATGTTGCAGTCATCCCTCCTAATAGGACTAGACTATTTGGGTGGTTCCTCTTACAGACATCAGCGACCATTAAAGCACTCGCAGTATGGACAAACCAATGGAGATCTATGGCGAATATTTTTGCATTCATTGATTTGATATATCTATCTAGATTAAAAATCAGATTAGTTTTCTGTTCCAAGCCCAAGTTGATAATCTTGACGTCGTATCCTTCTTTATCTAGAGTGGCAGCTAGACTAAAAATCCCCATAGGGATTTGACAATATTGAGGTCTTATTTCCTCTTTTTTAGAGCCCAATTTTTCTGAAATAAGCTTTCTTAGCCTGAATCTAGAACTTTCAAAAACCCTTGGCGGATGCAGAAAAACTACGTCATAATGTCTCATTTTTTTCTCCTGAATCCTAGGAGTCTTTCCCTATCCTTCGTATTGAGTATTTGCTATTCTCCTTTTCGAGCATTTCGAATTCTCGTCAAAAAAAAGGTTTGAGTGGTGATGGTTGTTATAGTTTACTATGAGGCCGGAGGGAGAGAACTTTTTCTCTTCGCCCTTATAATGTAGTATACGACACCGATCACTATGAGCGCTCCAACACCAGCCCCTACCCATAGGATTGGAAAGGGTGCTTGCGCGACGAGGTACGCTGGTTGACTCTCGCCGCCGAAATGCGTTTCATCTCCTAGCCAGCTGGCCACAAGCGTCCATCGACCTTCAGCGTCTGGATTAAGCGTATCCGTGAACTTGCCGTCACTTGTTGTTGTCACTTCACTGACCTTTGTTGCGCCATCTGGACGGGTGTAAACTAGCCGTATTGATACACCTCCAACGGGAGGATCTATTGATCCTGTTGCCTCAATACTATCCCCTATATTAGCCGTCGTCTTTGAGAAATGAACTGTTAGAGTTGTGTGGATTTTGCCAGCTTGTAATACGTGCAGTATTCCTTGTTCTCCATAACCCCTATGAGCACTAACGGCGCAGTAGTAATAAAAGTCTCCCGGCTTGTCGGCAACGAAGTCGACCTTTGTCCATTGTCCCCTCTCAAGAGTCACATGTATACCATATTCATCTATCACAAATTCATGTGTACCGTCTAGGCTTGTAAGGTTCAGTGTGACACGGTCACCTTGTGTAACCGAGATCTCTCGTGGGTCATAGGACCAGTTCATGGCTTTGATCTCGATCGTTACATCTGCTGCTTGGCAAAAATTTGAAAGGTGCAGAATGGCGAAGCTCAAAATCATTGCGACTGTCATGGTTTTCTTCACAAACTTTCTTTCCACATTTCCTTCCTCCTTGTCTGTTTTTTCACGAATTTAGGTATCTCTTAATTGGCCACTAATACTTATAAGCCTTACGTAAACGCAAAAGTTGCCAATTATCACGTAAAACTTATAAATTCCAACGTGCTATAACGAATTGCGGAGTAAAAATGTAAGAAAGGGGAAAAATTTCATGGAGAAGGAGATAAGAGCAGTTTCTGGAAAGCTTTGGGGAATCTTAATAGTTGTTGCTCTAGTCTATGCTCTGCTATCTTCCGTCATGGCAACATGGTATGCCACGGGATACATGTGCGGATCGCTACACGGATCCTTTGAAATGGGTGGAATGTCAATAGGAGCAATAAGTTTCCTAGTAATTGCCATGCTACTTGGCTTCCTCTTAGGCAAAGTAAACCCGAAGTACCGTTTTACCGTAGTGTCCCTCGTTCTCCTCTTCGCCTTCGTCGGGCCTATGGCTGATACATCAGATTGGGAGCCTACCACAGAAATGGTTGCCTTAATGTTAACGGGAGCTCGAGCGCCTCATAAAACAGAGATACTGCCTCACGTTCCAGATTGGTGGCTACCAAAAGATTCTGCTGTCTTTGATGACCTACTTGTGGGCGGCGTTTTTCACTGGAGTGCCTGGCTACCAACCCTTATGCTAATAATACTTGCGAACCTCTTCTGGCAATTCTCTGGATACTTTTTGGCCCTAATCGTTCGAAAACAGTATGTGGACATTGAAAAGCTTCCATTTCCATTGCATGTCGTTGTATCCTATCCTGCAAGGGCAGCTACAACATGGAACAACAAGCCTGAGCTCTTCAGCTGGTCAAAGTCTAAACCGTTCTGGATTGGAGTTGTCTTAGGATTAATCTATTTCCAAAATCAGATAATCGCGCCAATTGCAATAAATGTTCTTAAAGTGGCAAGATGGCCCAGTGTAAACGACTATATTCCATTCTATACGGACTTGAATGTACCATTAGGTAGCGTACTTCCGGGAGGAGCTCTCGCTCTCACCTTAGCTTGGGAACACCTCTTCATGGCGTACCTCATGCCGCTAGAAATCTTGTTTTCAATGTGGGTGACCTACTTCATCGTCCAGATAGTTGCTAACACAGCTTTAGTAGGCGCAGGTTTAGCTCCATGGGACCCATCTTGGGGTGCGATGACAACATGGATGCAGTACGGCTATTACGTAGGTCCAATGAGATACGCGTACGTAGGTCTTGGCATGTTTATAGCAACAGCGATTGTGCCGCTTGCAATTCACCGAAGACAGCTTATTGGGAGCTTAAAGCTCGCCTTTGGACAAAAAGCTGAAGGAGTAAGTGAAGAGGGCGAACCTCTACCCTACCGCTGGGCATGGATAGGACTTATCGGCACATTCATACTTTTCATAGTTCTAATGATGGCTTCGGGAATCTCTGTCGTTGTGGCTGTACCTCTGCTCATCTTCATCTGGCTCCTGATAATGGGCAACCTAAGGAACATGGGTGAATCGGGCTATTTCATGATAAGGCAATACGCAGGCTTCGGAGGCGTTGTATACCCACTCATGTCTGACATGTTGATAGCAGCTGGGACTCCAACAGGACTAGGTGCCTTTGCCACATTTGAATTCGGAGGATGGTATACTTCTAATCCATTCGGCCTTGGAGCAAATGTGTACATGATGGCGGAAAAGACAAGAACGGAGGTTGGTGGAATAAAAGCAAGAGATGTCTTCATCGCGGGCGTTTTGGGTTCCATCATTCTAGTGCTAGTAGTATTTCCAATGTTCTTCTGGACTCTCCAAGCGCAAGGCATCAACAAAGCGTATTTAGCTGGCAGCGAAATCTATAATACTGACATGTATATGACAAATACTCGAAAGCAGGTGGTAGAGGGTTATTTCGCCCCCGGTAGGCCTTATGCACAGTATCTGGTTGTCGGTTTCATCATTGGAGCAATATTGTACTATGTACGCCTTGTGTTTCCAGCAATTCCGATAAATCCATTCGGGGTAATGTATGGAATGACATCGCACGACACGGTGTTCATGTTCACCCCATTCATAATCGGTTGGGTAGCGAAACTGCTGACCTTGAAGATCGGTGGCATCAAAGCATACGAAGAGTACGGGACACGAATCGTAATCGGATTTGCCCTCCTTGGGTTCAGTTTCTTCTTCCTAGGACAGATCGAAAACACAATACTAAGACAAGGCGGATTCTTGTGATGAACAAAAGAAGACTCTGGCTATATGGAACATTTGTTCTGATGGCCATGGTCTTAATCCCCCTTTTTTCTATCGTGCCAACTTCTGCCGCAGAAGGGTCAGGTCCTGATTATAATGTCATGAGGCAAAGCATAGATATGATGACTATTAAGAACCATACAGATTATTTTTCATCTTTGGGTTCAAGAATGACGGGATATGCAGGATGCGACGTAGCTGCAGAACATATTTTTAACCTATTTAAGAAAACAGGGCTTCAAGATGTTCATTATGATTATTATAATGTTACAGTTCCAATAGATTATGGCGCGGATGTTCAAGTCCTCTCGCCTCAGAATTTAAGTATCACTGCATATCCCCTAATGCCGAATACTATCCAAACATGTTCCACCCCGGGGATTTCTGGACGATTAATCTACGTTCGAAGAGGAGAATTTAAAGATTTTAACAATCAGACAGTCTCCGGGAATATAGTATTAATGGATTTTGAGAGTTCGGATAACTGGATAAACGCAGCTAAACTTGGTGCAGAGGGAGTGATATTCATTGAACCTGAGATTACTAACCGCTTTGAGGCTATGCAGAAGGTTAACGATGAGATTCCTCTATACTTCCCCAGACTTTATATCTCAGGGGAAGATGGGGACAGGCTCCTTTCGCTTCTCCAAAGCGGAGAAGTAGTAGTACGCATAAGATCTAAAATGAGGTACGAGATTAGAACAGCGAGGAATGTCGTTGGACTAATAAATGGTACTGAGAGCCCATATTTCCACTCGTGGAAACCTGAGTGGGTTGGACAACCGGGTTATTCTGGGGTTCTAGGACCATTTATCAGAGGGGGGGCAGGAGGAGGGTATGCTGGCGCTGTACCAGGATATTATTCTAATGATGCTATCGTTATTTCTGCTCATTATGACTCATTTTCTTACATTCCCTCACAGGCTCCTGGAGCTGATGAGGCTACTAGCGTGGCGACACTTCTGGAGCTGGCCAGATTCTTTTCCGCTAATAAGCCTAGAAGAACCATAATGTTCGTAGCATTCTCTGGTCATTGGCAGGCGCTTGAGGGAGCGAGGCAGTATGTAGATAAATACTGGCTAAGTCTTCCAGGTATAAGAGCCCACTTTAACCTAGACTTTTCAACTGACAATGATAGACTAGGACTGGTTTTCGCTGGTCATTGGGGAAAGATACTATGTATAGGATTCCCACCTTGGGATGATCAACCACTATACAGGGCAGCATACATCTCCAATCTCATGTTTAAAAAGTACTTGCCAGCCATAGAAGGACAACTGAACAGAAAATACGCGGTTGACGATGCAGTTATCTTGGAATGGGAGAAGTTCGTACCTGTTCCATACATAATTGAAACAGAACCTATCATGTTGGCTGGAACTTGTGGCATCTCCCTCTATACTATACAATCAGGGCGCCCATTAATGAACACGCCTTTCGACACGCCAGATCGCGTCAATTATGTTAATCTAAGGCCTCAGGTGGAACTCTCCTATTTCTTACTCGTCAGCTTCGCAAACGAACCTAACAGTATTGCTCCTGCCTATGAGGTGAGCCGATGGCGTGAAATGGGAGGTTTCTCTACCATTGAAGGAAGTGTTGTTGAATATAATTTCTCTACAGGCTGGTACGAGCCTGTTTCAAACGCCCTTGTCGACATAAAACTCTTTTCAAACCCTGTCTTGTCTGCCGGTGCTGGTGGATCTATGACGATGATGCCGACAGCAGTTAGTTTTGTACAACATGCAGTTGTAATGACGGATTCCAGGGGGAAGTTCAACTACACCGGAGTTGTGGGCCTTGCACCAAGCGGTGCGCAGACTGCTTATGGTGGTATGTATACTTACCAATATGCTGTTATGCCCTATGTAATAGACCAAGAAACTGGCAGACTATTAATGGCACCTGATTTCGGAGTATACGGCGCAGGTAGATTTGGTTCTCTCTCTGTTCTTGTCGATATGGAGCTGAGAAGAAGTACCTTCGTTGTTTTTAGGTGCGCGTCTCTCGTTGCTTTCGACATCATGGACGCTAGATCTTTCGAGGTACTAAGAAATAGAATTTTCATCCTCGATTTCAAAGGGCATGAATTCCCCATGCAGTTTGGTTTAACCATCACCGAGAAACCGAATGTGATGTTCTTTATGAGACCGAACACGCCAGTTGAGGTTCTTGTTGAGGACGGTGTTGCTCGGCTAGTTATGCTATTGAACAATGCTTCCGTACAACATCCAGAAGGTACGGGGTATACGGCTGACGCCGTCGGCCAAACGATTTTTATCAGAAATACAGCGGGTGAAGTAGCAAATAGCCTACAGTTCCTTAGCAGCACAAGATTAGCCCTTAGCACAAAATATGGGGTTAGCAGCCCTGAGGTAGTTGAATTCTATAAGAGAACAACTGAAGGTTACGAAAATTACATAGAAGCAATGCAGAAAGATCAATACAATATCGCGTATGGAGTATCTATAACAACCTTACAGGATTCAATACGAGCCTATCGAGCATTAAGAGGAATAATGCAAGACGCATCATTCACCATATTCATTTCCTTCATAATACTCATACCCTTCGTGATACTTTTTGAAAGGCTATTATTCGAATCTAAAGGAATGAAAAGATTTCTGGTGTTAATTCTCATATTCACCGCATTTTTCGGTGTTTTATACCTTTTCCATCCAGGCTTCTACATTGCGCCAAACACCTGGACAGTGCTAATCGGGGCAACAGTAGTATCCTTGACCGCTCCATTAGTCATCTTCATCATAAGCTATGTCACCGATTTCATGACGACAATCAGGAAAAAGGTGATGGGCGTCCATATTGCTGAGATTAGTAAAGTCAGCGCTGCACTCACAGCTCTCTCCATCGGAATTTCCCACATGAGGAAGAGAAAGCTTCGAACTGGTCTATTATTGGCCACATTAGTAATTATAGCCACCTCCTTCGTTGCCCTAACATCCATATCGGTCACATTGTATGTGAGAGGCACAAGGATTTCTGGAACACCACTATATAGCGGAATATTCATTCGGAGAATCATATGGGAATCCATGCCATGGGAATCTGTTGAATATATTCAGGGAGCTTTTCCACAGGCAATCATCGCTCCAAGGCTCTGGTTCTATCCACAACTACAGACGATTACTCTTCGTTCATCCTCCGCGGAATACACTGTAAGTCGTTACGCTGGGCTTCTAGCTTTATCGCCAGAAGAGCAAGAGCTCACGGGCATAAATAAAAGCCTCATGGTAGGCTCATGGTTTAATACAAGTGACGTGTACTCAGTTATATTAGGTTACCAGTTAGCTGAAGGTCTAAAAGTCAAAGTTAACGATACTGTAAAAATGCTGGGTCTAAGTTTTACTGTTAAGGGGATATACGATCCCTTCGAGGTCGGCATGATCACGGAGTTAGATCAAAAATCCATATTGCCAGTGGACACGATGGCTGGAGCTGGAGGATTAATGGCGGGAGTTCGTTTACCTGTCGGATCAGTCGTCATAGTTCCTGTTCGTTTCGGTAGACAAATACCTGAATTCAGTGTCCACACGATCTCAATCAAGATTCCAAATGCAAGCAAAATAGAAGAGAACGCATTGAACTTAGCCTTAAGAACCAACTTCGATGTCTATGCGGGCATCGGAAATGAAATCTATAACTATCGCTTAGCAAGCCTCGCAACCACACAAGGCTGGCAGGTTTTGGCTTTTCCATTAATAATAGGCATGCTAATAGTTCTCAATACAGTATTAGGCTCAATATATGAACGGATCAGAGACATCCGCGTATATAGCTCCCTGGGTCTATCCCCAAAACATGTCGCATACATGTTTCTAGCTGAAACTTTAACTTATGCCCTTATAAGCTCTATTATGGGCTACGTCTTCGGGCTAGTAATGAATGTAAGCCTATATAGGTTTAACCTTCTCCCAAAAGGATTCTATCCAAATAGTTCCTCATCCTATCTAATCTACTCTATCCTCCTATTGGCTGGCGCAACTATTGCTTCGTCTATTCATCCTCTCAGAGTGGCATCGAAAGTGGTAACGCCCTCAATTGCAAGATTGTGGAAGATTGAAACCAAACCCAAAGGAGATGAGTGGATTGTTCCAATGCCTTTTGTCCTGCGGGATAAGAAAGAAGTTAGGGCTTTACTAAGATATCTAGAAGAATACACAAAGGCCCAATCTTCTCAGAGATTGGCCTTCATGGCTGAAGATATCAAGATTAAAGAGGAAGAATCTGGGGACACTGAAAGGCTCTCTCTTGAGATGCTCGCCAGAATCACACCATGGGACGCTGGTATCGTGCAAGATCTCCGCGCCAGCGCCGTATCTCCCATAGGAAAAGGTGAATACAAATTCGAAATATACCTACACCGAAGATCCGGAATACTCACATTCTGGCACAAATCAAACCGCACGTTCATAGACGAATTCAGGAAGCAGCTCCTACTATGGCGAGGACTCCGACCGATAGATAAAGAAAAATATTTCCAAATGGTCTCAGAATAAATTCAAAAAGTTATGGAAAAACGAGACCAAAAAATAAAGATGGAGAAATCCTTCTCATCCTAAAGTTATGCATCTGGTTTTTGAGCGACTGAAAGCCAGATTTCATTCTTCCATTCGGTTGCGATGACCCAGTTTTCATCAAGAAGCTTCTGCATGACACGACTAAACTTCTTCTCATCTTTAATATTCAATCCATGCATAACCTCCTTGGCACTAATCTTTCCTTTGGATTCAATAAAGGCGTAATACCTTTTCGCCTCTTTAGCAAGCATTCGGTCCTCTCGTTCATCCCAGTAAAGATATACTCCAGTAAAGAGGCACAACGATCCAAAAAAAACAAGTTGGAAAAGAGAAAGCGTAGATAACGGACCTAAGAATATTGCTGAAACTAGGGAAATCATAAAGATAGTCATTAGGGATCTGCTTAAGGCGATACCTCTAAAGGAAGGTATCGTTAAACCACTAACCGAGGCTATCGCTAAGATTGCACTATAAATTGTATAGATTGGTATCCAGATTTCCATCGCGAAGATAGTATAGACCACACATGAATCATTAAGTCGAAGGAGCGGACTGAGAATAGTGTAATCAAAAATTCCTATTGAAACTGCATAATCAATCCATGCAGGATACGCGAAGATGAAAACACTCATATACACGGCTAAAACGCATGCTGATGTCCTCCCAACTTTACTGCTGCTGAAAGCCACTAACACCCCATTTAAAAAGGCTAGGGTTCCGCCAAAAACAAGATAGTCAATGACAGTCATCTGAAACAGCATCTTTCTTCCGACTCATCCTAATTCTTCATTCGATGACCGGGCGATATAGTAATCATCAGTATTTTAGCGCCCATATCAAACTTCTCTCGTATCACTAAGAATGAGAAAGATTTTTAAAGATTAACGAGATTTAAGTTTTAGCGAAGGAGAAATCGTTTCCTTGTCCAAATATTCTTTAACTACTCCCTTCATAGTTAGGTACCTAGAAAATCACATAAAAAAATGGGTTGAGTCAGGCGACACAATATACATTGAGCCTTTAGAGGCTTCGTTTGATGGTCTATTTGTCCGTTCTCACTGGATTTCACTTTCCTTTGACAGAAAGTGGGAATTCTCTTCTACTTTGAACCTGGTTTCAGACAAGGATATGGCGCGGAAATTCGAAGCATATAGGAAACTTAAGGAGCTTGAGTGTGAGCTAGGCTGGCGTGGCTTCCTTAGAAGGGAACCTTACTTCAAAACTTTCTCGCAGCTTCTTAAACTTGGATCTATGATTAGCCAATTTAAGCCGAATTCCAAGTTGGTTGAAAATTTGAATACTGATTCTGAAATAATCAGGCTAATAAAAGATGTTAGACCTGACCAAGTTGCAGTAACTTTACATTCAATAAACGAGTCATCAATGCCTCTCATAAGTACAGAAGAAGATTATTTCAGGGCATTGGTCAATTATTATAATGATCCATTAAGAATATCCTGGAATGTGACCTCGTTTAGGTGTCTTCATGCCGGCTTATCTCATAAGAGAAACGTGATTGGAATGTTCAATATTTTGGACAAGATTTCTTCTCACATAAGGCAAGTATCAATGGAATTCTTAAACTCATAAAGCCAACAAGCCAGAAATTTCTACTTTTTGCCAATGACGCCAAGAAGTTTTCCTGTACGATGATAGAGATGTTTGAAGTCGACGGGTTACATGCTAGCTTTGTGCCTCAGTGGCTCATTTGTAGATTTCTTCCGTTATCTTCATTCTCCACTTTTCGCTTTCAAGTGTTCTCAGTTTATGCGCCTCTTCTGGGTTAAGCTCCTTTGGACCGCCTAAAAACTTCGCAACAAGGACGAGCTTCGCAAAGTCTTCCAATAGTTCAGTCCTCTGAAAGGCTTGCTCAAGGTTTGCGCCCAGCGTGATTGTTCCGTGGTTCTTCATAAGCAAAGCATCCGTTTTCATGATGGATCTAGCGATTAACCTAGCGTACTCCATTGTTGTAGGTGTTGCGTATTTCATTAAGGGAACCTTTCCAACCTGAATTATAACCTCGGTGAAGGTTGGAATATCTAAGGAAACCCCGGCGCAGGCGAATCCGCCGCAAACAGGTGGGTGCGCGTGCACGATAGCCTTGACCTCTGGTCTCCTCTCGTAGATCATCAGATGCCAAGGTGCGTCTGTTGAAGGTGGATACTTGCCTTCGAGAACTTCGCCTTTCAGGTTTACTTTGACTACATGTTCAGGAAGCAAGTCTGCCAGCGAGAAACCACTCGGCTTGATAAGGACTTCTTCCCCTTTCGGGGTTCTGACGCTTACGCTTCCTCCAGCACCGCTTGTTAGATGTCTATCGTACAGTCTTCTTCCTATCTTGCACAGCTCCTCTCGAAGTTCGCTTTCTTCAACCAAAGTCTTCACCACGATTAGACTGTGTTGTATAGTTCCCTGAAGCTCTCCTTGTTCCGTTCGTAAAGCCTCAAGTAGCGCTCATAATATTTATCGTAGACCTTGGAGGTCTCCGGGTCTAGTTCCTGAACTTCAGCGGCTTTAATCCAGTCTCTGATGACCTCGTATCCTTTGATAACTCCTGTTCCCACCCCGCTTAGAAGAGCATCTCCAAGCGGTGTACCTGGGCTTTCAGCCACGTAAACTTGCGGAAACTTGGTGACATCGGCGAATATCTTCCTCCAAAGAGGAGACTTGGCTCCACCATCCACAAGACCCATCTTGGGGTTGAGTGGAATATTATTGGATTTCGCCGTCTCGACATTGTGGCGTAGAGCATAAGCAGCGCTTTCCATCAAAGCCCTGAATATGTGGGCTCTCGTGTGAGACAATGTCAAGCCTATGATAAGCCCTTTAGCATACGGGTTCCAGATAGGGGTTCTCTCACCCATAAAGTATGGGAGAACGATCAATCCCTCAGATCCCGGCGGAATCTTTTCCGCTTCAAGGTCCAGGATCTTATAGGGACTGAGCCCCACTTGCTTTCCGAGTGATACCTCGATCTGTCCGAATTGGTCCCTGAACCATCTTAGCATTCCTCCAGAAGTAGCGGAACCTCCGAATGTGTAAAGTTTCTCCCTATCGTAGGCTACGTGAGGATAGTTAATCAGTTTAGGGGTCAGTCTCAATTCGTCTTGGATGACGCTCCAGCAGGTTGAGGTGCCCACCATCGCCGAGTGTTCGCCATCCCCGAGGCATGCGAGGCTTAAAGCTGCCACAGGTGCGTCTACACCTCCGGCACAGACTGGTGTTCCCTTTCTTAAACCGCAGAGTTTGCCAGCTTCGTCAGTTATCTCGCCAACAACCGCCTTGGACTCCACGATGTCTTCAGGGAAGAAGCTTCGAGGTATGCCCATCTCCCCCATCATCTCTTCCGACCAGTCTCTTCTGTGAATATTGAAAATCCCACCGTAGTTTCCAGCCGAGGAGTAATCCACGCATACTTGCCCTGTGAGACGGTAAGTCGAGTAGCCATAGGTGGTTACAAGCTGGCGAGTCTCCTCCCATGTTTTGGGCTCTTTGAATCTCAGCCAAAGCATCTTTGTGAAACCAAAGTACGTGTCTATGGCGTTGCCCGTGACTTTGAAGACCTCTTCTTCCCCTATGTTCTTCATAACCCACTCAACCTCTTCTACTGCCCTCCGATCCATCCAGATGAGACATGGCCTTATGGGCTCCATATTCTTGTCGCAAGGCACCCCAGAACCGCTGTAGAGCCCGCTTATGCTCAATCCGCCTATCTCGGAGGGGTCAACCTTAGACTTTGAGACTACAGAGCGAATCGTGTTACAGACCGCGTTCAGCCAAACCTGCGGCCACTGCTCAGCCCATAAGGGCTTCAGCGAGATTATTTCCGTTTCC
>Ga0315314_1000773_pt1 | contig 31802 bp, 23 predicted proteins | sample TDP9_MG_FD_203631 | JGI IMG/M metagenome (GOLD analysis project Ga0315314, IMG submission 203631) | Freshwater sediment microbial communities from Lake Towuti, South Sulawesi, Indonesia - TDP9 | ecosystem: Environmental > Aquatic > Freshwater > Lake > Sediment | place: Indonesia: South Sulawesi... | reverse complement strand
ACGGCCATAAAGGGCTACATTGCACGATTTGAAATCGTGCCTACATAATTCTGTATTTGTTCCTTGTAGGCACAAATTCAATTTGTGCGGCAGTGCAGTAAAAATTACGCCCATAAAGGGCTACACTACCCTCTACGGTGTTGTAGTGTAGGGCCTTGTGCCCGTAGTGGAGTGGTGCTATGGTAGATGAAAAAGAACTTTTGGCTAAAGCCAGCCAACCGGCAAAAGAAGCGATGAGACTGCATCCCTTTTATCGGGGAAAAATTAAGATAGCAGCAAAGTGCTGTGTGAGAAATTTTAATGATTTTGCGGTCTGGTATACTCCTGGTGTAGCAGCACCTTGCAAGGCTATTTATGAAGATAAAAATTTAGTCTACAAGTATACCAACAAATGGAATACCGTGGCGGTTATTTCTGATGGAACAAGGGTCCTAGGCCTGGGAGACATCGGTCCGGAAGCAGCTTTGCCCGTGATGGAAGGCAAGGCACTCCTCTTTAAATACTTGGGAGGTGTAGATGCTTTCCCTCTCTGTCTGGATACCAAAGACCCTGAAGAGTTCATTCACACCGTAAAGTTACTACAACCGGCATTTGGCGGTATAAACCTTGAGGATATTGCTCAGCCAAAATGTTTTGAGATACTGAGTCGCCTCAGGGAAGAATGCGAAATTCCTGTCTGGCACGATGACCAACAGGGAACAGCTGCTGTAACTCTGGCTGCTCTAATTAATAGCCTTAAAATCGTGGGTAAGAAAATAGAGAAAGTGAAAATTGCAATGGTAGGAGCAGGGGCAGCTAATATAAGTATTGCCAGACTCATAATTGCCTATGGAGCTAACCCGGAAAATATTATCATGTGTGATAGTAAAGGAGCACTCCATAAGAATAGAAAGGAACTCAAGAAGACTCACAGAGAGAAGTGGGAAATTTGCGAAAAGACAAATGTTGAGGGAAGGACCGGTAATATTCCTGAGGTTATGGAAGGGATGGACGTTCTAATCGCACTATCCAAACCCGGCCCGGGCGTGGTTAAGAAGGAGTGGGTTGCAAAAATGGCCAGGGACCCTATAGTTTTTGCATGTGCTAATCCTATTCCTGAAATCTGGCCATGGGAGGCGAGAGAAGCGGGAGCAAGAGTCGTCGCCACTGGACGTTCCGACTTCCCCAATCAGGTAAACAATTCCCTCGGCTTTCCTGGCATTTTTCGGGGTACTCTGGATGTGCAAGCAGAGACCATAACTGATGAAATGTGCATTGCTGCAGCGAAAGAACTGGCAAAATGTGCTGAGGAGAGAGGACTAGATGAAGAATATGTGATTCCTACCATGGAGGAGTGGGAGGTCTATCCTCGAGAGGCAGTAGCAGTGGGAATGAAAGCTGTTGCTCAAGGAATAACCCGTGCCAAGTTGAGTAAAGAGGAACTATACAGGAAGGCCTCAGAAACCATCCGCATTGCCAGAGAAGAAACGAAATTTTTGATGAAGGAAGGATTTATTCCTTTGCCACCGGAGAAATAGAGAGAAATGAGAGAAATCACTTCAGAAGAAATTGCTAAAGCAGTAGAAAATCTCTGTATCTCCTCAAATTGTGGTTTAGGCGAGGATGTCTGGAGAGCGCTTAGGGAGGGGTTAGAAAACGAGGAATCTCCCGTTGGTAAAGAAGTACTGGAAGAGATTCTGGAGAACGATCGAATGGCTGAAGAAGAGAAGCTTCCTATGTGCCAGGATACAGGTTTCATAGTGGTTTTTGTGGAAATGGGTCAAGAGGTTAGAATTACTGGAGGAGACATTTGCGAGGCAATTAACAAAGGGGTAATCAATGGTTATAAGAAAGGATATTTGAGGAAGTCCATAGTTGGAGACCCGCTCCGGCGCAATAATACAGGCGATAATAGTCCTGCTTGGGTGCATATAGATATTGTTCCTGGAGATAAACTTAAGATTTCAGTTATGCCCAAGGGAGCTGGCAGCGAAAATATGTCAATAGTGGCGATGCTCTCTCCAGTTGAAGGAGTTCAAGGAGTTAAGAGATTTGTTTTGGATTGGGTGAGGGAGAAAGGAGCGAATGCCTGTCCACCTCTTGTAGTAGGAGTTGGAATTGGTGGTATTTTCGAAGGGGTGGCAAAGCTGGCCAAGAAAGCGCTTTTGCGTCCAATAGGTTCAAAGAATCCTGTACCTTTCTATGCTGAAATGGAAGAACAGCTCCTTAAAGAAATAAACAATTTGGGGCTCGGCCCTCAGGGGCTGGGTGGTTCTACTACTGCTTTAGCTGTGCACATTGAGACTTATCCCTGCCATATGGCTAGCCTGCCTTTAGCTATAAATCTGCAGTGCCACGCTGCCCGGCATGGTACAATAGTCTTATAAAAGTTCATAGTTCGTAGTTGGTACATTCCGTTTATAACTACTATGAACCATGAACTAATTACTACGAACGCGAAGAGGCTTTATGGTCAGCTCTACTAAACTTGAAACACCATTGGATGGAGAAATGATAAGTAAACTGAAGATAGGAGAAAGGGTTCTCTTAAGCGGAATAGTCTATACAGCCAGAGACCAGGCTCATAAGCGTCTAGTTGATGAATTAGAGAGGGCCGGGAGAGGAAATCGCCAACCCAATTTACCCTTCCCTCTGGAGGGGCAAGTAATCTATTATGTGGGTCCCGCTCCGTCCAGGCCAGGAATGGTAATTGGCCCGGCCGGACCTACTACCAGCTGCCGAATGGACCCATACACTCCCATGCTACTGGAGAAAGGGTTAAAGGGAACAATTGGAAAGGGTAGGCGTGGTAAGGATGTAATAGAAGCAATGAAGAAATACAGAGCCGTCTATTTTGTTGCTGTGGGTGGGGCCGCAGTATTAATTTCCAAAAAAATAAAAAGCGCAAATGTAATAGCTTATAAGGATTTAGGCCCTGAAGCCATCTATCGTCTGGATGTGGAAGACTTTCCATTAATTGTGGCTAACGATGTCTATGGTAATGACCTTTTTGATGAAGGCATAAATAAGTACCGCAAAGTTAAGGAGTAGCAGGTTTTAACCTGCGCCTTAAAGCGCGGACTAAAGTCCGCTACTCCAGAAAAGTTCGAATATTTTTGGCAATGATAGTTACTTACCAAGGAGAATAGAATGTTGCGAATGATGTGTAAATCCAAGATCCAAAAGGCGACGGTCACTGAAGCGAACTTAGAGTACGAGGGAAGTATCGCTATCGATAGAAAAATAATGGCTCAAGCAGATATTCTTCCTTACGAGATAGTCCTGATAGTCAATTTGAATACAGGAGCACGGTTTGAGACCTATGCTATGCCTGCTCGTGAAAATTCAGGAGTAATCGGGTTGCAAGGGGGAGCAGCAAGACTGGGAGAAGTAGGAGACAAATTAATTATCATTTCGTACGAGTTTGTCGAAGAAGAAAAAGCAAAGGTTTATGAACCCAAGATAATCTTCTTGGATGAAAAAAATAGACCTATAAAACGGAAATAATTTTCTCATCCGTTTGACAAAACTTATAATTCGACTGTAATTGCCCATAGTTCAAAGCAGGAGTGAGAGGACAGTAAGAGCTCTCGACATTAACGGCCGACTTTTAATGGTTGAAATTCGGCCTATTTTTTTATATACTAAAAATATGCTAAGAAAGAAGCTTTATCTTGTAGACGGTAATGCGTACATCCATAGAGCTTTCCATGCCCTCCCGCCTCTAACTAACTCTTCAGGACAGATGGTAAATGCGGTCTATGGTTTCACCCGGATGCTTTTGAAGATTCTCCGCCAGGAAAAACCAGATTACCTGGTCGTCTGTTTCGACTTTCCAGCACCTACTTTTCGTCATAAAGAATTTGCTGAATATAAAGCCACAAGAAAAGAGACTCCTGATGAGTTGAAACAACAGATTCCACTTGCCCATAAGATAGTTAAGGCCTTAAATATTCCCGTTTTTGAAAAAGAAGGCTATGAAGCGGATGACCTAATTGGCACATTGACGAGGAAAGCATCGAAAGAAGGTATCCAAACAGTTATCGTTACTGGTGATAAGGATGTCCTGCAATTGGTGGATGATTCTGTGAAAGTTTTAAACGAGCCTAAAGACATCCTTTATACAGAAGAAATAGTCAAAGAAAAGATAGGAGTTTCTCCTGGACAGGTTACCGACCTTATGGGATTAATCGGTGATGTTTCGGATAATGTTCCTGGCGTCTGGGGAGTCGGTCCCAAGACAGGTACGGAATTGATTCGGGAGTTTGGCAGTTTGGAAAACTTGTACCAGAATCTCTCTAAGGTTAGGGGTAAATTGAGAGAGAAGTTGGAGAAAGAGAGGGAAAAAGCTTTTCTCTCCAAGCGGCTGGTAACTCTTGTAAGGGATGTGCCGATGGAAGTTGACATTCGGGATTGTCGTGTTGGTGAGTTCAAGCGGGAAGAATTACTGAAACTTCTTCAGGAGCTGGAGTTTAGGAGTCTGATTGTGGAATTGATTCCTGAGGAGGAGAAACATAAAGTGGACTATAAGGGTATATTTAACCGGAGTGAATTTGAGGCATTGCTCGAGGAGCTGCAAAAGGCACCACTAGTCTCCCTGGATTTGGAGACCACAAGTCCTGACCCGATGCGTGCCACGGTTGTTGGTATTTCTTTTGCATTAAAGCCTTATGCCGCCTTCTATATACCCTTAGCACATAGTTACTTAGGTGCTCCCAGACAGTTAGAGAAAAAGTATGTAGTGGAGAAGTTGAAGCCTATTCTAGAAAATGCTGGTATCAAGAAATATGGGCAGAATATAAAATACGACCTGATTGTCTTGAAGCGTGAAGGAATAATTCTTCGGGGAGTCTATTTTGATTCTATGATTGCTTCCTATGTTCTGAATCCTTCGAAGATGAATCATAATCTGAATGATATTGCCGTTGAATACTTAAACTATAAGATGACTCCCCTGAGTGAATTAATTGGTAAAGGGAAGAAGGCAATCACAATGGACAATGTGGAAGTGGAAAGAGTTATTCCTTACGCCTGCTCGGATGCCGATATTGTCCTAAGGGTGGCTCAGATTATGGAAAGAGAACTGAAAAATAAGGGTCTGGACAGGCTATTCTACGAGGTAGAGATGCCCCTTCTGGAAGTTTTAGCCGAGATGGAGATGAATGGGGTTATTATTGATATGGATTATCTGGCTGGACTTTCCCAGGACTTTTCCGTAAGATTAAGAGATGTTGAAAAAGAAATCTATAAATTTGCTGGTCAGGAATTTAATATAAACTCGCCGAGACAACTATCTTTTATTCTTTTTGAGAAGCTGAAGTTGCCAGTAGTGAGTAGAACCAAGACAGGGCTATCAACTTCCGAGGAGGTTCTGGTTCAGTTAGCAGAAAAACATAAACTACCTCACCTTATCATAGATTATAGAGAACTACAGAAATTGAAATCCACCTATATAGATGCCCTTCCAGGAATGGTTAATCCTCAAACGGGACGTCTCCATACTTCCTTTAACCAGACGGTTACAGCTACTGGTAGGCTTTCTTCGTCTGAACCAAATCTCCAGAACATCCCTATTCGTACAGAAGAGGGGAGAAAGATAAGGCGCGCTTTCATTCCCGATAAAGGTTGCCTTTTCGTCTCTGCTGACTACTCACAAATTGACCTGAGAGTTCTTGCTCACATCTCGGGAGATGAAAGTCTCAGGGATGCTTTCTTCCATAACGAAGATATCCATCTTCGAACAGCATCGGAGATTTTTGGAGTTCCCCAGAAGGAAGTAACCCCTGAATTACGACGCATTGCCAAAACGGTCAATTTCGGGCTCTCTTATGGTATGAGTCCGTACGGGCTTTCCAAGGACTTGGGAGTTTCGCAAACTGAGGCTAAGAGATACATTGATAGTTATTTTAAAAAATATAAAGGAGTAAAAGACTATATTGAAAAAATAATCGTTCAAGCAAGGAAAGAAGGATTCGTAACTACGCTTTTGAATCGTAGGAGGTACTTACCGGAGATAAATAGTAAAAATGGTAGTATGCGTGGTTTTGCTGAAAGGACTGCCATAAATACGCCCATTCAGGGAACTTCTGCAGATATCATAAAAGTGGCAATGATCCGAATAAGAGACAAGCTAAGGGCTAAAGGCTTAAAGGCGAAGATGAGTTTACAGATACACGATGAGTTGCTTTTCGAGGTGCCTGAAGAGGAAGTGGATGAGCTGAGTCGATTGGCAAAGGAGGAGATGGAAAGGGCAGTTTCTTTAGATGTTCCGGTGGTGGTCGATATAAAAGTGGGAAGGAATTGGCGGGATTTAGAAGAGATGAAGGGATAGTTTTCGGAGTCGCTCGGCCAGAAGATTAAAAGTTAGTTTGCTCGTCGCTAGAATTTCTTGCTAACAAAATCTATTGCTCGCTTCACTAAATTTCAAAAACTCGCCCCGCTAATGGGGGCTCGGACAATTGAAATTTCACCGTTTCGCTCGCAAAGATTTAGTAACGCAAGAAATTAAATGCTTCTCGCAAACCAACTTTTTGTAGGAAGTAAGTCGCGCAAATTTTTGATATTTGATTTTTGATATTTGATTTGTATTAAGGGGTGGGGATAGTTTTCGGAGTCGCTCGGTTAATAACTTGAAGAGATAGTTTGTTCATCACTGAAAAAAATATGCTCGGGATTTGGTTCGCTCGCTGACAATTTTTTGCTCTTCGAGCACCGCCAAAAATCTCAGGTTGCGTAGGGGCGACCTTGGTCGCCCGATGATAAGAAGAAGCAAAGCTTACGCTTTGCTGCTACAATCTTCGATTTTTGGCTAAAAATTCTAATGCTCGCTACACCAAATGCCTTCGCATTAGGAGATGTGTTGTCCTCGTTTTGTTGGCTAAAATTCCTAAAGTTCTTCGCAAACTATTTTTTTAAATCTTGGGGTGTTGAGAAGGTGGTAATTTGAAATTTGGGATTTGTAATTTGAAATTTGTAATGTAGGGGTTCGATTCATCGAACCCGTAAGGGGTAGGGGCGACCCTTGTGGTCACCCAAATGGTTGGAGAATAATTCTATGGGAAAGAGTACAAAAGGTAAAAGTGAAAAGCTTGCATTGCTTTTGGAAGCGAATAAATCTCTCACATCTACACTTGATTTAAATAGATTGCTCAAGGTAATTATGAGTCAGGCAAAGAAAGTAGTTAATGCGGAAGCGAGTTCATTAATGCTTCTGGACGAAGTAAAAAAGGAACTTTTCTTCAATGTTACTCTGGGAGGAAAAGGGGAGAAGCTGAGGCAGATGCGATTGAAACTCGGGCAGGGGTTCGCGGGATGGGTGGCAAGGGAAGGGAAGCCTCTCGTGGTCGCCGATGCCAGGAGGGATTCCCGTTTCTTTAGGAAGGCGGATAAAATTACAAAATTTAGGACGAAGTCTGTTCTGTGTGTGCCTCTGAGGATAAAAGAGAGAATTATTGGAGTAATGGAGGCGTTTAACGAAATCGGTCGAGGTTATTTTGTAGATGAAGATAGGGAGATATTTGAGGCGTTCGCTTCGCAGGCGGCTATCGCCATTGAGAATGCCCGCCTTTTCCAGAATCTTAAACAGGAAAAGGAAAAGATAGAAGCGGTTTTCAGCGGGATGGGCGATGGTGCTATTGTTACTGATGCAAAACTTAACCTGGTTATGCTCAATAGTTCTGCAAAGAATCTTCTGGGCACAGGAAAGAGGGATTATCTGGGCAAAGAAATTTCCCGGGCAGTCAGTCAGTTTAAGGCTTTTTCGAGATGGGAACCAAGAAAACTGGCGGGCCCTGGAAGTCCCCTTAAGGAATTCTTAATGAAAGAAGATAGAGTGGCTACTTTCGATTTGGTGAGAAGGAAACCGAAGACCCTTATTCTCTCTGGAATTGCCACCAGAATCATAGACGAAGAGAATAGAACGGTAGGTTATGTGATGATTATTCGTGACGTTACTTTCGAGAGGAAGGAGGAGCATCTTAAAGCAAACTTTTTCTCTTCCATCTCGCACAAGCTGAAAACGCCCTTAACCTGCATCAATGGATACGTGCCTCTTTTGAGGGAAAAAGAGAGACTTACTAAATTGGATAAGGTGGGGAAGAATGCGGTGCGAATTATTGAGAGTCAAGGCAGACGGCTTTCTCGATTAATAGATGAATTGCTCAGGTTCAGTTTGCTGGAAAGTGGCTCAACGGAACTCGCTATAGGGAAAGAGAGCCTTAAGGCTATTGTGAAGATGAGTTTGGAAAAACTCGCATCGAGAATTCGCGGTAAGGGAGCTAAGGTTGTGGTGGGAAAATCCATAGATATAGTTCCCCCGATTTTCGTAGATAGAGCGAGGATTCAGGAAGTTATCGAAAATCTCATAGAAAATGCGATAAAATTCAATGACAAAAAAGAAAAGAGGGTGGAAATCTCTGCTCGTCCATTAAAAGGTGAAAGATTTATTAAGGTGGAAATTAAGGATAACGGTGCAGGGATTCCCTGGGAAGAAAGGGAGAAAATATTCCGTAAATTTTACCAGATAGAAGAAATCTTCACCGGTCAGGTTGAGGGTGCTGGACTGGGTTTGGCAGTAGTGAAGCAGTTTGTGGAAGCCCATGGAGGCAAGGTGGGAGTGGAGTCGAGGCCAGGGAGGGGAAGCAAGTTCTCCTTCACTCTTCCAAGGGTCCCGATGGAATCGGGACGAATAAGGAGGAACTTGTTAGCGACGCCCGCGAGAAGGTGAGCGGGTGGGACAGGGGTTGAAAGATGGATAAAGAAAAATTAATGGAAATTTTGAAGATTGCTTTAAGTAGAGGCGGAGATTTCGCCGACATATATATAGAGAATAGGTTTACTAACCAAATAAGCTGTGAAGATAATAAGATTGAGAAGATAGTCTCAGGACAAGATGTGGGAGCGGGAATAAGGCTAATCTCAGGAGAAAGTAGTATATATGCTTCGACAAATAAGGTAACGGAGGCCGGACTAAAAGAATTAGCAAAAGAGATAACAAGCAGTCTTCCAGAATCCGAAAAGACCAGAAAAGGAAACCTCTCTTTTTCATCTAACCCTAAGTCATCAAGCGAAAGTCGAACCAACGTAGTCCACAGAATTGAAAAACCACCCAGTGAAGTGCCTATTGAAGAAAAAATTGGACTTGTCTTGCTGGGTAATCGAATTGCCAGAGAAGTTGACAAAGATAGAATAAAGCAGGTCAGTATAAGCTATTCTGATACTACTGTGGATATAACTATTGCTAATTTATCTCCTTCCTTGAAATATGGCGTTAATGGCAACTGGATTGAAGAGAAGAGAATTTATACTACCTATCTGGTCAACGTTGTAGCTCAACAGGGAGAAATAATCCAGACAGGTTATGAGCCTCTGGGAGGGGTAGTGGGATTTGAGTTATTCGATAAATACGATATTAAGAAAATAGCCCGAGAAGCGGCAGAGAGAGCAGTCAAGATGTTGTTTGCCAAGAGAGCTCCCACTGGAGAAATGGCAGTCGTTTTGACATCTGCTGCAGGAGGAACTATGATTCATGAGGCAATCGGGCATTCCCTGGAAGCAGATTCGGTACAGAAAAAAGTATCTCCAGCCTATGCGGGGATGCTGGGCAAAAAGGTTACTTCTGAACTTGTCACTGTAGTGGACGATCCGACTATTCCTAACCAGCGGGGGTCTTTCCATTTTGACGATGAAGGCACTCCTGCTCAGAAGACAATCCTGGTAGAGAGGGGGATTTTAAGAAATTATCTCTATGACCGCTTCACTGCCCAAAAGGACAGAACTAAATCTACTGGAAATGGACGAAGAGAATCGTACCATCACCAGCCCATTCCCAGAATGAGTAATACCTATATTGTCCCGGGCGAGCACGAGCCAGAGGAAATCATTCGCTCCGTAAAGAAAGGGCTTCTGGTAAAGAAGATGGGCGGGGGTCAGGTGAATACAGCCAACGGCGATTTCGTCTTTGAAGTAAAGGAGGGCTACGAGATAACCAATGGTAAGACAGGAGAGATATTAAGAGGGGCAACTCTAATTGGGAATGGTCCTGAGGTTTTAGATTCGATTGTAATGGTTGGCAGTGACCTGGGTTTTAATATTGGCACCTGTGGCAAGGATGGGCAATTGGTTCCCGTTACTGATGGTCAACCCACTATCCGCATAAAGAAGCTCACCATCGGTGGTACCTACATGAAAAGCACTCTCCGCTAAAGTCAAAACCCAATCTGGCTCGTAGTTCATAGCAATTATTGGCAGAATCTACGAGTTATGAGCTGGGTAGAAGAAAATCGGTAGTTTTTCATAAAGCTCAACTAAATCAATGACATTTGGGGAAACATCAGATTTCGGCTTTTCGCTTGACTTATAGGTGAAAATTGTGTATAGTTTTAAAGAAAGTTTGAGAATTTCGAAAGTTATCTATAAACATATGTTTGAGCAAGTAGATTTTTATAAGGATTTCAATATCCGTCAACGGATTGCTGAATATTGTGGCGGGGTAGAAGGCGATTTTTTGACATTCACTGCTGAGTATCTAGTCGGGTATGGGGAATTCTTGTGCAAGGAGGGTCTATCTCAGGAAGAATTCCTTTCTACTTCCCAGAATGAATTTTTCTGGATCCTGGAGAGGGGACTGGACATATTCAGGTCAATTCGGGATCGGCAAAGTATATTGAGTGTTCTCGATATAGAATATTTTAACCTCGACTATCCAGGGGAGCCTTATTTGTATCCTGAGGAGACCTTTGAGAAGTTGGAGCCAGTTTATAATGCTGTTTTGACAGTTTTTCATAGGTTGAATATAATTCCCTTGGTGGTTATGACTGGGAGAGGGTACCACTTCACTTCTCGTGTAGCTCTGGGAACGGAAACAGAAAAGAAACTGGAGGAAATTGGAAAAATAGAGGATACTCTCGCTGGCAAATATGCTACTTCTTCCGGAGGGCGACATCGTTCAGTCTCTTACTCCCAGGGTCGCGTTTTCGATGGGATGGGTAGGTCAATGGAATACTTAGCTCATCTGGTTATGAAGGAGGCAAGGGGCAAAGCGAGTATTCCTGTTGTGTGTAACGAGCTGGCTGTGGAGCCGGGAAGAAAGGGAAGGGAGGCTATTTCTATAGACCTATCGATGTACGGTGACCCCATCTATTTAAGGGATGTTCGCTGTCCGTTTAGCAGTTACCAGAAGCATAAAGTTGAAAGGCATAAAGTAGGAAATGAAGTGTCTGAAAGGACTCCAGTGATGGTGGCTCTGCCCCGTCGAGGCTTGCAATCTTTACCTGAGTTGTTGAAGATTCGACAGAATTTTCACCAGGCTATAGAGTATGCTAGGATGGGGAACACAGGAATACCAGACCAATCGAAAGGGTTTGAAAATTTGATCAGAAGTTATAGAAGGTCAAGGCTATATCAGTTCCATAAATACTATGATTCTGAAGGACATAATGCCTATTGGGACTGGGGAAGAACATACGACCGTTTTGATTTACAGAGTCTTCCTCCTTGTGTTTCTCATGCCTTGAGTGTTCCCAATGATCACCTTTTGAAGCCAACTAACCTCGAGATTTTAACCAAGGTTCTGATAGGGACGGGTTGGCATCCGAAACATATTGCGGGACTCATAAGGTCAAAATTTGAACGAGATTATGGGTGGGGGAATTTCTGGATGAGGTACGATGCGGCTACCAGAGCAGACTTTTATGTGAGGACTTTTGCTGGGTTCCTCTGGGATGGTTCTCTGGACGGGGATGAGCTTAATTGCCTTTCCCATAGAAGAAAGGGCTACTGCTGGAGACCAGACTGCGGTTTCAATTTGGAAAAGTACAAAGCAACTTTCGTGGAAGTTTAGAAAGAGATGAAGGGATAGTTATCGGAGTCGCTCGGTCAATTTGAAATTTGAAATTTGAAATTGGTAATTTGTATTAAGAGGTGGGGATAGTTATCGGAGTCGCTCGGCCAGAAGATTAAAAGTTGGTTTGCTCGTCGCTGAAATTTCTTGCTAACAAAATCTATTGCTCGCTTCACTAAATTTCAAAAACTCGCCTCCTAATCGGGGCTCGGACAATTGAAATTTCACCGTTTCGCTCGCAAAGATTTAGTAACGCAAGAAATTAAGTGCTTCTCGCAAACCAACTTTTCGTAGGAGGTAAGTCGCGTAGGGGCGACCCTTGCGGTCGCCCGATTGTCGTCCTTGTTTTTTGGCTAAAATTCCCAAAGTTCTTCGCAAACTATCTTTTCAAATCTTGGGTATTATAAATTTGTAATTTGAAATTTGGAATTTGGAATTTGTATTGTGGGGATAGTTATCGGAGGCGCTCGGTAGTGTAGGGCTTTATGCCCGTCCCGATAAATCGGGACGCCCATAAAGGGCTACACTACACAAAACCTGGCGGGATTGAAGGAACGGGCTCAATAAATTGAGCCCCTACAAACTATCCCTTCATCGTCGGGGTTTTAAAAGGTAGGTCTTGGAGACTGTTTATTGAATGGAAATTGGAATTTCGACTGGAATTCTACATAGAATGGATTTGATAGAGTCGTTAAAGTTAATAAAAGAAGCAGGGTTTGACTATATCGAGGTTTGGGCTCGGGGAGAAGGCGAAGGGAAATATGTTCACTACGATTACCATGATTGGGATTACACGAGGAGATTGAGAGGGAGGCTCGAGGAGCTATCTCTACAAGCAGTTTCCCTACACGCTCCCTTCTCTCAAGAACTGGATATTTCCCAAGTGGACGAAGAGAAAAGAAAATTTGCTGTCTCTGAAATCAAAAAAGCAATTGATGTTTTATTGTTTCTTGAGGGGAACATATTAGTATTCCATCCGAGCACCGCGCCCTCACATTTTGAAAATTTGATTCAAAAGATGTATCGCCTGTCTCAGGCGAAAAAGAGCGTCAGCGAGATCCTGAAATATTGTCAGGATAAACCTATAAGATTGGCCTTAGAGAATCAGCTTCCCCATATTTTATGCGGGTATTCGGTCGACCTTTTGAAGTTAGTTTGGGAAATAAACTCCCAAAAATTGGGAATCTGTTTTGATACATCCCACGCAAATTTGGTCGAGAATGTTTGCGAGATAGTTAAGAAATTTAAGAATTGGATTATAAGCCTGCACGTTTCTGATAATCTGGGAAGTTCCGATGACCACAATATTCCTGGCAGAGGGAATATAAACTGGCAAATATTTGTCAATACATTGAAATTGATTAACTACAAAGGGGTATTTATGCTTGAGCTTCTGGAACAGGGTAAGGGATGGGATGCTCAAAAAGTGCTGAGGGAAGCTCTTCAAAGTGTTGGGCAGATACCTGGTCTTAAAGTTTAGGAGTCTCAATTGAAGTACAAATCTATTCGCGGCACGCGGGATATCTTGCCGCAAGAAGTCAATAAGTGGCAATATCTGGAAAAAGTTGCCAGGGAAATATTTCAAAAGTATGGGTATGAGGAAGTCAGGACGCCCATTTTTGAAGCAACAGAGCTATTCCAGAGAAGTATTGGAGAGGATACAGATATTGTAACTAAGGAGATGTACACATTTTTGGATAAGAAGGGACGCAGCCTTACCTTGAGGCCGGAAGGGACTGCCGGAGTAATCCGGGCAGTTATTGAAAACAATCTCTACCGACAAAACCGGATTACCAGGTTATACTACCTTGGTCCAATGTATCGCTACGAGAAACCACAAAAAGGGAGACAACGTGAATTCTATCAGATAGGAGCTGAACTGATCGGTCCAGATAATCCTGCCAGCGATATAGAAATTGTTACTCTGGTTTGGGAGTTTTTCGATGCTCTCGGGTTAAAAAACTCGGTGCTTTACCTGAATAGCGTTGGCTGTCCACGTTGCCGAGGCGGGTATCGAGAAAGCCTTAAGGTATATTTTAAGGATAAAATCAAAATGATGTGCCCCGATTGTCAACGCAGGTATTCCCTTAACCCTATGAGGATTTTGGACTGTAAGGAAGAAGAAGACGGGATATATATAAAAAAATCTCCCAGGATATTTGACTACCTTTGCAAAGAGTGTCAGGAACAATTCGAAAGAGTGAAAGAATATTTAGATTTCCTGAAGATAGATTATTCTCTCGACCCTTATATGGTTAGAGGCCTGGACTATTACACAAAGGCTACATTCGAGATAAAATATGAAGGATTGGGTGCTCAAGACACTCTTGCTGCCGGAGGAAGATACGACCGATTAATTCGTGATTTAGGCGGTCCCGACTTGCCTGCGGTAGGATTCGCTTTGGGTGTCGAAAGAGTCCTGGAGGCTATAGAGAGAGAAAAGATTTCACTGCCTTCTGGTGCCCAAACAGATGTGTACGTGGCTGTGTTGGGCGAGGAGGCATTAAAAGAAGCTGTTAAACTAATTCGTGAGTTGCGGCATGAGAATTTGAAAGTTTTGAATGATTTTAATCCTAATAGTCTCAAGGCGCAGTTACGACAGGCGGATAAATGGAAGGTAAGATTTGCGCTGATTATCGGCCAGGAAGAACTTTCTAGCAAAAGAGCCATAGTGAGAAATATGAAAACCGGTGGACAGGAAATTGTCCCATTTTCTGAGCTGAAAGGATACTTAGTGCGAAACTGTTCCCGTGGCTCAGGTGGCGAGGCTCAGCTTTAGAAAGGTTTGGAGTCCTCCCGAAAGGGAGGTTTTGAGGTAGCCGCAGGCTTCAGCCTGCGTCTGGAAACGAGGAAAAGTTAGTTTGCTCGTCGCTGAAATTTCTTGCTAACAAAATCTATTGCTCGCTTCACTAAATTTCAAAAACTCGCCCCGATGAATCGGGGCTCGGACAATTGAAATTTTACCGTTTCACTCGCAAAGATTTAGTAACGCAAGAAATTAAGTGCTCCTCGCAAACGAACTTTTCCTGGAAGCTATGTGCTTTAGCCCATAGTCGCGTAGGGGCGACCTTTATGGTCGCCCGATTAACCTAAACTTCCGCTTTAGCGGAAGGATGAGTTGAACATGCCTAAGTTGAAAAGAACCCACACATGTGGGGAATTAAGGAAGGGAAATATTGGACAGCGGGTAATCCTCTCAGGATGGGTGCACAGGTGGCGAGACCATGGAGGAGTCATATTTATTGACCTAAGGGATAGAGAAGGAATTACTCAGATTGTCTTTGGTCGCCAGGAAAAGACTGGTTCCCAGGCTCGAGAATTGGAGGCTCTGGCTCGGAAGCTGAGGGCTGAGTACGTTATCAGCGTAGCAGGAAGAGTTTCTCCCAGGCCGGAAGGGACAGCTAATCCTCAGTTACCCACAGGCGAAATTGAGATCCTACCAGAAGAAGTGGAAATCTTAAACAAAGCGGAAACGCCTCCCTTTGAAGTTAGTGACCAGGTCGATGTGGCTGAAGAAGTGAGGTTGAAGTATAGGTACATCGATTTGAGACGGCGGAAGATGCAGAGGAACCTGTTCCTAAGAAATAGAGTGTATAAGGTAACCAGGAACTTCTTTGACCAGCGTGGCTTCATAGAGGTGGAGACGCCATTTTTGAGCAAATCTACTCCGGAAGGAGCGAGAGATTATCTGGTTCCGAGCCGGCTTAATCCCGGGAGTTTCTTTGCTCTGCCGCAGTCGCCGCAGCTATTTAAGCAGTTATTAATGGTTGGCGGGATAGAGAAATATTTTCAGATTGTAAAATGTTTTCGAGATGAAGACTTACGAAAGGACCGTCAACCCGAGTTCACACAGATAGACTACGAGATGTCTTTTGCTGATGAACAGGATATTCTTTCCATAACTGAGGAACTGGTGGCGTTAGTGTTTAAGGAAGTACTGAAATTGGATATCTCCCTTCCCTTTCCAAGAATCACTTATGAGGAATCATTCCGTAGATATGGGACGGATAAGCCGGATATCAGGTTTGCTATGGAATTGAAGGAGATTTCAGATATTGCTGAGAAGATTGACTTCAAAATTTTTAAAGAAGCGCTGAACAGAAATGGAATTGTTTGTGCTTTGAATGCTAAGGGTTTTGCTGATGTTAGCCGAAAGGAACTCGATGAGTTGAAGGAAATGGCTGGTGATTGTGGAGCAAAGGGCCTGGCCTGGATGAAAATGACCGATAAAACATTCCAGTCGCCTATAGCCAAATTCTTTAAAAAGGAAGAACTGGATGCAATTGCTGAAAGGACTGAGGCCAAAGAAGGGGATTTGGTGCTCTTTGTTGCCGATAAAGCAAAAATTGTCTATGATGCTCTAAGCAGACTTCGGACATTTCTCGGTGAACGCTTAAATCTAATTCCACGTATACCCCTTGACATAGATTATTTCTTTTCTGACCGGATGGATATCGCTAAGGAGCCAGGTTTCTTTTCTTTCGTCTGGATTGTGGACACACCCCTTTTCGAATATAATGAACAGGAGAAAAGGTGGGAATCGGTGCACCACCCATTTACTGCACCCAAGGAAGAAGCTCTTCCTTTATTGGAAAAGTTAACAGAGCTCCCGAAAGATATGGAAAAAATTCCCAAAATCCTTTCCTGTGCATACGACCTTGTGTTGAACGGCAACGAGATAGGAGGCGGATCCATCAGGATTCATCAGAGAGATTTACAGAGAAAGATATTCCAATTATTGAAGATTCCCCCTCGGGAAGTTGAAGAGAAATTTGGATTTCTGCTCGAATCTTTGGGATATGGAGCTCCCCCTCACGGAGGATTTGCTTTCGGACTGGATAGATTGGTTATGATTTTAACTGGGAGCAGTTCCATCAGGGATGTAATTGCTTTTCCCATGACCCAGAAAGCTTTCTCTCCATTGACTAACGCTCCTTCCACAGTCTCAGAGAGGCAGCTAAAAGAACTGCATCTGAAATTGGAAAAATAGAATTATAACTTATAACTTATGACTTATGACTTATGACTTATGACTTATACCTAAGAATTAAGCTAAGGAAGGGGGTGAGAAAATGAAGAGATTTTCAGGATTGTTTCTACTGACTCTTTTTCTGGCAGTGTTGACAGGATGCCCAAAAAGGCCTTTAGTTGCACCGATTGATCAGGCCAGGCGGGATGCAGAGCAAGCTATTGCTTCTGCCACCGATGCAATAAATCGCGCCCGGGAGGTCGGTGCTGATGTTACAGAGGCAGAGGCTTTACTTAAGGAGGCAAGAACGGCCTTTGGTGATGGCGACTATGCCACTGCTATTTCTAAAGCCCGGGAGGCAGAGTTGTCTGCAAATAAAGCAAGAGAGGAGGCTTTAGCAAAGGCAAGAGAAGAAGCAGAACGGGAAGCTGCAAAAGAAGAGGAAATTCCAGTGGAAGAAGGAGCACTAAAGGTATACGTGGTGGGAACCTGGGAGAGGGATCGAGACTGTCTCTGGAACATTGCTAAGAAGCCTAGCATTTATGCTGACCCCTGGAAGTGGAAGAGAATTTACAAAGCAAATACGGACAAAATTGAAGATCCCAATCTAATCTACCCTGGGCAGAGGCTAATTATCCCTTAACTGAATTCATGCCTTGAGACTAGTGTATGAACAATTCTGGAGGGAATGCGGGGGTGAAGCGTCCTGCTGTCTGGCAAGGTGCCGATCCTCCGCGGGGTGGATAGAGGTGCTCGACCCGGTTTTTTCCATAACCTACTATTTCGTAACAGGAGCCAAATTTGGTCAGTAAAAAGATTACTTTGAAAAGCAGTAGAGAAGCCATTATTCTTTTTGGACAATATGACAACAATCTTCGGCTTATCGAAACCTCATTTCCAGTAGAGCTTTCCGCCCGAGGAAATACAATGACGGTAAAAGGAAACTTAGAAGATGTTAGAGATGTAGAGAAATTAATTGATGAGTTGTTGAAAATTGTCCGTAAGGATGAAATTCTAAGAACTCAACAAGTTGTATCTGCCATAGATATAATTCGTTCAACTCAGCGGATGGACCAGGAAAAGATTTTCTCGGATGTGGTTTATCTAACAGAAAAAGGTAAAGAAATCAAGCCCAAGACACTCCAACAGAAGGTTTATGTTGATGCTATCCGGAATAACGATATTGTGTTCAGTATCGGCCCTGCAGGAACTGGGAAGACTTATTTGGCTTGTGCCTGTGCTCTCCAGGCGTTAAAAGAGGAGAGAGTCGAGCGAATAATCTTGACTCGTCCAGTCGTGGAAGCGGGAGAGAAGCTTGGCTTTTTGCCCGGTGATCTATACGAAAAGATAAACCCTTACTTGCATCCGCTCTATGACGCTTTCTATTCCATGATTGGTCCAGAGAAGTTCCAGAGATATAGAAAGGAAGAGATTATTGAGATTATTCCTCTGGCTTATATGAGAGGTCGAACACTGGATGATGCTTTTATTATTTTAGATGAGGCTCAAAACACAACTCCTGACCAGATGAAGATGCTTCTAACCCGTTTGGGATTTGATGCTCAGGCTGTGGTTACAGGCGATATTACTCAGGTGGACCTTGAGGATAAAAAATCTTCTGGACTCATCCAGGTGCAAGGGATTTTTAGAAAAATCAAAGGAATAAGATTTATATATTTTTCCGAAGCGGACGTCATTCGCCATCAATTGGTTAAGAAAATCATTAGCGCTTATGAGGAATTTGAAAAGAAGAGTAAACTATAGTTTTGCATCCCGATTTTCAATCGGGGCTGGCAACGACTTTTCAGGGCGATTAAGGAGTTTGTTGTGTCCCAGTGGAGACGTTTTTTAAGGCGATTTTTGATCGGAATTTTGAAATTAACTGACGAAAAAGCCCGGGAGAGAAAGAAAAGAAAAAGAGTCCCTTTACGCCAGACGCGTGTTTCGCCTCGGCTTATAGAAATCGTCATATTTTTGATTCTTTTCTGGATTCTTCTGGGAGAGTTTGGGTTTTCCTGGGAGAATGTCCTGGGACTCCTCTTATGTATGGGAATTATCCTGGTTATGGTTTCTATCTATATAAAAAGATATATTCCAGATATAAGTGACCATAATTCTTTGGCAATTGTCGGGATAGTAACAGTTGTTATGGCTTTACTTATCGAAGTAATTCACGTGACACCCGAACTATCGAGCTATTTAGTTCCTGTAGCTTCGGCGGGAATGTTAATTACAATTCTAATTAACTCGCATCTGGCGATGGTCGTTGTACTCATCTTAAGCATTATCGTGGCGCTCATTAATAGGTTCGATTTCGGCTTGTTCTTTTTCTCCTTGGTAGGAGGAGCGGCCGGAATCTATAGTAGCCTCGATGTGAGGCATCGTAGAGACCTCGTAGGGGCAGGGTTATACATAAGTGGCGCCAATGCAATGGTTATCTCGATGATTGGCTTAATGAATCAAAAGTCAATTAGTCAATTGGGCGAGAATTTTCTTTGGGGAATTGGCAATGGATTCCTGTCCGTTATCCTGACTATGGGAATATTGCCCTATTTAGAGGAACTTTTCTCTATTACTACTAATATTAAACTGTTAGAATTGTCCGATTTCAATCAGCCCCTATTGAAGAGACTGATGATGGAGGCGCCGGGAACCTATCACCATAGTATAGTTGTAGGCAATCTGGTAGAAAATGCCTCTCAGTTAATTGGTGCCAATTCCCTTTTGGCGCGTGTGGGTGCATACTATCATGATATTGGGAAATTGAAAAACCCAGAATACTTTGCTGAAAACCAGGAAGGGTTGATGAGTAAACATGATGATTTGAATCCCAGTATAAGCAGCCTGATTCTAATTTCCCATGTAAAGGAAGGGATAGACCTGGCAAGGGAATACAAATTACAAAGGTCCATTGTTAATATTATTGAACAGCACCACGGCACGAGTCTTATACATTATTTTTACATTAAAGCCTTAGAAGAAAACAAAGCCTCCAAAGTGGGCGAGGATAAATACCGTTATCCGGGTCCCAAGCCAGGGAGCAAAGAAGCAGCCATTGTGATGTTGGCAGATGCCGTGGAAGCAACTTCCCGGACTTTGGAAGAGCCTTCTTATGAACGATTGAAAAATATGGTAGATAAAGTGATTAATGATAAATTTATTGACGGTCAATTGAACGATTGTAATATAACCTTGGTAAATCTGCATCAAATAGCCGAAAGTTTCGCTCATACTCTGACCGGGATTTACCATACCCGGGTCGAGTATCCCAAAAAGGAATGAGAGGAGATGAAGCCTGCCCGTGCCTGGCACGAGCCACGGCCAGGGGGCACGAGCTACCCTGGCCGTTAAGGCCCAGAATGGGCAGGCGGCCAGGGGGATAGTTTTCGGAGTCGCTCGGCCAGCTGCACAGATTGAATCTGTGCCTACAAGGACAGGAAGATTTGTAGGCACGGTTTTAACCGTGCATAAATTAAGTAGGGCTTTATGCCCGTAAGAATTACGCCCATAAAGGGCTACACTACAGGAAACCTGGCGGAATTGAAGGAACGGGCTCAATAAATTGAGCCCCTACAATTAGTGTAGGGGTTCGATTCATCGAACCCGTAAGTCGCGTAGGGGCCGACCGAAATTTATCCCGATGTATCGGGATGGTCGCCCGATGAGAAGAAGCAAAGCTTACGCTTTGCGGCTACAAGACTTGAAAGGAAACCAGCTGTTCTCGTTCTCGGGCTAAAATTCCTGAAGTTCTTGGCAAACTATTTTTCAAATCCTTGGGTAGGATAAATCTGAAGGTTATATTGAGTAATTTTTGATATTTTATTTTTGATTTGTATTAAGAGGTGGGATAGTTTAGTGATGAGGTTAAGCAGGAGAAAAAAAAGGACACCAAGCGAAGGTCTTTTAGTCAGCGTGGTTAATTTGCAGAATAAAGTGAAGATTGATAAAAAATATGTACTTAGGATAGCGAAAGAAGCCATCAGATTAGGAACAAGAAATAGTAGGAAATTATGGAAAGGCAAATGCGAGGCGGGAATAATTTTCACTAATGACAGCTACATTAAGGGATTAAATAGGAAGTATAGGAAGGTTAATCGGGCAACTGATGTGATTGCTTTTCCAATGGAAGAACACAGAGAATTTACTCCATCTCTACCTTTCTCTTCTTGCATTTTGGGAGATGTTTTTATTTCTGCAGAGAGGGCAAGGGTCCAGGCAAAGGATTTCAGGCATAGTATAAAGAAAGAGATTACCATTTTAACTATTCATGGTATATTGCACCTTCTAAGCTATGACCACCAGAGGAAGAATGATGGTCTGGCAATGAGAAAGAAAGAAGAAGAGATATTGACCAGATTAGGGATTTCAAAAAATGAAAGTGGCAAATAAGGACAGTTTATCTACGAGGTTCAATAGAGCACTAAGAGGAATTTTTTACGTTTTTAAAACACAGAGGAACATGCGTATTCATTTTACTGTAGCATTCGCCGTCCTGGCCATAAGTCTATTCTTGAATTTAGATAAAAAGGAAATAATGATTCTTTCCTTTACTATTATTCTCGTATTAATCACTGAGATGTTCAATACTGCGGTAGAACTGACGGTCAATCTAATTACAGATAAATTTCATCCTCTGGCAAAGACAGTTAAAGATATTGCTGCGGGAGCTGTCTTATTCGCTTCTGTAAATGCCATATTGGTTGGTTATTTAGTCTTCTTCAAGGGAAAATACCTGGATTACCATTCTACTTCTTCTATATTTGTTAGAATCAAAAATTCTCCGGAATACATTTCGGCTGTTTGTCTGGCAGTGATTCTTCTCTTGGTATTTGGTGGTAAAGCATACTCCAAGCAAGGGGCTCCTTTGATGGGAGGGATGCCGAGTGGACATACGGCTCTCGCCTTTGCACTCTCAACCGCGTGTGCGTTTATTTCTAAGAGTATCGTCTTAGGCATTCTGACATTGATTCTGGCGGCTATGGTTGGAGAAAGTAGAGTAAGGTCTGGGATTCATACTAAACGGGAAGTATTTATGGGTGGTTTGATCGGTGTAATAGCTACTGTATTAATCTTTCAAATATTCGGCTAAGGAAGGTGGGCTCTAATTTTTCTAGTAGCATTAGTTTTACTTATTTTGCTTATCTTATCGAGTTTTTTTTCAGCAACTGAGACGGCTCTTATCTCACTGGGAAAGTTGAAAACGAAAGAGATAATCGAGGAGAAGAGGATTTACATTCTGCAAAACTGGCTTGATAACCCAGCTGAGTGGATCAGTGGAATTCTGGTTGGTAATAATATTGTCAATATTCTTTTCAGTGTTCTATTTACTTACTGGGCATTGAGGTCTTCTCTCTTTTCTGGTCTGGCTCGGGGTTTGGCGGAGATTCTTATTCTGATAGTGGTTGCCCTTTTTATTCTCTTTTTTGGTGAAATTATACCAAAGACTTTTGCCCACACTTTTCCTGAGAGAATTGTTCTTTTGACATATCGTCTTTTCTTCTTCATTCTTCGCCTGCTTTCACCACTGGTGAGATTTTTTTTAATGGTGGCGGGGATATTCATGGGTAAGAAAACATCCTCAAAAGCAACTAAAGTTACAAGACAAGAATTGGAAGGGCTGATGGTAGAAGGGAGAGAAGAAGGAGTGATTGAGAGAAAAGCCGAAGAGATGATTAAGAAGGTTTTAAATTTCGACCAGATTCCGGTTACAAATGTGATGACAGGGAGGGTAAATATTGATTGGGTTGATATAAATCAGCCCGATGATAAATTTATTGACCTGGTTGTGGAGACTGGACGGTCTCGAGTCCCTGTCTATAGCGGTAACGTGGATAATATTGTAGGAATGGTTTATGCAAGAGACCTTTTAAGTGCTTGGCAATTAAAGAGTCAGTTTGAAATAGGAGACGTTTTACGACCTGCATATTATGTTCCGCCTGGAAAAAAGTGCAATGAGCTTTTCCAGGAATTTAGAGAAAAGAGGATTCACGCTGCTCTAATTGAGGAAAAAGGAAAGATCGTTGGGTTGGTAACTATGGAAGATTTGTTAGAAGAGATTCTCGGTGAAATCGTTGACGAATTTGATTTGATAAGAGCTTAATGCAGGTCTCTAAGGCATCCAATTAGGGAGTCGACTTATATATGACCTTAATTGTTATGAAAGTCTTTGGTTTTCTTATCTCCTTTTTTTCGATGATATTTTTTGCGGGAAGCGAAACTGCTCTCACTACCCTTCATCGGATAAGAATCAAAAGGCTTGTAGCTGAAGGAGTTAGGGCGGCACGGGGACTATCTGTGTGGCTACAAGACCCTAATAAGCTTTTAACCACAGTCCTGATCGGCAATGCGGTAGCGGTCATCTTTGCCTCTGTGTTGACAACATCTGTGGCTTTGGACTTCGCTTTTTCATATGGCTGGAGTCAAAGGCTAACTGTGGTCTATGCCACTGGGATTGTTACCATTTTTATCCTCGTATTCGGGGAAGTTATGCCCAAGACCTATGCCAGGGAGAATGCAGAGAAAATTTCTGCCATTTGCATTGAGCCACTGAGATGGATTGCGAAGTTATTCAATCCTCTAATCCAGGTGATGGTTGTCCCTGCCAATTTTCTCATTCAGGTATTTGGTGGGAGGGGTTTGAGAAACGTTCCTCTGTTTAGTGCGCGGGAAATTGACACATTAATTGAAGTGGGAGCGAGGGAGGGGGTACTGGATGATGAAGAAAAAAAGATGATTCAAAGTATCCTTGAATTCGGGGAGACTATTGTGAGGGAGGTTATGGTTCCTCGCATTGATATGCAGTGCGTTGATATGAATGATGAGCCGGAAGAAATATTTAAGAAGGTGGCAAGGATGAGATATTCGCGCGTCCCTGTTTACAAGGGAAATCTTGACAATATTATTGGAATTATCTACACAAAAGACTTATTGACCGCGTGGCGAAATAGAGAATTGTTCATTATGGAAGACCTCATGCGCCAGGCTTATTTTGTGCCAGAAACGAAGAAGATTAGTGAGCTATTGGAGGAGTTTCGAAAGGGAAAGATGCATCTGGCTGTAGCTGTCGATGAGTATGGAGTTACCGCGGGATTGGTAACCATTGAGGATTTAATAGAACAAATTACCGGAGAGATTATGGATGAATACGATGTTGAAGAACAGACAATTCTGAAATTGTCGGATGAACAGGCTATTGTTTATGCCAAAGAGGACCTGGATAAGATTAATGAGGAGTTAGGTTTAGAATTGCCCGCTGAAGAGTTTGATTCGCTGGGAGGATTAGTTGTTGACTTGTTCGGAAGAGTTCCCCGAGCAGGAGAGGAGATAAATTTTGGCAATTTGAAGTTTATAGTGCAGGAAGGCGATAGAAGGAAAGTAATCAAGTTGAAAATTGTAAAAAAATAGAAATAAGAAGATTCCCCCAGCAGGAAGGAAAAGGTTATGGAGAAAGGGATCAAAGGATTTGCACTTTTTCTGCCAGAAATAAATGAATTGTTGAAAGAGAAAAATTATAGCGAGTTAAAAAAATTGTTAAAGGAGGTTCCTCCTATTGACCTGGCTGAAGGGTGGAGCCAATTTTCTCTGGCGGACAGGAATATTATTTTTCACCTATTGGAGAGAAAACGGGCTATCGAGGTATTCGAAGATTTAAGTTTTGAGGACCAAAAAATATTAATTAATAGTTTAGAATCCCGAGAAGCGGGTGAAGTTTTAGATGAGATGTCCGCTGACGAGAGGGCTGACCTGTTCGAGGAGTTGCCCGAGAAGATGGTAAAGAAACTTTTTGGCGTGATGAAAAGAGAAGAGGTGGAAGACGTAAAAGGCCTTCTTTCCTATAGAGAAAATACTGCTGGTGGTTTGATGACTACTGAGTTTGTGGAATTGAAGAAGGATATGACTGCTCGCCAAGCCATCCTGAAGATACAGGAATCTTATCGCACCTACTACGCTGAAACTATTCAGGATGTTTACGTAACCAATGCCGAAAATCGTCTGATTGGAGGGCTTTCTTTACAGACCCTTATCGGTTCTCCGCCCGATATATTACTAAAAGATATTATGTCTCCTGTACAGATGATAAAGATTAATTTAAACATGCGCCAGGAAGAGGTTGCCAAAGTTTTCAGCAAGTATGACCTGTTGTCAGCGCCAGTGGTTGATGAGGAGAATAGGTTGCTGGGCATAATCACTATCGATGATATTGTGGATGTAATTCAAAAGGAAGCAACCAAAGATATTTATGGAATGGGAAAGATAAGCGGAGCGGAAAGGGTAGCGGAAATTGATTATGGAAAGGCTTCTGCTTTCACTTTGGTAAAGAACAGGATGGTTTGGTTATTTGTTCTGCTATTAATTGGGACTTTCGTTTCAGGCAGGTTACTCAAAGGATATAGCGGCGTACTCCAGTCAGTAATTGCTCTGGCTGTTTTTATTCCTATGATGATGGACTCCGGGGGTAATGCTGGTGCCCAATCTTTGGCGATGGTAGTGCGTGGACTGGCTACTGGAGAGATTACACTCGATCAAGTGTGGAGAATTATTCACAAAGAAGTTTTCGCCGGGCTGATGAGTGGAACATTAATGGGGATTATTGCTATGCTCAGCGTTTTCGTTTTACAGGGGTTTAATTTAAGGCTCGCTTTTTCTGTGGGCTTTTCTCTGGCCGTAGTGGTGACAGTAGCCACAGTTACTGGCGCCTTCTTGCCGCTACTATTTAAACGGCTCGGCTTCGATCCTGCAGTGGCAGCTAGCCCTTTTATTACCACGGTTGTCGATGCTACCTGCCTAATCATATATTTTGAAATCGCCAAACGACTAATCTTTTAGTGTTTGTGGAATTTGGAACGGGTGAACAGAGAGCAATCGGGGTGGAATGAAAGGAAGCAAAGCTTACGCTTTGCTGCTACAGAAAAGGGATGTAGTGGCAAAGCAACCGCGTAGGGGCGACCCTTGCGGTCGCCCGACTAAGGAAGATTGGTAGGGAATTCCCCTCTCCCTTTTGGGGAGAGGGCTGGGGTGAGGGGAAGCACAGGCAGATTCACATAAGGAGCGATTTTTGTCCCTATACAATAAGACAGAAGCAATTGTCCTTGGCCAGCGTGATTTTGGTGAAGCCGATAAGATCATTACTCTTTATACTAAAGAGTTTGGTAAACTAAGAGCAGTGGCCAAAGGTGTTCGTAGAGTAAAAAGTAAATTCGGCTCTTCAACGGAACTATTCTCACACAACGATCTAATGTTGTATATGCAACCAAAGAGAGACCTATATATTATTACTGGCTCAAATATAATCCGGACACATAAAGAATTAAGGGAGAATTTCGACTCGTTTGTCACGGGGAGCTACGTTGCCGAATTAGTGGATAAATTAACAGAACCCGAGGAACGAAATCGTCATCTATTCTCATTGATTTTGGAGACTTTCCACCAGATACCAAAACAAGACAGAGATACTATAATAGCAATCTTCGTTACAAAATTTCTGGCAAATGCGGGTTATAAGCTCGACCTGGAGAAGTGCGTCTTTTGCGAAAAACCTATCTCACCCATTCAGGGAAAAAAATTGAGCGTTCAGCAGGGCGGGGTTCTCTGTTCGAAATGCCAATCTCGAGACCTTCAGGCAATGGATGTTTCCTCATTGGCTCTTATGTATCTTAAAAAATTTGAAACTGTTAACTTAGCCGAAGTTGGAAAGATAGATATAGAGACCTCGATTAGGAATGAGTTGAAGAGGATAGTCTATTTTTATTTATCCCACTACCTCCCCAGTAGTTTAAAGACTGAAGAGTTCATGGAGAAGCTAAGCAGTAGTTCGAAAATGTAGGGGCGACACTCCGTGGTCGCCCGAAGAAGGGACGGCACAGAGTCCGTCCCCTACAACGGACAATGTAGGGGCGACACTCTGTGGTCGCCCAAAGCGAGAATTTCACCCAGAAATAAGGGGAACTTATGACTTTTGATGAAATCATAATGAAATTAGAGAGTTTCTGGTCACAGCAGGGATGCTTGATACTGCAGCCATACGATGTGGAGAAAGGAGCGGGAACATTCAATCCTGCAACTTTTCTTCGTTGTCTTGGACCCAAACCCTGGGCTTGTGCTTATGTGGAGCCTTCCAGGAGACCTAAGGATGCCCGTTATGGAGAAAATCCCAATAGACTGGGCAAACACTATCAGTATCAGGTAATCATTAAACCTGCCCCGGGAGATATTCAGAAAATCTATCTCCAAAGCCTTAAGAAACTCACCATCGATTCTCGCCAGCATGACATCCGCTTTATTGAAGATGACTGGGAATCGCCAACTCTGGGTGCCTCGGGGGTGGGTTGGGAGGTCTGGCTAGATGGTTTGGAGATTACACAGTTTACCTATTTCCAGCAGATAGGAGGGATTGATTTAGACCCGGTTTCAGTAGAATTAACTTATGGACTGGAGCGGATTGCTATGCACATCCAGAAGAAGGATAGCATTTTCGATATCGAGTGGTCGAGAGGGGTAACTTATGGCGATATCCACTTACAGGATGAGAGGGAATTCTCAAAATATGCCCTGGAAGACCTGGATATAGAGACTCAATTTAAACTCTTTGCAATATACGAAAGTGAGTGTGAAAAATTATTAGATAAGAAACTGGTATTGCCTGCCTATGATTATGTGCTGAAATGTTCTCATACTTTTAATCTTTTGGATGCCTGTGGTGCAATCAGTGTTAGTGAGCGTACTGGCTATATTGGAAGAGTTCGAGATTTAGCCCGGCGGGTAGCCAAATTGTATTTGGGAGAAGAGAGTGGCAGATGACCTTTTGTTAGAAATTGGAACGGAGGAACTTCCTGCTCGATATATTGAGCCTGCCTTGGAACAGATGGGGGAACTCTCTAAGAAGTTCTTTTTAGAGGAAAGGATCCCATTCAAGGAAATGAAAACTTGCGCTACCCCTCGCCGGCTGATTCTATTTGTGACGGAAGTTGCCAGAAAACAGGAAGACCTTGTTCTGGAAGTTCTCGGTCCGTCAAAGAAGGCTGCATTTGATTCACAGGAGAATCCCACCAAAGCCGCTATCGGCTTTGCTAAGAGTCAGGGAGTAAAAGTTGAGGACTTAGTGACCAGAAAAGTAGAGAAAGGAGAGTATGTCTTCGCCTTGAAAAGAGATCCCGGGCGAGCTACTTTGAAGGTATTACCAAAAATATTGAAACAGGTTATAACCGGTATTTCCTTTCCAAAATCTATGCGCTGGCCCCAGAGCAACATAAGATTTGCTCGGCCTATCAGGTGGATAGTTGCCCTATATGGCACAAAGACTGTAGATTTTTCTCTGGGAAAGCTCAAAGCAGGAAGGCTTACTCGAGGTCATAGTCTTCTTTCAAGTAAGCCCATAATGGTAAAAAATATTGCGAAATATGAAGAACTTCTGGAAAATAACTGTGTTATCATCGACCAGGAAAAAAGGAAGAGGACTATCGAGAAAGCAATTACGAGTGTTATTAGAAAAACTAAGGGTAGGCTATTGGAGGATAAGGAGTTATTGGACGAGGTGAATTATTTGTTAGAATATCCCACAGCGGTTTTGGGCTGTTTTGAGGAGAAATACTTGAAACTCCCACGCGAAATTCTGATTACCTGCCTCAGGCATCATCTTAAGTACTTTTCCCTCGTGGACAATGCAGGTAAACTATTGCCCTATTTTGTGGGTTTGAGAGACGGAATTTCCGAATTTATGGACAATGTGCGACAAGGCTACGAGCGGGTGCTCGGTGCGAGACTGAAGGATGCTGAGTTCTTCTTTGAGCAGGATACCAAAAGAAAGCTCGATGAAAATGTGGAGAAGTTGAAAGGGGTGGTTTTCCAGCAGGAATTGGGAACACTTTACGAGAAGAGTCAAAGAGTCATTAAGCTTTCGGAAATAATTGATGACATAGCAAAGGCAAATTGTAAAAAAACAGCTCTCAAGAGAATAGCACTACTCTGTAAAGCTGACTCAGTTACTGAAATGGTTGGGGAATTTCCAGAACTGCAGGGAATTATGGGTAGGGAGTATGCTAAGATTTCGGGTGAAGAGAAAATCGTAGCGGATGGAATATACGAACATCACTTGCCTCTGTCAGGTAGCACAGAGTTACCACACTCAATAGAAGGGGCAATCGTCAGCATAGCTGATAAGGTAGATACCATTACTGGAGATTTTTGTGTTGGGTTTATACCCTCTGGATCACAAGACCCCTATGGCTTGCGCCGTCAAGCTCAAGGAGTCATCCGCATAATTTTGGATAAAAGGCTTACCTTGCCTCTCGATATTCTGATTGATGAAGCTTTGGGTCTATTGAAGGAATCGGCTCACTTTAGCCGACAGAGGCTTGCAGAAATTCCAAAGGTTAAAAGTGAGATTCTCCAATTCTTTCGCCAGCGTCTGGAGGCGATTCTCACAGAGTCGGGAATCAGCTATGATGAAGTTGACGCAACACTGGAGGTCGGTTTTTCCGATTTAGTCGATGCTGAACTTAGAGCCTGTTCTATCCACAAGTTGCGGAGTTCTGCCGATTTTGAACCAATCATTATTGCCTTTAAGAGAGCAAAGAATATCTTGAAGCAAGCTGAAGAACGGAGAATCAAGGTTCTGAGCTCACAGTTTAATGAGAAGAAATTAAAAGAGGCTGAGGAGAAAAGACTTTTTGAAGAATTTAATAAGATCGAGAAGGAAACTGAGAATTTTTTGAAAAAGAGAGAGTATCAGGAGGGTTTACAGAAACTGGTGACTCTGCGTAAGTCTGTGGATGACTTTTTTGATAAAGTGATGGTTATGGCTGAGGATAAGGAGTTGAGAAATAATCGTTTGGCTCTATTAAACAGGATCGTGGATCTATTCTATAGAATTGCTGACTTTTCCAAAATAGTAGTTGAGTAGTTTGTAGGCACAAATTCAATTTGTGCATAAAAAATTATTTGGAGTCCTTGCGAAAGCAAGGAACGCGTAGGGGCCGACTTTAGTTGGCCCGAACCTTCCTTTAGGCAGGAGCAAAGCTTACGCTTTGCTGCCACAAGAACAAATACCCCCTCACCCCGACCCTCTCCCCCAAGGGGAGAGGATGAAGCCTGCCCGTGCCTGGCACGAGCCACCCTGGCCGTTAAGGCCCAGAATGGGCAGGCGGCCAGGGGTGAGGGGAATTGTAGCTGCAGAGCGATAGCTCTGCTTTATTTGTAGTGTAAGCGGTTATGCCCGTAATCTGGAATTTGTAATTTTTGATTTTTGATTTTTAATTTTTGATTTGGTAGTGTAGGGCTTTATGCCCGTAATTTGGGATTTGAAATTTGAAATTTGAAATTTCTAAAAGGAGGTAAGTTAGGGATGGCTCGGAAATATGTCTATTTCTTTGGTGAAGGTAAAGCGGATGGAAAGGGTGATATGAAAAATCTTCTGGGAGGGAAAGGAGCCGACCTGGCTGAGATGACCAATCTGAGGATTCGAGTGCCAGCTGGTTTTACTATTTCCACGGAAGTTTGCACAGCCTACTACGAAAATAAGGGAAAATTTCCTGAGGGGTTAAAAGAAGAAGTAGAAGAGAATTTGAAAAAAGTGGAAAAGGCGATGGCAGCAAAGTTTGGAGACCCAAAAAATCCTCTCTTAGTTTCAGTCCGCAGTGGCGCTCGAGTTTCTATGCCCGGAATGATGGACACTGTTCTAAATTTAGGATTAAATGATAAGACTATCAAAGGCTTGATCAAGCAATCAGGAAACAAGCGGTTTGCATACGACTGTTACCGTCGTTTTGCGCAGATGTATGGCGATGTTGTCCTGGGATTAAAACCAGAGGGAAAAGAAGAAGATCCCTTCGAAGTCTTAATTGAGAAGAAGAAGAGAGAAAAAGGAGTGAAACTGGACACACAACTCAATGCCGAGGACTTAGAAGATTTAGTTAAACAGTTCAAAGCTTTGATAAAGAAAAGGAAAGGAATCGATTTTCCAGACGACCCATGGCAACAGCTATGGGAAGCTATTGCCGCTGTGTTCAGGTCCTGGGATAATAAAAGGGCAATTGAATATAGGAGAATAAACAAGATTCCCTCTCACTGGGGAACTGCAGTAAATGTGCAAACAATGGTCTATGGAAACTTAGGGGATGATTCGGCAACAGGCGTGGCATTTACTCGCGACCCTGCTACAGGCGATAAGAAATTTTACGGAGAGTTCCTACTCAATGCTCAGGGAGAGGATGTTGTCGCCGGAATTAGAACTCCTCAGCCCATAAATAAGTCTGGAAAGAAGGACAGCAATTTGATTTCCTTAGAAGAGGCAATGCCAGAAGTATACAAGGAACTGGAGGATGTCTACCAGAAAATAGAGCGGCACTATAAAGATATGCAGGATATTGAGTTCACCATTCAGAATAGGAAACTCTATCTCCTCCAGACGCGGAGAGGTAAGAGGACTGGCTTTGCAGCTGTAAGAATTGCGGTGGAAATGGCGGAAGAGGGACTAATAGATAAAAAGACAGCTCTTATGAGAGTGGAACCAGACCAGCTGGTTCAGCTTCTATCTCCCATTTTTGGACGGCAGGAGAAAGAAGTGGCAATGAGAGATGGAAAGTTTCTCTCAGCGGGCTTAAATGCAAGCCCGGGAGCAGCATCAGGCAAGGTTGTATTTACTGCCGATGAGGCAGTGGCTATGGCAAATTCTGGTGACGAAGTTATATTAGTTCGTCTGGAAACATCTCCCGAAGATATTCAGGGAATGAATGTGGCTCAGGGTATCCTCACTGCTCGTGGCGGGATGACTTCCCATGCCGCTGTTGTGGCTCGAGGAATGGGTAAACCCTGTGTAGCCGGTTGCGGGGCAATAGATATTGATTACGAGAACAAGAAATTTTCAGTGAATAGAAAAGTTATAAAGCAGGGAGACTACATTTCCATAGATGGCACCACAGGAGAGGTTATCCAGGGCAGAATGTCCACCTATCCTTCAGAAATTGCCCAGGTGCTTATAGATAAGACTATGAGAAAGGAAGATTCTCTAATTTCTCAGCA
>Ga0315314_1000772_pt1 | contig 31824 bp, 32 predicted proteins | sample TDP9_MG_FD_203631 | JGI IMG/M metagenome (GOLD analysis project Ga0315314, IMG submission 203631) | Freshwater sediment microbial communities from Lake Towuti, South Sulawesi, Indonesia - TDP9 | ecosystem: Environmental > Aquatic > Freshwater > Lake > Sediment | place: Indonesia: South Sulawesi... | reverse complement strand
AAGAAGTCGTGGAAGAAATGAAGTTTCTTTCTCCGTTGTTCAAATCTGCGATGATAGTATAGTATCCTGCCTCTGTCACATTTACTGCCACAGAAATATTTAACCTATCGAATAGCGAATTTCCGTTTGTATCTGTTGCTGATTCAGAGAAACCTCCTATGAATTCGGCTTTTGGTTGTTCAAATTGCTTATGGTTGTATGCGGATGTATTTATCACATTGAATCTATCATCAGTGAAATTCTCTCCAAACAACACCATATTTTCTAAGGCGTATGAACCATTTATTCTGCTTCTTCGAAGCGACTGCCCATCAAAATTCAAGATTATGGATTTGCTGGATGTATCGAGGTAGGTCGAGTTTATGAATGCGGATGCCAAATAATTGTCATTTTGGTCATGCAAACGACCGAAAAATGAGTATGTACCTGGGCTAGTCACATTTAACCCTATCAAAACTGAAAGGAAATCAAATAACCCGTCGCCATCTATGTCATTTCCATAATCCACAAAAGTTCCGTTAAATGAAGCATTAGTTCCATTTTCAAAAATGAGTCTTCTATATGCAGATTTGGTTTGTTTTCCCGGGTTTGCCCAGTCATTTCTAGATTGTGGTCGAGTCATAGTGGCTAAGGCTTGGGCATCACAGTAGGGTTCCTCGTCGTCTGGCCCAATGGGATAGTTGAAACTACGAGCCCTATTCGGATCGAATCCCGGAGTAGCTCTTTCCACATCATCAGGAAGTTCGTCACCATCTGTGTCTGCCATTCCCGCCCAACGACCGCCGGGTTGCCAGTTTGCGTCAACTGTTCTGTGACATCTTTCATGAGCCAATGAGAATTCCACACAATTGATTCCTTTTTGATCCACATTTATGACAAAACCTGTACCCGAGTTATAGGAGCCAACGTCACAATCGGTTGATGCAAAATCATAGATGGTATAAGTGGGATTTGCGATGTTGCCATCGTATGTTGCATAGTAGGGGGCATTTCCTCCATACCGATATCTTGGACTTGTATGATCCCAGGAAGGAGTTGCTTTATCATCATGCTTTGACCAGTATTGATACCAATTCGGTCCTGTCACTCCAGGATAATCATCTGCAGTTTTTCTAAAGAACAATTTGTACTTTTTTTCTTTCTCCACTTTGCATACTTCTTGTCCATCCATGCTCCACGTTACCGTTGCTATTATCTTCTTTTCCCCATGAGTGTCTCTTTCTGGAGTATCGCGCGCGGGATTATCATACAATACAAGTTTTGGGATTTTACCCCCGCCACCATGTGGAGACATTGTTTTTCTTGATCCAGTAGGATATATTTCCCAAGTCACCTCAGAAGTGGCTACAGAGTAAGCTCCAAGGTCGCCAGAAGGTAATTCAGCAGTATATGTAACAGTTCTTGTAGTCTCGGGATTCTTTGGTTCAATCTTTATTTCTTTTATCGTAAGAACGTCATATTCGGCGCGCACTTCTGTGTCGGCGTCTTTAGGAACGCCTTCAGGGCTAATAGATGGTGGACTACACCCAGCAGCGCACGCTCTACCTAAAAGCCACAAGTGAAACGTAGAGTCTTTTTCAGGAGGTTTTGGCTGTGGGAAAAATGGCCAAATAGCCCACGGTAAATTAACGGCCATGCATGGGTTATCCGCCGTGCATCCTTCAGTCGGCCCAATATAATTATCTTCTCCTAGACGGTTCCATGTCGATTCATTTTTATATTTACCATAAGCCACAATGTGTATGTCTATATCATACGTGAATTCCGTTGTACTAAACAGACCCCACGCCCCAGCCTGCTTTTCTGGACATCTTTGTGCATAATATGGAAATGGAGATGCTGGAATGCAGGGAAAACCGGGAACGCAAATTTCTGGATATCCAAGAGTCAACTCTGTCATACCCGAAGAAGACAAAAACTGCCTAGCCAAAAGATTAGTAGAAATTGGAACGGTAAATACTACCGCAACAGATAGAGAAATCAACAGAACTGCATGTCCAAAACGCCCAGTTAACTTACTCCACAAGTTCTTCCGTTTTGCAAAGGAGACAAAGAAGTAAAGAAACATGAGAACCAACAAAGGTGCACCAGCTACTTTGAAAAAGCGTAGAAACAATTGAATCGACAACAGCACTTGCGAGACAGGTATAACTAAGAAACCTAAAGCCATCATTGCCAAACCACCAATCAAACGCAACACACACTTGTGACTCTCATTCCATTCTCTCATCCTACCTACCGAAAAGAGATTAGAATAGAGCAGCAGAGAAATCAGAATTAATGGCAAAACAAAAATGAAACAGTAGAACAGCAGAAGAGGAATCGCCTGAAGTCTCGTAGCGCTGTTTGCCAACTGCCCAAGAATAAACAGATAAGGCCCTCCAGTACATGGCAACTCAAAACAAACAACAACAAAACCCATAACAAAAGCCCCAAACGGACTAGTCACACCCTTAAGCAACTTCATAAGCAAAGGCTTCAAAGAACGAGGAACCTCCATCACAAAACCTCCACCACCATACCAGAAAACATCTTTAAGATAGAAGAGCCCAGTCAAAACCGCAATCAACGCGACTAGCAAACTAAAAATGCCAGAGAAACCACCAACCTGCACAAAAGTGAGCAAACCCAACCCAAACAAAAAGTAGCCAATAAAAACAGAAAGACAGAAGGTCAACCCCACCGTCAGCGCGCGCTTTCTACGATCTGAAACAAGCACTCTTGCACCCACCAAAAATACTAAAATAGCGATGGAACAAGGACTAATAGAATCCACCAAAGCGGCAACTACAAAATTAAAGATGGAAAAACTGCTAGCCGCAGGCTCTAGTCCACCTGCAGAACTTTCTACCCCCTCAACCTTCAAAGACTGATCCGTTGACGAAGGTTCTTTCAACGCATTCTTGACCGCTTCCTCAACCCCATCAAGGATAGAAGTGTCACCAACAAAGTAGGTGCCAGAAACAAAAACTGCGGGCACTCCCCTACTCGCCAAGGGAAGACCGTACAAGTCACTGTACTCATCAAAAACCGAAAGACAACTTCTATTGCCATAAATATCAAACCTGTGAACCCGTAAAGGATACTTTTGCTCCATCTCGGCAATGAATGGAGCAACTCTCGCACAGTGAGGACAACCTTCCCCATAAAAGTAATAAACACTCAAACCATCCTTGCCCCTCCAAACTGAAAAATCATATTCCCCCACAAAAGCAGAATTCGTCTCCTTCCCAACAAACAAAGAGAACACAAACAAACCAATTATTAACAAGAAAACGAAAAATTTCTTATCCATACAACCCCCTTTTCCAAACTTATAATAGCAGTTTAACCGGTTAATATTATTTTTGGATACCCACTTTTCAAAATAGAGAAGAGAAGTTTACGGGAGACAGCGCCACCTACACGCATTTGAAACTCAATGTAATCCATGAACAGAAACGTAAAGAATGTTGCCATGTTTATCACATCACCTTTTTCTTATGAATCATAGAAAGATTTCTTAAGGCAAAATCGCTATGTTTAAACAAGCTCAATCTAAAAACAAGCAGTAAAGCAGGACAAATGCCATGGCTGATCCAGTATTTTCAGTTATCACAACGGCAAAGAACGAGAAAAACAAAGAAATCCTTAATGAAACTTTTAGCAGTTGGGAAATTGCAAAAAATTTATTCGGCAAAAGTGTCGAGTTCATTGTTGCCGATGGAGGCGGAAATGCAGACTTCTCTCAAATAAATTCGATGAAAATTATCTCTCCTGAAGAGTATGAAACGAAAAGGCAGAAACTTTACGAATCTAAAGTAATTAAACACAAAGGATGGGATACTCCTTCCATAGGAAGAAACATTGGGTTCAAGCACGCCAAAGGCAAAATAGTCGTATTTCAAGATGCAGATTCTCTCTTCTCCACTGGCACAGAATTAGACTACAAGTATGTTAATGAAATGGACAAATATGGCAACTGGTTCAAAGTCATATACAACGCCTTTAGAAGAAAGCGCATCGTTGCAACTGCTTCTTCATTAAGGCCGAGAGACAGCAAGAAAGTTGGTAGACGATTTGGAGCAGTGGGCCTAAACACGTTAACGTGGTTTTCCTTAAAATTCCCGACAGTAAAGAGAATGGAACCCCCTATCATTGGTGCAAGTATTCCAGGATGTAGCATAGCAGTGTTACGTGATGTTGCCTTGAGAATCTGTTACAACGGGTTTGGACCATACGACCCTGAATTGGCAGTAGGCGAAGACTATAAACTGTCGAGATTAGTGGGAATGTTTGGCAAAATATCCTATGAAAAACGAGCAGGAACATTTGTAAGAACATTAAATCGCATAAGCAGCGGCTTCGATATTACCAAGTGCATATTTTACGGGATTAAATTGGCACCTCATTTCTTCTTTCCAGGGTTCTCAAAATACCAGAGACACGAATCATTCATCTAGAAGCGTTCACAAATTTCTTCTAGCCTTTTCTATCTGGCACATCACTTCGAATATTATTTTTGCAGCTTGTAGCGCCGTTATGCCAGAGTCGTAGTGCGGAGCAACTTCTACTACGTCAAAAGCAATTACTCGGTTATCACATACTTCGCATAGAACATCTAGAAGAGTTCGTATACATAGGCCATCTGGCTCAGGATTTTGCACCGCTGGCACAAAAGCAGGGTCAAGAACATCCATGTCTATCGTCAAATAAACCTTCTTAACATCGGCTAAAGCTTTGTTGATTTTCTTGACAGTTTCTTCAGTACCTTCTTTACGAATTTGTCGTGTTGTAAAGAATTGAACGTGCGATTTTTTTGCATAATCAAGTTCTTCTTTGCATACAGCGCGGGTGCCCACTTCCATAATCTTCTTTGGACGGACTTGTTCATGGACTCTTCGTATAAAAGTTGTGTGCGACACCTTGTGTCCCAAGTACTCGTTTCGTAAGTCTAAGTGTGCATCAAAATCTAATATAGCGGTGTTTTTCCCAATAGCTCTCGTTGTGCCTAAGGTGATTGTGTGTTCTCCACCAATTATTATAGGAGTCTTTCTTGCATCTAAAACGTCTCTTACAGCCAGTTCGAGCCGTTTCAAAGTTTCATTTATCTCCCCTGTAACGTGCAAGTCGCCTAAATCATGAATTTTCAAGTCTTCTATGTCAACGTTTGAACGGAAACTATAGGTTTCGATGTTTTGTGACGCTTCCCTAATGGCGAGTGGACCGAATCTAGCGCCTGTTCTGAAAGTGCTGGTAAAGTCAAATGGCACACCTAAAATCACATAGTCTGCTTCTTCAAATGTCCTTTGACAGCCACTGAAGACGGGAGATTGAGAAACAAAAAGTTCACGGTAACTCATGCTTCTTGCCCTCTAACATATTGTAGATATATGGAAGATGCCTTCTTATACTAAATGTTTAGCCTACACATATTCTTAGCCAATGATCTAGGGAAACTATTTTATTCACCCTTGTCGTTATAGCGGATAATTCAAGAGGCGTAAAAATGACTTCGAAACCCGGATTTAAGATAGAAAGGTGGGATACGACCTTACTGGCTGTTTTCTACTTAATCAGCGGAATCGTATATTTCCTTGTTCTAGCGTTAGATTTCAGTAACCTAGTAATCGTTTTCCTCGGATTTCTAAGCCTGATAATCGCTTATGGTTTAATCAAGATGAAAAGATGGACTGTACCGATTGTTGTTGCTCTTTTCTTGCCCCAAATAACTTTTGAAATGTTTGCACTTTATGCTTCAGTAACAACCTATACATTTTATCTTACGATCGAAGTGCTATTATTCAATCTAGCATTAATCATACACATGGTACTTCTGACACTTTGTCTTCTGTACGTGGCAGCTAAAAGGAAGGAATTTCAAATATAGAAGTTAACTTGCAGTCGAGTTACCTTACGTTCTCATACTCCTGCTTTTTCGATATCTTAAAACTTCTAAAAGTGCCAATAAGCCAAGTTATGTAAAGTTTCAGCTTTCCCCATGCCTGAATCCGTCTAGCACTTTCAAAAACATAAGTATCTAACAAAAAGATAAACTTTCCAAATCTTCTTGCCTTCCTGACGAGTTCTTGTTCTTCTGCAATCTTAATTTTGGGGTTGAATCCGTTTATTGCTTTGAACACATTTTTTCGAATAAGCATGCAGTTTCCGTGTGCCCCGCCTATGTGGAGATAGTAGGAGAAGAAAGTGGATACATTGACAAACTCGTAAATTATCCTGTCTATAACGTCTCCATTGTGAGGTATTTTTCTGCAACTTCCGCCAATTATTTCCCGGTTCTGAATTAAATGAGCAAATCTTTCAAGAGTATCTCTCGGCAATTCAGTATCTGCATCCACAAAAACTAGGAAAATACCTTTCGCATAGTCAGCTCCTTGATTGCGAGCGTCGGCGGTTGAAAAATCGTCTTTGCGCACTATTTTGTCTGCATATTTCCTTGCAAGTTCAACGGTTCCATCTATGCTTCCGCCATCTTTCACAATAATCTCAAAATCTTTGAAAGCTTGGCTCTTTAAAGCTTTCAATGTTTTTTCAATAGTTTTCTCCTCGTTGAAAGTAGGGACTATAATGGAAAAAGTTACCATTTTCTTAAAGACCTTATTTTCTCAAGTGAACTTTAATAGTTGTTTCCAAGGCGTCTAGAATATTTCCTGGAGATAGCATGGGAACGTTGAACTTTTTCTTCACATTATCAATGTTTTCGCCTAATATCTGAATTTTATCGATGTCTATCTCGCCTATCCCTGCCTTGTAGGCTTTCCAAAGGGGTTCAACTGCGTATGGGTTTATTCCCATAACTTGGCAGCAAGCAGCTTCGGTTGTTATTGGATTCAACCCTGAAACTATAAGATTCATATTTACTGGGCTTCCCCGATCTGGCCCCAATCCCTGCATCCCAACGATTCCATCAACGATTGTTAGGTCTTGACGTATTGTACGACTAAGAAAAACCAGAACGTCTACTAACGCTTTATGAAGCTTATACTTTTTCTTATTCGCCAAAACCCCAAACATGTTCTTCATTGCAATTGTTACAAATATTTGTTTCATGCTAGATGTTTTCATCTTAGGCATGTTAATGAAGAAATCTGCATCTAAAACAGTTTTGGGAATTTGAAGACTAAGCCCAGCAACTTTATGCTCCTCAGTTTCGTCTTCACTTAAGTTGAGAAATTCTACACCGCATTTCTGGATCATGTCCATTATTCCACTTCTTGTAACTTTGTCGTATGCAGTGCCAGATCTGCTGTCTGATTCTACAACTATAACATTCTCTGCTTTCTTTTTCACAATGTTTAAAACCGCTTCTAACACCTGGGGGTCTGTTGTGATCATGTTATCAATGTTTTTAGGATGGCAAACATTGGGCTTAACTACAACTCTATCGTCTTTCTTTACGTTTAAGCCTCCGAGAAGATCAATCGATTTGAGAATAGACGCTTCTATATCTTCTTCAACTCGTACTATTGCAACCTTTTCTCTTCCAATTGGTGAATATGGGCTTTCTTTGAAGAGCGCCATTGTTTCCGATAAGGTTTTGACTAGTTCTATGCCGTCATCAACTGTTACCTTTGGTTCTTCGCCTTTTTCAACGCAATTGAGAAAATGCAAATGCTCGCTTATGTAGGAAGGATGCTTGTTCCGAAAGACGTCAAGGTATTGGCGGATTCTTCGACCCATCTGCATGGTTTTCATCTTTTCACCAGTAGCCACCGTAACGTTGTAGGGTGTTTTAAGTAAATCCATCATTATTTGACCTGAATCGCCAACCAAATTTAGTTTCAAAGAGGGGACAAAGCCAGTCCATTTAGCGGAAAGAGTGGCTCTTATCCCACTGACTAATTCGGCTTCTACATCTACATCATCAACTCCGGTGAATCCCTTTCTGCGTGGCTCAATTGACAAAATCCTCTTCAAGTGCCCCCCAGTTTCATGACACAAATAAATAACGTGTGGAAGCAAGTCTTCGATTACGCCTCCTTTTGCGTTGAGACGGAAATCTGTTTTTGCTCCATAAAACATCAAATTCGACGATGAGCAACCCGTAATCTTCTGTAAGTTTCCAATCTCCCCTTTTTTCATAAGTTGAAGAGCTAGGTCAAAGCATGGAGTAAAAATGAAGTTGTGTGCAGGCATTACAATCAGCGGATCTGACAGTTTCTTTTGTTGAGACTCAAATGTCTTTTTGATTACTAGCCCTTCTTCAATAGTGGATGCAAGCGGCTTTTCACATATCACATGCTTCTCATTTTTGATTGAATCTAAAACAACTGGGAAGTGCTTTTCAGGTGGAGTGCACACTAACACTGCGTCTATGTCAGCTTTTTTCAACATTTGCTGATAATCGGTATATCCTTGCGCAATATGAAACTTTTCCAAAGTTTCGTTTAGTCGGCTTTCATGAACATCAACGGCTGCAGTTACGTCTATTGTGCTAATCTTTTTTAATGAAGGCAGATGAACTATTGTCGCTATTCTTCCGCATCCAACTACGCCTATTTTCAATGAGATCACTTCCCAAAGAATGACAAATCTAAAACGGGTTTCAACAAATATACTTTCACGTGTTCTCCAGCGTTAATGAACTGTTGGCTTTCGGGAATTTCAATGAAGCCATCAGCTTTTGTCAGAGTTGTTATAGCTCCAGATAGTCCAGTCGGAACTGGTGACGCAATGGGTCTTCCAGTTTTGTCATGTGACAAATTGACCATAATGAAGGTTCGGCGCCCTTTCTCTGAAAACATCTTCTCTTTAGCAATTGCCTCAGTAAATGGAAATTTTTCTTCGGTTTTTCCAGCCATTTTACTTATTATTGGGCGGACAAGAATGTGAAACATGAGAAGAGAAGATGTTGGGTGTCCAGGCAAAGAGAAAATTGGTTTCTTATCCACTATTGCTATGGTTGTAGGTTTCCCAGGCTTCACCGCTATGCCGCTCACGATTAAGCCAGGTTCACCCAAAGAGTTTAGAATTTCAGGAATGATGTCTCTTGGTCCAGCTGAAACTCCGCCAGAAGTTATGACAGCATCAGCAGAGCCTAATGCGTTTCTAATCGATGTTTCTAATTTATCTACTTCATCTGGAACAATGCCTAAATTAAGCGGTTGCCCACCAAACTCTAGAACTGCAGCGCTCAAAGTGTGAGCGTTAATATCGTAAATCTTTCCGGAGAGAAGAGGTTTTCCTGGTTCAACTATTTCTGGACCAGTGGAAATTATTGCGACTTTAGGACGCTTATATACTTCAACCTTTGCCAGTCCTAATGCTGCTAAAACACCTATTTCCCATGAAGACGACTTTTGTCCCTTCTTCAGTACCGTATCGCCTCTTTTGATGTCAGAGCCAGCTTTCATTACGTTTTCGCCCTTCGAAGCTGGGCAATAGAGAATGACGTTACTGTCTTTTCGGATTGTATGCTCAAGCATGATGACGGCGTCGGCGCCTTTGGGTATGGGTGCTCCAGTCGCTATTTCAGCTGCTGAGCCATTTTCTACAGTAGTACGAGGAGATTCACCTACATCTATGCGTCCACAAATTTTTAAAGTGATTGGATTTGTTTCGTCTGCGCCGAATGTGTTTTTTGCTTTCACAGCGTAGCCGTCTACTGTCGCTCGGTTGAAAGGTGGCACATCTAAGTGGGCTACTATATCTTTAGCAAGAACACGTTCGTACGCTTCTGATAATGGCACGTGTTCTGTTCCAGTAGGATCAGCTGAAAATCTTTGATGAAGGATTCTTTTAGCTTCATCAAGAGACACTAGTTTCTTAGTCATGTTCCAATCTTCCCATCCTTGTTAAACCAGAGATTGATGATGTCACCCGATAATAAAATATTCCCGCACAACCCCTGATGTTTTTTATTCTTTAGGTTCAGACGTCTTTGTGTCTGTTTTTCTTCCAATCATTATGCCGCCCAATATGCCGCAGATACTGCCTATTACAGCGAGGAGAATAGGAAGAACGTAAAGATGCACATCATCATAAATCAGCGACTGATAGATTAGCGGAAAATAGAAGAGGCTAATGGCGGATAGAATGATTACCACAATTCGTTTCTTAGCAAGAGCGCTGACTAGAATTGTTATTCCAAGAAGCACCCCAAGAATAATGCCGAAAAATAGGATAAACATTGCCTCCGCATAGCCATACACCGATATGTTTCCGCCTAAAGCCCCTCGTGAGAAGCCTGAAATGATAATCATCAATCCCCCAACAACAGACAAGAAACTGCCTATTGCGGCTTTCCTTGTTTCTTTTGATGTTTTCACTGGTTCTCACTTTTTCTTTGGTTAGAAGAGGTTGAAACTCTAGTTCTTCCTATTTTGTCAAACAGATGCACTAGAACCCATTCATTTTCTTCGAGAAGTTCACAATTCTCCGGGATAATTACATATCCATTCGCTTTTGTCATGGTTGACAAGATTCCAGAACCTTTCACACGAATGGGTTCAGCAAAAAACTCACCATCTCTTTCAAAAGTATAAACTCTCAAAAACACTCGCTTACCCAACTCAGACGAAACTCTCCTAGTCAGTTTTGCCTTCAACAATGGTCTTGACTCATTTTCAATTCCTAACAGTCTTAGAAGAACAGGTCTAGCGAAAACATCGAAGCCAACCATCGCAGCCACAGGATTCCCAGACAAAACAAATACAGGTTTTCTATCAAGGATTGCAAGTGCCGTCGGCATTCCTGGTCGCATAGCGACTCCATGCACAATTACGCCAGGCTTTCCAATTTGATTCACAGCGATGGGAACGAGGTCTGCATATCCAATACTTGTTCCTCCAGTAGTGATAATCACGTCCGCTTGTTTTAGACCTTCTTGGATTTTGTCAGCAATTTTGTCTGCATCATCTTCTGTTATGCCTAGATCGTATGGTTCTGCACCAAGTTCCAGACATAGATTAGAGAGAATTAATCGGTTAACTTCAATCACTTGAGCGAATTCAGGTGTGTGACCTAATTCGATAAGTTCATTTCCTGTAGACAGGATAGCAACTTTGGGTCTCCTAACTGCGTTAATATACGTTTCTCCGAGTGCTCCAAGCAATCCGAGATGATGAGACTTTAGTCTAGTTCCAGCTTTTAATGCAACTTCCCCTTTTCTAATGTCTTCACCTTTTTTAGAAACATTTTCACCGGGCGTTACAGGTTTCCAAATCTCTATTTTGCCATTTACTATTTTTGTATGTTCAAGCATAACTACAGCATCTGCACCTTTTGGAAGAGGGTTTCCTGTCCATATCTGCTTAGCCTCTTTCTCATCGATTTGTTCATTTTCTGTCAAGGCAAGTACTTTTGGATTGAATTGTGACGCCTCAAAACTGTCTTGAGCCATGATAGAATAGCCGTCAACCGCTGAACGATCAAAGTTCGGAAGATCAGTTTTGGCTACCACATCTTCTGCAAGAACTCGTTCCAGAGCAGATTGTAAAGAAACTCTAGTAGCTGACAATTTCTGCGGTTTGAGCGTTTCCAGGAAAATAGACAGTGCCTCGTCAACATTTGTTAGTTTTTTGAAACCTTCAAGTCGAGCCAAGTCTTGTCACATCAACAGCAAGACAAGCAGATTTGCACAAAAACTTATCGCAAAATGAAATTCATTCAACCCTATGAAGACAACGCACCACAAGGTGATGATGAAGATGAAAAAATGTTTTTTATCTCTTCTAAGTAGACTAGACGTGGTGTTAAAATCTATCACTTGCTTCTTCTGCTAATTTCTCTAAAGACAATATCCTGCATCTTTTGGGAGTCCACATCAAGCAGAGGGCTTTCACTAAGTATCACTGGGTTCAAGTCAAGCTCCGCGATTACTATTGCCAAAGGTTCAAAATCTGGGCCATATTTCGCCTCATCCATTGTATGATGTCGTCTTTCTCCCATTCGACCGAATTCCACGCGTGTATAGTGGCAATGCAGTCCCTTCACAGCATCGACTCCTAATCGCCTTTCAACTTCATGGAACACTCGCCTAAAATCATCTATCGTCTTCAGTTTCCCTCCTTCTCTAGCATGAAGATGTGACCAGTCGATAGTTGGCTTTGTTAACTCCACTTTTTCGCACAAGGATAATGTTTCATCCAAACTTCCTAACTGAAAAACTCTACCCGATGTCTCAGGAGCAAGACTTACATTAATTATTCCAGATGATTTCATAAACTCAACAACTTCATTCATCGCTCTTGCACAACGCTGCAAATCTTCTTCACGCGATTTGCTGTAAAATCCTGGATGGAAAACCACTTCATGTGCTCCCATCCAATCAGCAGCTGTTACACATGAGATTAAACGTCTTTCACTTGCTTCCACAGTTAACGCATCTCCGCAGAAATTGATAAAATAAGAACCATGAACCGACAGTCGCACATCATGCTCCTTCGCTTTGATTCCAAGTTTTTCGGCGTTTTCCTTTTTCATCTGAGGTTTGGAACCCCACCGTACTGCCTGATATTCAAAGGCATCAAGTCCCTCATTGCGTAGATATTCTGGCACGTCTTCTATAGGACGTTTAAGCGCCTCAAACGCCAATGGGATTCCAGCTGGGCCAAATCTGGGGCGGTCTACCAATTTGCGTTGTCACCAGTTATCGATTATATAGAAGAAAGGTTGATTGGAATTTTTATCGTCCCTTACGTCGATACAAGTGAGAACTATACTTTCCATAAGCCCAAACCATAAGAGCAGAGACCCATGTTGCGATATTCTGGCAAATAACATATTTCCACACCAAGTCAAGTTGGACAAGCGATTCGGTTAGTCTGCCAGCGCCTTCAAATGTGTTCCAGAACGTAACTGCTATTCCAGCTAGAGCGTTATTTAGAGTTGTAGTCAAGTCGCCTATTGGCGACGAAGCTATTCCATCTGCTATTCCCTTTATCACCATTGGCAATGATGAATTGCTAACATAAAATCCTACAACTACATCGTAAATCAAAGTTGGCTGAACCAAAAGATACAAGGCAGAAGCTGAGACCATGAAAACTGCCAGAACAATAGCGGAGCTTTTTACAGCTGCTCGCGCAAAAAACAATCGTTGCATTATATATGAGATGCCTCGAATTCGGAGAAAAGTGGCGCTTATGCGATTTGAAAAGGCTTTAAGATTTCGTGTGAGCTTCTCATACCTTTTGCTTAGACTCTTAGAGAATTGTTTGATTGACTTGAAGCGTCTTGACCTAGGCTTTTGATAACGCTCTTTTGGCATCATAGATGGCTTTTTCGAAGGCTCTAATCTCCGAGGCACTACGGCCACATATTTTGCAAGGTATATCCAGGTGGCACCGAGAACAGATATTACCCCTATTGGTATTAGATGGAAAAGTGTGCTAATGCTCAGAGTGAAGAAGATGTTTGCTCCAGGAAATTGAAAAGTCTGGGTTAAGAGGTACTTGTCTGCTAGTCCAAACGATAGAAATGAGGCAACAATAAGGTATTCAATAATAATGGCAAGTGCAAAAAATGATACCATTGCTGCCAATCCTCTTTGAGTAGTCCGTCGAAAGATGAGACGTTTCCAACGTTTTTCAGAAGACATATGTTTCACCCGTAGCAGTTATTATAACGCTGATTGTTAAACATCTCCTGCCTATTAATGTTGTTTTTCATCTTTGACGATTAATATTTCAAAGTCTTAAATTCTTTATAGATTGCGATATAAGATTCTGTTAAAAAATGAAATGGAGATATCCCAATCTTGTTACTGAAGACTCTTCTGACTCGTTCTCGATTGGAAGATATCACCTATGACGTCAGGAAAAGATGCGGCATCAATAATGCAAAGTGTTTAAGTGAAAAGTATAGCGTCAAGGACATTGAATTAATTTCTACTATTGTTCAAGCATTAAAGGCAATAGGTTGGGGCATCGTAGAAATAAAAAATATTGACTTCAAACGTCTTTCAGGAACCATTATCGGTAGGGAATGTTTTGAAGCATTGGCCCGAAAGAGAAAGCCCTACAAAGTTTGTCATTGGATCAGAGGCTTTGTTGCTGGTTTTCAAAGTGTAGTATTTGGCCGTCCAGTTGAAGCTGTTGAAACCAAGTGTTTGACTGTAGGCGATGAACATTGGGAATTTGAAATCCAGAAAAAATGTAGTGAGGCCTAGGAATTGACCCAGTTAGATAATGGCTCACTTGTGTTTCTTATAAAATATTGGAATAAGCATGCCCATATTGCTCAGGCAATGGGAATTCATGCTTGCATTTGGGACATTTTACCATGCCACATTGAACAAGTGAAGGGCATCCTGAGCATGCAAAGGTTCTGCCGTAAGATATGTCGAAAGTGAAATTGCATTTTGGACACGTAATGATTCGCTTATTCCGTTTGGACATAGGTGGTTCTCTTGAACGCCAATCATTGAAACACGGTCCATTGCCTTTTAAATATTTTTCTGGACAGAGTAAACTTTTGGGAAAACTTTTTAAAAAAGTTTTAAAGAAACAGCAAGCCATTAAATAGAGTTTGTTGTGGGGTAAGAAAAAAGCCATGTGGGGTCGAAGAGTGCATGTCTAAGGCTTCTAAAGATCAGCGAACTGAAGTCTACAAAGACCATCGTGTTCAGCTGCTTCTAAGTAAGTTCACTAGCAAAGAAATCAACAAACTGGAACCAGTTTACGACCCTATCCATGGTTATAAGTATCCTGTTGCAGAAGCTATAGTTGGCACACAATCAGCAACTGAGGAGTTTTTAAAAAACTTATCCGATCTCGGCGTTTTGAAGACAGAACTTTTTGACAAAATCGTCTATTGCCCATTCTGTGATTCAGTAAATATTTCAATTCGTTATTCATGTCCTCTCTGCAAAGCCCCCAATATTAGAAAAAGTTCCCTCATTGAACATGTCAAGTGTGGATACATTGATACAGAAGAGCATTTTCAAGTAGCCAATAAACTTGTGTGCCCAAGATGCAACAAGGAACTAATCAGGCCTGATGTGGATTTTAGAAAAGCGGGAGTCTGGTGCACCTGCAACGAATGTGGCAAAAGTTTTGACATGCCCGTTGTCTCACATTTCTGTCGAAATTGCCACAAGGGTTTCATGTTTGACGAAGCAGTCTACAAAGATGTATATTCCTATAGCATAAGCGAAGAAGCCATAAAAGAAGCATCATTAGGCTTAGTTCTGATTGCGCCAATAAGAGAATTTCTGGAAGAACGTGGTTTCAAAGTAGAAACCCCTGGTTTTCTGAAGGGAGCTTCTGGCGCAAGTCACATGTTTGACATAACCGCTTCTAAAGAAGAAATTTCCAGACATGTAGCGGTATTTGATGTGGCAGCCTCAACCGATGATGTTGTCGCCGAACAGCCTGTAATCGCCTTGTTTGCGAAGGTTTATGATGTCGCTCCAGATAGAGCATGCCTGGTAGCCATTCCAAAAATGAACGAAAGCGGAAGAAAATTGGCAACCCTCTATAAGATTAACTTGATTGAAGCCAAAGATCAAAAAGAAGTCATAAAAGCGTTGCAGGTTCTAATGAAAGAAGAATAGGAGGCTATCTCTTTTAGCCTTCAGAATATACAGCAGCATTACCTCTATCCGTCACAATTTTAACCACATATTGCCCACTAGGTAAGCTGATGTCTGCCCGAAAATAAGAAAGAGTTGCCCCAGAATTTAGGAAAATATCCACACTATAACGCTGATGATATGTAGAATTAATTATCCACAAAGAGACTATATGTGAAGTTAAAGCTCCCTTATTTTTGAAAGTGAAACGTGTTCCATTGAATGACGGCTTGAACTCAACCCAATCAACTTTGGAGTCAAACAGCTCGCTTGTGCTTTTAACTCCTCTGAGTTTTATTTTCCAGTTGCCAGAAGCATCGCGGAAGTGAGTCGGGTTTATAGTTATTGTTTGATTTTTTGTTTCATCTGTATTCGGGGTTACGCTTGAAGTGTAGGAGATGTATCCATTTCCACTCGTTGGATAAGCGCCCAGCGTATAATTGTATAGTTGCAATGTAACGGAAATGTTACTAGTTGTCCATGCGCTGTCAATAGTCCAAACAAGATGGGTCCAAGCTTGAGTATTAGATGTGCCAGTGAATTCAACTTCACTTGTGTGCTCCAAGGGCGTTACTATGTTAAGCCAAACATCGTCGTAGTAAACGGTAAGGGTTGGCTTTTTAGGGGTTGTAGTTGAGAAGTATCCTCGAAGGTCTAGAGTATAAGTTCCAGTTGCTGTAAAGACGCTGGAGACATCTATGGTTTTATACGTCCAACTGCCTGTTGTAAGGGCTACAAAAGTAACGCTCGTGGTGAAAACGGTCACCGTGGAGCTATCGGGTTTAGTGATGGTTACCGTCGCATTCGCCACTTCAGCGCCTGCGCTTATACCTCCACAATCCATACGATAATAGAAGTATAGGGTCGCTGAAATCGGCAGGGTGGACACAGTGGTCATAGCTTGGTACTGCTTGCCACTTCCAGTATATGCCGCGGTTGCGTTGTTATCCACCAGTTGGATGTAAAGCGAGTATGAGGCTGACGTATAAACGGTGCTAGAGTAACCGCCTGAAACAACTGCGCTGGGATCACTAATATCCATGTAGGTCCAATCAGTTGTAGTCGTCACGTTACCATTAGTAACAATATTATTTGTAGAAGTTGCACTTCGAAAAACCATATAAACAACATCATCTAAGGCTAAATTGGAAACGCTTCCGGATACCCAGCTTGTTGATCCGCCAAGCATGTATCCAGAAGGATTGTAGGAAACAGATGTGACTCGATTGACGTTTTCAATGTTTATGTTTTCTTGCATTTTCTCCCAATCCAATTGGTTCATCTGATAGCTCCATAGAATGACGTTTGCAACTATTACAACAATGATTATGAGGCTTAACACGACAACTATTATGTTGCTTACGCCACGTTTGTCTTTCTTAAGATGACGCTCCATAATAATTCGCAACTTGATTCCCTCTTTGAGTTACAATATTAATGTAATAAACGGAGCCTGAACCCCAATCATAGGTTATGTTTAGCCAATTATGCTCATTCACTTCTAACCTGAGAGATGAAAACGGTTGCAAGGTGTAGTTCACATAAACCGCTGATATCTCTATCGCCATCTTGCCAACGTTTCGGAGATAGACTGCAATAGTATTGCCGGTTTTGAACCATACGTCTTCAACAATGAAGCGTTCCCCCATAATTTCACGTAGATTGTTAGTAATGACGTATGTGGCAGTCATTGCAATTGACATTCCAGCTACTGCAATAACCATCAGCAAAACGTTGCTTAGAACAGGGGTTATTCCTCTTCTATCTCCAAAAATTCTCTTCATTTTTCACCACTACAATATGAATTTGAAGGCAATGTATCCGCAAGTCAGCAAAATAACACTATGTTTCAAACCTGCACTCACTGTTCCTTCACCCATTTTTCCAGCTATAAGACCGCTGAAAAAAGCCTGCATTATGCTCATATGAAAGAAAATCCTCTTCGCCTCCTCTGGAGTTAAGATGGCGAAGCCCATGATAGGAATGTCAACCATCTGGACAAAAAACGTCTTAAAGAGCAAAATTATCGTAACTAGGAAAACAAAGAATGCGACGTATATGATGGCTAAATACGGTCTGATTTGGGTTTGACGCTCTTTTTTCAATGTCAGAGTTGTCTGAACAAATTTGCCCATAGGATCAAATACTTTTTCAATTTGTCCTCCAGTTCGGCTAGCCTCAACAACAAGTGGAACAGTTCGCTTTGTCAATGTAGTATCAACACGTTGACTAAGAGATTGAAAAGCTTTTTCGAAAGACATCCCCCAAGACATTTGAGACACCATCCTCCTTAACTCTCCAGTTAAAGACCCGTAATGCCGTTTTGAAGCCTCTTCCAAAGCTTGAGGCAAAGTCATACCAGTCTGTTGAGCCTGAACAATACTTCTGAATAAATCAGGTAAATGTTCATCTACTGACTTTTTCCAACGATAATCGACATAGTCCAAAACTGCTGGAGGGAAAGTAATTATCACTACTGCAAAAAAGATATACTCGTCAAAGAGGGGTTTTCCCAAAAGTGTTATAGATGCAGTAACGAGGACAAAGAGTCCTAAGCAAGTAGAAACGATCCAAGCGACTTTTTTCTCCAATTTTTTAATTTTGGGCATATTCTTATCGCCTCGGAAAAACAGCATCTATTATTATTAGAAATACGATTGATCCCAAAGGTATGCCAAGATATGTCAGAAGATATAACAGTAGGTGTGGATTGAATAGCCCTGAGCCTCCGCCAAGCATAGCCATAACTGCAAGCATCACTACAAGAATAAGAGGACCAGCTACAAGCAGGGTAACGTAAAACTCTGACAATACACCAAGAGTATCGGAGAGACGCCGCATGGCAATTTTTTCCAATTTCATATATTGGCGAGAACGTTCGGAAAAGTACTTTACTAGACTTCCACCAGAATGAATTGTAGCAATAAATCCTTCTAGCAACTCTCTAAATCTTTCAGAAGGAGTTCGTTTGGACGAGGCTTCTAAAGCTGAAATAATGTCATAGCCAAAAAGTTCCACATCCCGCGTTATAGTTTTGGCTTCTTTTGAAACCGCGAGTGAAATATCTATCTGCGCTAAAGAACGAAGCATTCTTTCCGGGGAAACCCCAGCTCCAGCTAAAATTGCCATGTAACCAGTAGTGAAGGGGAGTTCACTTTCCATGTTTCTTTTAAAGTTGTCTGCACGATAAATAGGGTAAACATAGAAGCAAATTAAAGTTGAAGCTCCTGCAAGTAGACTTGCTCCTACTCCAAAAAGAGATGACGACAAGAAGGAAAGGCGAAAAATGAATAATAAAGAGAGAAATGTCACGGAGAGTGTCGCAAGAAAAGACAGCAGGGTTGATAGAATGGCTAGACTAACATAAGCCTTAAAGTTGATTTTCATTCCAGATCTTCTCAAGTTTCCATTAACATCTTTGAACAGAGGCAAGAACCCTGCAGTTTTCTCTCCAATAACTCGATAGGCAAAAACTTGAGGCTTTGTTAAACCTAACTGCACCCTTGCACTCCATTGACCTAAGCGAGCAAGGATTGGAGATATAAATAGCCGAAATGAAACAACAAAATGCTGATAAGTCTTTTCAAGATTTTTCCTCACTCTACTTTGGCTCACGTCATTCCCACCCTTGCCCTCTTGTAGACACGTTCTGGATCAAGGTAATATTCCCGGATAATATTAGAAACGTCACCATGTCTTCGAATGTTGTTTTTTGCCATCCACTCTAGAACCGTTGTCCTTCGCCGGAGCTCCTCTTGAACCTGATCTTTCTGAAGCCCCATTTTCTTCATGTTTCTTTCTAGAATGTGGCTGCGCCCAGAATATACGAAAGTGTCATTTTTTGCATCCCATCGAAATGCTTCATTTGTTAGAAGTTCTTTTGTTCTGGGGTCTAAGGCAGTTACCTCTGTTACTGTCATGATTCTTCTCGCCGGTTTGCCGTTGATTTCGGTTCGCAACTGAACCATTATAGCATCAATCATGGTGAGGAGAGGTCTTGGAATGTTTAATGGTTCCGACTCTAGTCGATGAATCACAGCATCTACTGATTCACCGTGGATTGTACACATTCCTAAATGCCCTGTAGCCATAGCTTGAAATAATGTGTACGCTTCTTTCCCCCTGACTTCACCTACGATTATGTAGTCGGGTCTCTGCCTAACCGCTGCTTTTAGAAGGTCGAACAAAGTTATGGCGCCTGTTCCCTTTTCTTCAGGACCAAATCCTAGTCGTACAACTGACGGAATCCAATTTTCGTGAGGAAGGTTTAGTTCTGCTGTGTCTTCAACGCTTACAATCTTTAGTTCTGGTTTAATGAACATTGAAAGACAATTTAGCGTACTTGTCTTTCCTGCTGCGACTCCTCCAGCAACTAGAAATGATGCTTTATTTTCGATAGCATACCAAAAATATGCGGCCATTTCTGATGAAAGAGTGTTGAAAGTAATCAAATCAGAAATTGTAAGAGGATCTATGCGAAAGCGTCGAATTGTAAATGTTGAACCTTTTCTGGTAATTTCCTTTCCATAGGTTAATTGAATACGGCTTCCGTCTGGTAGAGAGGCGTCAAGCATAGGCGTTGCAATAGAGATGTTTTTCCCGGCAAGATATGCAAGCCTAGTAACAAAAGAGTTTAATTCGTCAACACTTGTATAGATGATGTTGGTTGGCAAGGATTCGTATTCTCGATGCCACACATAAATTGGAATGTTAACTCCATCTGCAGAAATATCTTCTACCATATGGTCTCTCATTAATGCGTCAATTTTTCTATAGCCAATAAAATCCCTCAATATATAATAAACGAACTTGTCTATAGCTTCCTTAGCAACTTTTACATGATAGTCTTTGATAACTTCCAAAACTCTAGTTTTCAAGTATTCTGCAGCTTTTTCTTTTGTTTCAAGGTCTTTGAGGTTTACGTCAACTTCATCCATTAGAAGATTTTTGATTTCTTCAAGTTGATTTTCTTCTTCCTTTAGCAGAGTGGGTTCGATTATTTCATATTTCATCTTGTGTGTGGCTGGGTCTTTTACAACAGCCGCGTAAACGTATGGCTCATAAATTGGATAGACTTCTCTAAATGTGGCTGGTTTTTTTCTTTCAATATCTTCTAGAGTCTTAACTACAACTGTCTTTAATTCTTGTTTCTGTTCTTCAGTCTCTCCCATGTCTTGCGCCTCTGCAGAGTTTTGACTAGTGTGAAGGCATGTCCTTTTGTGCAATGGTTCCATTGATATACTATATCGTGACACTTAATAAACTATATGAACGCTAAATCACCCATTCCCCTTTTTACGCAAAGATTATACATTCCTTTGAGCAAAGACATGTCTAAAATAATATAGGCGTCTAGTAGGGTGATTTGGAATGGAGAAATGGTTTGCGCAACGGCGTAAGTCGAAGGTCTTAGATTTTGCTTTTAGAGAGATGACCCTTGCCATAGATACAGTTACTGAGCTTGAGAAAGCAATTTCAGCGTTTTCAAGAGGTAAAAAAGAGGAAGTGCGAGAATGGATTGAGAAGCTTTTTCCAACAGAAGAGGAAATTGACAATCTTAGAAGAGCAATTTTCGAAGAGTTGACGAGAGGCAGTTTGCCGCCTAAAGATCGGGAGGATATCATGCATCTTGTTAAGAGATTGGATGTGATGGCGGATCACGTGAAAGATTCAGCTAGAAGTGTTCTAACATTGGTTGATTCGGAGATTCCGGAAGAAATTTGGAGTGTTTATGTTGACATGGCCCGAAACCTAGTTGACTGTGCTAATACTTTGCGGGCAAGCATCGAAAAACTTGGAAGTGATCCAGCTGAAGCTAGGGCTTTGTCACAAAAGGTCGATGTCTTTGAAGGGAAAGTAGATAAAGATTACCTGAAAGTGAAGGGTTTGTTTGTCAAGTATGGAAAGAAAGTTGATCCAGGTGTGTTACTGAATTTGAGAGATTTGTTGGAATCGATGGAATGCGTTGCAGATAGCTGTGATGACACTGCTGATTATGTTAGGATTTTGACAGTTGCCAGAGAAACTTAGCAACAAATGCTGCCTCTAGTCTACTTAGAAGAGAAAAAATAATTTTGGTTCTTCTTCTCCTTCTTCACAGCCGAGGACGCTTTCTTCTGTAGACTATAGCTGCTAGTGTTGTTGCTATCATGAATAGTGGTGATAGAATCAGGAAGGATGGAAACTCAGAGACTATTATTACTTCATGTTCTGTGTGATTATATGTGAAGTAGAGGTAGGCATGTGTACTATTTGAAACTGGGAGTTCATTTGTCTCCACTTCTGTCCAATCTATTAATACTATGTATGTGCCATTAAGCACTGCTCTTGGGATTGTTACTCTGCAAAATCCTGTTGTGTTTTCCGCATCAGAAACAATGAAACGAATAAATTTTTGCCCAGGCTGTAGATACTTGCTTGGAGAGCTAAGCCACCACACTACTGAAAGGTCATGAACAGATGAGTTACTGACAACTTGCACATTGTATACTTTGCCACCTTCCACTGTCACTACAAAATCGGAGAACATGCCCATCAGCGGATAGCGGTCTTGGTTATTTGAATCTATGATATGTATCATTTCACCTATTCCATCATGGTTCAAGTCAACACCACCGTAGTCACTCCAGTAGTTGCCTTCAACACTATTATCCCAAACGTTTGTCGAAAAATACCCAGAGGACATGTTTGAGAAAGGTAAAAGAAAGTCAGAGACTACTTGCCTGTCATTGTGGAAGAAAGAGTTATGGTAGAAAATGTTCTCATCGGAACGATAAAGACATACTGCATAACTGTTGTTGCTAATCTTATTGTTAATTATCTTGTTGTTGCTTGATTCATAAAATGTCAACCCCCCACACATTAAGGGTCCACGATTTCCACTTATGGTCCCGTTTGCTAAAGTGCAGTTCTTTGAATAGGCTAATAGTACACCATCTCCATTATGAGTGATATTGAAATCTCTTACAGTGATGCTGGTGCAATTTACAGCTGCAAGATAGCCTAGGTTTGGATAATTAAATGGATCGATAGTGAGATCATGAAGACTGGTCAAATAATAAACTGCTTTGTTATTTACGATGTTTGAATCATCGATGTCTTGCATAAAATTGTCAAGACTGTATCCAACAACTATCAAGTTATATTGAGCGCTAGTCATGTTGTTTTTCCGAAAAACGTTGAAGCTCCCGCATCTATTGAGAACAATACTTGCATTATTGTTTATGAGATTATTTTCTTCAACTGCGTTTCTAGCAGACCTCTCTAACTCGATTCCTTCAACACAATTCAAAACTATGTTATCTTCGATTTTGCAGTCGCTGCTGTCTCCGTCTAGATGTATCCCAACTAAACCACAATAGTATACACGGTTATGATATATCGTAACATTAGATGAGCCGTATCCTACTATGCCAAAATATGCATTTCTTACTGTAATGTTGGTGATACTGGCATTGGCTGCAGTTATCCAAAACACCGTTTCAGCCCCATTTCCATCAACAATTACGGTATCTCTATTTTCTCCGACAAGCTTTATTGATTTGCTTATAGATACATGTTCGTGATACGTCCTCGCATCTACACGTATTGTATGCCCATCCTTAGTTTCAGAAGCACTTATCGCCTCTTGAATGTTTGTGTAATCCAATCCAGTGTCAATATTATGAACTGGATAACCAGTAGGAGCCTTCACCTCAACTGGATTAAATCTTACACATAGCACGGAAGACAACAATGCGAATAGGCTTAGAACAACGACAAGTTTTCTACTCATACTACATCATTCATTATGTCTTGTGCTTCAGTTTTTATGGCTTTTGGAAGAGTCTTTAATTGAATTTTAATCAACCCCGTAGGTTCAGCTATGAATTCTTACATTTAACGTTGAGTTAGGCTGCCCAGAAAGGTATTTTCCGTCGCATTAACTCAACAAACTCATTTAACGCATTCAAATCTTCAGAAGACAAACGCTCTTGAAACCTTGTCAATAATACCTTTGCATGACTTTCCGGCACTTTCACATATAACGTATCTTTCTCAAGGATGTGTCTTCCTACAACTGCTTTGTCTAATGAAATCGCAACTTCCATACCAGCCTTTGCTTCAGATATGACTTGCCCCTTATCTTGAATCTGCATAACTTCGCCAACTTCTGATCCATCTTCCTTAATGAGCACATACTTTGGCTTGATCTCCCCAGATAAAACCTCAACCCCCACGATAGCAGGTTTTGCCCTCCTAAACACATAGCCTGGAAGAATCCTTATCTTGCCAGGTTTGATCAACAGATCCAATTGCTTCTGAAGCTTTGCTTCTTGTTCAGCTTTTAACCACTTCGTATAATCATCAATCAAGTGATAGATGATATTGGTCCTAAAAATTGGGACTTTTCGATTTGTAGCCTCTTCCTCTGCATCAGGCAATATTTTTACGTTAAAAGCTAGAACTGCCCCATAAAGCGGTTCATGCTCCTTAACAACCGTTGCTTCTGTTATGTCTCGTTTAGATACGTCACCTACATCTGCAAGACGTATTGGAACATTGTTTTGCTTCAGACTTTCGGTAATGGCTTCAAGAGAACCCAAAGCATCAGTTTTCAACACAACTCCATCGACATCCGTTTCAATCTTAATCTTCTTCACTTCTTCAGAAACATATTGGACATATTCTTCCAGCTTATCGATAGAAGAAACTACATAAATAGGCGCCCCAGCCAAAGAATTCTCCAAATCTGGTGCGACTATTTTTACTCCAGCTGCCGCAGAAACATTATCCACCGAAGAAAATCTGTCTCTTGGATCTCTAATTTCATCTAAAGGCTTAGGCAAAAGAACCGCACGAACCTTAGTTACAATGGGCTCTTCTTTTCCTCCAACAACAATAACGTCGCCTTTCCTAATTATGCCATCATAAATGACAGCGTTCAAAGTGATGCCAAGCCCGGACTCTTCCTTAACTTCTAAAACTGTTCCCCTAGCCGGACCTTCGGTTACCTGAAGACTAGATTGCAAGTACTGCTGTGTCAAGCCGACCAAAACTGCAAGAAGCTCAGGTATCCCCTCACCTGTCTTGGCGCTCACAGGAACTATAGACGCTGTTCGAGTGAAATCCGTTATTTTGTCAAAACGATCTGCTTGAAAGCCTAGCCTAGAAAAAGTTCCAATAATAGAGTATAATCGCTCATCTAAATCTTGGCGAACGTAATGGTCTTGTTCCTGATAGGATGCTAGAAAAGATTCTTTTTCCTTAGATTTCCAGCCGCGTACGCGGTCAATCTTGTTTGCTGCGACTATGAATGGTGTCTTTCTTCCCTTAAGAATCTCAACGCATTCGTAGGTTTGAGCTTCAAATCCCTTCAATATGTCAATGACAAGAATTGCAATGTCTGCAACTCCGCCACCTCTTTTTCTCAAATTCGCGAAGGCTTCATGCCCTGGTGTGTCAATGACAAGCAATCCTGGAATCTGAATTTTACCCTTCAATTTTTTCAAAAGAGGACCACATAATTCTGTAAGTGTTTCTAGAGGGAAGAAGCTGGCTCCGATGTGTTGGGTCATGCCTCCAGCTTCACGTGCTTGAACACTGCTTTTTCTGATTTTGTCTAATAGCAGAGTCTTTCCAGTATCAACATGACCGAGAACAACCACAATTGGCTGTCGTATAGGCATTTAGTTTCTTCCTTCATTCTCATCATGAATTACACACTGATATTATAAACTATTTCGAGTAATCGTTCTTATATAGAACTATTTTCTATTACCGTATTCTTTTTAAGGATAAACGTAAAAACGAATCATCTGTAGAGAGAAATCTATGAAAAGAGACTCCCTTGAAAACACTCTCTTACCTGTACTAAATCCCATCTTGAAATCGATTATTAGAAGGTTTGATATCGAATGCAGGCAAGATGGCAGTTTGCTAATAAATTCCCTCAAAGATTTCCTCGGCGAAAATGTCAAACTCTGCAGAAGTTGCAGCAGTTTAAACCGCATGGTGGCAAAACCATTCTATAAAATTGGCAGCAAAGTGATGCGGGTTGACACCAATTTTATGGGAAGCAAGTTCTCTGATAAAGACTACGGCGAATCTTGGTTCAAAGGATTTGCTTTAATGATGAAGGGAATAAAAAAATACGGGATTCGTATCCCATTCACTCCTGCAGGCCCTTTTGAAATCGTATGGAATTTTACATACACCTGCAATCTAAAATGCAAACACTGCTACGAGGATGCAGGAGCAAAACGCCCAGAACTTTCAACAGAACAAGCATACGCAGTCGTAGATAAGCTCTCGAGAATTGCGAACACAGGTCTTCCTGCCTTGTCTTTTTCTGGAGGTGAGCCTCTAATCCGAAAAGACTTCTATGAAATCGCAGCTTACGCAAAGAAGAAAATACCTTTTATAAGCATAGCAACCAATGGCACATTGCTAACAAAGGATAATGTTAACAGACTTAAAGAAGTAGGCGTTGACTATGTCGAGGTCAGTCTCGACGGAGCAAGCAAAGAGGTACATGAAAACTTTAGAATGGTCTCTGGGTGTTTTGAAAAAACAGTGAAAGGAATACGCAACTGTGCAGATGAAAATTTGGACGCCTGTATAGCAACTACTGCTCACAAAGAGAATTTGAACGAAATCCCGAAAATAATAGAACTAGCAGACCAGATGGGATTAAGATTCATGCATTTCAATTATATTCCCACTGGAAGGGCAAAGGAACATTTGAAACTCGATTTAACTCCAAAGCAAAGACTTGATCTTCTACAAATATTGGGAAATAAAATCGTTGATTTATACATTAAATCGAAGAAGGAAGAGAAAAAAACTGGGAAAACAAACATAAGTGTAGATAGAGTTTTTAGCACATGCCCACAGTTCGCGAGCGTAGTCAAGAAAATTGCAAAAGAGAAGGGACACGAATACACTGTTTCTGCTCACTACGCTGTTATGAAAGGCGTCGAAGTAGTCGCAAACTTCTTAGGCGGATGCGGGGCAGGAAGATTATATATTGCTTTAGAGCCGAATGGAGACATAAAACCATGTGTCTTCTTTCCAACTAACGAAAGCACCGTAATAGGTAATGTTCTGAAAGACAGCCTTGAAAACGTTTGGGATAATAATCCAATTTTGTGGAAACTGAGGACAAGAGAAAAACTTGAAACCTATAAGATAAACGGTCAAAGTGTGGGTTGTGGAAAATGCGAAGATAAATACATATGTGGAGGCTGTAGAGCAAGATCATATGGCTATTTCGATGGCAACTTGAATGCTGCAGACATCGGTTGCATTGACAACGAGGAACTATGGAAAGAAGTTACAAGGTGTTTAAAGTAAGTACTGCGACTCAGTTGGCTTCTTATACTTTAAAATCTCATTCGGTTTAAAGAAAATCTCTATCTCTTTTTTGGCATTTTTTAGGGTGTCTGCGGCGTGGATCATGTTCTTTCTCGTGATGAGGGCATAATCGCCACGTATTGTCCCAGGTTGTGCCTCAACTGGATTTGTTTTTCCAGCCATGTTACGAATTGATGAAACGGCGTTTGGTCCTTCTACAATCATGGCCAAGACAGGACCTGAGGTGACATGTTCAATGAGTGGTTCGAAAAAGTCTTTGCCCATATGGATTTCATATATCTTTTCTGCTTGCTCTCGTGTTAATTGGACAAGTTTCATTGCGGATATGGTAAAGCCTTTTCTTTCAATTCGGGTGATTATATCGCCCATCAATCCCCTCATTGTAGCTTCTGGTTTTAAAAAAACGAGGGTACGCTCAGCTGAGGGCTGAGTCAAGCTTTTCCTTTCTCCTCTTTTCCATAGTATTTTGTCCACTTGAACTTGCGCGAATCTCTATTTAGATTGACTGAGCTCTTTCTACATTTGCTTGAACAGAACCAAAGGATTGTTCCATCATTTCTTACGTACATGATGCCAGTGCCTAATGGAAAGTCGTGTCCGCAAAATGAGCAAGATCGTTGTTTTGGCACTGATGGACCCTCGTTTTAGGATTCTTTTTAACGTGAGATTTTCTTTGCTTCTCTTTCGGTTTCTCTTAGCATTAGAATGTCGCTTGTTCTGATTGGTCCTTTTACGTTTCTTGTTATGATTCGTCCTTTATCTTTGCCTTCAAGTATTCGAACTCTGACTTGTGAGATTTCGCCTGTTGTGCCTGTGCGTCCAATCACTTGAATGACTTCGGCAGGAGTTAGCTGCTCTTCTGCCTCTTTCTCGCTCATCAGCCACTTCCTCTTTTCTTTAACTCTTCAATTCGTTTGAAAATCTCTTTCACTAAAGATGTGGCGTCTCCGACTTCTGTTATGCATGCCGCTGCTGCTGACACGTCTATTCCTATGGCGGATCCAATTTTTTCTTTGTTTGGCACAAATATGTATGGGATTTTGTGTTCTTCGCACAATAGTGGTAGGTGGGCAACTACTTCTGGTGGCTCCACGTCTTCGGCGATTACAACTAGTTTTGCTTGTCCACGTTCTATGGCTTTTGTTGTTTCGTTTGTGCCTTTTCTTACTTGACCTGTTTTGCTAGCTATTTGGAGGGCTTCATAGGCCGCATCTGCAACTTCTTTTGGAACTTCAAACTTCATATAGAATGGTTTGGACATAAGCCTTTACCCTTCTTTAAGTGCACAGTTTATCATTAGCTCTTATTTAAGAATATTTCGACTATTTCAACTCCAAAATATAGTTCTAAACTTAGAAATAGTAATTATTAAATGCTCATAGCCCATTTTAATGGTGAAAAAGAGGTAATGTATATGGTGATGGCTTTCGTTTTGATAAAACTGGGAACTGGAGAATATTTGAGCATTGCAAAGTCGGCTAAAGAGGAAATAGCAAAGATAAAAGGAGTAATGAAAGTTTACGGCGTATTTGGCAGATATGACTTAGTCGCTCACGTGGAAGCCCCTACACTTGAAGAATTGTCACGCATAATTACTGATAGAATACGATCAATAGCAGGTGTATTGTCGACTGAATCGCTACTTATAGGTTTCTAAAAACTATTCGTCGAATGTCTTCGAAAATCTGTGAACAACACAGAGATGAGAACACTGTTTCCAAACCCATCGAGTCAGCCAATTTAATCGCTTCTACTGCGGGAAACGCTATTGCATTAACCCCTATTCGTACTGCTAAAGTATCGGTTTCGGCTTTATGCTTGCTTTTCGGTCTCATGCATCCAAGCACTAGAGGAGTTTTTGGCAATATCAGCCTAGCGGAGAGCAAAACCTTTGCTATGTCTTTTGAAGTTGGCGGGTTTGCGTTCTCCATTGGGGTGCCATGAATTGGAATTAAGGCAATCACTATTACTGCTGAAGGTTGATGCTTTGAAATCATTTTAAGCGCTTCGTATTCGCCTTTAAGCTTGCCGTAGTGAAGTCCAACGAGAACATGTGGCACAAACGGGATGCCTACTTCATGTAATGTCTCTAACGACTTGTCATAATCCTCAACTTTTACGTTCAGTTGATAAACTTCCTTTATTGTTTCGTCGGAACCAATTATATCGATTAAGGCAGCATCAACTTCTGCTTTCTTCAACTTTTCCGCCATAGAGTGGCTTATGACGCCTGTATGCACGACCACTGTTAGGTCAAGGTTGTGCTTAATTTCTGCAATAGCGTCTACAAATCTATCCAGCGGAACGGAACCGTCTGGTAGGCAGCCGCCACTTATTAGGCAACCAATAGCGCCTTCGTTCTTCAACTTTGTGCACAAACTAATCAATTCTTTTGGGGAAAGTGCAGGATACATCGTATTTAAAACTCTTCCATCACAATGCTTGCATCGTAAGGCGCATGAGGAGCCAGTCACTGAAATAGATGGAAAAGCAGAAGGCGAAGAACAGTAATAATCAGTTTTGTAATAAATGAAACTCGGCGCATAAAAATAGATTTTTCTTGACCTATAGGGGAGTAAACCTTCTTCTATAATTCTTGCAACCTCGTTTGAAGGCATACGCCAAACTTCTTCAGGTGAAAGCCTCATAAAACCTCAAACTCTGTTTCATTCATTATGGCTTAAGGAATGTGACAACAATGCTAACTACCTCAAATAATGCTACAATGCTTAAGGAGATAATCGCAATCCACACTGCTTGTTTCTGACTAATTTCTTCATGGCTTCTCGCTCTGATCCCTGCGATAGGTCTATTTTTAGCAAGTGTTTTACCATCTTCGAGATATAGTTCTATCATTTCACCATCTTTCGCTTTAAAGATGACAGGAGCATGTGTAAAAATGGTATATCCTGCTACTAAGGGCGTATCTTTAAACTCTTGCGATATGTAAGTATCTCCAAGTTTAAGTGGCTCTACGTCTATCGGATGATTAACGAAGTAATTAGGACCAACAATCGGCCAGAACATTCTTGCAACTACCTCCCCTCCCGGAAAATCATTTTTTCCGATATTCTTGATAAGGTACCTAAAACTGAACATCTCTCCTTCCGTTGCAATCTTCGGTAACTGCACAGAAATACTTAATCTGTAGCGCTCGCGCAGCAAATTCTTAGTCGTTGGGTACTTCATTTACCTTTTACCCCGATAACTGCAATATTCTTAGGTGCACGTCCCATTCAAAGACTTGCTTTAATGCTATCTTCATTCTAACTAACACTACCACATTTCCTGTGAATTTCCGTATGTCTTTTATTCTTATGTCCATACAAGCGGTCTTCTGCATTCTGGACATTGACGTGCCCATTTTCTAATTTGTGCTCCACAGTGAGGACATCTATCAGGTGGGGGTTGTGTTGTTCCAGAAAAGATTTGTGCAAGTATAGAAATTGCGAGAGCACCAAGACCAATGGCTATGAGTGCCTTTAGCCAGTCTGGAAGGTCATCATCAGACATTTTTCTTTCCCTTTTCATACAATTTTCTTTGAACTTCAGCAAGAAACCTCATATGCTCTACTGCTATCTGCTCCAAGGCTTCACAGCGAGATATTTTCTTTCTTTTAGCATATTCAGTTACATACATCCATACTGTATCATTGAATTGTGAACATCTAACATCTACCATATGAATCATGATGATTAATGGCAAATCTTATATATAGGCTTTTTACTATTTAGATATCGGATTTACAAATCTGTAGCATTAAATGTAAATCCTTAATAACAATAAAAGAGGTGAAAAAGATGTATAAGACACAAGTTCAGACACCGCCCAAAGAGTTACTTGACGGATTACTTGCGGCATGCCTAGTTGTAGGTCTTCTTGCCGGCATAGTCTTCGGCATCAGGTTGTACAACTCCATCGTCGCAACATAGCGCGAAAGAAGTGCCTTACCTTGGCAATCTAGTCAAGTAATTCGTAAACGTCATTTCCAGCATAATTGTAGACTAACTCATAAGGAATTATGCGAATAACCTTGCTATTGGGGTGCAACAAATCGAAGGGCAGAGTGACCTGCGAATATACGCCAAAGGAAGTAGCACCTTCATTGGGAATAACGTATATAGATTCCCATGTGGCAAGTCCCCAATCAGATGTAATTGTCAAATTTGTTATGGTTGCGCACAAATTGTCATAAGAACAATATCTTGAAAGTTGATACTCAGCAACATTAGGAATGGAAACCCTTTGAATTGTTGCATTCACAACCGTTATCGTGGATACAGGCACTACATCAAGGTTACCTTCATTATTAAGCCTTAAATCAACTTCTAGAGATTCACCAGAATATGCCCACTTACTGCTTGACAATTGATATCCGACTTTCGCATAGTCTTTCCACGCAGAGGTGATCAGCAGAGTTATTGAGGTGCCAATGACTGCGGTAACAATTGCACCGATCATGATCCATTTTATGCTTCTTGTTCGGACAGGCATGGTGTTCCCCCCAAGTAATCAAATCTCGAATGATAAAAATGTTATCCCGCGCGCCCATATGAGGAAAAGAAGGGATTTTTTCCAAATTTTTCCAACTATTACTTCGGGCTCTGGAAAGTGTTGCCTCAAATTCTTTCTCGTTTGCATTCAACAGATTTTCCCAATCTTTTAAGTCAAAGGTGCTAGACATGTCGCTTTTGGCATCCTACTCAATATTCTTTCTTTCATTCTTATTGAAGAGATAAGTATTAAATTTCGTTTCTATTTTAACTTTGTAGACCTCACTGTTATGGAGAGAGCCGAATGACGGCTAAAGAACGTTTGCCTGAAAAAATTCGGGTTTCTGTTGGCTCAGCTATAGTGCTTGGACTGATGCGTGGGAAATTGGATGCTTTGCCAACAACTATTTATTTGCTTACATACCGAGCTGACAAATGTTCCGCTAACTGTGGATTCTGCC
>Ga0315314_1000771_pt1 | contig 31853 bp, 34 predicted proteins | sample TDP9_MG_FD_203631 | JGI IMG/M metagenome (GOLD analysis project Ga0315314, IMG submission 203631) | Freshwater sediment microbial communities from Lake Towuti, South Sulawesi, Indonesia - TDP9 | ecosystem: Environmental > Aquatic > Freshwater > Lake > Sediment | place: Indonesia: South Sulawesi... | reverse complement strand
CCATCTGCTCATTTATGGCTATGCTCATTCCTTGCGTGATGGAGATGAGGGCGGTCATAGCTGAAATTCCTATAAATATGCCCACAATGTTTAAGGCTACCCTAAACTTACGTTCTTTTACACCGTCTACAGCCATGAACACTACGTCTTGAAGCTTCATGTGGAAACCACCTACGGCATCACCCCCAGAAGAATCCTTATTACCCTCCAAATCATGTCCCAAAATGTTGGACCGCCTTCCTCCCCTTCCTTTACGAACTCTTCAACGACGACTGGAAGTTCTAGGATGGTTTGGCGCTCCCGATTGTATTCATCCCAGCAGCTAACTCCCATTTGAAGCCTATAGTCTCCGGGACTGGCGTTTGGATCCACCATAAATTCAACATCGAAGGGAACAGGGCTATCCGGATCTACACGACCGATGTACTCGTAGCTTTCAGGAATCGACACAAATGGGTTGATTGAACGATTCTCAAGGATCTCGATCTGGACAAAATCAACTGTTTCAGTTCCGATCAAAAGCAGGTCAGCCTCAACCGTCACGATTTCTCCAGGCTCCGCTGTTAAACTTGAGGGCTGAACGTTGAGTAGGCGGAAGTTAATGATACTGGTCACGCCTACGGATACTGTTTCAGATATGCTATTCAATTGACCGTACACATCATAATAGGAGACGTTTAATTGAAGCGGGTAAGATGTCGCCTCGGCGTCTCCGCTAACCTGCAGATTATAGATGACTGCGGCGGTCTGGTTTGATCCTAAATCCCCCACAAAAATGAGCGTGGGACTCAGGGGGACAAGTGGGCTCCCGACAGGCGTTACTAGTTGTACCCGAACGTCGTAGGCGTCTGCCCCTAAGTTTTTCATTTCCATCTTTACGGTCAATTCATCGCCAGAGTGAACTTCAGAGGGTATAATTTGAAAATCTCGAATCAGGATGGTTGTGCGGCCTGTCGGCTCAACAGAGTCTACGAAAACGCCTATAGTTACGCTATCTCGATAGGTAGCACCATCCGAGTCCTTGTAGTCTAAAGTGAGTGTTAATGGGTACGCGCCTAGCGCAATATTTCTTGAGATGCCAAGCAAGGGTCGAAAGTGAAAATCCTCTCCAACGTCAACCTCATCAACCAGGTGGGACTGTCTCTTTAAAACAACGATGCCTGGACTGGTTGAGGTTAATGTTGCCTTGACATCGTAAACTGCTTCCTCACCAGTGTTAGTCAGAGTTATGCCTATTTCGTTCTCGGTGCCAGCGGTGACCCTGTAATCATCCACCTCCACGTCAATAACCAGTTTTGTCGGCTTTATGGCTTCCACAACGATACCAATCGGTATATTCTTGTCCATATACAATTGCCCACTTTCATCTTGGTATTCCAGCATAAATGTTAAAGAGTAGGCGCCGAGAGGGTAGCTGCTCGCAATGTGCAACACAGGGTACATGCGTTCTGTGTCCCCGTCCTCTATCTTTTCAAATACTCTATAGGACTCCTTTACAACCGCTATTCCTAGAATGGTTTGAGGGACCGTCAAGGAGGCCTTAACGTTGTAGGCAGTTTCGTTGCCAACGTTAGTAACGGAAATACGGATTTCGTCCTCATCGCCTGCCATCAGGTAATTCTCGCTCACGTCGACCTCTAACAATGGTTGAGGGTGCGCAATAGTTAGCGGTATAACTGCCACAGTAAGCAATGAGAGAAGGCACATTGACAAAATCATCAAACTTCGCTTTCTCAAAGATCCCTTCACCCCATTAATTCTTCTTTCACGATCATCCCATCCTGCATATAGGCTATTCGATCGGTGGAGCGGGCTACTTTGGGGGCGTGGGTGACCACCACAAAGGTCTGCTGCTGCTCCTTGTTTAACTCTCGAAGAAGCCTAAGGATTTCTTCTCCTGTCTTTGTGTCTAAGTTTCCAGTAATCTCATCGCAAAGCATCACCGAGGGGTTATTAACTAAAGCTCTAGCGACGGCTACCCTCTGCTGTTCTCCCCCGCTTAGTTCTGCAGGTCGATGGTGGAGTCTATCTCCCAGTCCTACCTTTTCTAAGAGTTCTATTGCCCTTCTTCTGCGCTGCTCAGGCGACACCCCAGAAAAAGCCATCGGAAGCTCAACGTTCTTTATGGCAGTCATTCTGGGGATAAGGTTAAAGAATTGAAAAACGAAGCCTATCTCCCGATTTCTGAGTTCAGCCAGTTCATCATCACTAAGCCTAGAGATGTCCACCCCCTTTATGAGCACTCTTCCTTCAGACGGCCTGTCCAAAGCGCCTATGAGGTTGAGGAGGGTTGTTTTTCCACTACCTGACGGCCCCATGACGCTCATAAACTCGCCCCTTTTAACTCTAAGGTTTACTACATTGAGTGCTGGAACCTCCACCTTCCCCATCCTATAGATCTTTTTGGCGTTTACGACTTCAATGATCCACTCCATGTTCTCCACTCTTTCTCCCCGCAACTCTACTTTTCCCCCTCCAATTCCTTGATTCTTTCATCGAGGAAAACGAGTCTTGTTTGGAGAAACTCTCTTAGACTCTTTAAGATCTCCAGCCTCGACTTTTTGTCTGCGATCTCATTGAGGAGGAGATGGAAGAAAATGGGCGGCCACTCATCCTGTCGGGATAATCCCTCCTTTATATGCTCTATGAGCTTGCCCCTCAGAAAGGGCGGTATGCATCTTGACACAAATTTGTAGTATTTGTCACCGAACTCGAGGTCGCTTTCCAGGAAATCCCCCGCATCCCTCAAGAGTCTCTCACCCTTCTCCGTTAGGGAATAGAACTCCTTTTCATCCTTCACTTCTGTTTCGACAAAGCCCCTTACCTCTAACCTCCTCAGCGCAGGATAAATCGTACCCGTTTTTGGCTCCCATACGTCTCCAAACTGTTCTCGTAACGCCTTCAAAATTTCGTAACCATACTTCGGTTGTTTCTTTAGTTGCAAAAGGATGAGGAACTGCACAGGGCTTATCCCGCCCCTTCCCCGAAAGAAACCCGCCTTAAACATGCTAGACCTACCACAGTAGGGATGAACATAGTAGAGGTCTACCTATTTAACCTTTCGGTTCAAAGAAGATTTAGTGCTCAAAACTCGAGAGAGTCCCCGCCCCAGACACTCTACCTACACTCCAACCCCGTTTCTTCTTCTAACCATCAGAACACTTATGAAACTATTGCAACCGTTGCACCAATGTATCTGTTTCCTTTACGGCTTTCAATGCGACTGCGATCATGCCCTCATCTGGCTTTCTTGTTGTTAAATGTTGAAGCCCTAAACCCGGCAATATCAGAATCTTAATAATCTTTGAACCCTTGTATCTATCACTAAGCTTCAAAACTTCGTAAGATATGGAGCCAATTATAGGAATAAGAACTATTCTATACGCTAGTCTCGTAAAAAACCCGAAATCCGGCATGACTGAGAATAAGATAATGCTGATTAGAGTAACGATCAGAATGAAAGACGTTCCGCATCTTGGATGAAGTCGAGAAAATCTCTTAGCGTTCTTAACATCTAATTCAACCCCAGCTTCATAGGCGTTGATAGCCATGTGTTCTGCACCGTGATACTGAAACACTCTTTTGAGGTCTCTAACCACAGCCATCAACGCTAAGAACAATAGAAAAATGCTAAGCCGAACTGCACCCTCTACAACATTGAAGACTACTCCTCTAAGGTTAAAAAACGTGGTTAAGAGAAAGGGTATGATAGTGAACAAGAATATCGCTAAACCCAGAGCTATAGCGACGGCTATGGCCATTTCCCTAGGCTCAATTTCTTCGCCTTCCTCCAGACTTGCGCTTGCAGAGAAATAGAGACCTTTCATGCCTAAGTATAAGGTTTCAAACAATGCTACAACGCCTCTTAGTAACGGTAATCTCAGCACTCCGTATTTTTCAGACACGGATTTTATTTCCTCTATTTTTGTCAATATTTCATTATTCGGTTGCCTAACGCAAATAACCATATGCTTCTTAGAGCGAATCATCACTCCCTCTATTACCGCCTGTCCGCCAAACGCTAAGGATGGTTCTTTTCCTCGGTTGGTAATCAGTTTCACACTTTCAAAGGAAACTTTGCTAGCCTTATATTATTTGCTACTATCTTCGAGGCATATAAAACAATGAAACGGGCTTGCTAGAAAGCTTTCGCCACAAATCCCAAAACCTCTTTCCAGCCTCAAAGTTTTTTACTAAAGACTGGTTTTTATCAAGCTCGAAGGGTGCGTCCAAATTTTGAAGGCTGTAATTTTTGATCTTGACGGAACTCTCATTGATTCCAAGATTGACTTCCGGAAGATGAAAAGGAGGAACATTAGGCTCCTTGAGGCTTCAGGCGTTGAGCAAGGGCTCTTAACGGAGGAGATGCTTAACTACGATATTGAGAGGCGAGCCATTGAGGACCTAAGAACAAAGGGGGTTTCAGAGGAGGAGATTCAGAGAATCTTCCAGAAAGTCGCTGATATTATGAACGAAATCGAACTTGAGGCCATACAGAATGCCCAACTCCTCGATGGCGTTGCCGAGACTCTTGAGAAGTTGAAGAAGCTAGGATTGAAAATAGGGATCATCACACGGAGCTGCAGAGAGTATGCGAATAGAATCCTTAAAAAGTTCGGGTTAGAGAGACTGATCGACGCCGTGGCGGCTCGTGACGACGTCTCGAAGCCGAAGCCAGACCCCGAGCATCCACGACACCTGATGGAGATTCTAAGTGTCAAGCCATCAGAGACGATCCTCATCGGTGACCACCCCATGGACGCCCTCTGCGCAAAAAACGTTGGAATGAGATTCTTCTTGATTCCCAAAAGAGATACTAATTTCAAGGCTTTTGAGGAATACAGCCACGAAATCCTCTGGAACATAAGGGATATAATTCAAATTCTTGAAGCTGAAAAAACTGAAAGAGAAGAAGGAGCAAAAAATTAGACAGGTGACGTTAGGGAAGGATAAGGAGTTTTCTCGAAAATGTGAGTGCGGGGGGTTAGGTTTAAAACTCGGTTTAAATTCTCGGATTTCGATTCTTGGATAATCTCCTTTGTTGCCATTGTTGTCGAATAAAAGGTTGCAGCAATTCATTTAAGAATAGAGTACTCCAAGATATTAAGACAGAATTAATGGGTCGATGGATATGAGAGCGGACGCGGCAACTGAAAAAGCGGTGATGAAAGTCATACAGGATTTAAGAGATGGATGCGCCAGCAGGGATGTTCAGCGAGTTCTCGGCCTCTTTGCCACTGATGCTGACGTAGTCTTTCTTGGGTTCGAGGAAGGCGAGAAAGCGATTGGACACAATGAGTTGGAGGACTTTGCCAAGCGTCTTTTCTCAAGTTGGGCTATATCTTTTGAATGGAAGTGGCATTTAGTTTCCATGGAGGGTTCAGTTGCGTGGGTAGTTGCGGAAGGCTTATTTCACGCAAGAACCGCTGACCAACACGTAAGCGGTCCTTATCGCGTTACAATGGTGCTCGTGAAGAAAGGAGACAAGTGGCTCATTATGCATCTTCATGAGTCACAGCCAGTAATTGCACGTAAATGAGCTAAACTAAGATTCTTAACAACAACTACTGAAGTGCGGGGGGTGGGATTTGAACCCACGAACCCCTGCGGGACAGGCTCCTGAAGCAACCGCGTGTCTTGACAACACTCTGCGCCTTTGACCTGGCTCGGCGACCCCCGCTCTAGCTTGACCTTTCACCTAAAGGAATTGCAATATCTCTTTTAAAAACTGTTTGAACCTTGTCCCCGGTGAAACGACGATTTTCTATGGTTCATAGTCCATAAAAAGAGGATTCACGCCGACTTCTCCGCCCGTTTTGTCTAGTTTCATCTGGCCGACGTGAATGGTGGACACGTTCTCGCTTACGGGCGTGTAAACCTTCATCACCCTTCTCTTGTAGTCAACTCCACACAAAACACCGATCCCAAGAAAGTTCCCTGACGCATCTAGCAACCCCAGAAGCAGGCCTTGTTCCTCGCCTTCCTTTATCATCTTCACCGTTTTTCCGAAGCCCTCTTTAATCCTCTTCACCAACTCCTCGTTAATCCACTGGTCTCCCTTTAAAACAATAAAAACTGTGGTGGGTGTTTCTTCACCATAAACAAGACCTATCCCCAGCGATCTTCTCACCTTCTCCATCTGCTCTATGGTTAGGGGGACGCCTGTTCCGAAGGGGGCTCCTTCAACTTTAACCCAGCTTAGGGGAAAGGACTGCACCCTGGCTTCCTTCAGATACTTCTTATAACTCAGATCGCGTAGGACCTTCCTTTTCTCCCGGTTTCTCTTATGTATCGCTGGCGGGGAATCTATGATCAGAGTCTTCATCTCCTTTAACGCGGTTAGTATGGGTGTCATCTCATCCTCCTGCTGTATCCCCACAACTATGTCGGGAGCCACTCTTTCCGTTAACCGAACCTTGTATCTCGCGGCGTCTTCACCCTCAATCCAGCCATCCGTGTTGACGATCAAAAAGTTGACCCCTGTCTCTAAGACCTTGCCTTTCAACGTGTTTAGTCCCTCTACGACCGTGTTTACGGCTCTGCTCGGGCTGGTCAGCCCAACAAAGTACGCGTTTTCCGCCTCCATCTCAAAAAGGTCTTTTATCGGTGTTCTAACGAAGCTGAACCCGATGGTTGAGGGCGGCCCTATATCAGACTGCCCTAAGTCGCCGTCAATAATGGCGATCTTCCGTCTCCTTTTTAATGCTTTGTTGGCGAGATAGGTGCAAAAACTGGTTTTACCCGAGTCCACCCCACCCATCACCATAACCGTAACCGGCTTTTCATACGAAATGATCTCCATGGAGGCGTTTTCCCAAGACGGTGGAATCGTGCTCCCCTCCATTTCTTCAAAGGTGGCGCTCTCGCCCAGCATCAAATCAAAGACAACCTGCTTGTTAACCTCGAAAGGCATGCGCTTTCCTTCTCGTATCACAACTTTTTCTCCTGCTTTCAGATTTGCACCTAAGACATTGGCCCCTCCAGAAAGAAAGTTCACAGACGCTGGGCCATCCACGAGCAGGGTCTTTCCTTTTTTAACAGTATACTTCATTTCATCCCTTCCTAGGAAAAACTCGACCTTTTCTCTCCGCGATTTTTATAGCAGACATTAAGTCTCTCGCTTCCCTTCGGTGGATGGTTCCCTTCACGAAACGGCTTGTTCCTGCCTCGCTCACGGTTTCTATTACGACCCTCTTTGGTATGGCTTCGTCTAATAAATATAGCAACTCTTTTGCATAAATGGGTGCGCCATTTCCTATCTTTATTGTGCTCATCGTAGCTGGCGCCTTGTCTAAAGCCTTCGAAATGGTGCTTTTGGTTTCCTCCAAACTTGAACAGGTGTGGGTTTCCAAAAGGTTTCCATCAGCCAAAACCGCGACACCAAAGGTTTTACCCGGATCCACCCCGATTACAACCCTATCGTAATTCCGCTTCCCTTGAGAAACCCGAATGGCCTCATCAACAATCGTTGCGGCGTCACTCTCATCTTTGAAAACGAGAATGTTTGGGTGTTTGATGAGATGATGTTCTTCCCGGGTCGTGATGACAACCTTGATGTCGAGGGGTATGTGATCTCTGGGGGTTAGGCTCAAAAAGGACAGGTTTCTCTCCTTGAGTTCTTTCACCAACCTGTAGTAGGCTTTCCCGGAAACGGTTACAAGCGCTATTTCCGCTTTCATGGCGCCGCCCTTTATGCATAACGCAAGACAAAATTATTAACTTTGGGTTTATATTCGCTTTAATGTGGGGCTCTTGCCGCGTGTGGTTCCTACGGGTTGTGGTTCGCTGGATAAGGTGTTGGGAGGAGGTCTACCTACGGATGGCGTTTCCCTCATTTACGGAGAGGCGGAAACGGGTAAAACTTCTCTCGCCATTCAATGCGCTGTTAACGTCGCCAGAGAGGGCTACAAGGCGATCTTTGTAGACTCGGACGGCACCTTTTCTCCAAGGCGGCTGTCACAAATAGCCTACCATGACTTTGAGGACGTGTCTCCCCAGATAGTTTTGGCGAAGCCGACCACCTTTCAAGAGCAAGCCTTTGCAATAGATCATCTTGACGAATACATAACCAGAAGAGTTGGACTTCTGATCGTGGATACCGTCACGTCGCTTTACCGCGCTGAGCTGGGAGACCCCAAAGAAACCTTTACTTTAAATCGTGAGTTGAATAGGCAGGTTGCTTGCCTAGCACAGATCGCCAAGACCCACAAGATAGCCACTCTCCTCACTAGCCAGGTGAGAAGTGTTCTTGTACAAGAGCGGGTTAGCATAGAGCCCGTGGCCACGCGAGTTCTCAAATTCTGGTCAGACATCGTTCTCGATCTAAAGCACACCAGTCAAACGCGCGTAATAAAGGTCGTGATGGAAAAACACCCGAAGCGCAAGCGGCCTGCGTATTGTTACCTTAGCATAGAGAGGGCTGGCATTCGAGACTATAGTGGATAGCACGGTTACCCATTTCAAATCGATGATTCCAACAAACACTTTAAATATTGCCATCTCTCCTATGCTGAGGGATGGGGAAGCCATGAGGGCACGCAACTATCGACAGGTGAAGGGTCAGCCTTATACTAGAAAGGAATACATTCGAGGCTCTCCTCCACCGAAGATCACCAAATTTACCATGGGCGATCCCGCAGGTAAATTTGAGTATCAAGTTTTTCTTGTCGCTGGCAAGGAGGCGCAGGTTCGTCATAACGCATTAGAGGCGGCACGTGTTGCATCCAACCGAGTTCTTTCAGGTAAATTGGGAACGGAGTATTGTTTACGAATCTTGCCCTATCCGCATGCCGTGCTTCGAGAAAATAAGATGATCTTTGGGCCCCACGCAGACCGACTTCAAGACGGGATGAGAAGGGCCTTCGGCAAACCCGTAGGAACCGCCGCCAGAGTAAAACTGAACCAACCTATTATCATGATCAACGTGAATGAGAACGGTCTCGAAGCCGCTAAAGAGGCCATGAAACGGGGAGAGGATAAGCTACCCGTGCCTTGCCGAATAGTCATCGAAAGGATTGTAGACTAGAGTGAGGTGAACCATGTTGCGAGCTTTCCGAAAAGGAAGGAATCCATCCTCTAGAGAGGAGCTTGTCCTCTGGTTTGAGGACTTAACCAAGAAGGATATTCCCCTAGCGGGGGGCAAAAACGCGAACCTAGGTGAGATGCTTAACGCAGGGATACCTGTTCCGCCTGGGTTTGCGGTCACAGCCCACGCCTATAAGAAGTTTATTACAGAAACGGGGATTGCCGAGAAAATATACAAATTCATTGAAGAAACGGTTACTGACGTGAACGATCCCAAGCAGTATGAAGAAGCCTCTAAAAAGGTGCGAAAGCTCATTGAAACAACCCCTGTGTCGCGCAAAATTGAGAGCGCCATCAAAGACTCCTACGGTAGACTCAATAAAAGAACTCGGTCATCTCAAGTGTTTGTGGCTGTGCGGTCAAGCGCCACAGCTGAAGATTTGCCCGACGCCTCTTTCGCTGGGCAGCAGGAGACCTACCTAAACGTCAGAGGAGCCGAGGAACTACTTCAAAAGACCGTGAAATGCTGGTCGAGTCTTTTCACGCCAAGGGCCATTTTCTACCGAACCCAGAAGGGGTTCAAGCATGAGGATGTTCTCATTAGCGTGGGCGTCCAGCAGATGGTCAACGCCAAGGCTGCTGGCGTAACCTTCACCATAAACCCTGTCACTGGAGAACCAAACCAGATCGTTATTGAGGCTAACTGGGGGCTGGGCGAGTCTGTTGTGTCTGGAGCGGTCACCCCGGATGACTACATCGTGGACAAAAACACGCTGAACATCCTTGAAAGAAGGGTCGCCAAGAAGACGGTGGAGTACGTTCGCGACCCCAAGACAGGAAAAACAATTCACGTTGACGTGCCAGCTGAAAGGCAGAATCAACCCTGCCTAACCGATGAGGAAATCATCAAGCTCGCCGAACTTGCCAAACACATCGAAGAACACTATGGAGGGAGACCCCAAGACATCGAGTGGGCGATCGACCAAGACATCCCCTTCCCGGAAAACGTCTTCATTGTCCAGTCGAGACCTGAAACCGTATGGAGCCTCAAGATGGCACCGCCCAAAGTCGAGGCGCCGAAGCCGCCTACCCCGTCCACGCGACCCTTGGAGCGAAAGGTCGTTGTGAAGGGGATTGCGGCTGGAAAGAGGGACATAGGAGCTGGCATGGCAAAGGTTGTTATGACACCTGAGGATGCCTCGAAGCTCATGACGAAGGGAGACGTGCTAGTTACGCCCATGACCAACCCCGATTACGTGCCGTTTATGAAGATGGCGGGAGCCATCGTCACGGACAAGGGAGGGGTAACGTGTCATGCAGCCATCGTGAGCCGTGAGTTAGGCATCCCATGCGTTGTGGGGACGGAAAACGCCACGCAAGTAATGATGACAGATCGAGAGTACACGGTTGATGCGAAAAGCGGCGTGGTATACGAAGGGATCATAGAGGAGACCCCGAAGCCTGACGCACCAACGCAGGCAACACCCACCGCGCCAACCATGCTTGAGTCTGCTCCAGTTACCGCTACAAAAATTTACCTTAACTTGGGTGTCCCCGAGATGATCGAGGAGTACAAAACCTTACCTTTTGATGGTATAGGACTTATGCGCATCGAGTTCATCTTGGCTAGCTACATAGGAGAGCATCCCGTGTACCTTTTGGAAACGGGGCAAGCCGAAAAGTTTGTGAACAAGCTGGCTGAGGGAATAGCTACGGTTGCGAGAGCCATACAGCCTAGGCCGGTGGTTGTGAGGTTCAGTGACTTCAAGACCAACGAGTATAGGGAGCTGAAGGGCGGAGAAAAATATGAAATAGTAGAGGCAAACCCGATGCTGGGTTGGCGGGGCGCGAGCAGATACATAAGCGAGTGGTATGAAAAGGCGTTCAGACTAGAGTGCAAGGCAATTCGAAAGTGTAGGGAGGAGTGGAAGCTCAAGAACGTTTGGGTGATGCTGCCTATGATCAGAACGGTGTGGGAGGCGAAAAGATGCCTAGAGATCATGAGGGAGGAGGGACTAGAGAGGACTAGGGACTTTCAAGTATGGTTTATGGCCGAGACCCCGGCTATCGCCATTATGGCAGACGAGTTCTCAAAGCTGTGTGACGGATTTTCTATAGGGTCAAACGATATGACACAGGGCATCCTCATGATCGACCGCGACTCAGAGCGGCTCGGGTTAATGGGATACTTTGATGAACGAGACCCCGCTGTTAAACGAATCCTCGCCCACCTAATCAAGGTAGCCCATAAACACGGGTGCACCGTTTCCATCTGCGGTGAGGGACCCTCAAACTTACCAGACTTCGCTGAGTTCCTTGTCCGCTGTGGCATCGATAGTATATCGGTGAACGCCGACGCGGTGGTCAGTACAAGGCGACTGGTTGCTAGCCTCGAGCAGAAGATTTTGCTGGAGCGTTTAGCTGAGGCACGCGAACGCGGAAGGGAGCGCTCATCTGAGGTTTCTAGGAAAGAGCGGGAATGGACTTCTGAGTGGGATGAGTCAATTAGATAGGTGCCCATTATAACCTAACAATACAGTTTGTTTTCGCGTCAGTGCGGAGAGTGCAAATACACATTGACCTTTGACCTTGAAGAGGAACGACTAAGGGAAGAAGTAAGCAGGCGACAAGCCAAACGAGTTCTCATACAGCTCCCCGAAGGATTAAAGGCGGTGGGACCCCGCTTGGCAGCCATCGTTGAAAAGGCTGGAGCGGTTGCGATCCTTTCAGCCGACCCATGCTACGGCGCTTGCGACCTAGCAACCCTCGACGCTGAGAGCCTAGGTGCAGACTTGGTTGTCCACTACGGGCACAGTGAAATGGTTAAGCAAGAACAAGTGCCAACGATTTACTTAGAGGCTAGGGCGAAGGTCAGCGTTAAGGAGGCGGTGGAAAAGGCAATACCCTACCTCGAGCCTTGGACAAGCGTAGGGCTGATAACAACGGTTCAACACATTCACGCCCTCGAAGAAGCGAGGGAAGCGCTCCTTAAGGCTGGAAAAGCGGTTGTCATGGGGGACGCAGGCCACATGAAATACGGTGGACAGGTAACTGGCTGCGACTATAGCAACGCCAAAGCCGTTTCGAATGACATTGAAGCGCTTCTTTTTGTTGGAGGAGGAAAATTCCACGCCATAGGTGCAGCCTTAGCCACAGGAAAGCCGACGATCATCGCCGACCCCTACGAAAAGAGAGCCTATGCAATTGACAACATGGTTCAAAGAATCCTCAAGCAACGGTGGGCGAGCATCTGCGAGGCGAAAAAGGCGGAAACCCTTGGGGTGCTGATAGGCTTGAAAATTGGACAAAAGAGGGTGGAAGAAGCAATTGGACTAAAGGAGGAATGGGAGAGGGGCGGTAGGAAGGCTACCTTGCTCGCGCTGAAGGAGATCAGCCCCGAGGCCCTCATGCAGTTTCCCGGCATAGACGCATTTGTAAACACCGGCTGTCCTCGAGTGTCCCTAGACGACGCAACAAGGTTTCTCAAGCCGGTCGTCACATTAAACGAGGCCCTTGTCTTATTGGGGAGGATGGACTGGGAGGAATTATGCAGAAGAGGCTGGTTCGAAAGCTCGACCTAGAAAAAGCCATCTCCGAGATTCAGCCTCATCCTACGCCTAAGGCTTATCTGGAGCAGTATACGATACCCGCGGAGGTCGCCGCGGAGATCCTCTACATAGCTGCATACATTTACGACGACATCATTAACAAGACCGTCGTAGACCTGGGTTGTGGCACAGGAAGACTCGCCATCGGGGCGGCTCTTCTTGGAGCAAGGGAAGCGACGGGCGTGGATATAGACAGAGTGGCGGTGACGGCGGCGCAGAAAAATGCGGAAAAGATGGGAATGAAGGAGAAGACGCGCTGGATCGTGGCGGACATCGATGCTGTCCGAGGGTTCTTTCACGCGGTTCTGCAGAACCCTCCCTTTGGCGTGCAGAAAAGGGAGGCAGATCGGAAGTTCATAAAAAAGTCTTTAGAGCTGGGTCATACCATATACTCGCTTCACAAGGGTGGAAAGCAAAACCAAGAATTTATCAAAAGGTTTATTGAGAGGAACAGGGGAAGAATTACAGGCATCTTTCCCATGAATATAGACATTCCGAGAACCTTCGAATTCCATAGAAAAAGGAAACACCGCGTTAAGGTCGACCTATATCGAGTGGAAGGAAAGTCATATGCATGAATCGAGAACAAGCGGGCAGTTTCTTGTTCCCGGAGACCGGTTGGGCGTCATTGAGGAATTTATGCCGGGCCCCGGAACATATGTGGAAAAAGGGACCATATACTCTAAGATTACGGGACGCGCCCTCTTAGATATGCTAAACAAGAGGGTTTCGGTGTACCCCTTGATTCACGCCGTGGGCGTCCCTAGGCCAGGGAACACGGTCGTCGGTCAGGTGTCAGACACTCAAAGCAAAACCGCCACATTGCGCATATTTAAGGTGGAAAGGCGATCCATCTCGGGTCATTTCACGGGCGTCCTACATATCTCCGACGTAAGCCCAGGTTACGTGGAGACCATGTTTGACGTGTGCAAAACCGGCGATATCATGCGAGCCAAGGTGGCCAGCGACAAAAATAGAACATACCACCTGTCAACTGCGGACAAAAGCCTAGGTGTCATATACGCTTTCTGTTCACAATGTGGGCACATGCTAACCCTACAGCGAACAAGAATGCGATGCACTAGGTGCGGAAAAATTGAAGGACGAAAAATAGCCTTAGATTACGGGGAAGGCGAGATATAGGGGAAAGAAAATGAAGGTCACGATCTTGGAAAGGAAATCTAATGAACTGAAAGTGGAAATTGAGGGGGAGGGCCACACATTTTGCAACGTGTTGCAGAAAGCCCTCCTAGAAGACGACACCATCGAAATGGCCGCCTACGACATTCCGCATCCACTCATCTCCCACCCCATAGTTTACGTCCGCACCAAGGGTCGTCGAAATCCAGAAATCGCCCTGCGAGAAGCGGTAGAAAAGATACAAAGGCGAAGCAGAGAGTTCGGAACGATCGTCGAAAATGCGTTAAAAGAGTGGCAGCAAAAGTAAAGACAGACAAACCAACCCGGAAATGCACACTTTACAGCTTAAGCTTCTTTCTTGCTGTGAGGACAAGGGAGCAAAAGGCCTCCGTCGCATCCTCATGCTGTTCTAGAACGTTCACTACCTCTTCGATGGTCATTAAACCCTGGACCCAAGCGTACACGATCAAGGCTTCAGCGGCGTCCGCTTGCTTATGGCGGTCGGTTCTTGGAGGCAAGAGATCTCTCAATCCCGCCCTTCTAAGAGCCTCAGCGAGTATCCGGCTATCTACCCTAACGCCTGTAGGCGCGCCCATCTTTTTTGAGAGAGCCAAGGAGTAAACAAAATTCACGTAAGTGTCTCCCAAAGCAGCAAGCTTGTGATCCGTTAGGATTTCGCGCAGACCCGTGTATGACGGAACAAAGGGAAACTTCTCTACAACGGTGGTGCGCTTAACACCAAACATGAACAAACACCTCTAAGCAGCTGGTTAGTTAAATTACGAAAAGGCGCTGAAAAGCATTCAGGTGTAAACTTCAGTTAAAAAGGGGAGAACCCCAACCCCATAAGCGACGATCTCCATTTATGCTTCAAACATCAATAACTACTTAAGTTCATTAGAACTCAAACAGTTATGGCAGGCTGTGTAACTGTGCGCGAAGGAAGAACTGTCAAGATTCGCTCCATAAAACCCGAGATAAGGATCTTGGGCATCGACGACGGAATCTTTGTTCCCCACACAAAGGGGTTAGTGGACGTTATTGGGGTCGTGTATCGCGGTGGATACTGGCTTGACGGAGTCATGAGAACAGAGGTGGAAATTGACGGCATGGACGCAACAGAAAAGATAGCCGCCATGGTAACAAAGTCACCTCACTACGATCAGCTTCGAGTGGTGACGCTAAACGGCATCACCCTCGCTGGCTTCAATGTAGTAGACATACAGGAGCTTTTCAAAAAACTGAGACTGCCCGTTATAGCAGTCACTCGAGAGAAGCCCAACCTCGAGGAAATAAAGGAGGCTCTTATGAACCTTCCTGATCATGAAAGACGATGGGAAGCGGTGAAAAAAGCAGGAAAGATAATCGAGGTATGTACGCGGAGGGGAGAGAGACCCATTTACATGCAAATCGCGGGGCTTTCAGAGGCGGATGCGGAAAAAATTTTGAGGAAAACATCCACGCGAAGCAACTTTCCAGAAGCCTTGCGAGTGGCGCATATCATAGCATCGGGATTAGCTCAATTGAAAGAAAAGGAATCTGGTGACATCTGAAACCAGCCTGAGTCTCTAACCGGTTATCTAAACCTTAACCTTCCTGGTTCTGTTCAAATAAAGGTTGTTCAACTCGGTTGTTCATTTCGGTGGTTGTAGGCTTTTTCTATGAGAGCTAGCCATTTATTTCTAATTCGAGGTTTATCCCTGCTTCCTCTGCTGGAGTTTTTCCGTTTAGACTCATGTGCGGTCTTATGAAGTTGTAGTAAATTCTAAGCCCAATTATCAAATCTTGACCTGTAATCTGTCCATCCATGCCTCTTCTCACCTTATCCCTTTCCCTGATAGTCCCTTGAAGCCTCTCCACAATATTGTTGTTTACTTCATCTGTAAAGCGATGCATCCGAACGTGCTTTGTCCTTGGGTTTCTTAAGGTGAAAAATTCCTTCTTGAACGCTTTGCTACTCGTTGCAAAAGCTTAAATACTACTAAAATACACCGTATGACGGTGATAGGATGTCTAGGCAAATGGTGACAAGCATCCGAGTCGATGAAGAATTATGGAAAAAGGCAAAGCACCGTGCTATAGACGAAGGAATACCTCTAGCGGAATTCTTAGAAAGAGCCTTGAAAAAAGAGTTAGCTCAAGGAAGTGAAAAGAAATGAGCAAAGTCGTCGTTAAAGGGATGGATATTCCAGTAGATCAAATAAAGCCAAGTCCCTACCAGCCGAGGCTAACCTTCGACATAGAGGACATCAAAGGAAGCATAATGAGGGACGGTATACTCGTAACCCTGACTGTCCGTAAGAAAGACGGTTTCTATGAGATGATAGATGGTGAAAGGAGATGGAGAGTTGCGAAGGAGCTTGGATACGAGACGGTTCCATGTGATGTCATCGATATAGATGACGACACAGCAAGGCGAATGGTTTGGAAAGTCAATACCCTTAGAAAGGACTATGAGCCAAAAGAGAAAGCCCTGTTTTTCAAGAGGATGCAAGAAGAGTATGGGATGAGCCTCAGAGGTATAGGGAGAGAATACGATACCGATACTAAAATGGTTAAAGCATATCTAAATGTGTTCAAACTGCCAGATGAGTATCAGCAAATGGTTTGGGACGGAGCGATTCCTATCAGAAATATTCTAGAGCTTGAACAATTCTTTAACGGTGTAGAGCGCTCTACACCTGAAGCCAACCCAGAGATTTTCGAGATATTAGATAGATCGGCAAGAGAGAGGTATTTCGGTGCGGAGCAAATTCGTGAGGCAATTAAGCCTTACTTGGCTAAATGGAGAGCGGAACAAATCGAGAAAGCTAAGGAGGCACTTGCTGAAGTTAAGCCTGAAGTAAAGGTTCCAGAGACTCCTGAAGAGCTTGAAAGGGTGTCTAGGGTTTTGTGGGAAGAGGCTAGGAGGAGACGGGAGGAACTTTTAACTCCAGAGGAGAAGGCTAAGATCGAAGTTGAGAAGGAAGCTAGGAGACGAGAAAGGGAGGAAGCTAGGAAACGGCGTGAGGAAGAACTGAAGAGAAGGCTTGAGGCTGAAAAAAGACGGATGGAGGAGGAGGCGAGAATGAAGGTGGAAGAGGAACTGCTTAAGGATAAAGAGTTTCTCAGAAAAGCGGCTGAATTGGCTCCACCCATCATAGAAAGACCAGTAATGGAGGTTCCATTGGAGTTTGCGCCACCACCAGAAGAGATTGAAGCTATCAGAGAGAGGCTGAGGGAGGGCGAAGAGAGGCTTAAGGCGATATTGGAGAGACCAGAGGTTAAGGAACGTGGCAAGCTGTTCGAAAACTGGATAGCCCACGATGCGTTGCTTGGGGTGCTAGGTTCAGCACATTGTCCAGTGTGTGAAGCGAATTGGGAGAACCTTGTGTGGAAGTGCCATAACCTAAACGTCAAAGAAGCCTATGATCTACTGACCGATAAGTATCAGAAAGCAGTAAGGAGTGGGAGAAAAGAATGAGAATAGAGCCTTTCCCTCCCTTTTTCCCAAGAAACGTTGACCTTCTAACTCCCTTATCTCTGCAGGAGAAGTTAGACCCCAGTCTTGAACTTTTCTATTGTATGGGGCACGTTTCCGTGCCGTTAATGGAAGCTACTGGTGGAAGAGAGGTCGAGACTGATCTTGGAGTAAAAATTAAGGCGAGTTCCATTCACAGGGGCATGACTGAAGTTGTTTACGGAAGACCCGAACCAACGGGGATGAACCTCAGTCAGAGGGAAATACTTGAGAATGTAGTCGCTAACACATCTACTAGGGAAGTCCCAGAAGTAGTTTTAGAGGGTAGAGGTGTAAGAGAAGACGTGCCAAAGGAGCTTGAGGAAGTCGATGTTTTTCAGGGGAGCGATATGGTCTTCTACTTGCAGAGTTCTGTAGGGAACCGCTATCGTAGTCTACGAAGAATGCTTCAATTGCCGTTAAGCAATCCCTACCGAATAGCAAGGGGAGCCCTCCTCCTTCATAAAATCGTAAACCCGTGGGACCCAGTTTTTAAGAGGATGAGAAGTGTGTTGAAAACCGATTGGGTGATAACGAACAGAAAAGGATGGACAGATTTACAGGCTTACCATCTACCACTACAGCGAACCCTATGCAGAGAAAAGTGGTGGCAAGACACAGCGATACCACACCCCATCACTAGCACTATAGACAGCAGACTAATCAAGGCACAAGTGTATGTATTGGACAAGTTAGATGAGCTAGTCGCCATATAACCCCTCTTTTTTATTAATCAACCTTTCTGAACAACCGAGTTGAACAACCTTTATTTGAACAGAACCACCTTCCTCAATAGTAGCCCATGATTTCGCGCCTATATCTGAGAACGTCCCTGTCGCCTCCAAACTCCCTCAGCAATGTTATGAAGTCAAGAGCCGAGTGCAGTGTTTCCTCCGTTGGACCGGTTTTTGACAGGTCCGCCCTCATTCTCATCTGAGAAACCACGATCTTGTTTTCGTTTAGAATCTTTAACGCCCCCTTAATTTTTCCCTGCAGGTTGCTTATCTGATCCTCGTTTAAATTCTTCATTCTCCATAACTCGCTTAGGGTGGCTGTTAGATCCGAATCCCAAGCACTCCCGTGAAGAACCGTCAACGTCCGCAGAATATCACAACATGTCTTCCCGAGAACTTCTGTCTCCTCCTTTGATTTTAATTCCCGGATAACTTGGGTGGATGATTTCATAATCCTCCAACTCGATTATAGGTTCAATATTAGTGACTATTTAGTTTTCGGTACGAATTTACTTGTTTAAGGGTGAAAATACGTCTTCTTTCCACTAGTATAGAAGAAAACGCGACAGCGCGGATTAAAAGAAAGATTTAAAAGACTCGAGAGGAATGGAAAAGGAACGAAACGCGGTGACACAGAATGGAGTTTTGCCCTAAGTGCGGGACGAGGTTGGCCCCAAGCCGAAGAAAACAGGGAGGAAAGATGACCCTGCTGCTCTTATGCCCAAAGTGTGGCTACAAAAAACCAGCAGTGTCCACGCCTGAGCCCATCCCGAAGATTATAGAGCATACTCCGCAAGAGCGCATAGTGGTGATAGGGAGGGAGGAGCAGAAACTGCGAACCCTGCCCACGGTCAAGACAGAGTGCCCAAGGTGTGGAAACAACCTAGCCTACGTTTGGCAGGTGCAAACCAGAGGAAGCGACGAATCCTCAACGCAGTTTTTCAGATGCACAAAGTGCAACTACACCTTCCGAGAATACAGCTGAACTAGCCCTAATCGCAATTATCATGCACGCAACCCCGCTTAACGTTCCAAATTTCGCGCAACACTCAAGCCATTCTACACTCCGCCGGCATAGGTAAGGTTAAAATGAAAAGAGGGGCTAAACATAAGCGTAGGAGGAGGTTTATGAGTGTTTAGGGTTAAGGTGGCAGACGCGAAGCTTCTCAGGGACATGATCACCGCTATCTCCACCCTCATCGACGAGGCTACCTTCGACATCACCACAGAAGGAATCAAACTCCGGGCCATGGACCCCTCACGAGTCGCTATGGTGGATTTTGCTTGGCCAAAAACAGTTTTCGACGAGTACGTCTGCAGTGAGGCAATGAAAATGTGCATAAACATCAGCGAAATGCTCAAGTTACTTAGAAGGGCGGGGAAAGATGAATCTGTTGAACTTTCACTCGATGAAAAAACGGGACGACTGCAAATGACTATTAGGGGAAAATACGTCCGCACATTCAACATGCCCACCTTAGAAGCCATGGAGGAGGAGGTACCCACCCCAAAGATCGCCTTCAACGTAAGGGTGAAGACTACAACAGAGGGACTGCGTCAAGCCATCGAGGACGCCTCCCTAGTAAGCGATCACGTTCGGGTGGAAGTGGACCAAGAAAAAATGCTGATGCGCGCCACCGGCGACCTTATGGGAGCCACTATCGAGTTAAAGACGGGAAGCGATGCCCTCCTAGACCTTGAAGCCAAGGAGCCCTCGAAGGCCACCTTCAGCCTCAGTTACCTATCCGAGATCGTCAAGGCGGCGGTTGCAACCTCCGACATCGCCACCATAGAATTCTCCACCGACATGCCTGTTCGACTGGACTTCCAACAGCCAAAAGAGGGAAAGTTAACATTCTATTTGGCGCCCCGTATAGAAGTGGAATAGCATGACAGAGGCGGAGGGGAGGCCGGTATTCACAGAAAGAGACATGGCTAAATACCCCTTCATCTCAAAAGCGGCTGAATACATGAAACCCTTAGACATCGACATCAATGAATTGGCCAGTTCAGATTACGACAAAATACTCGACAGAGCTGAAAATCGAATAAAAGAGGCCATTCTCTCCAGCCTAGTTAACAAAGAATGGTCTAACGATGCTGTTGAAATTTCCTCCTTTCCAATAGCAGTAATGATGGTGGCTGCGACAGCCGACTCGTTTCTAAAAAGAAGATACGCGTTGGCTGAAGCAAAACGGGTTTCTGATTTGCTAAAAGATGACCGCGACGAAATTCTCATGGGAATTGCAGAGAGGTTTAACTGGAAGATCAGACCGGTCAAGATTCACGTTGGCTCATTAACCTATGATTTTGCGCTCCATTTTACACATTTCCTAAAAAATGCGACGGTTATTCAAGATATGAAATGGAAACTTGTCAATCGCCTCGTGTCGAATGGAGAGGTATACCTTACAAAAAGTGAGACTAGTCGCCTCTTAGAAGAAGAGGTGCGCAGGTACATTGAAGGAAAGCTCGAGACAAAGGTGGGATTACTGCCGCAGAGCATCACAGACCGTGTCGACCGACTGAAACATTTGTTCATAGAAAAAAGAGCGAAAATCCGGTTTGAGGAGTTTCCCAAAGGATTGATTATTGCCGCGTTTCCACCTTGTATAAAGAAGTCATATGATACGATAGCGTCTGGACATGGCATCTCTCATATCGGTCGTTTTGCATTAACCTCATTTTTGATAAGCATAGGCATGAGCGTGGAAAACGTGATCGATCTGTTTCGCTCCCTATCCGACTTTGATGAAAGAATGACCCGCTATCAGGTGGAGCATATAGCTGGCGGCAGAGGCTCCCGAACAAAGTATATTCCTCCTAGATGCGACACACTGCGCACTCACGGAGTATGTCCCGGCATGAATGAAATATGCAAAAGGATACGTCACCCACTTGCTTATTATCGAAGAAAGCTAAGGACCATTAGAACGGAAGCGCCAGGGGAGCGGGCGTGAAGAAAGTCGAAACGAAAACCTTCATTAAAGGCAAATTCGCTGAGTACTATAAAAAATACGCTTCCACCGTTCCACCCCCTACCTCCATTGAGAAACGTGAGTTCGGCTTTCTCTTTGAGCAAGAGAAAATTATGCTCAGGCATAAGGGCTTTAGGAATGTGGATGATCTCCGAGAGTTTTTGAAGAAAAGAGCTCCCTCAGACGTTTACTACTCGGGCGCCTATTACGAAAAGCCGGAAGAGGAAATGGAGGAGAAGGTTTGGCTAGGTGCCGACTTGATCTTCGACATCGACGCGGATCACATTCCAACCCCATGTAACAAAATCCATGACAAGTGGACCTGCAACAATTGTGGCTTTGTTGGTAAAGGTGTAACACCTGAAAAATGTCCTGCATGTGGAGAGGCAAGGTTTGATGAAAAAACGTGGCCGTGTGAAGTTTGCCTAGAATCTGCTAAGAGAGAAACGATGAAACTCGTTGAAGCATTAATGGATGACTTTGGATTACCCTCGGAAAAAATGAACGCATCTTTTTCTGGGCATAGGGGCTATCATCTTCATGTGGAGAGCAATGAAATTCTGTCACTGGACCCGATGGCTCGGAAGGAAATCGTTGACTATATTGCAGGGATAGGATTGGAACCCGAATTTCACGGTTTAGAAAAAATTAGCGGACCTAGATTAGATGACTTAGGATGGAGGCGAAGGATCGCTAGAGGCACCTACGATTTTCTTCTCAAAGCAACTCCAGAAAAACTTGAAGAGGTTGGATTACAGAAGAGGATCATCAACGCCATCGAGACGCATAAAGAAAGACTTATACAAAGCTGGAAAGAAAAGGGTCCTTGGGGAATCATCGGCATAAAAGGCGGCAGAAAAATCGCTCAGCTTAGCGTGGAAAGAGAGTCTGCGAAAATCGACACGGTGGTCACCACGGACATCCATCGTTTAATAAGGCTCACCAACACGCTACATGGAAAAACTGGTTTAAAGAAAACCGAAGTTCCTCTCACCAAGCTTGAACACTTTGACCCCTTTAAAAGCGCCGTAGCCTTCAAAGAGGGCACGGTGACGGTTTTCGTGTCGGAGGCCCCCCAACTTAAACTGGAGGACGAAATACACGGTCCGTACAAAGAGCAGAAAATAGAGTTGCCCACGGCTGTGGCAATGTTGCTTTTATGCAAAGGGGCTGCAGGGGTGGTGGAATAGATTTGTACGACGAGCTCTATGAGGCTTGGAGAGAGGAGAGGGAGAACGCAGAAGTTCAAAGGCTTCCAAGGGACTTTTTTGTTAGGCTGGCTGGCTACGTGAAGAGGATAAGGGAAGAGGGCCGGATGCTGGACGAAAAAACAATAAGGGCTAGGCTCATGCAACGCGAGTTCAAAAATGTGAAAAAACTCGTTAGGGATCTGATTCGACTTCGCTACGACAAAGCTTTGAGAAAAGCCATGACTGGAAAAATCGTGCCACGGGATGTCTTGACCGAGGAAGAGGAGGAGCTTCAGAGGGGCATTCCACCTTCAATGGAAGCCTATCAAGCTTTTTTAAAAAAAATCCTCACAGGGCGACCACCATACCTTGAGAGAAAGGAGAAACCGAAAACGATCGTAGTGCGAATTCTACAGGAAATCCCAGCCATAATCGGATCCGACATGAAAACGTATGGCCCATTTAAACCTGAAGACATAGCAACCCTGCCCCCTGAAAACGCCAGGGTCCTAATTAAGCAGGGTGTCGCCTTGGAAATAGAGGCAAAGTTGTAAAATTGCGAAGTTTCACAGGTCTATATTGCCAAAGTAAGAAATTCGCGTCCCCTTCAGTTCTCCTTACCATCTTTGACAAATCCCTCATGCCATCCACTATTCACAGAGACGTTTGGACACGTCCGGCAAAAGAAAATAGAATAATTGTTAAAATTGCCTAGCTCCTATCAGGCCCCAAGGGCTTAGGGTACTAAAAGAAAGAGATATACAAAACACAGGATAAGGGTTTAAATATGCGCCTAAAAACGGTTAAATAGTAATTAAGGGGGCTGTTCTATACAGATTAGCTCGTGATTAGGATGAAAGCGCCTAAAGAGACCACGACGTATTGCCCAAGATGTAAATCCCATCAACCCCACACGGTTTCCCTATACAAGGCTGGGAAGAGGAGAGCATTGGCTAAGGGCGAACGGCACCATAAAAGGGAGAAAAGCGGGTATGGGGGACAAAAATACCCGCTCCAGCGAAAATTCTCCAAAACCACGAAAAAGCAAACGCTCAAACTAAAATGCAAAACTTGCGGCTACACAAGACACAAGAAGGGAATGCGCCTCAAAAAGCTAACCGTCGATTAGGAGGGAGGAAAATGAGCGAATGGGAAAAACTCATACCTAGACCAAGAAGCAGGTTTCTCCGGGTAAAGTGCCCAGACTGTGGAAACGAGCAAATAGTCTTCAACCACGCTACAAGCACCATCCACTGCAATATTTGCGGAGCAACACTGGCTGAGCCGTCCGGAGGAAAAGCAGTCATCAAAGGGGAAGTGGTCGCCACACTAGAGTAAAGGCGAGAGCGGAGAGAAAAAAATGACGCTCAAAGAGACAGCGTGGCCAGAGGTTGGCGATCTCGTAATCGCTACAATCGAAAGAATAACAGACTATGGCGCCTACGTCCACCTAGACGAATACGGCAAAGAGGGCTTGCTGCACATATCCGAGGTTTCATCAGGATGGATCAGAAACATTCGCCACTTCGTACGAGAGGGACAAAAGGTCGTTTTGAAGGTCTTACGAGTCGACGCCGAAAAGGGACATGTGGACCTCTCGCTTAGGAGAGTTACGAAGCGTGAGAAAAGAGAAAAAATTCTCTCTTGGAAGAAAGACAGAAAATCAGATAGCCTGTTGCGGAGCGCCTCCGAAAAGCTGAAAATACCCTTTGAGGAAATCTATGAAAAATCCGGATCATTAATTGAACGTGAGTTTGGTGGAGTATACGAGGGGCTGGAGAAAGCTGCTAAGGAAGGAGCGGAAGTTCTAATAGGAATAGGCATGCCTAAGGAGATAGCAGAAGCAATTGCGGAAATCGCAAAAGAAAAGATTAGAATACGCATGGTAAAGGTAAAAGGGATCTTGAAACTTCAATGCACAAAACCCAAGGGAGTAGCTCTCATCCAAGAGGCTCTGTTGAGCGCTCAAGAAATTGGAAAACCTCTGGGGGCGAGGGTTCGTGTCTACGTGGTTGCCCCGCCGAGATACCGCATTGAAGTTTCAGCTGAAGATTACAAAGAGGCTGAGAGAATCCTCCAGAGAGCCGCGGAAACAGCCCTAATGACTATAACAAAAGTCGGAGGGCAAGGCGCCTTTGAGAGGGAAAAATAATGGTTTGGTTGCTTAGAAAGTGCCAAAAGTGTAGAAAATATACGTTATATCAGGAAAAGTGTCCTTATTGTGGAGGGAGAGTGAGCATACCTCATCCAGCCAAGTTTTCACCGAAGGATAAGTATGCAAAGTATAGGCGAGCAATGAGAGGCACAGGTTAAGATGAAAAAAACGACCATCAAAGAAGAAGTGAAGATCAAATTAGAAAATCCTATTCTAATAGAGGGGCTCCCCGGATTGGGAATGGTGGGAAGAATAGCCACACGATTCCTCATCAAACAGCTAAAGGCAAAAAAACTTGCAGAACTGTATTCCCCCCACTTTCCCTACTACGTTCTTGTAAGCAAAAAGGGAAGCGCTAGGCTTCTTCGCGGAGACTTCTTTTTCTGGAAAAATAAGGCTGAAAAAAACGACCTTATACTCTTAACCGGCGACAGTCAAGCGCAAACGATCGAGGGCCAATATGACGTGGCCAGCTGCATACTTGACTTTGCCCAACAATATGGTGTGAAGACGATCATCACGATCGGAGGATACCGGAAGGAGGCGGAAGCACCCAAGGTGGTGGCCGTTTCAACCAACGCAGAACTCTTGAAAAAAGCGTTGCAAGCAGAGGCTGTGGCTAGCCCCGCCGGAAACCCCATCGTTGGTACAGCGGGTTTGCTCCTAGGCTTGGCGAGATTTAGGAACATAGACGCTCTTTGCCTCTTGGGAGAAACCCGTGGCTATCTTCCAGATCCCAAGGCGGCAAAGAGTGCTCTGGATGTTTTGCAAAAAATTTTGGAAATCGAGCTGGATTTAGGTAAACTAGACGGGGAGATTGAGAAATCTGAGAAGATTGCGGAGAGAATGCAAGAGATAGAGAAGAAAAGAGAAATGTACGCAAGAAAAATGCGTAGGGAGGAAGAGGAAAGGATTACTTATATCTCGTAGGTCGTTCTCAATCAGTATTTGATTTCGTAGACACACACAAGCGCATAATATGCTCGCTTGATTGCAGACCCTTTAGAAAAATACACCAAATTGAAATGCTCCAGAGAGACGCTCGGTGAAAAGCCGTACAGTTTCGTTTCTTTTCCGCACGTCATCAGTTTGTATATGACCGCGTCCTGACCTGGATGCGTGTTCCACTCCCAGTAAGGCCTACCATCCTGTGTTCTCGTCTGTTCCCCGTAATCCGACTCATTCAAGGGGGGCTCTGCAATGCGCGCCATCCATTTCCACTTGGCTTCGTCACCCCATCCCCAGTCAACGCCGTCATAATAGAACGTCACAAAAACCACTACGTGGGTTGCATCGTATTTTTTCAAGATGTTTACGGCTTCAGTCTCATTTGACATGAACATGGTCGCCACTCGACTTATTTGAGTCCAGTTCCACGTGGCATTATCGACAAGGGTTGTTTTGTTGGAAACGGTCGTGATCCAGTAGCCATAATCCCACCAACTAGCTACCACAGCGGTTTGCGGCAAGTTTTCCCGCATCCAATTTAGAGCTTCAATCCAATCGTAGATGGTTTCGTCGGGCTTTAGGGGCACACTTGCCGACGCTATCGTGGTGGGTGAGTATGCATGATCGACAACCCTCGGATAAGGCATCTGTTGAGTAGGCAAAACGAAGGTGAACGTAAGCAAAAGAAACATCATAATCAAGAAGGCTCCGCTAAATTCCTTCCCCACATATGCCCCAAAACGCATTTTTCTCCTTGGAACCCCGGGGGCCTCCTTCAAAATCGTCACAAAAGGCCTTAGCAGTCGAACCAAGGCCAATGCCCATAGAAGACTGAAGGCCGGAGCCATAAGCAAGGTTAGCCGCACCATGGAACCAGCGAAGTATATGGAGGTCAAGCCGAAGATGCTTAAGAAGACGTTTCGGCTCGTGGGATTCTGCACAGCGAAGAACAAACCGAAAGGTATGAAGAAGACCCCAACTCCAAAGTCGTAATAAAAGGACCCCCAGGCAGCGGGTCTATGCTCTTGCACAGATTGCACGAGAGGATGTGCTAGACGCTCATACGGATTCAAAACCGCCAAAAACTTAGTCTCGAGGGGCTTAAAGTACCCGAAATGCAAAATCGTAGAGACTAACACAGCGCTTAAAGCGAGGAAAACGAGCACAAATAGCGCTTTCATCTTAAGGGTTTTTATATGGCTAGTCGCCTCGCAAGCGCATAGCAATAAGAAGATTCCAGAAACGGGTAGAATAGATGAGTCGATCAAAAACTTGGGGCCTAAATATGGCACGTTGATGGCTACGAAAAGGGCTATGCCAAAGGTTGTACTGTAAGAGAAAAGCAAGCGAGATGAACACCTACGTAGCAAAAGCAAGACAAAAACAAAAAGAACCGCCATCCCTACTGGATACCGTGCGGCTCCCCACGAAGAGAAAAGATAACCAAGAGACAAACCAGCGGCAACCCCATAAATCAAACTGGTTTTCAAGGGCCTCTCGGTTTCAATAGATCTTAGAAAGAAGAGAATAAAGAGAAGGATGCCAAAAATCCCCACGGTTTCATCGTCAAAAAACCCTAGGGAGGTGCGGCCGATATAGGAGGAGTTTAAGGCTAGAAAGAACGCTGAAAAAAGACCCATTTCCTTACCGCCAATGTCTTTGCCCAAAAAGTACATGACCAAACATGTCACTGTCCCCATTATCACAGGAAAAATCACGCAGAAATTGAAAAGCGGGTCAGAGGTAAGAGGGTCGAAGGCAAAGGCGGGAGTCAGAGGCAAACCCAACGTCCTCAATATGACGTAGAAAAAGGCGGCGGTTAGGGCTAGCCCCGGAAAAGAGGTTCGCGGAACATCACGCCCGTAGGGATACCAGCTCATGGTGTCATGCCAAGAGGTCCAAGCGAAGAACCCGTTTTCGACCATGTGTTTTGTTAGGCGATACTGATAATAGGGGTCAAACTCGGAGAGGTAAAAGCCCCAGCGCAGGGGAAGCAACCTAACCATAAAAGCGATGAAAAGAATGAGAAGAAGTAGAGAAACATGCATAAGTGAAGAATGGGAGACCCTGAAGCGAAGGGCCTTAAAGCCCTTCAAAGCCTCAGTTGCCTTTCCGAAACCCTTACCAAGCAACCTCCTGATTTCCATACTACAGTAGCCTTCCTCTTGCCAAACATTCGGGGAACGCTTTTATTTGATTTGCGGTTCCCTCTCAGGACAACGATTCTAATCAAGGAAAGAGAGAAGCAAGTGCTAGTTGCTGGATCTATTTTTCTTCAAGCTTTCTGAGATGGTCAGCGTATTGTTGAGCGTTCATCAAGTTTTTGAGGTCATTTTTAAGGTTGGTTGGAAGAATCTTTGCGACCCAGCCGTCGCCGTAGGGGTCTTTATTTACAAGCTCCGGACTTTGTGCGAGGGCTTGGTTAACCTCAACAACTTCACCAGAGATCGGAGCAAAGATGTCTGAAACTGCCTTCACCGACTCAACCACACCCATCACTTCCATATGCTTGAGTTTGGATCCAACCAAGGGAGTTTCGACATAGACGATTTCGTGAAGAGCCTTTTGGGCGTAATCTGTTATTCCCACTACGGCGTATTCCCCTTCTAGACGAGCCCACTCGTGTTCCTTGGAGTAGTAGAGTTTGTCAGGTAGTTCATAATCCTGCGTATGCATCATTTTTCCCGCCTGAAGCCATACTGCGCAACATCGTAGAAGGGAAACGTAACCACTTCCCCCCTTACAAACTTACCCCTTATTCCCACGTCGACGGTTGTACTCTCCACCGCATATTCAGTAGAAAGGTATGCCATTGCTATTCCCCGCTTAAGTATAGGGGAGAAGGTTCCACTAGTCACATGCCCTATTTTTTCTCCCTTTCTCCAAACCTCATGATGGGGGCGAGGAATCCCCCTTTCAAGTATTCGCACGCCAACTCGCTTCCTCTTTAATCCTTCGGTTTTCTGTTTCAGCAAGGCTTCTTTGCCAATGAAGCCTCCCTTATTGAACTTCACAACAAAACCCAGTCCTGCTTCTAGGGGGGTGGTGTTTTCGTCGATGTCGTTACCGTAAAGGCACATGCCAGCCTCGAGCCTTAGGGTGTCTCTGGCACCCAAGCCGCATGGTTCAATTCCAACACTTTGACCAGCCTCTAAAATAGCATTCCACACCTTGATGGCATTGTTAGGGTTCGACAGGGGGGTGTTCCACGTGAAGAGTTCGAACCCGTCTTCGCCAGTATACCCTGTTCTTGAAACATAAACGTCAACTCCGGCTAATTTAGCCCAACCACCCTTGAAGCGCTGGATTTTGGTTAAGTCTTCATCGCATATCTCCTGCAGGGTCTGCTCAGCTTTGGGACCCTGCACCGCAAACATGGCAATATTGTCAGAAACATCCTCTATCTTCACATCAAAAGCTTGGGATTGTTTAACCAACCACTCGTAATCCTTCACTCGATTAATCGCATTGGGAACCAAAAGGAATTTTTCCGTTTCCAATCTAGATACGATGAAGTCATCTTTTATGCCGCCTAGCTCGTTGCACATCGTTGAGTAATGTGCGGATAGCGGGGCCAAGGCAGCAACGTTATTCGTTGTTACGTAATCCAGAAAGGCTTCAGCCTCTGGACCATTAATCAGCACCCGCCCCATATGCGTAACGTCGAAAATGCCAACCGCGTTTCGCACCGCCATATGCTCCGGAATAATTCCTTTATACCACATCGGCATTTCAAACCCAGCAAAAGAAACCATCCGACCCCTTAGGCTGTGAAAGCCGTGGAGATGGGTTTTCCGTGTATACTGACTCAAGGAACAACCTCCAAACACTTATTTATTCAACAGGCTTCACTTCAACGTTCAAGGGGGTAAAGGAAAGCTTTTTCCCACATTTGGGACATTTGCCGTCGTAACGCTGAATAACCTCATCCGGAGGCACCAGTTCTATTCCCTCGTAAAGAACCGCGCTACATCCCTGGCAGATCACCCGTTGAGGCATAATCCCACATCCATGATCATAGACCCACTTGCTTTTTAGCGGTTTCAACATCCTTCAAGCCAAAGCCCGTAATCGGTACGACGACCGTTTCGTCATGGTCAATTTCTTTGTTTTCGCAAAGCTTGGCTAAACCGGCCAAGGCTACACAGGAGGTCGGTTCAGCAAATATTCCCTCCCTTCGAGCCAATGCCTTTTGATGACGCAGAAGTTCCTTATCAGGAACGGCGAGAGCGGTTCCGCCAGTTTCCCTAACGGCATCTAGCACTTGTTCTCCCCTGGCTGGTCTTCTAATCCTCACTCCTCCAGCTACGGTTTCGCTCTCCTCGACCTCCTCTATGTAATCTAATCCTTTCTGGTAGGCGTGGACTATAGGCATACAGGCCTCTGCTTGGATACAATGCAACCTAGGAACCCTTTCAATCCAACCGAGTCCCAGAAGCTCACTGAAGCCTTTCCACGACCCAACAATTAGGGTGCCGCCCCCAACCGGAAAGACCATGTGGTCGGGGACCATCCAACCCATTTGTTCAGCGACTTCGTAAGCGAAGGTTTTGTTTCCCTCCAAAAAGTAGGGGTTCATGTTGTGCGATCCGTAGTATTTTCCCTCTGTCCTACAAGCATCCTGCGCGGCCTTGGCAACGTCTTCCCTCGTACCATCAATTCTCACCAACTGCGCTCCATACATCTTTACTTGGGCGGCCTTCCCGGCTGGGGCACTGGCTGGGACATAAATGAAGCTTTCAATGCCCGCCTTAGCACAGTACGCAGCAAGGGAAGAGCCCGCATTTCCAGAAGAATCATCAATCACGGACTTCACTTGGAGTTCCTTAGCCTTGGAGACGAGAACCGTTGATCCCCTGTCTTTGAAGGATCCTGTCGGATTAAGATACTCTAGCTTGAAAAAAAGCCTTTTCAACCCAAACATGTTTCCATAGTTGCTGGACTTTTGAACGTAGGTCCATCCTTCCCCCAAAGAACAGATACTTTTTGTTTGCTGTACGGGTAGTAGCTCCTTGTATCTCCAAAGAGAGGAGACCCTGTTTGGAAGATCATTTTTGTTAAAACTTTTCTGCACTTTTTCGTAGTCGTACTTCACATCAAGTAAAGAGCCACAATCTTTGCATGCCCAAATTTTTTCTTGGACATCAAAGCTGGACCCGCATCGAATACAAATTAATCGATCAGCGTACATCTAATCACCGATATAACTTACATCCTTTTACATTGCACTCCATCTTATAGACTTTATTACCTCTCCTAAGGCTCGAGCATTCAACCTCCCAATGGGGATTTCTATCGTTATTCAAGCCATATTCAAAAATATTGTGCATCTTCTCTATAAAAAGCCAAAAGAAGCCTCATCATAATGTAACAGGGGTTTGATCCTCCTGTTAACTTCGTTTCTCTCTAGAGCATATTTTTACGCTCTAAAAGCTCATATGCTTCTCTAATTTCCTGCAATTTTCATTGTTTCCACTAACACAATTTTAATAAGTAAAATTCTTATTTTGTTAATCACCCTCCTTGGAGGTCTCAGTTAATGAAGTTGTTTGAGTTTCAAGCTAAGAGAATTTTCAAACGAGAAGGAATCCCAGTGCCAAGGGGTGGAGTTGCGACAGATGCGTTAGAAGCGGAGGAAATAGCTAAGGAGTTGGGAGGATCCGTCGCGTTAAAAGCACAAGTCCTCGTGGGTGGCAGGGGATTAGCTGGTGGAGTCAAGTTCGCTGAGAATCCATTGGAGGCGAGAGAGTTAGCTGAGGAGATTTTTGCCTTGGAGATAAAAGGAGAGGAGATCAAAAAAATATTAGTTGAAGAGAAAATACCGATAAGAAGCGAGTTCTATGCAGGTGTGACCATCGACCAAGAAGCGAGGACACCAACAGTTATTGCCGCTAGTGAAGGTGGAGTGGAGATCGAGCTGGTCGCTGAGAGGTCTCCTGAGAAGATTATCGAAAGGAAGACAGATGTTTTCAAGAGTTTTTCAGATTATGAGGGAAGAAGCATAGCCAAGCAGATCTGTCTTAACGAAAAAAGAGCAGAACCCTTTGCTAGAATTCTCAAAATTCTGTATAACATTTTTGAAAAATACGATGCTGAGCTGGTTGAAATCAACCCCTTGGCCCTCACCCCAAACGATGAGTTTGTCGCCGTTGATGCGAAATTGAACATTGATGCCAGAGCGTCGTTCAGGCACAGAGAATTAATTGATGAGGTACAGAAAGAATTTGTTAGGCCAGCGGCTGGTGCTAAGCTTCGTGAGGCTAAAGCGGTTGAAGCGGGCCTTACCTCCTACTTTGAACTGGATGGTAACATCGGAATCATTTGCGATGGAGCAGGTACTGGTATGCTTACTTTGGACATTGTCAAGGATTCTGGAGGAGAGCCAGCGAATTTTTGTGAACTGGGTGGGGTAACAAGCCCCACATTAATGGAAAATGCGATGGAGATTGTCCTTTCAAACCCAAAGGTGGAGGTGTTGCTGGTAAATTTCATTGGTGGCCTAAATCGAATGGATGAAATGGCTGAGGGCATAACCAGATTCTTACATGAGAAGGGGACTTTTGTACCGATTGTGGTG
>Ga0315314_1000770_pt1 | contig 31869 bp, 34 predicted proteins | sample TDP9_MG_FD_203631 | JGI IMG/M metagenome (GOLD analysis project Ga0315314, IMG submission 203631) | Freshwater sediment microbial communities from Lake Towuti, South Sulawesi, Indonesia - TDP9 | ecosystem: Environmental > Aquatic > Freshwater > Lake > Sediment | place: Indonesia: South Sulawesi... | reverse complement strand
TACGACGGCTCGTCTAATCTCTCATTTTAATCGTTGGCTGACGGGCATTGAGATTCATCCTGGAGCCAAGATTGGCAGGCGAATCTTTATCGACCATGGAATGGGCGTCGTGATTGGAGAGACTTCAGAAATCGGCGATGACTGCCTCATTTATAAGGGCGTCGTGCTCGGCGGCACCACCCTCGAAAAAAAGAAACGACATCCTACCCTGGGAAATCGTGTGATCGTGGGTTCCAATTCTACTATCTTAGGAGCCATCGCCATCGGCGATGGGGTGAGGATCGGTTCCGGCTCTGTGGTGATTCGATCCGTTCCATCTGGCGCAACAGTGGTGGGCGTTCCAGGTCGCATTGTCCAGTCATGGACACCCGAAAAAGAAGAGCTCGATTTCGAGCACGGAAATCTTCCAGATCCGCTGTCGGATATTATGAAGATGCTCCTTCAGCTCCACAACAAATTGGAGGAGAGGGTCAAGCGTTTGGAGAACCAGGCTGAAAAAAATCGGTCTCACTGAGGAGCGAAAGAGATGGGGAAGTATCCAAAAGTTTTGATGGAACATTTCCAAAATCCAAGAAATGTGGGAGAGATCTCCGATGCAGATGGTGTGGGTACGGTGGGAAATGCCTCCTGTGGCGACATCATGCAATTATTCATCAAAGTCAAAGGGGATAAGATCACCGAGGCAAAGTTCAAGACCTTCGGCTGTGGCGCAGCCATTGCAACCAGCTCCATTCTAACAGAACGGATCAAAGGCGCCACGCTTGATGAAGCCTTAAAGATATCGGAGGAGACATCAAAAGAGGTTTTGTCCCAGTTACCCAAAGAGAAAATACCTTGTTTTACCTTGGCTAGCGATGCCTTGAAATTGGCAGTCGAAGAGTTCCGTTGCAAAACAGTGGGGATTCACGAAAAGGGTGGCTTTGATCTTAAAGAGATGGATAAGGAATAGGGAGAGGCCCTTATGACCAAAGAGGATAAGATCGTCTTCCTGAAAAATCCGAATAGTGTTTTGGAACAACTCATTAAGAATTTCATCAAAGAGAATGAACAAAATCGAAGAACCCAACTGGATCACGGGGTTTACTGGGACGAACCCTTGGTAGGTTTTGCTGCAGGGACAGATCCTCTCTTTTTTGAATATAAGAGCCTTATTGGCTCCTTTCACCTTACTCCGAGAGAAATCATTGCGGCTGCAGTGAAAGAAAAAGGGAGGGCCCTTCTCCTCCCCGAGATCGAACAGATCAGCGTCATCTCTTGGATTCTTCCCACCTCTGAAGATACCCGGAAAAGCAACCGTAAGGAAGAAAAATTTCCATCCAAACTCTGGGCGTACACCAGGGATTTCGGTGAGACATGCAATAATGGCTTGAGAAGACATGTCGCAAGTTTTCTTCAGGACTTAGGATATGTTGCTGTGGCGCCCGTTCTCCTACCTTCTTTTCAGAATCTCCGGGACGAAAAGGTAGGTTGGGCATCTCCTTGGTCGGAGCGCCATGTCGCTTATGCCTGCGGCCTTGGAACGCTCAGCCTCAATGACGGTTTCATTACTCCCAAAGGAATGGCTATACGGATCGGCAGTGTGGTCACCCTTCTGAAATTGGCACCGAGTGAGAAGAAATATCGCTACGCCAAAGAAAATTGTCTTCAGTTTCGGAATGAAAGGTGTGGGAAGTGTATCCCAAGGTGTCCTGCTGGTGCGATTACAGAAAAAGGACATGATAAGAATAAGTGCTGGGAATATATCAATTCCGAAGCTTTGAAAGCGAAGCGCCTGGAGTACGGGCTGCAAAACCCTCCGCCCGCTTGTGGCCTCTGCCAGACTGCTGTCCCCTGCGAATTTGAAATCCCGAGACCGGATCTGATCGCCTAAAAAATGACGGACATGACGTTTCCTTCGTTGTGACACAATCGCTAAAGAGGGGATTATTAACCCGTTCGACCGCGTGAAGCCCCGCCTTTAAAGGCAGGGTAAGGAGGCGCCGCTCAGGGTGAACCTTGAGCAAGCCCCGGCCTTCAGGCCGGGGAGCCGAAAGGTTCACCCTTGACAACAATCTATTTTTCGATTATATGATTAAATAATCATATTTACATGGAGGAAACTATGGAAGAAAGGGTCTTTGAATTGAAGGCTGAAATTTTGAAGGCCTTAGCCCAACCTACCCGTTTGAAGATCATGGAGTATCTTAGGAATGGAGAAAAATGCATTTGCGAGATCGTTCCCGCCATCAACGGAGAGCAATCCAACATCTCTCGCCACATCTCCTTGATGCAGAAGAGCCATCTGGTTACCACAAGGAAGGACGGCGTGAGGGTCATGGTGAATGTAAAAGACCCTAAAGTCTTCGAAATCTTGGATAAAGTCAGTGCCATTCTAAAAAACCAGATGAAGGAGCAGGAGAAGCTCCTTGCTCGAATCTAAATCGTTGGAAGGGAGGATTTGAAGGATGTTTATTCTTGAATTGGTCTATGCGGGACTGGAAGCTTTCAAAGAATATATTGCCCTCCATGTGATCACCTGCTTGATTCCGGCTTTTCTTTTAGCAGGTGCGATGGTGACATTCATTTCGAAGGAGACGATCATCTATTATTTGGGAGCAGCAGCACGTAAAATCAAATCCTTCGCCTTAGCCAGCGGAGGAAGTTTTTTTGTAGCGGCCTGTTCGTGCACAGTAATTCCGGTTTCGAGTGGTTTGTATTATGGTGGGGCAGGAGTGGGGCCGGCCTTTATTGTATTGTGGGTTGCCCCTGCGGCAAACATCTTGGCGATTGTTTATACGGGGGCTTTACTGGGTTCCCAGATGGTGATTGTGAGGATTCTTTCGGCCTTGACCATGGCCTTTGTAGTAGGTTGGGTGATGAGCTTTGTCTTTCGTCGTGAGGAGGCTCAGAGGGTAAGGGGACGTTTTGGTTTAAATCCCGGGGGAGGAAAGATCGCCTCCCGGAAGGATCTTATTCTGATCCTTCTGGTGGTGGCGACCCTTTTAGCCCCCAGCTATCTGGTGCAGAAGGGGCCCTATCTTCAAAAGGTCTATGTTTGGGCGATCGGGATGATCGTGATTGGGATCTATGCCTTTAAGGTGAAGGCATGGGATGAGATTCTGGGTTGGATGAGGGAGACATGGTGGTTTGTGAGGATTATTCTTCCATTGTTACTGGCAGGGGTATTTGTGGTCGGAGTGATTGGGAAGCTTATGCCTCAGCAATGGGTTGAAGGATGGTTAGGGGGGGCAAGCGTTCGGGCTTCTTTTCTTGCAACAGTAATCGGCCAGATTATGTATTTTGCCACGATGACGGAAGCACCCTTCATCCATAAAATGTTAGGTTTGGGGATGGGAAAGGGGCCGGCGTTGGCATTGTTGTTAACAGGTCCCGGAATGAGTCTACCCAACATCCTGGCCATTATCAGGGTCTTCGGGATCAAAAAGGGATTGGTTTATGTGATGTTAATCTGTGTCTTAGGAACGTTTGTTGGCTGGTTTACAGGAAATTTCATCTTTTCATAAGCATCCTTAGACAAATGTTTCGAATGAAATCGAAAGACCCAAATGCAATCTCATAAAATTACGCTCAGCGCTATGCTCTATGCGCTTTGCTATTTTTAAAAACGGAGGTGTAACATGAAACGGATTGAGATCTTAGGAATGGGTTGACCCAAATGTAATCAGCTCGAGGAGCGAGCTAAAGAAGCAGTAAAAGAACTTAACATTGAGGCTGAAGTGGTTAAAGTGAAAGACGTGAAGACGATCTCTAATTATGGAGTGCTGGTGACCCCAGCTCTGGTTGTCGATGGTGTGGTGAAGGTTGCTGGAAAAGTTCCAAAAGTGGAAGAGATCAAACTATGGGTATCCGAAAAGAAGTGAGGCGATTCTTATGGAGGAAAAGGATTACCGTCTTGTTGTCGTCGGCAGCACTCAGGTAGGTTTAATAGGCCTGAAGGAGATCTTCGAGGAGTTGAAAAGGCAAAAAGGAAAAGCTGAATCGGAATTAAAAAATCTGCTGATTGAGAAGGCAGGGAAGAAAAATTATATGCCTAACTCTGTAAGGGGAGAATATGAAAAAGCCCTTTTCCGGGAATTTAAAAAATTCCTGGGAGAAAAGGTTGAGGAAGAGAGAGGTGAGTTTCTTGAGGTAGCCATTCTCGGTCCGGGCTGCTACTCATGCAACAAACTGGAAAAGGATGGCATGGCCGTGCTGTCGGAATCAGGTATCCAAGCAAGTTTGAACCACATCACCGACCCAAAACTGATGGCTCAATATGGGATCGTTATGACACCTGCACTCGTTATTAACGGAAAGGTAAAATCCAAAGGCACTCTTCCTCCAAAATCGATGATCAAGAAGTGGTTGGAAGACGGGCTTCGTGGAAGCTGAATATGGAAACGATTATTCAATCTCTTCAAACCTCTCTTTCTGAAAACCCTTTTCTTGCTTATATCGGTGTCTTCTTTGGGGGCATCCTTTCCTCTTCGAGTCCTTGCGTTTTAGCCACCATTCCTCTTGTCATTGGATATGTCGGAGGTTACTCCGAAGGAGACCGCCGCAGGGCTTTTCTCTATTCCCTCACCTTCATTATTGGCCTCTCTCTCACCTTCACTGTTTTGGGTGCCATCGCTTCTCTGATCGGTGGGCTCTTTGGGATGATCAGCCGGACATGGTATTTCATCATTGGAGGAGTGGCCATAGCGATTGGACTTCACCTCATTGGCCTTTATAGTTTGAATATTCCTACTCCAGTCAATCTTCAGCCGAAGCGGCGTGGGATCATCGGGGCGTTTCTGCTTGGGGTTCTTTTTGGGATCATCTCCTCTCCCTCCGCCACTCCTGTGTTAGCCCTGATCCTGGCCTTTGTTGCTTCAAAAGGAGAGGTGGTTTACGGAACCACTTTGCTCTTCATCTATGCCCTTGGCCATTGTGCCCTCATATTTTTGGCCGGAACGGCCGCAGGTTTTGTTGAAAACTTTATTCAATCCAGAGGGATCAGCAATATCACAGAGTGGGGGAAGAGGATTGGAGGATCGATTGTTGTATTAGTCGGTATTTATCTTTTTTATACAGGAATCACCCTTTAGGAGAAGAGACCTCTATGAAGAAAATAAAGACTGTCCTATGTGCGATGGGTCTTCTTTTCTTATCCCTCTATGGGGAGGCGGGGCAACCAACTTCGATTCAAATGTACATATTCTATGCAGAGGATTGCGCCGGCTGTCAAGCCATTCTTCAAAGCTATGTCCCAACCCTCAAATCGATGTATCCTTTCTTAGAGATCAAAACCTTTGACTTAGCCAATCCATCCTATTATGAGGCCTTGGCAAAAGTTGAAAAGAATTTCAATCGTAAGGCCGATGAGCTCCCGGTTCTATTTATTGGCGATCAGATGCTCTTTGGAGAGCAGGAGATTATGGAGAAGTTGGATTCCCTGATCCTCGAATATCAAATGAAGGGATCTCTCGTCCCGAGTTTACCTCCGCTCGAAATCCCTTCAAAGGTGGTGGTCTCTGAAAGAACTTTTTCAATGGATTTGGCCTATTTTTACCAGAAGGGATGCCCCAAATGTGACCGGGCAAGCTACTTGCTCAAATATATCAACAAAAAATATCCGGGATTGAATATCAGAGAGATCGACCTCAATACCCCTGAAGGGAAACGGTTAAATGAAACTCTGTCGAATCGGCTCAACCTTCCCTCTGAAAAGCGCCTCATTGCACCGAGTATCTTTGTCGGGAATGATTACCTCTCTTCTGAAGAGATTACGGAATCCAGGGTTGAGGCATTGATTCATAAGTACAAAGAGACAGAGACAAAAGCGGCGTTGGAAGTCGCAAAAGATGAGATCAAAAAAGCAGAAGAATCGATTATCGAACGGTTTAAATCCTTTGGTGTTCTGGCCATCCTCCTGGCAGGTCTGATCGAAGGCTTGAATCCCTGTGCTTTGGCGACACTGGTATTTTTTATTTCCTATCTCACCATGGTAGGCCGAACACGAAGAGAGATCTTTGTGGCGGGGATGGGTTTTTCCGCAAGTAGCTTTATCGCTCACTTATTGCTCGGTTTCGGGATTCTTAGCTTCGTCCAACATTTCTCATTTTTCCCTCTATTTTCACGGATCATCTACCTGATTACTTTTCTATTCTCACTCTCTCTGGGGATTTTTAGCCTCTACGATTATATCCAACTGAAGAAGGGACGACCTTCTCAAATGACACTTCAGGTTCCCAGTTTTCTAAAAAAGAGGATCCACCGTATCATTCGAACAAGAAGTAGTGAATTTGAGGAGAAGAAGGAAGGTCAGTCTGCTCGCCTTTTCGTCATTGCGATCTCCATCGGTTTTATCGTCACCCTGTTACAATCTACCTGCACAAGTCAGGTCTACCTACCCACTCTCCTTTTTGTCACGAATATCCCCTCGCTCAAGGGAAGTGCAGTTTTTTATCTCATTTTATATAATCTAATATATATTCTCCCTCTGTTGGCCATCTTTGGCATTGTCTATTGGGGAATCACCTCCGAACAACTCTCCTTCTTTCTCCAGAGGAGGACTTCAACCATTAAACTCTTCACCGCCCTCTTCTTCTTTGCTTTGTCAGGAATATTGATCATCATTCTCCTGTGAGGAAACCATGTTGCTCAACTCATATAAAATCACCCGTATTTTTCCCTGCATTGCCGACCCAGAAAAAATCCGCGTCATTGCAGAATTATCGGATGAGGTTCAAGAGGTCTTCCCTTACCTCAATGCTGTCCTCAAAGGGTGTATCTATAACCACGCCGCCTTAATCCTGACCCGAAAGTTCCACCAGGGTCCTTGGAATCTCAAGGAGGGCAGGGTAAATTGGAAACCCTGAAGAAGAAAGGAGTGATGCAACGTGTTACTAAATGATTATCAATTGAGGATCGTTCTTCCGGAGTGTAATTTTTCAGCTGAGAAGGTCAATGCGATAGTCACCCTTTCCGAGGATATCGGCGAAGTCCTTCCCTACCTCAATACAGTGCTTAAGGGACTGCACTACATTGATAAGAGCAAAATCTTAACCGTCAAAAGAGGAGGCCATCTGATCACGTTTAGACCAGGAGAGATCGCTATCACTAAATTGGAGGATGAAAAAGAAGCCAGGGAGGTCATGGAGGAGCTGAAGGGGATTATCAATGATACCTATCAAAATCGGGAAAAAATTGAACCCGATTACACCACCGCGAAAGAACTCAAATCCTCCGATGTGTTGAAGCTTCTTCCAGGAACAAACTGTAAGGAATGCGGGGAGAGGACCTGTTTTTCCTTTTCATTTAAGTTGATAAGGCATGAGATTGAAATCTCAAAGTGTAAACCACTCTTTTCGGAAGGATATGAGGAGAAACGAGAGGTCCTGCTCAAGCTCCTTGAAGCCTCTGGATATGAGACACCGGAAGCCTACTTAAAAGCTGAAAATGTTTAGATAGGAGATATTTATTATTCGAACGAGACTTTTTTCTATGAGAAGTAAACCCCGTTAGTAATTCCAGCGGGGCATTAAACCCCGCCGGAATTACTCCAAAATCTAACCCCGCTGCAGAGCAGTGAGGCATTATTTCTAACGGGGTAAAAAATTTTTGCCTAAAATGTTTATCCTATTTTCCCTCTTATTTTTGGTAGGATCTCCCTTTCTCGGAAAAGAAACCTCTTTTACTTTGATCTACACATCAAATACCTTAGGGGAGGTGGAATCTGGCTGTTGTCCTGAAACGGGGAATGCGGGAGGGATTGCGAGAAGGGCTCACTATATCCAAACCATCAGAAAAGAAGTCCAGAATCTTCTCATTCTCGATGGAGGGGATGCCTTGGCGATTGACTATTTCAGTCGGGCAAGCGAGAGAGAGAAAGCACGGAAAAGGGCGGAGGTTGTCCTGAGGCTTTATGAAAAGATAGGATACAATGCAGTGAACATGGGGGATACCGATCTCGGATTGGGAGTTGACTATCTAAAAAATCTTCAAAGACGGGTAAACATTCCATTCCTTTCGGCAAACCTCAAAGAGAAAAGGACAGGAAAATCTGTTTTTAAACCTCATCTCATTAAAGAGATTGGAGGGGTGAAAATCGGAATCATCGGTCTTGTCACTGGAGAGATACCTCCCTTTCTCCGTCAGGAATTAAGCGGCTACATCGTTGAGGATCCAGTTATAAAGACAGCAGAATTGGCTCGCCGCTTGTTACCCGAGTGTGATTATCTGATTGCCCTCGCTCATCTCACCCCATCAGAGATTATGAATCTTGCTCGGCGAGTTTCAGAAATTTCTATCATCATTGGGGGACAGGACCGTTCCTTCGTTTTCCCTAACAGGATCAACCAATCGATCGCAGTCCAGACCGATGCTTTCGGCCTCCGTGTGGGAAGGATGAATTTAAGGCTGGCCCACCGGATCAGAGAATGGGTTGATATTTTACCCAAAAGATTGCTCCAGAAAAATATCGAAGAGATTCAGAGAAAGATAGAGGATCCCCAATTCGAAAAAGAATCAAAGAACCTTAAGGAATTAAAAGAAAGATTGATCGAACAGCAAAGAAAATTGCCAGACGCCGAGGGGAAAAACACCTATGAAAATTTTTTAGCCCTTATGCACCCAAAAATGGAATCGGATAGAGAGATTGAGAATTTGATCGAATTATTCAGGGACCAATTAAAAAGATCCATTCCGTACTGAAAACACAATAGGAGGGAAGAGATGTCTTCAAAGGTAATGATTTTCGGCACGGTGAGTTGACCCTACACAAGCAAGGATCGGGAAGCCCATGGGGACAAGGCAGTCTTTTTCGACGTAGGGCCAAACCCCAAAAAACTCGATGAGATGCTGAACCTCTCCGGTGACCGTCGCCAGGTACCCGGCATTGTCGAGGGAGACAAGGTAACGGTGGCTTTTGGAGCGGTCTGAGGGGTCTAATTTGCCGGTAGTCTACCGCTCCAATGATATGGTGAATTTCGTAACGGGGAAGTTAGACCTAAATTTTCGCATTGACGATCAAAAATATTTTATATTGATCTGCATATACGAATTTATGGATATATACGGGAGCGTAAAATGGAACAATTAGTTCAATTTTTTAAGGCCCTCTCGGAACAAACGAGGCTGGGAATCGTAATGCTTCTCACTTATGGAGAGCTTTGTGTCTGTGATTTGATGGCTGTTTTGGATGAACCCCAATCCAAGGTGTCGAGACATCTGGCCTATCTGAAACACTCCGGAATTTTAGAAAGCAAACGAATAGGAGTTTGGATGCACTATTCGCTCAAGGATTCATCGAATGGGATTTGTAAGGCTCAAATCGATTTACTTAAGAAACAATTATCCCAATTTCCAATACTTCGCAAAGATTTAGAAGCCTTGTCAGACTTGAAGAGGCAAGGCCGCTGTAAGGCTATGATGGCCTTAAAATCTGCTCCCGCCTCCAAGGGGCGTGTACTGATAAAGAAATAAGCTGCTTTTTAATGAAACAAAATCGATAACAGAGGAGGTATTATAAAAATGGCAATTGCAGAAGGGAGAAAGCTTTCGACATTAGACAGATTCTTAACACTTTGGATATTTCTAGGTATGGGTGTCGGGATAGGAATAGGGTATTTTTCACCCTCGATAACAAAATTCATTGCTAGCCTCCAGGTTGGGACTACATCAATTCCCATTGCTGTGGGCTTGATATTAATGATGTACCCTCCCTTAGCTAAGGTAAAGTATGAGGAGATGGGGAAGGTTTTTCATTTCAGAAGACTTCTTGCCCTTTCCTTGGTTCAAAACTGGGTTATCGGACCAGTCGTTATGTTTATCTTAGCCATCATATTTCTCCGTAATTACCCTGAGTATATGATCGGTGTGATTTTAGTGGGCCTTGCCCGATGCATTGCCATGGTCATTGTTTGGAATGAACTCGCTGAAGGTGATAGAGAGCTCGCCGTCGGGCTGGTTGCGTTCAACGCCATTTTTCAGGTTTTATTTTATGCAGTCTACATCTATATCTTCATCACCCTTACACTTAACTGGCTTGGTCTTGTGAAAGGATTAAATATCCGTATTTCGATGCTCGATGCAGCAATCACCGTATTCATCTACTTAGGGATACCGTTTATTTCCGGGGTCATCACCCGATTCAGTTTCTTAAACTCGAAAGGGAAAGAATGGTATGAAAATGTTTTTGTACCTAAAATAAGTCCTATTACGCTCATCGCATTGTTGTTTACCATCGTGGTGATGTTCTCCCTGAAAGGAGAATATATTATTCAATTACCCCTTCATGTCGTAAGGGTGGCAATCCCTCTTGCGGTATATTTCTTCCTCATGTGGTTTGTCACTTTCTTCATCGCGAAAAGAATTGGTGCCAATTATGCACAAACGACCGCCGTTTCTTTCACTGCTGCGAGCAATGATTTTGAACTGGCCATTGCTGTAGCCGTTGCCATTTTTGGCATAGCTTCCAATCAGGCCTTCGCAACTGTGATCGGTCCCCTCTTGGAAGTTCCTCTGCTGATCAGCCTTGTCAATGTTGCCTTAAAGTTCCGCCAGAAGTATTTTGAAGTAAAAGAGAAAACTATTGCTGGCATGGAAGTCCGTCCGGCTGTAGCGACGGCAGATGACCCTAAAGCGGATATCAAAAATATAAGAAGTCAATAAAATGGATCGAGAAAAGGTTAAAATTGCCTTTGCCTGTGTTGAAAATGCACGCCGAAGTCAAATGGCGGAAGGTTTTGCTGAAGCTTTCGTACAAGGGAAAATAGAAGTTTATAGTGCGGGGTTCAGTCCCTCTTCCCAAATTGACCCATTCGTCATCGAGGTCATGAAAGAAAAAGTATTGATCTATCCTCAAAACAGCCAAAGAGCCTGAATGACCTCCCTCCGGTTGAGATGGATTATCTTGTGACCATGGGGGCGAGGAGACCTGCCCTGCTATCCTGTCGAAAAAGATCGTTGAGTGGGAGATCCCCGACCCCAAGGGAAAATCGATCGATGTTTTTCGGGAGGTCAGAGATTTGATTGAGGATAAGATCAGGACTCTCTTAAAAGAGATAGAGGGCCCAAAATAGTTAACTTAAAAAAGAAAGTGATCATTGGTTGTTTATCATTTTTTATCTCTTTTATCTTTTTTGCTTCCGTCCCCGTTTTCTCTAAACAGGTCCTCCCTTTTAGCTTCTGCCCCAAGTATAATCCCCGCATCATGTATCAGCTCTATCAGCCCTTCGTTAATTACCTGAATGAGACCACTCCATACCAGTTTGAGATCAAACTCTCACGCATCTACCAGAATGCGATTGACCGACTGGGCCGTGGAGAAATTTTGATCGCCTCGCGTGCCCCTGTTTCCTATATCAAGGCAAGAGAGAAATATGGGGTAAAACCAATCCTCCGTGCCCTGAGCAAGGATGGAAAACCTTACTATCGAGGGATTATTATCATCCGGCAAGATAGTCCTATTCAGAACCTCAGTGACCTGAAAGGGAAACTGACTTCCAGGGTCGCGCATGAAATCAATAATCCCCTCGGTGCACTCTTAAAAGGAGAAAGCAAGGGCACCGGTCTCGGACTCTGGATCACCCAAGGAATTGTTGAACGGCATGGAGGTACGATTCAACTATCCAGTCAGGAAGGGAAAGGGACGACTGTCGAAATTCGGTTTCCGACTTATTCGAAATCGCCTGTCTTTGTCTCGGACTTATTCTGCATTGGCATTTGCTTCTTGCATACTCACAAAATGCTCCCCAATCCCTCACCTCACTTTATAGCAATAACATTAATGGCGAGATCGATCCCTGCCCAACCTGAGGCCAAACGGTTCGTTTTGGCGGTCTGGCCAGAAGAGCAACCTGGATTAAAGAAATTCGAGAAAAGGTGAAAGGGACACCTCTTCTGGATTCAGGGGATTTATTTTTTAAGAAATTTTCAACCCCCCATCCTGAAAGTGAAATAAAAAGGCTAAGCGAAAGAGCCCGCCTCATTCTGAAGAGTTTTGAGCTGATGGGTTATCATGCCATTGGAGTGGGAGATGATGATTTAAGTCTCGGAAAGAAATTTCTCATAGACCTCTTGAACCTATCCCATATTCCCTTTCTCTCATCTAATGCGAGGGATGAAGACTCTGGAAAGCCCCTTTTTCAGCGCCATATCGTAAAAGAAGTCAATGGGCTGAAGATCGGGATCTTCAGCCTCCTCTCTCCGGATGCGTTCTTAGGCGTTTCTGATCCAAGGAGAAAAGGATTGATTTTCGGTAACCCATTCGAAACAGCACAGGAAATGGTCAAAGAACTTGAGCCTCAAACCGATCTCATTATCCTACTGAGCCATCTCGGGTATCACAAAGATGTGGAGTTAGCCCAGAAAATCTTGGGGATCCATATCATCATAGGAAGCCATACAGGAGTCGATCTGGCCAACCCTCCTGTCATCAAATACAGTATCATCGTGCAGAACGCATCCAAGGGAATGCATGGACGAAAACTCAATCTTACCTTCTCCAATAGAGAGGCTACTTTCTATAATGTGATCACAAAACATACCTATGAGCGTAATCTTGGTAGGCTCCGACAGCAACTAGGCTCGGCAACCGCTTCAGAGGTGGAAAAAAAACAATGGCAAAGTGCCGCGGAAAATATTGAAAGTGCCCTGCAACAATTTAAACAGAAAAATTCTTTTGCAGTAACTTCCTTTCCCCTCGGGGAAGCTGTTAAAGATCATCCTGATATCAAGAAGATGATCGACGACTACAAATCAAAATTCCCTGAAAAGATTGAACCCCCTGTCCACGACAGCCGAGAGGCCCATAGGCCAAAACCTTGAAGGGGTTTTTGAGACTGTATTGCTTCTCACTACCGTAATTCCCTATTTCCCTAAATATCGCTCCAGGGTACTATCCGGGGTTAGACCTACGATCATATCTCCATTGACGATTTTTGTGGGAGTCGATATCACCCGAAGCTTATTTCCCAAAGCCATATCGTCGAGCACCCTATTTTTTGCCTTGCCTGTCTCAAGGGCGGACTGAAGGATTTTGAGATCGTATCCTTTTCCTTGCAGGAGTTGCTCAACCTTTTGCTTCACAACATTTTTTTCCAAGCTTGCAATGTTCTGTCCCTCACCCGTAAAGAAGAAATCATGAATGACCCAAAATGCCTCATTGCTTATCTCTTGAGCTGCGGCCGCCATCTCAGAAAGCTCGAAGGTCTTTCCCTGAGGCTGAAACGGAAAATGTTTGAATATATATTTGAAATCCTGTGGATATCGCTTAATAAGTCCCATGAACCTTGACCATGAATCCATGCAGTAGGGACACTGAAAATTCGAAAACTCAACAATTATCACCCTGGCTTCCTTATTGCCAATAAAAGGAGATTTCTCCATCTCCAGCATACCCATATCAATTTTTCGAGGTTTCGGAGGACCCGCATCCTTCATGGTTACATTCTCTCCCTTAATAAAGAGGTTTCCGATGATGATTTTTTCGCCCGCCTTGTCCACATAGACGATTGCAGGCATCTCTTTGTCGGGGAGAACGATGAGAAGCTTAACTGAATAAAAATCAGGTAGAGGACTTTCTTTTTTCTCTAAAAACTTTATTTCTGTTCCCGGGGGGAGACGGACATGAAACTTGAAGGTATCAATGGCCGCCTGGACAACCCGGTCTTCCTGAGAGAAAGCAGCAACCGGAATAGTCAAAGCAAGAGCAATCAGCATTCCTGTCCAAAAGATATGTTTTGCCATTTTCTGAACCCCCTTAGATGATTTAATATATTTTCAATTCTTCATCGTTTCTCACTTTTTTGCAAGTGACACTGAAATGGGATCTACAGTTTCAGGAACCACTTCCTCCCTCCAAAGCGCGAATTTCGAAAACTGAATAGACAAGGTTATATTCCGTAACTTATGTTACCGTGTTGTAACGGTATAGAATCGTCTTAAAAATCAGTTGGATCATAATCTTTTCCATGAACCGTTACATATTAGTAACAAATGTTAGGTTAACTCCTTCACGTTTAAGTCCTTTATTTAAAATAATTACATTTTTTGGTTCACCGGTAAGAGTCAGAGCCCATGGCTCATTCCTACCACACCATGGTTGGCCGATCTCCCTCTCTTTGTCTGAAAAGCCCTGCTGCTTACAATTGACCAGACCCTTCGGGCGAGAAGTGGCCAACGGGGGCCGAACAAAAAGGCATTCGGTTACTACTTCTTGCAATAGATAAGAAAAGGTGTGAAGATTATAGAAATAAAAAAAGAGGAGGAACGATGAAGCGAAAAATCATTATTTTGGGAGCTTTCGCCATTGTCGTACTGACCGGAGTTGCTCTCTCTTACTTTTTTTATCTCGAACATCCCAGCCGACAAATCCTTGCAGAGGTAAATGATGAAAAGATCACGGTGGAACAATTCAACAGGGAGTTGGCCAAAGTGGAGACCCCTTGGAGGGAGATACTTCGGGAAGAACCTTTTCAAGTCCTTGAAGGCATGATCATCAAGAGTCTCCTTTTACAGGAAGGAAAAAGGCAGGGCCTCTCTCTCCCAACAAGAACATACAAAGATCCTGTGAAGGATTCTTCTGCTCCTGAGGAGGCTCTGATTCTCGAACTTATGAAGAAGAAGTTCTCTTCACCGTCGGAAGTCACCCCGAAGGAGATCGAATCATTCTATTCCCTATTTAAGGATCAAATGAAGGGGAAATCACTCAAGGAGGTCGCTCCCCTCATCGAACAAATTATTCAAGAAAGCAAACACCGGCAAAGGATAGAGGAGTTTATCAAGGAATTGCAAAAGAAGGCCAAGATCGATATCGACCAGAATCGTCTAAACAAGATTGCCATTAAACCCCCTGAGTCAAATACCGAGGAAGATTTCAAAAAGGCCATTACCAGTGGAAAACCTATCCTGGTGGATTTCGGGGCAAACTCCTGCATCCCTTGTCGCCAGATGAGACCAATCCTTAAGGAAGTGGAAAAAGACTATTCGGGAAAGGCCCATGTGCTTGTGATCGATGTATATAAATATCAAGATCTTGCCAGAGAGTACAAAATCCAGTTGATCCCTACCCTCGTTTTCTTTGATTCCAATGGGAAGGAAGTTTTTCGCCACGTAGGGGTTATGAATAAAGAAATGATAGCGGCGAAGTTAAAAGAGATTGGAATGGCCTCGTGACATAATTTCATTGATTCACTTACCACAGAGACGGATCGAAGGTTGAAGGAGAATAAAGTTAAAGGTAAACAACGATGGTACTTAAACAATGGCGCGGCCATGTGGACAAAAAGGGAAGATTAGTTCTTCCCCCAGAGGTGGCCTCTCGTTATGGCTTGAAACCAGGTGCGGAGGTGTGTATTGACGAAGAACGAGACAGTCTGTCACTTCGACCGCCTCTGTCTCACCTTAGAAAAGTTTATGTTGAGGTGACCAATGGTTGCAACCTCGACTGCCGCACCTGCATTCGTACCATCTGGGAAGAACCGATCGGCCAGATGGATCACACTACCTTTCACCGAATCATCGAGGAATTAAAGGTATTCTCGCCTCCTCCTACGGTCTTCTTCGGTGGCTTTGGTGAGCCCTTAGCTCACCCACATATCGTCGAAATGGTCGTCAAAGCAAAAGCTCTCGGCTGCTCGGTGTAGCTTATCACCAATGGCACGATGCTGACACCCACCATGTCGCAGCGCTTAATCGAGGCAAAGCTCGATGTGCTCTGGGTATCGATTGATGGGGCGACTCCAGAAAGCTATGCCGATGTCCGTCTGGGCGCAACCCTGCCCGAGGTGCTTTCCAATGTCAAAACCTTCCGGGACCTCCGAATGGAAGCCCAGCGTCTTACTCCGGAGATCGGATTTGCTTTTGTTGCTATGAGACGAAACATCGCTGACCTTGCCTCTGTGCTACGCCTTGGTTGCGAACGAGATGTTACCCATTTTCTCATTACGAATGTTCTCCCATATACACCTGAGCTGAGAGACGAGGCCCTTTACACCCATGCTCTCATGGATATCATCTACCAGCCCCCCTTAGAGTTGCCCCATGTAGACCTCCCCAAAATGGACGTGAATGAAATCATGAACGAACGACTTTACCGTGCCCTACATGAAAACGTTCAAACAGTGAGTATCGGTGGAGGCATTCTCGGTGAAGCGAGCGATCGCTGCCCTTTTATTGAGAGCGGGTCGATAGCAATCAGCTGGGAAGGCAACCTGAGCCCCTGCCTCCCTCTCCTCCATACACACTCATACTATTTGGATGAGCGAAGGCGCCTCTCCAGAAGGTATGTAGTTGGGAACATCCTGGAAAAGAACCTTAAGGAGTTGTGGGACGAACCTCAATACCTGGCATTGCGCGAGCGGGTCCAGAAGTTTTCTTTCTCGCACTGTATCTTTTGCGCGGGCTGCGATTTGGCACTTGCAAACGAAGAGGATTGCCGCGGCAACACCCACCCAACCTGTGGAGGCTGTCTCTGGGCGCAAGGTGTGATTCAGTGTCCATAATCCTGATGGATATCATCACCATTCTATTTATAGCCTTTGGATTAGCCATGGATGCCTTTGCCGTATCGATTGCAAATGGAATCACAATAAAGCAGCAAAGAATGAACCATGCGCTTAAACTTGGGTTTTCTTTTGGATCCTTTCAGGCCTTTATGCCTCTCATCGGATGGTTGGCAGGGCTCAGCTTGAGAGATTTCGTCTCTGGTGTTGACCATTGGATCGCTTTTGGGCTCTTGAGCTTGATCGGTTGCAAAATGATCTATGAATCGAGAAAGATCGGATCAGGTGAGAAAGAACCTCATACGCTGACTGTTCTTCTTCTCTTCATGTTATCCGTCGCCACAAGTATCGACGCGCTTGCCGTCGGGGTAGGTTTCGCCTTTTTGAGGGTTTCGATTGCAACCCCCATCATCGTGATTGGGGTGGTCACATTCCTGCTCTCATTTCTTGGCGTCTTCATCGGTAGCAAAGTTGGGCACTTCTTCGAAAGCAAGATTGAGGTCGTTGGGGGTCTCATCTTAATCGGTATCGGGATAAAAATACTGTTCGAACATTTGGTTTAGAAACCGTTCCTCCAAACCCGTGTTGGGTCCCACCAGTTGTGAGCTTCATAAGCAATAAGATTTCTAAGGAAACTTCGTTGCAGGAAGATGAAAGATAGGATAATTTCAGTGACGCCATTTGTCATTCGTAACCAGATAATTCTTCGATCGCGTAATATCCTCCATAAGCGCACGCCTTGCAGAGGACTTTTCCATCAATCTTGACCTCCCTCATGTCTTGCACATATTCTCCGCAGACGCCGCACATCACCCTCTTCCTCGGTTTACCAGGCATGTCCTTGAGTGGGATATTCACTCTGACCGTTTCAATATAGAAAAGTTCATGATCAGGCATGACTTTGTATGCCTCCATCTGGCAAAAATATTTATCTTCCATCCACGGGAAGTATTCCTTCGCTCTTGCCCTTGCCTCTTCCTTCGCAACGATCCTCAATGCTTTACCTGTCTTGAGATTGACAAAGGTTGCAGCCATCTTTCCATAATCCATGAACTTCATCGTCCTTTGGCCGAGGCTGCACCCGGTAACGAATTGAATGGCGTCGGTTGCACATCTGTCCATCTCAACAAAGACAATAAGACTCTTTCTGTCCTTGCCCTTCGGCTCTTCAATCCCCAACTCCTTAAGCCCCAACATTGCCATCCGAATGCCCAGAACCTGCCCAGGACAGAGATGACCATGAACCCTAGCCGGCTCCAAAAGGAGAGTCTCAAAAGCAGTCGTTGAAGGCAATGGCATAGACTATCCGAACTGATTTTAGACCTTGATCAATCTCACCTTCGAGTCATAAAAGACCACGCTTCCACCCACGGGATCCTGAAGGCTCGTATTCTTAAGATAAGGATCGATCCACATGGCGGCATTCAGGTGGACACCCGTTCCCCTTCGGGGATCACCTTTGATGATCTTTCCATCGATCATCACATCGGAGGCTCCTGTGGCCCAATGTCCATGTCCCAAGGTGAAGGTGGTCACTCCTGGCTTGATCGTCTGGGTTACCTTCACCCTGCCGATCATCGGCTTCTTGATCCCATTCTTAAAGTCCCACACGCCCTCAGGATTGGTGGCTGAGACCACTTTCACTCGATCACCATCCTTCAGGCCAAGTCTTTCAGCATCGACTTTGTTGACGATAATCGAATTCTCGGGATACATTGCCAATAACCAGTAGTTCGTGATGGTCCGAGATTTGGTCTGTGTGACATCTCTCTGAGTAAGAAGCTGGAGATCTCCTGTCAATCCGTCGGCCTCAAGGGGCTTGCCGAGAGAGGACTGGATCGGGATGTAGGTAGCATATCCAGAATTTGCCTTGCCAGTGAAAGCATTTTTGGTCTTTGCGGTCTTCTCCTGATACATATTGATCTGCCTTCCATACTTATTGGCCACCTGATCTCCCTTAAAGATCTCTGCATAATCCTGGAACCTTCCTCCCCGGTTGAGGATATAGATCACTTTTCTCCAATTCGCCTCGCCACAGGCCCTCTTCCACCGTTCAGGGTCGAACACACTCTTGGGAAGGTGTGATCTCGATTTGAGAAAAAGCTCTACCTCCTTATCGTCTGCATCGGGAACGGGTTTCCCATCGTATGCCATGTTCGCCACCATCTTTAGATAGAAATCTTCTGGCCGTGTAAAATCGAGACCAGGACCGAAGCCATCCTTTCCAAACCCAGGGAGCTTCATCTTTTCAGCAATGGCGAGCATCGTGCTTTCGAAACTAATGGGCATCTCTTCACCAAAGACGTTGACAGTCTCCGGGATGGGTACAACGACTGGATTTCTCACAGGTTGAACCCTCGCTGCGATATTGGGATGAGACCCGTGGAACTCCCATCGCTCAAGATAGCTTAAATCCGGGAAGATGTAATCGGCATAGATGGTTGTCGAACCAATCAGTATATCCCAGGTGACGAAGAGAGGGATCTTTTTTGTGTCCACAAGAATCTCATGGGTTGCATGACCGGCAGGCAATGAATAGTTTGGAGCACCCATATACAGGAAATAGGCTCTAATGGAATAGGGATAGGCATCCCCCATGGAAGGAATGATCTCCTGATAAATGTCGGAGGAGAGGGGCCACCAATTCCTCTTGGCAGGGTAACCCGAAAAGAGGGTGGTCTCCTCGTATTTCACATCGTGGCGGATAATGCTGATTCCGAAGTTCGATATCTTTCCAGGATGAAGTTTTCCAAGATCGAAGGGTTGGCCCTCTCTGGTCCCAGCAATGTTATAGGTCGATGCGGAAATTAACCCACCCCGGTAGTCATAATTTCCAATCAAGAGGGCAAGGTTATAGTAGCAGAGCACATTATAAAACCCATTCGTATGCTGTGAAACGCCCCGATGGATATCGACGGAGGCCCTTCTTCCATGAGAAGTAAATTCATGAGCCACCTCTTCGATATCCTTTGCCGGAATCCCACAGATCTTTGCCCATTCCTCCATAGGGTTTTCATTGGCAGAATCGGCAAGGATTTGAAGGGACGATTTTACATGGATCTCCTTGCCATCAGGGGTTTTGAGTTTTGTATTGACCAGGAGATCGCCCCTCACTGCCTCTTTTTCGTCATTGGGATCGACCTTCTGGGGCTTCCCGTCTTTAAGGACGACCATATATTCGAACTCATATTCCTTTCCATCCTTTGTCCTTCTCATCTCTTTTGGGGCCAGACCAATGTCTGAGGCCCTCAGAAAGGCATCTGGCCTGCCGTCTTTGATCTTTGCCAACCAAACCGCATTGGTCCAGGTGGGTTCCCCTACTGCCTTGGCAGCGGCCTTGTTAGCATTTTCGAGATAGGCTCCATTGAAGCGTCTATTTTTGATGATCCACTGGATCATGGCAAGAGCCAAGGCTGCATCAGTCCCAGGATTGATGGGCAGGTATTTCCAGGCCTTTGAAGCAAGTTTAGAAAAACGCGGATCAGCCACTGCGATCTTCGTCATTCCCGAAGTGATATTTGGAATGAGCCTCGCAGCCCTATTGGGAGGACCGTAGTTGGCGTCGAAAAGATTGGCACCTACGAAAAGGATGAACTCAGCACCCTCAATCTCTGTCTGCCAGTAGAACTTTGCCCCACCTTTCCAGGACCCTTCCTGGTACTGCTCACTCATCGCCTTTCCAGAAAAGTAGAGAGAACCCTGACAGACCGTGGTATGGCCGTGACGGTTCGTGGTTCCGAGGGCATCACCAAAGAACCGTCCCGCAAAATCGCCCCTTCCTGCCTTTTTCCTTCCCCAACCATAAATCAGTTGATTATTTTTTGGCCCGAGATCAGGATGGTCTGGATCGATCAAGTACTTGAGGTTGGTCACATGTTTCTTTTTATATTCCTCAACAGCTGCCTTCCTCTCCTCTGGGGTCTTGGTCTTTCGAATCGGACCGAGATCATCGGAAAGGGCCTTCAAAATCTTAGGATCTCCTAAGACAGCAATGTTCTTCAGCCCCTCAACATGACGATTCTCTTCGCCACCCACATGTTTGAATAGGAATCCACCATTGACGATCTCATCGATCGCTTGATCGAAGGGAATCGTCATCCACTTTCCTTCGCCTCTCTTCCCTGCCCTTTTTAAAACTTTGGTGATCCGATAGGGGTCATAGACCGTTTGAAGCCCTGCCTGACCTTTTGGGCAAATGGCATAATCCATCGTATTCGCCTCAAGGGGTGAGGTTTTATAAGAGAGATGAGGAACATTGACCCATGGATCAAAAGGATTCCCATCGATCTTTAGTGCGACGGCAGACCCATTCTTTCTAAAAAGTTTCACTTTGATCCCGCAACCGGTATTACACTGGAGACATACGGTATAGAGGGTATTCTCCGCCTTAATCAGTTCATCATCCTCCTCTGGAGTGAGAAGCCCTGCCTCAGCCCTCTTCATCAGATCCGTGGCCCACTCCAACTGAGAAGTGAGGAAGGCACTGCCCAGTAGAGCAGAGCATTTCATAAAATTTCTTCTCGAAATTCCATTATCACCATTATTGCTTCTTTGCATCTTCTTTTCCTCCTTAGGGAAGTATGTAGTAGACCCTTGGTTTTGTAGGAGAGGCATCGCCAAAGACAGGCATCTTTCCTGGGTAGCCAATCTTTTTTGCTATCTCCAGAGAGGTCAAGTTCTTGAGTTGGGCAAAGCTCAGTTTGGCCTCCGCATTGCCTTTGACAGATTTGAGAACAGAAATTTTATTCTCTTTCATCGTCTTATAGATCAGGCTCTCCTTATCTTCGGGATCTCCAAAATAGTTCGCTCTCGCAATGCAGGTGCTTACACACATCGGAACCATTCTGTTCTTGAGCCGGTGATAACAGAAGTGGCATTTTCTGGCATTTCCGATCGGGATGTGGTATTTTTCGCGAGGCCACTTCCTTGAATATTCCCAGGTGGGCGAAGTCTCATAGGCCTCGACTTTAGGAGTCCCTTCCGTATAGAAGGCCCCTGAATCCAGGTTTCTCGCTTTATATGGACACGCCACAACACAGCGCCCACATCCGATGCATTCCTGATAGTTGATCATGACAATTGCAGCGCTCAGGCCTTTGGTGCTCTTCCACGTCGCCTTTCCCTCCCCTTTATTGGGACAGACCTGAACACAAGGTGGATTGTCGCACTGGAGGCAGGGCCTTGGAGTGAAGCGTCTCTTCACCTTTGGGTATGATCCCATCTCCTCTTCATAGACCGGTCGATAAACAATCCCTGGTGGACTCTTCTGCTCAGCCACGCATCCTGCTGTGCAGGCGTGGCAGAGGACGCACCGTCTGAGATCAATGAGCATGGCCCATCTCCTCTCCGGTTTGGCCAATGCCCTCCCTATATCCTCCTGAATGATCGCAAGCTCATCTCTTCCTTCGTACATATTGGCCTCCCTCAATCACTTATGGCATTTTGAACAGTTCCCTTTTGTCGAAAAGGCATCCTTTCCATTATGACAGGCTCCGCAAGACTTCCCCTGATTCATTTGGGCCATGGTCACAGGCTTATCTTTTTCCTTCGTAACGTAGAGACTGGGATGGCATTTTTGGCAAGTAAGCCCCAGATCCTTCACGTGAAAATCGTGACTGAACGTCACTGCTCCTCCCTTCTCAGGTGTGAAGATAATGTCGCCGCCGCCCACTCTTGCCAGTGCAGCTGAAGTCAGAAAAAAAATTACAAAAATTCCGAGTAGCATCAATTTCAATCTCATAACCCTTCACGCCTCCTTCTTCCTTAGAATTCTTTCCTCGTTTTGCTTACGTCTATAAATGACGTTGATCTTGAGAGAAGCAGTCGGGAATGGAAAAATAAAAAGGGGGGAATTTCTTCCCCCCTAAATTTGGTTAAATTTTTACTTAAGGCCTTTGATTTGTCAAGAGAAAAAAGTTCTCAAAAATGGTTTGGGGAAAGCGCCAAGTTCTTTCTGTCGATCAGGGGACAATGCCTTTGATGAGGATGGCCTCCGTAGGGCATACGTCCTCGCACTTGCGACAGCCAAAGCAAGCCTCCTCATCGACCACCTCAAGCGCAGCATCGGTGATCTTTAAACAGAAGACAGGGCAAATCTCCACACAAGCTCCACAGACCTGACAGGTATCCAGGATTTGAATGGTAGGTTTCATAGTTCGACAGGCCCAGCACAATTGGAATTTGTCAGATCAGATTTTTAGTCCCTCTCCAGAGTTTCCACGCTGCTGAGGGTTTCTCTTCCATCAGCTCTTCATAGATCGCCCTATGGGTGATCTCCCTCATGATTTCGTTTGTGCCTGTATAGATCTTCGCAACCCGAACATCTCTGAGAAACCTTTCGATCGGATAATAATCCGTATAACCAATGCCTCCCAGGATTTGGAGGGCCTGGTCGATGATATTCCAGGCCGCCTCAGTGGAGAAGAATTTAGCCATCGCCACTTCCTTGTTTGGCCTTCTCTCCTCTTCGTCGATGACCTTAGCTGCCCGGAGACAGAGAAGCCGTCCTGCATCAAGGGCAGCAGCCATGTCAGCGATTTTAAAGCTGATCCCCTGAAATTCCCTGATCTTCTGCTCAAACTGCTCTCGCGCATCGGAGTAGCGCACCGCAATCTTCAGGCATTCCCGGGCAGAACCAAGAGATGTGGCTGCCTCCATCAGACGTTCTGTCTGGAGAAGGTACATGAGGATCTTAAATCCTTGACCTTCCTCACCCACCCGATTCTCTTCAGGGATGGCTACGTCCCGAAAAAGTAGATGAGAAGCTCCCATGCCTCGCCACCCCATAAGATTAAACTGCTCCACCACCTGCACGCCATGTTTTCGTTCCACAACGAAGGCGGTAATGCCTTTATGGGGGGCAACATTTGGATTCGTCCTGGCAAAGGTGAGGAACCAGTCAGCACCAACCCCTCCCTTCTGGAAACGCTTCTCTCCTGCAATGATATAGTTATTCCCTTCCTTCTTGGCAGTCGTCTTCAATCTGGCAATATCTGAGCCTTTCAAAGGTTCAGTAATCCCTTCTGCACAGATAAGTTCCGCCTCCATCGTTGGAATGATGTACCGTTTCCACAGATCCTCACTGCCATACTTGTAAATGGCGCGGCAGAGATAAGTTGACATTCCCATGGCGCAGCCTAAGGGGAAAGCCAAGGCGCCCAGTTCCTCCTCTGCAAGGATGGCGCAAACGGTATTGAGTCCTCTTCCACCCACACTCTTAGGCAGGGGTATACCCAGGTAGTTATTCTGCCCCAAAAGCTTTACGAACTCCTTGGGAAACTCTTTCTCATCCTCTCTGTCCATCTTGAGAATGAAGGAGAGGTCCAGCCCGTTCAGAAAAGTCTTGAACTCATCCCGAAAAGATATCTCTTCTTGAGAAAGCATCACATCAATAGACATGAGGCACCTCCCTGGATTGTTGGCTTTGTCAATAGAACAAATCAGGTCCAGCTTTCGTTATTTTGAGATTTAATACTACAAACAATTCCTTTGTCAAACTTTTTTGTTTCTGATATTTTGACCTGTTATAAAAGGGTAAATACGTAGAGGCGTGGGAACATTGCCCCTTAAGCGACTAAGAACTCTTCAATGAGAGGAGGTACGAGATGGGATTCTGGAATTTGAACGCAATAAAATTGGATGAATTTCGTCCTGGTATCTGGAGTAAAGTCGAATCAGGAGCCAATCTCACGATGGCCTTTATGGAGATCGCTGCCAACAAGGAAGGCATTGCTCATGACCACCCCTTTGATCAGTGCGGAATTGTGGTGGAAGGAGAAATAGAGATCTCCATTGGTGGGGAGAGGAAATTATTAAAACGAATGGAGACCTATTTCATTCCTGCTGGAACCAAGCATAACTGGAAGACGCCCGCCTCGTCTGCAAAAATTCTGGATGTGGTCGTCAAACAAGGCTAACAATCGTTCAGACTTTGATCCAGCGGCGCTCCAAGCCATAGTATAACAATAGCCCTGCTAAATAAGCCACACCCATGTTCCACATGGCGGTGCCTGCAGTAACAAGCAGAACAAAGAGGTTCTGTCTTCTTAGTTTAATATCCCTAATCACGAGCGCCAGTTCCACTCCGGCAAAAAAGAGGATGACACCCAAGATCGGCCGGGGAAACACTTGGAAGAGAAGAGCGACAGAATCACTCAAAAAGAGCCCTGTCAGGAGCACAATCACACCCAGAATGACCAAAGCCCCTCCTGTTCTTGCACCAAATCGAATGTGTCCGGCCATGCCTCCTGCTCCGTGACACATGGGAACTCCTCCGAGGAAGACACTTACCAGATTCATCACCCCGTGATCGACGGTGATGGTCTTAGCTGTAACTTTTCGGTCAGGAAAGTACTGATTGTTTTCTGCAACTGTCCCAATGATGGCATTACCAAGCGTGAGGGGCGCTTGAGGCAGTCCTAAAATGAGAAAGCCAGAGAGAAGTTCTTTCCATGAAATCCGTCCAAATGTTACCTCAGGCCATCGAAATCGGATAGAGAGATGGGAGAACTCTTCGATCAATTCCGGCTTTTGAATAAAGGCAAGAACGATTCCGTATCCTAACAGTGCCAACATGGCTGGAAATCTTCGGCTGTTGAGAAGAAGAAGGGTGATCACTGCTCCTCCAATCGCTAACAGAGGTTGAGCTCTCATCATTCCTAATCCTTCCACAATGAAACTCAGGCCCAATCCTAACATAATGCCCCGAACCACTGGCTTGGTGGTAACCCTCTCGATCCAGGTAATTGCTCCAGTAACTCCCATCAGAAGCCAGAAGAGGCCCGTAAAGATTCCTGATCCCCAGATCATCCCTGGAGTGATTGTTCCTGCATGGGCAATGGCCATCCCACCGATCGCCTTCATGGGTTGAATAGGGATGGGGGTTCTGAAATAGAGTCCCACAAAGATTTTGAAAAGACCAAAAGCGACGAGAATACCCAGAGGATCCATTTTATTGAGCGTGATATAGCCCACCACAAAAGGGATCAAGGTCCCCAGATCGCCAAAGGCTCCGGAAAACTCCATCTTATTATAATCGTTGCCCCAGAGACGCATGGCTGCTTCACCTTATACAAATTTGAGCCTACGATATGCCAAGAGAAATATATTTTCAAGAGGAAAACCAAATCTCCTCATAATGCCCCACTCTTCAGGGGAAACTTCTCAGAATAGGGCAGGGATGTCGGAGAAAATCTTATAGCGGAAACCTTATTTTGTCGCTCAACTGCAAGAATATCATGGACACTGCGGGGATCATGCTCGCACGAGGGAAGTTACCTTTGCCAACAAGAATCTTAGATCACCCGCTTGATAAGATTTTCGGAGATATTCCTGCCCTATTATAATCTTTCACCCACGCTTCAGCGAGGCATTACATCTCCTCCCTTCAGACAGCCGATGAAAGATTATTCTGAAAGATTATTCTTCGCTTGAATTGTCCTGCCAATTTCTTTTAAGATGAATTTGATGAAAGGTTTTTATAATCGACTGCTAAGAATTGATCTTTCTGAGAAAAGGGCGACTGTAGAGCCAATTTCTGAATCGATTCTCCAATCTTACCTTGGGGGAAAGGGCTTAGGGTCCTTCCTACTCCTTAAAGAAAATCCACCCCATATTGATCCCCTCTCTCCTCAAAACCGGCTCATTTTTACACTGGGTCCCTTGGCAGATACCCCCTTTTACGGCTCCAGCCGTTATGCCGTCTTCACCAAGTCTCCTCAGACAGGAATCTATTCGGAATCCTATTCCGGAGGAAAGATCACCCTCTCCCTGAGCCGGACAGGTTATGATGCCATCGTCATTCAAGGGAAATCGCATCATCCCATTTTTCTCGAGATCAGCGACAAGAATGTCATCTTCCACGAGGCCTCTCACCTCTGGGGAAAAGAGACTTATGAGGCAGAAGAGGCCATTCTCAAAGCAATTGGGATCAAGGACGCCGGCGCATTAGTCATCGGCCCAGCCGGAGAGAATTTGGTCAAATTTGCAGTGATCGAGTCTGAACATTGGCGTTCCTTCGGCAGAGCGGGTATTGGTGCGGTGATGGGATCAAAGAAGTTGAAAGGGATCGTCTTCCATGGGGAGAAACGGAGGAGGCTTGCTCATTCATCCTCTTTGAGAAGATTGGCCCGGGGGTTTAAAGACCGGGTCAAAGACAATCAAACCGTTCGCATTTATAAAAAATACGGAACTCCAATGCTCGTCTCCATCATGAACACGATCGGGGCTTTTCCCACTCAATATTGGTCAAAGGGGACGATGGAGGGTTGGGAAGGAATCAGCGCTGAAAGTCTCATCGAACACTGCAATGTGGTCTCCACGGCGTGTCCCCATTGCTTTATGGCCTGTGGAAAAATTTCTGAAGTGAAAAAGGGAAGACATCGAGGTCTTCGCATTATGGGTCCTGAATACGAAACGATCTATGCCTTTGGAGGCCTCTGCCTCGTCAATTCTATTGAGGAGATTATTTATCTTAACGACCTCTGCGATCGCGTGGGCATGGACACCATCACCGCAGGAAACCTGGCCGCCTTTGCGATCGAAGCCTCAAAAAGAAAAAAGATAGAAGATAGACTCGAGTACGGAGACGTGGATGGAATTGCTGAGATCTTAACCAAGATCGCGTACCGAAAAGGGGTGGGTAAGATTCTATCTGAAGGAGTCCGGCAAGCTGCGGCTGTCTGGGGGATGGAGGAGAAGGCCATCCATGTGAAGGGCCTGGAGCCTGCGGGCTTCGACCCAAGGGTATTGAAGGGAATGGGACTTGCCTATGCCACCTCTGACCGAGGCGCCTGCCATCTAAGGGCAACGTTCTATAAATCTGAGCTCTCAGGACAGATCGATCCCGATCAAGTGAAGGGAAAAGCCAGGCTCTTTGTGGACTATGAGGATAAGATGACCCTTTTCGACGCCCTCATCCTCTGCCGGTTCTATAGAGACTTAATTACTTGGAAGGATCTCCAGGAGATTATAAAATCTACTTGCAACCTTTCAGTGAAAAAGAAAAACTTGAAAGCGATGGCCTCTGACATTATCAATTTGGCAAGGAATTTTAACCAACGAGAGGGAGTAACAAAAAAGGATGATAGACTGCCTCGCCGATTCTTTCGAGAGATCCTCAAAGAGACCGGAAAAACGATCCAGCCTGTTGACATGGACGTCATGTTGAAGGAATATTACCAATTAAGAGGTTGGAATTAATCTATCTGAACTATCCAGAATGGGACGAGATTGACACAAAACAGGGCTTTATATATTATTAAATTATGAAAACTATTTCAGTAAACCCCGTTAGAAACTCCAGTCGTTGCGACTCGAAACCGAGCTGGGCATTAAACCCCGCGGCAGAGCGGCCGGGCATTATTTCTAACGGGGTAAATGGATAGCCAAGGATGGAAGTGGATAACTTCGGCTTGAAAAGGGACGGCTCCCCCAACGACACTAAGGAAGGTAGTGATAGCCTTCTAATTCTGAGCCGGATTTCTGCGGCGATCAGCGGCTTCACGGACTTAGATGCTATTCTCAGGGTTGGGTTAGATAGCGTTCTTAATATTATGAGTGGTGTTGTTGGGGGAATTATGCTTATAGACGATCAGACCAAGATGTTATCCTACCGTACCTCCCATGGTCTGTCGGCTAAATATGTTGAGGAAATGCGTTTTCCCATAGGGGAAGGGATAGCAGGAAAGGTTGCTCAAAGCGGTCGGTCAATCCTGTTAGAGGATATTTCCTCACATCCAAACGCTGCTCACCCTGATCTAATAAGTGGGGAAGGCTTGAAGGCATTCATCAGTGTTCCTCTTCGAGCCAAAGATAATGTTCTCGGAGTGCTGAATGTTGCGAGCGCGATGCCGCGGCGCTTCACTAAAGATGACATGTACCTTCTGGGATCGATCGGAGACCAGCTTGGCATAGCTATCGAGCAGGCAAAGTTGCATAAGAGGTTAAGTGATTCAAGGAAAAGATACCAAACGCTGCTGAGGCAAATGATTGCTATCCAGGAAGAGGAGCGAAAAAGGATTGCCAGAGAGCTACATGATGAAACCAGTCAACAGCTTACGGCCTTGGCGCTTAATCTTCAGGCGCTTACTGAAATGATGGAAATGGGGAATGTCAAAGATACTGAGATCAAGGCAATGTTAAAAAGGATTCATCATATAGCGGTTCAGGCACATGCTGAAGTAGCCAGACTTATAAAGGAGCTCCGCCCTACTTTATTAGATACATTAGGACTCCCTGCCGCTATTCGCAATCTCGCTGAGACGAATCTCGCCTCCAGAGGCATTCATATCACTACAGAATTTAAAGGAATGGAGCAACGTCGTTTATCTCCTGAAGCTGAACTGACTCTCTTCCGTGTCGCACAGGAAGCGATGAGCAATATTATCAGGCATTCTGAGGCGAAAAAAGCGATTATCAGCTTAGAATGCAATTCCAATGAGTGTATTTTATGTGTTGAGGATGATGGAAAGGGATTCAATGTCAGTGAAATCACACGCATTGAGAAGGATGGGCGTGGTGCCGGTCTGTTTGGTATCAGAGAAAGAGTGGGGGCGGTAGGTGGTGAGGCTTATGTTGAGTCTCAGCCTGGAAAAGGGGCGAGAGCCATTGCAAAGGTCCCAGGAGTCAGGAGCACGAATTATGGCGAAAATAAGGCTGCTGGTAGTGGATGATCACACTATCGTCCGTGATGGGATTTGCGCCCTGTTAAGATTAGCAGGGGATATAGAGGTGGTGGGTGAAGCTGCCAATGGAAGGGAAGCATTGGAGATGGTCAGAAAATCTATGCCCGATGTAATGCTGATAGACATAGCCATGCCCAACATGAATGGGTTGGAAGCAACTCGTCGCATACACAAGGAATTCCCCGGGGTAAAGATCCTGGTCCTCACTCAATATGACGATAAGGAACATGTATTTTGGGCTATCGAAGCTGGAGCCAGCGGTTTTATTAGCAAAACAGCCGCTTCTTCGGATCTCGCCTCTGGCATCCGCTCTGTTCATCGCGGAGATTCCTTTTTGTCTCCATCCGCAGCCAAATTCTTAGTCGAAGATTATCAGACGGAAGCCAATCTAAGGAAGGAACAAGACCCTTACAAACAGCTATCAGACCGGGAAAGGGAAATACTAAAGCTTTTAGCAGAAGGAAGCACGACTCGTGAAATAGCCGATATGTTGGTCATCAGTGTTAAAACTGTAGAGGGGCACAAGACCAACCTTATGTCTAAACTTGATATCCACAACCGCACCGATTTAGTGAAATACGCCTTGCGCAAGGGCATCATCACCGTTTGAAGATTAGTCGTCCTCCGTGCTACCCCAGAGCATGATGTCCTCCCTTTAGGACCTCCCTCACGGACAAGGGTTTCACCGTTCAAAAAATGGGAATAAATCTAAGAAAAATTGGTGTTTTATTCCTCCACTTTATAGGGTGGACACCTCTTTTCTTTTTTTGAAAGATGTTTACCATCTTATAAGGAAAAACCTATGGCCGACACTCTTTTGGATCGAATGGTGAGATTCTATTTAACCACGGGGTCCGATGAAGAGACAGGGCAAACCGATATCAAAATTAGCATATACACAACCTCATTAATCCCAAGAAAGAACGTCATTCCCGCGAAAGCGGGAATCCAGAAAGGCACTGGATTCCGGGCTTCGTCGTGAGCTCAGCCGAACGGTCAAGCCCGGAATGACAAACTGTATAAGACTTATGCCGCCATATATAGAAAGGAGGTAGAGATGGAAAAGAGGGGTAAAATTCTGGTAGTAGACGATGAGCCTGAATTTCTATTAGGCCTGCAGAAGACTCTGGAAGCCGAATCTTTGGATGTTATTACTGCCAAGACAAAAGCAGAGGCACAGGAAAGAGTGATGAGAGAACCCGATATCGTCATATTAGGCACGCTAACTCCCAGTAGGGAGGCAGGCTCCTTGCACAGATGGATAAAACAAAATGCTATAACGAAGGAGATGCCTATTGTAGTGATAGATGCTCCGCTTGAAAAACGCCTTATCAGCGGGTGGAGTTTTGATGAGGGTGCACAAATGGATGCCGTGGAGTATTTAACAAAGCCAGTTGATCCAAAGGCCCTCGTGCCTCTAATCCATACATTGCTGGGGGTAGTAACGAAGCGAATAAAGGTACTTATCGTAGATGACCACACTGTCGTCAGGGATGGTATTCGTGCTTTGCTCACTCTCCAAAAAGATATCTCGATTGTAGGAGAGGCTGTGGATGGGAAAGAAGCGGTGGAAAAGGCTCTCCACCTTTTGCCCGATGTCGTATTGATGGACATCGTGATGCCGGTTATGAACGGGTTAGAAGCAACCAAGCACATATGCAAGCAATGTCCTCAGACTAAGGTCTTGATGCTAACACAGTATGCCGACGAAGAGAACATTGTTATGTCTGAGCAGTTAGGGGCTTATGGATTCATTCCTAAGAGTGCTGCGAGTTCCCAGCTCCTTGACGGTATCAGAGGAGTAAGTCGGGGAGAGCGCCTTAAGCGTCCCCTTGCTATGTAAACCCCGCCCTTTTTCGCGGTAGGGAACGCATATATGCGTTCCCTACTGGAAACCCCGTACCTTTCATAAGGTGGGGGACAAAAAAGAGGAATCTTGACTTGCAGCCAATAACGATCACCCTTGATGGCCGGGAAGTCAGTGGCCATCCAGGGATAACAATTCTGAATTTGGCACGGGAATCAGGCATAGATATTCCCACCCTTTGCCACGACCATCATCTCACCTCCATTGGTGCCTGTCGCATCTGCCTGGTCGAAAATGAGCAAACCGGCGCTTTGTTGGCATCATGTGTCACGCCCATATCGCCAGGAATGATCATCCATACACACTCCCCTCGGGTCATAGCTCATCGCAAGAACATTCTTAAGCTGATGCTCGCCAGTCATCCTGATTCCTGTCTTGTGTGCGACAAAGGTAACCGGTGCCAGCTGCACCAGCTTGCCTCAGAGATGGGCATCGGATGGGTTGAATTCCAGAGGATTCCCCAGATGGCCACCATTGAGGAAGTCAATCCATTTATTGAGAAGGATCTGAGCAAATGCATCTTATGTGCCAAGTGTATTAGAGCATGCCAGGAATTGGTCGTTGAAGGAGCAATTGACTACTTCCGGCGGGGATTTGCGAATAAGCCCGCAACTCTGAACGATTTGCCCCTGGAGGCCTCTGAGTGCACCTTCTGCGGAACTTGTGTAACAATTTGCCCCACGGGTGCACTAATGGAGAAGGAGCGGCCATATAGAGGGACAACCAACACAGCGGTTCAGACAACGTGTCCTTTCTGCGGCTGTGGATGCCGCATTGCCTTGGAAGTAAAAGATAATCACATAGTGCGAGTTTCCCCAGTTAAAGAGGATGTGGCAAACCCCGTTAGAAA
>Ga0315314_1000769_pt1 | contig 31897 bp, 29 predicted proteins | sample TDP9_MG_FD_203631 | JGI IMG/M metagenome (GOLD analysis project Ga0315314, IMG submission 203631) | Freshwater sediment microbial communities from Lake Towuti, South Sulawesi, Indonesia - TDP9 | ecosystem: Environmental > Aquatic > Freshwater > Lake > Sediment | place: Indonesia: South Sulawesi... | reverse complement strand
GCCGTGAACAGCAAAGCAGCGAATCTTACAAAGCTGTCCAACCTCAAAACTCTGTATTGTATGACCAAAGACAAGAGAGAGTACGCGGCAAACATGATCAGAGAGGCAGCCCACGCACCGAATATCTCATTTGCGTGATTTATGACTGAGGAAAATGACGATTTGAGCGTGCCCAGAGCTAGTTTAGTGGTTGCGGTTGAGCCTACGACGGCCCCAACATCGCCTACGGTGTCAATCAATGCTGGGTACGCTGTGTGGATTTCACGTCTGCCACCGAAAATCTCGGTAATGGTGCCAAGGGCGGCACCCGTCACGTTAACGATGAAAGCAACAAGAACCATCGTTATGAAAGACTCCTTTATCGTTTTGACAAACTCCGCCTCCCGAATATCTTTGGGCAGAACGTACGCAACAGCGCAAAGCAAGACTAAGCCAGTGAGAACGATCAGGTATCGTCCTAAAGAACCGCATGAGAAAAAGAGAGTTAACACTAAAAAGTAGCACACCGTTATAAGTAGGTCAGAAACTGTGGACTCCACTGGATAGAGAATCACGTCTGGGTCCAAACCGTGCTTGAAAGAGAGGCAAGAAACTGTCACAGTGAGTGGGGAAATGATAACGAGTGCAAGTGTCATAGTTGCCAAGATTACGCCTAGGATATTGACAAAATCCCCCACTGTTGCGCCCCAGAGAAAACTTCCAAACAGCGCGGCGACTGCGCTCATTAGGGCACTTGTCTCCAAGGTTAATACAAGAACTGCGTGAAGTAATGCGTAAAAACTCTTTGTGTTACCAAAGAAGCGAGGCTGCACAGTGCCTACATGTAACCCTGTGCTCAAGCGCCCGCTAAGTAAGCCTCCAATCACGCCCCTCGCACTAAGCATGGCGGGGTACACCGCGATCGCCCATGGCTCTTCCCTAAGCAGTGCCAAATGAAGAGCAAGAGTTGTTCCAGCTGCTATCCCGAATACATTAAAGCTATATGCTATCAAGGATTGCTTCAGAATTCCAATGAATTTATGTTGTTTGGCATTGAGACTCGTCAGCGATCCCTCCCTGCGAGAGTCTTAGCCAGAGAATGTTCCTCAGTTATTTCGGTTCTCTTAGCCCTAGATGAACTCGCTGGGGCGTGGCCTCTTGTCGAAAGTAATAAAAGAGTTTCTTTGGCGAGTTGGCCGGGACTTGTCATTCTGGCTACCCCGCGAGTACCGCATTCTTTCCACCTAAGCAATGACTCATTTTAGCAGCTTTCATTTATAAAACAGTTTCTGTACGCCTCTTTTTCCAGGCACAATATAAGGTAAAGGTTATTTATGATTGATCACTAGATATCTATGGTAGACAATAGTATCTGCGACGCGGTTCTCTAGGAGTCTCTGTTGCATGGTTAGGCTTGAAAAGATTGAGTACAAACCGGTACCGGTTAGGGATCTCTTGATCGAGATGAAAAATACCTCGGAGTTAATGATCGACCTGGCCTATTCTGCTGCTCTCTTCAACAGTGAGCGGCTCGCCCAAGAAGTCGTTGAACTGGAGAGACGCGTGGACACCCTCGCTTACCTCCTCGACATGAACGCAATGTTGGCGGCTAGAAGCGCTGCGGAAGCGGAATCACTCGTCGGAGCCACCATGGTAGCTGCCGCAACCGACAAAATATCTGACGCAGCTGCAGACATAGCTGCAATTGTTCTACGTGGGATTGGCATCCACCCCATTGTCCAGCAAGCTTTTGAAAGAGTCGAGGAGCAACTGACTCGGGTGGAAACCAAACCGAACTCAATTCTGGTTGGAAGGCGACTAAGAGAGCTAGAATTGGCTGCCAAGATAGGAGTCGACATAATAGCCATTCGGAGAGACAAAGAGCTAGTGATCAATCCGAAAGGAGATGAGACGATAAAGCAAGGAGACATATTGACTGCGAGGGGCGCACCAAGAGGCATCGAAGACTTTGAAAAACTCGCTGAAGGAACCGTCCGAACCCTAGGAGGTTGAAGACGATGGCCACCGAGGAATCTTTCAAGAAGATTATTGATATGTTGGTGGAGTTGAAGGACACCTCTGAACTGATGATGGACCTCGCGTACTCTTCGATTCTGCTCAACAGCAAAGAATTGGCTGAGGAAGTTCAGGTTCTCGAAGAACGAATGGACAATTTGCACACTGAATTCGAACTGTTGGTGTTGACGAGATGCATTATCCCAGATGAGTCCAGAAAATTCCTAGGATTGATAAGGCTTGGGGTTGTAACTGAAAAGATAGCGGATGCTGCCGCGCAGATTGCCGAAGTTGTGCTTAGAGGCCTAGAACCACATCCAGTCTTGAGGCTCGCAATAAGAGAAGCAGAAGAAACCGTGATACATGTAAATGTTTCGGAGAAATCATCTTTAGTTAGGAAGAGTCTGCGAGAAACCCAAATTCATGAAGAAACTGGAATGTGGATTCTGGCGGTGAGAAGAGGAGACAAATGGATGCGTCCTAAACCTGACACTGTGATCGCTGCGGGCGACGTGTTGATTGCCTCTGGTTACACCGAAGGAGTGGAGGATTTGAAGAAATTGGCTTCTCCATAGACCAAGCAGATGATGAGAGCGGCTTTAGATCGTTACGGTGTCTCAGAATTCTCGCTCAATTCATTCGTCTTTGGATTTTCTTATATCTTGATTCATTTTTCGAAGAAACCGGGACATGTAGACCCAAGAGATCCCATCTGGCAATTCGCCTATCGATGTGGGTTATTTTTATATTAGCGCTAGACTATTCTATGCCCACGTAAATCAACAATTTCACGATTCAGATCCGGGAGTGGCGTGATGTTCCGCTTGAATGGTGCAGAGATTGAAGACACCTTCGCTGAGCTCTTCGAGATGTGGACTGGAAGGGCCCTGATCACAGCTGAGAATGAGAGATGGGCTTTGACGGCGGCCCAAGTAACAACCGGTTTCGCTTCATCGATCATCGGATCTCCCGCAGAAGCCGGGATGGAAGGTTTGTTGCCTCGGGAGAAAACGCCTGATGGACGCGTCGGAGCGCTAGTTCAGATATACCATCAAACGAGGAGAGACCTGAAAAGACAGATGATAGAGAGGATAGGCCAATGCGTGATGACTTGTCCAACCACAGGGGCCTTCGATGCTTTACCTGATGCTAAAAGGCGACTCAAGATCGGTCGAAGCCTTAGGCTATTTGGGGATGGCTTCCAAAGAAGAGACGAAATCGCGGGAAGAAGGGTTTGGCGAATTCCGGTTATGGAGGGCGAATTTGTCGTCGAAGACAGTTTCGGCACTAAGAAAGCTATTGCGGGAGGTAACTTTCTGATACTTGCGGAGGACGTTAACTGTGGTCTTTCGGCAGCGGAAGTTGCGGTAGACGCGATCAAGCAGAACGTTAATGGTGTCATTTTGCCGTTTCCTGGCGGCATATGTAGGTCAGGATCAAAGGTCGGATCTTTGAGGTACAAGCTTCGAGCCTCAACGAATCATCCATACTGTCCGAAGCTAAGGAAGATTACGGCAGATTCCCAAGTTCCCGACAAAGTAGGCTGCATCTATGAGATCGTCATTAATGGCTTAGGCTTAGACTCGGTTAGAAGCGCTATGTCCGAGGGGATAAAAGCCGCCGTCAAGACTCAAGGCGTCGTTAAGATCTCAGCTGGCAACTATGGAGGGAAATTCGGTCCTATACAAGTCCATCTACGTGAAATCTTGGAATTAGGATAGAGTGCTTCTGAGATACTTTTGTCATCTATACCGGTCATTCCCAAGCGAAGATGAGAGTGCTAGAATGGAGTTAAGGTGGGATCCAGTTCTTAGGGAATGGATCATAGTTTCCGGCGAAAGGGAAAAACGTCCGCTTTTGCCAAAAGAGTTCTGTCCATTCTGCCCCGGAAGCGACGAAACTCCGAAAGCGGGATGGAAAGTCTTGAGCTTAGCGAATAGATTTCCGGCACTTCTTGCAGATCCTCCTTTGCCCGACGTTCAAAGCGGCAGATCATATCGTTCCAAGCCGTCTAGGGGTGTCTGTGAAGTCGTGATCTATACGCCTGAACACGACACTTCCTTAGCGAAGCTGGATGCGGAGCACATCAGACTCGTGATAGACCTGTGGGCTCAACGATTCAAGGAGCTAGGCGACAGGGACTACGTAAAATACGTCTTCATCTTTGAGAACAAGGGCAGAGTGATAGGGGTTACATTGGACCATCCGCACGGACAGATCTATGCATTTCCGTTCATCCCGCCATTGATCAAAAGAGAGTTGTCATCATGCAAAGACTATTGGAGACGGACCGGGACGTGCCTCTTATGTAGAATCATAGATAAAGAGAAAGAAGACGCTTCGCGTGTTGTGTGCGAAAATGGGGACTTTATCTGTTTTCTCCCATTCTTTGCTCATTGGCCTTATGGTGTTCACATATACCCAAAGAGACATTTACAGGCCGTGACTGATTTGACAGAAAAGGAGCGAGAGACGTTTGCCTTGATTCTAAAGGAAGCCTTGACCAAATTTGACAATGTTTTCGACATGAGTTTTCCCTACATGATGGTTCTGCATCAGAGGCCGACCGATGGAGGATCGTACCCCTACTACCATCTACACATCGAGTTTTACCCACCTTATCGTGAGAAAGACAAGATCAAATACTTTGCAAGCGTCGAGACAGGGGCCGGGACAGTCACGTTTGATTATCGGCCTGAAAGCAAAGCTAAAGAACTAAGAGAAAGCCCTGGACCCAAGAACATCAGTTGCTGGAGTCGCTTCCTATAACCTAGTTCGCTCAGCAATTGCTTGGTTGCCTCAACAACGGATTCTCCAATGTGCAAGATTTTCTTCCGATCCATTACCCAAGTTATCCAAAACTGTTACAATGGCGCTGCTTTTCATGAATGTGTCAACCAAGTGGCTACCTATGAAGCCAGCTCCACTGGTAACAAGAAACCTCCTGCCCTGCAAGTCCGTCGACATCACAATTTGTGCTCTCTTTTAGGTTCCGCAAAAAGGATATATAAGTTAGCTCTTGGAAAACTGATCTCATGGGCGGATCTGCAGTTGCTTCTTCTCCCGGAAGGGCTGACTTCCTCAACACGCATCAAGACTACAAAGGCTTACCTGTGGTGCCGGTCGCGATAAATCTCAGGACTTATCTCTCTACCAAGCCTTCAAGGGGGAATCTCTTTACTATCAAGTCCTTGGATCTGGAGAAGTACAACGAGCCTTGCGTTGACACTTTCCGGATAGGACAGAATGAGATGCTAGGAAGAGGTTTCTTTGGCAACTACTTCCGGGGGATAGTAAATGTGATGATAAAACGAGGGCTAATCGACAAGCTTCGGGGTATGGAGATAACAGTCAAGAGTGACATACCCATAGGTTCAGGCTTGGCCAGCAGCGCAGCGCTTGAAGTTGCTTTTGCGGCATTACTGAATCATGTTTGCCATCTCGACTGTACGAGGAAGGACTTGGCGGAGATATCGTACAGTGCTGAAACTCAGGAAGTAGGTGTTCCATGTGGACGGCTTGACCAGTACGGTGTGTCCTTCGGCGGGGTCATCAATCTTGAATGCAAGCCGCCGTACAAAGTTGAGGCTCTTCCCTTTACGGATTTGACCTTTGCCATCATCGACTCTGGAATCAGGCACTCGACGGGGGACATCCACCCTAAAAGGCAGGCTGACATAAGCAACGGACTTAGGATTCTGATGGAGAGGCAAAACATTCCAGAAGCGTTGAGAGCGAAGCTGGGGCTAAGATTTGACCAACCGAAATGGGACGAGATAGGTGAGGAGGAGATTGAAGACTTTCTCACGGTTCTAGATGAGAAAGCGAAGCGGAGAATTCTCTTCACCATCAGAATGCAGAGGTTAACTGAGTTCGCGCTCAAATTGCTAAGGTTCGAAACAATCAGGAAGGAACAGACACTTTTGATTCTTGGAGAAGAAGGATGGAATCGCATTCAGAAGTCTTCTTCAACAGAACGCGATTACTGGATCCTAGGTGAGGTGATGGATCGGCAGCAAGGCCTTCTGAGGGACCTTTACGATGTTAGTTTGCCAGAGATTGAAGAAATGTGCTCTACAGCTTTGGAAGCCGGGGCTTACGGCGCTAAGATATCCGGCGCCGGGATGGGCGGGAGCGTCATAGCCTTGGTGAAAGATATGGAATCGGGTCGAGAGGTGGTTGATGCATGTCTATCTGTCGGAGCCAAGAACGGATGGGTTTCAGAGGTCGGCGAAGGCGTGAAGGTGGAACCCTAGACGACCCATTTGGGTCCTAACTAACTTCGTTAGTTGAAAAAGGAATAAATTGTCTTTTCAACAAATCATAACGAGTCAATCTTTGAGGAAGCATCGCAGATATGTATGCCTATGACGAACCGATCATAGCGGTCTTAGGGAGCAAGAACTCTGGAAAAACCATGGCTGTCGAAGTTTTGGCTCAAGGATTATCGAGCAGCGGATACCGGGTCGCAACGGCCAAACACGTCCCGAAGCCGAATTTCACAATTGATAGAGAAGGAACAGATACTTGGAGGCACGCCAGAGCTGGAGCGAATATTGTAGTGAGTGTTTCACCCAATGAACTAGTCATCATTAAGCGAGTTGATACCAGAGACTTCGATCCAACAGAGATCACAATGCAGTGCGGAGAAGATGTTGATCTCATAATTCTTGAGGGATTCAAGAAGCTTGTTGCAACGGATCCCCGTATATTAAAGATAGTCGCGGTTAGGAATGTCGAAGAGATTCATCAAGCCTCCACAGAGATCTCGCCGGTTCTGGCGTATGTTGGATCAATCCCGGCCGGGGAAGTTCCGCAATCCTTAGATTACTTCAATCTGCTCAAGGAAAAAGAGGAATTAGTGAATTTGGTGCATGAAAAAGTGAAAGACATTAAGAGTGGATCAAAACCCTTGAGAAGGACAAATATAGTGATAGACGGAAAGGCTCTTCCGTGCAAGAGGTTTGTGCAAGAAATCATAAGAAAAACCGTTTTGGCCATGATCTCCACATTGAAAGGCGTCAATGTAACAGGAGATGAGGAAGTTCATATAACGATAAGATCAGAAGATCACTAAAGAGCAAAATGTCTTAGGCGTTTCGAGGGGGACGCCCTCCTGCAGATTGAATTCCAAGATGGGAGAAACTTATAACTAGCGATAAACCGCTCAATTCCGCGTTCAGCCCTTTCGGCAGTACAGTGAGACGATTTAGAAACATGGTCCTAAAGGCAAATCAATCCAGTTGCTAACCTCATCAAATAAATCTTAAATAAGACGCCAAAAATGATTCATAAAGGCTGCGAAGAGCGTGGCTGAATGGAAAAGAGAAAGTCTGCTCGGCGAAAAGTCGACCCCGGCGAGCTATTGAAGCTCAGAGAAGAATTGAAGCAAGAACGTGGAAAATCAGACGAATACTTGAATCGATTAAGATACCTGCAGGCAGATTTTGAGAATTACAGGAAACGTGTGGAGAAAGAGGTCCATCAGATAGCTCAGTCTGCTAACGAAAGGTTAATTGTGAACCTTCTTGATGTTATAGATGAGCTTGAGATGGCTGTTCAGGTTGGTAAGAAAACAGAAAATAAGGATGCCCTTCTTGAGGGTGTTCAGATAGTCTGCAAAAAATTGCACACAGCGCTGGAACGTGAGGGTTTGATGGGAATTGGGGCCGTTGGCAAACCATTTGACCCTAAGATGCATGAGGTTTTGATTGCGGTACCAACAAAAGACTATGAAGAGGGCATGGTTATCGAGGAGGTTAGGAAGGGTTTCATGTTGAGAGACAAGGTTATCAGACCAAGTATTGTTAAGATCGCCTCAAGTGAAGGAGTGACGAAGGATGAGTGAAAAGAGGTCGAGGGAAAGGATTCTAGGGATAGACTTGGGAACAACAAACTCAGCAGCCGCCATCATGGAGGCTGGAAGACCCGTAATAGTACCTAGCGCCGAAGGTCCAACTATCGCTGGCAAGATGTTTCCGTCCGTGGTTGCATTTACAAAGGATGGCCAACTCCTCGTCGGCGAACCCGCTGCGAGGCAAGCTGTCACAAACCCCGAGGGAACCATCTTCGAGATCAAGAGGAAGATGGGAACAGACTACAAAGTAAAGGTCTACGGCAAAGAGTATACGCCCCAACAGATCTCAGCCTTCATCCTACAGAAGATAAAGAGGGACGCCGAAACGTTCCTCGGCGAGAAACTAGGCAAGTGCCTGATCACGGTTCCTGCCCACTTTAACGACAACCAGAGGCAGGCCACAAAGGACGCGGCTGAGATCGCAGGCTTCGAGGTTGCGAGAATCATAAACGAGCCAACCGCTGCTTCCCTCGCGTACGGTCTAGATAAGCTTGAGAAGGAGATGAAGATCATGGTTTTCAGCTTCGGCGGAGGAACCAACGACACCACAATTATGGACTTTGGCGGAGGTGTCTTCGAGGTGCTGGCCACAAGCGGGGACACGCAGCTCGGAGGAACTGACCTAGACAATGCTGTCGTCCAATTCCTGCTGAGAGAGTTTCATGACCAGACAGGTATCGACCTCAGTGGCGACAAGATGGCCATGCGAAGGCTCAAGGAAGCGGCTGAAAGAGCAAAGATAGAGCTTTCAAACCTTACAACCACCGATATAGATTTACCCTTTATTGCGTCTGACCAAACCGGGCCCAAGCATCTGCATGTGACGCTTACAAGGGCCAAGCTGGAACAGTTAACGCTCCCAATCGTCGAGAAGATCAGAGACCCGATAATGCGTACTCTCGGAGACGGAAAGCTTGAACAAAAGGATATCGACAGAATCATACTAATCGGTGGTCAAACAAGGATGCCGCTTGTGAGGAAGTTTGTGGAAGACATAATGGGCAAACCGGCAGAACGAGGCGTTGACCCAATGGAATGCGTTGCTGTTGGCGCTGCCATTCAAGCAGGTGTATTAGCCGGCGAAGTGAAGGACCTTCTACTCTTAGATGTGACTCCCCTGTCACTCGGCGTCGAAACCCTTGGCGGCATCTTCACCAAGATGATAGAGAGAAACACAACGATCCCGACGAAGAAGAGTCAGATCTTCTCAACTGCAGCGGACTTCCAAACCGCCGTAACGATTCATGTATTGCAGGGTGAGAGGTCCATGGCGGCGGACAACATCTCGCTCGGCATGTTCAACCTAACCGGGATACCCCCAGCACCGAGAGGCGTGCCGCAGATCGAGGTGGCCTTCGACATCGATGCCGACGGCATGTTGAAAGTTTCAGCGAAGGACCTAGCCACTAGCAAGGAGCAAAAGATCACCATCACAGCGTCGACGAAGCTCTCGGAGAACGAAAAAGAACGTATGACGCGAGAAGCCGAACAGTTTGCCGAACAGGACAGGAAGAGGAGAGAAGAAGCTGAGATCCGCAACAACGCAGACTCCTTGATCTACACCTCTGAGAAGACAAAGAAGGACTTGGCTGACAAGATCGCAAAGGGCGATGTGGAAAGAATAGACAAGGTAGTCGCTGACTTAAAGGAGGCCCTTGGCGGAAAGGATATCGAAAAGATAAAGATGAAGAACGAGGAACTGGCGAAGGTGCTGCAAGAGGTTGGAACCGCTGTTTACCAGCAAGCTGCTCAGAGGCAAGCCGAAGAGGAGAAAACTGAGCAGGCCAGGGAGTCCAAAGAGAAAGTTGTAGACGCTGAGTATAAGGAGGTCAGAAAAGACCAGGCAACACGAGATCTAGACGGCTGATTTTCAATGGGTGGCAAAAGAGATTACTATGAGGTTCTAGGTGTTGAAAGAGGTGCCTCCAAAGAGGAGATAAAGAAGGCCTATCGCAACCTAGCGTTAAAGTATCATCCCGACAGAAATAAGTCACCTGGCGCTGAGGAGAGGTTCAAGGAGATATCTGAAGCCTACGCGGTTCTTTCCGACGATGAAAAGCGGACACAGTATGACCAGTTTGGTCATCCCGGGATAAGCGGAAAATACACGTGGGATGATATATTCCGGGGAGCAGACTTTGATAGCATCTTCAGAGATATGGGCTTCGGCGGCTTCGAAAGCATATTCGATATGTTCTTTGGGGGTAGAGAACAGAGGAGATATGGTCCGCAAAGGGGCTCGGACCTACGGTACGACTTGGAAGTAACACTACAGGAAGCCGCATTTGGCACAAACAAAGAGGTAAACGTTCCTGGATACGACGTATGCGAAGTCTGTCATGGTACTGGTGTGAAGCCTGGATCTAATACCAAAAGATGTCCGGAATGTAATGGGGCTGGCGAGATAAGGAAAACAAGGAAATTTGGGTTCACCCTTTTTAGTGAGATTGAAACGTGTAACCGATGCCATGGTAGAGGGATACTTCTTGAGAATCTCTGTAACGAATGTGATGGAGCTGGGTTTATCCGCCGTCAGAAAAGATTTGGGTTGAAGATACCTCCCGGGATCGATTCTGGATACAGCCTCAGGTTAAGAGGAGAGGGTGAACTTGGAAGTCGAGGCGGGCCTAGGGGGGACCTGTATGTTGTTGTTCACGTCAAGCCTCACGCCGTCTTCAAAAGGGAGGGAAGTCACATCATGTTGGACACTTACATAGGTTTCCCCCGAGCAGCGCTTGGGACAAAGATTGAAGTGCCAACCTTGGACGGCAAGGTTGAAGTCAAGGTTCCAGCGGGGACCCAGACAGGTACAGTCTTTCGATTAAGGGGCAAGGGCGTCCCGCACCTTAATGGATGGGGTCGCGGAGACCAGTTTGTAAGAGTTGTCGTCCAAACACCGTCTAGACTGACAAGGCGTCAGAAGGAACTTTTGACTGAACTGGCAAAGGAGATGAATGAGGAAGTCACAAGCGGATAGTGTTTCTGCAAACATTGGTTTCTCTAACGTCTAGATCCGAAGTTTCTCGATCTCAGGCTTGCTTGAGCGTCGACTCTCGGACCTATGTATCTCCAGAGCCAGTTGACGAACTCCTGCGGGTTCTTTGTCTGTATGTAGACTTCTCCTGGCCCTGTGGCTTCAGTTATTAGGCCTTCTCCTCCGAGTATAGTCGACTTCAACCCTCCGAACATTCGGACCTTATATTGGCAAGTTGAGCTTAGGGCGGCCAGATGGAAGTTATCGACTATCAGGCTTTCTCCCTCTCTAAGTTCATGCTTGTCTATGGCGCCGAAAGTGTTGATGAATAGGTCTCCATCTCCTAATGTCTTAATCATGAAGAGGTTCTGCCCAAAAAGCCCCTTAGTGAAGCCTTGCCATTCAGTATCCAATTGTATTCCGGGCGTCGAAGCAATATAGGCTGCACTTTGAACTATGTAGCCTTTGGCCGGGCTCACGTCTAGGCGGGTTATGTCGCCAAGAGGAGCCGAAACGAATCCAACTTTTCCAGATCCGCCTTGAGCAATGTAATCATTAATGAAGAGGGTTTCGCCTCCTAGGAGGGAGACCTTTATGGTCGCCCAGACTCCTGCCTCCTTCAGCCTTGTGCGGGTTTTAACCTCGATATTGCTACTCATGTAGGTCATGGCTCCAGCTTCAGCGGTCATCATCCCACTGGGCTGTAGATGAACCTCCAAAAGAGAGTAAGAAGGTCTATACTTTATCTCGTACTTTACTTGCTTTCCTTCTTCCTCAACCGAGGATATTCTGGCACCACATTGTGGGCAGAACTTGGCGTCAAACTCAATGTCAGCTCCACAAACCGGGCATTCGACCAAAGGATTCACCGAGATACGAAAACGAATAGTCACCTTATATTTGTTATGGAAACAGGCAGTTGACTGGAAATTGAGCTAGATATTGGTCACGGAAAACACTAGGTATTTCGCTTTTCCTATTCCGGCGTAATTCTTGCGACTGTAGCACCGTTCAAACGTACGACATCAGCTATCTTCAGTTCGAGTAACCTGTCTCGTGATCCCCCTCCACAGTACACGGTCTCATACTGAAGAAGATGCTCGTCAATCAGGGTTCTCATCTTCGTTTTGTGCCCAACCGACGGCGTGCCACCTGGCGGGTAACCACTTATCCTCTCAGCCTGATCAAACGAGACCAGACTAACCCTTCGAACTTCAAGAGCTTTGGCGGCGGCCTCCAAATCGACCCTTCTATCGCCAGGTACAATGAGCATCACATACTCTCCGTTATCTGTCACGGAGACGAGATTCTTCGTGATCTTGTGTAACTCAATCCCTGTAGCCTTAGCTGCATCCGCTGTATGAACAGTCTCAGGTTTATAAATGATCCTGTGCCAAACTGCATTCTCCCTGAGGAAGGACTCCAAGTTCATAGGATGATCCTCCAATTGGAAACGAAGTCTCAAGGCTGCTTTCTAGGGAAGAAGAATTCGTAAGCATTCTCTCGCAGCAGTTTTCGGGCTAGATGAACGGCTTGTTTCTCGGTGAACGATCCCTCTTCAGCTTTTTCTGCAAGTACTCTTGCGATGTTTTCTCTGGCTATCACGGAATGGCCGTAGACGCCTTCCGCAAAGATGTAGTCTCCCCCGAAGCCGAAGATCTTGTTCCAGGGAACCGAGTCCAACCACTCAGCTAAGGCCTGCCTCGCCATATAGGGCGAGATTATGTGCAGCCAGCACATGTCGATGTAAACGTTCTGGAAGTTCTTGGCTAGGACTGCCAGTTCACCCGTGTAGGGATATGACCCGTGGAATATGTCGAATCTGACGTCTCTATACTCTCTGAAGAGGTTGATCAAGAGGGTTGGGTTAGAGTTGGTGATGATGTTTTCGTTCCCCTCTTGAAGTCCTGTGTGTATCTGTACGGGAAGACCTTTCTCTGCCGCCGATTGGACTATTTTGTGCACAATGAAGTCCTGGAATGGTTTAGTCTCTCCAAAAGAGAGCCCTTCAGGTACCCTTTGTACCCTGGTATTCAGCAGCCTTCTTCTAAAGAGATCTTGGTTATATATGTTGACGAATACTTCCTCAGCCTCTCTTTGGGAAACTTTGTCAAATCGGAGATCCCTCATGTACGCTAGACCTATCTTTACGCCGACTATAATCTTGGACGCTTTCTCGAACTCGAGTTCAAAGGCTTTGATGAGGTCAGAGAACGAGTGGATGGGCTTACCACATCGCTTTCCCAAAGCCTCGAAATCCATCCTCTCCTTAGCCATGACGAAGTCGTCGAACCTTGTAACTGGGGCGAAGAACCTTCCGTCCACCTCATCTAAAGAAGCGATGAGGCTATCCAGAATAGATATATCGATCCCGGACTTCTCTTTCAGTATCCATTGGTAGATCCCCGGCTTATTCTCCTCCTCCATCCGATGTGCGATCTCCTTGTACGTATCCTGGCTGATTCCATTAACGCCGTAGAGGTCTCTGACAGCAATGTCTAGGGCTCTCGCATAGCCAGTATTCCGAATTTTTTCCCAGAACGGTTTGAAGATTTCCCACCTCGCTTCCAGGGGAAGCTTTGCGTCTCGAACCTTGTCTAGCTCTTCTTGTGGCATTCCTGAAGAGACGAGGTCTGATGAGGCATAATGGGCGAGGAAAGTCTCAAACAGATCCGGTTTCTTGGCGGTTCTCTCCTTCTCCTGCAACAGATGCTCGTGGGTATCGACGAGGCGAACCTCATCAACAGCTTGTCTGATAGTATGATAAAGTGTTGTGGCACCTTTCATGGGATCACCACACGCACATAGGTAGGGAAACGTTATAAGCTTATGGGAAGAGATCACTCAATCGCCAGGAATTAGAATGAGGAATAGAAACCGCCTTGCGTAGCCAAGCTTTCAGCTGATATTCATGTTTTTGTTTGCATTACGGTTATCTCTCTTTCCCTTTTCCGGGCAAGCATCCTGTCCAGATATGGCCTGATCTTCTCGTTTTCAGCTATGATCCTTTGTCCTCCGAGCTCCCTCAATCTCTCTGTCATCTCTCTCATTACTTCTGCGAATTTCACGCCTTCGGCTGCCGATACGTACTCCACTCTAAACCTTTCGGGGCTGAGCCCCAGTTTCTCCAAGACCTTGGCCAAGGCTTCCATTCTCTCCTTCATCCTCCAGTTTCCTGAAATGTAATGGCAGTCGTACGGTAAGTGGCAGGCGCCAACCAAGACCATGCCTGCGCCCCTTCTGAAGGCTTCGAGGACGAAGTCTCGGTCGACCCGCCCAGAACACATAACGCGTATTGCCCTCAGGGTCGGCGGATACTCGAAGCGGCTTGTACCAGCTAAATCGGCACCAGCGTACGAACACCAGTTGCATAGGAAGCCCAAGATCTTATCTTCAGGATCCCTCTCTAAAGCGGCTTCTATCTGGGCGAATATCTGCGCGTCGGTGAAATGCATCTGCGTTATGGCGTCTGAGGGGCATTCAGCCACGCAGGTTCCACAACCATGACACATGGCAGCTATAACTTGCGCTGGTTGACCAGGTTCAACCCTTATCGATCCGTAGGGACACTTGGTTGCACATATGCCACATTTAACTTGGGTATTCCTACATCGAGTAGCGTCAATAAAAGAGACTATCGGCTCAATCTTCCAAGAGGGCTTAGAAAGGATCGTTGCTGCCCTAGCTGCGGCTCCGCATCCTTGTGAAACACTGTAAGGTATATCTTTGGGTCCCTGACATGCTCCAGCTAAAAAGATGCCGTCAACTGCAGTGTCGAGCGGCTTCAACTTCGGATGGCTCTCCATGAGGAATCCATCTGTTCCACGCGTCACGTTCAGAACCCTAGAGACCTCTTCTGCGCCCTTACTTGGCACCGCAGCTGTTGCCAAGACCACGAGTTCCGCCTCTACCTCTATAGGTTGTCCAAGCATTGTGTCTTCTGCGCGTATTATCAGATTCTTCGTCTTTGGTTCTTCCATTATCTGTGAGACCCTCCCTCGTATGAAGGTTACATCCATCTCCCTAGCTCTCTGATAAAACTCCTCGTAACCCTTGAAGTTGCTTCGCATATCCATGTAAAACACATAGACTTCTACATCTCTGCCGTAATGTTCCTTAAGCTGGACCACGTGCTTCAATGTGTACATGCAACAGAAGCCTGAGCAGTAGCCATATTTGTTTACGTCTCTCGAGCCGACGCACTCTATCAGAGCCACGCTACGCGGCCTCTTCCCGTCGGAGGCTCGAATAACATGTCCGCCAGTCGGCCCAGCCGCCAAAATCAATCTTTCAAACTCTAAGCTTGTTATGACGTTGCTGTGTTTTCCATATCCATATACGTTGTCTTCCTCCGGGACGTATATGTCGTATCCGGTTGCAGCTACTATGGCGCCGACCTCAAGCTCGATTTCCTGGGTTTTCTGACCAAAGTCGATGGCTTGACGTGCGCCGCATGCATCTACACACTTGTAACATTCAATGCAGTAATCCATGTTGATTGCGTAAATGAGCGGTACGGCCTGATCAAATGGCACCGATATCGTCTTTCTGACCCCCATGTTCATATCCCAATCGTTGGGGTACTCAATTGGACAGACATCCCTACACTCGCCGCAGCCTGTACAGTTGTCCTCGATCACGTAACGAGGATTCTTCCTAATCTTGACCTTATAGTTGCCGACGTAGCCTTCAACGCTTAAGAGGTCTGCAAACGAGATTATCTCAACGTTCGGATGACGGGAGACATCAACCATCTTCGGGCCTTCAATGCAGATGGAACAGTCCAAGGTTGGAAAAGTCTTGTCCAACTGTGCCATGTGACCGCCTATGCTCTCTTTCCTCTCGACCAAGTACACCTTGAAACCCATCTCGGCCAGGTCAAGAGCTGCATTTATCCCAGCTATCCCGCCGCCTAAGACTAGGGCATTGTTTGTGACGGAGACCTCTATAGGGGTTAATGGCTGAAGGAACCTCGCTTTCACAACAGCCATTTTTATGATCTCTTTGGCCTTTTCCGTTGCCTCCTCTGGCATGCTTGGGTGACACCAAGAGCACAGTTCCCTGATATTGGCCATCTCGAAAAGGTACGGGTTCAATCCAGCCTCCGAAACACACCGGCGGAAGGTGAACTCGTGCATGCGAGGTGAACAGGCCGCAACAATAACCCTATTCAGGTTGTACTCCTTTATGCCCTTCCTAATCTCTTCCTGTCCAGGATCTGAACAGGTATAACGGTTGTGCACGGCATAGACCACGTCAGGCAGACTACGAGCATATTGGGTTATGGCCTCAACGTCGACGACTCCAGCTATATTCAATCCGCAGTGGCACACAAATACGCCTATCTTAGGCTGTTCATACACCTAGGACCCCTTCCTTCCAACGCGTTTCTTTACTGAATCCTGTACCTTGATTATCAGTTTACTCCGCAACTCCTTGGCCATATCCTTTGTAGAGGTCAGCTTCTCCAACGCCTTATTCCAAGCACCAGAGTGAACAGGCGTGTGATGTAAAGAGCTTCTCTGGATCTCGAGAGCTCCCTCCACAGGACACACGACCTTACAGACGCCACAATAAATGCAGGAAAAGTCATTAACATGGACCTTTCCGTCAACCGACATGTACAAGACATCCGGTATTGGACAGACATCGAGACAATCACGACAGTCTTCAGGGCATTTCTCCTCATTTACTTCTATGGATCCGGAGATGATCTTTCGCGTACGAATCGCGTCATACGGGCACTTGACCTCACAGAGGCGACAGCATGGACAGTGATCCTTATCGATGTCTATTCTTACCTTCACGTCACCTTTGTCTTTGAAAGACTTGTAGTCTGTAACCGCTTCGGCACCAGTCGTCTCCGACCTAACCTTGATCAGATCAAATGGGCATGCCACCTCACATTCCTTGCAATCTATTGGGCATTTGGTTGCGTCAACTTGAATCTCATGTACTAGTTGTGGAAAACTCTCCGTCCTGAGAACTGGCACCGTTTTTTCTTCGTTAATCCTTAATGTAAGTGCCTCAAATGGGCATATTATATTGCAGATTCCGCAGAATTGACATTTATTCTCATCAATAATGATCTTTGGCCGACCTAGCTTCTCGCCTTTGATCTTAGTCGGTTTCCTGATCTGGATGGCTTCTCTTGGACAAACAATCTGACAGATCTCACATCCGACGCATCTATTTTTGTCAAGAGAAAGTGAATACCGCCTCGCATGCATGATCCTTCCGATGAGAAACTCATCTTCAGTCTCAGACTTCATCGTTCTCATGGGCATGAATCGTCTCTCCCGCCGCATGTGATGCCAGAGTCAAACGACTCATAGGTTGATTTAACGAGGATAATCAGGTATTTATATGAATTGTTTCTGGGGATGATCAGAGATTTCCACGTGATTAGCGTGGTTTTTCTCTCAACGCTTGGAAACAGGAGTCGATCAAGTTGGCATAGCTCCCTTTGAACTTCATCCTAACCTTGTGCCAACGTTCCTCAGCCTCGGATAAAGATCTTTCACCAAGTAGTGTACATATGTGACAGAGATCGTTTAGAAGGACGTCAATGCGTCCTTCACTACATGCAAAACCTGCCTTCCTCGCCATAAGCGTAGCCTCCTTAAGCCTTCCCGCTCGTATGAATAGGAAACCAGACTGACAGTAGTGCCACGCAGCCTCAAAATATTCCTGACACCTGGAATACATTTCTGCCGCTGTTGCGTAAATCTTTGCAGCACTCTCGGAATCTTTCAATCTCTGATAACAATCCCCAGCATCTCTGTAGAGACCGCCAGATAGAGCCAACTTCTCCTCCTTAAAGGCTTTGTCTGCTGCCGTTTGGTAACAGTCAATAGCTCTTCCAAAATCGCCATTCTTCGCGAAATAGTCCCCGACGCCTTTCAAATCGTTAGCGTCTCCATGAATCTCTGTTAGACCATCTTTTGTGACCCAGGCGTAATACCTTTGGATCGCCGAATCACAGACTTTTGCCATCTCTTCACTCCTACCTTCCTGAAGACGGTCGGCTGCCTTGATACATAGCAGAATGGCCCTTAAGCGGTCTTTCTCAAGCTCCGATTTCTCAGCAGCCTGGAGATAGCATTCTCCAGTCTTGATGGCAAACTTTCTTTGGTTGGGCACATCATTAATGAGGCCGAAATATATCGTCACGCGTCGGAAAAAGCGTGCAGCACCCTCATAGTCTCCCTCATCTATGGCTTCTTCGGCTGATCTGATCCACTCAAGATGAGCATCGCCGAAATGTTGATACAAGATTCGTCTTGGAACTAATGGAAAGAATCAACTTAATAAGCTGTTAATTCCTCCTGACTCGAAATCTCACATATTGCATCGATAGCTATGTATGTTCAGTCCAGAAGAGAGCAAGCATCACATCCATTTCTGCTTCTCGCACAGTCAGTCAAGGTTCTTTATCGAATTGGGTAGGTTCCGTACTTGCGTACTGCTTCATACATCGCCAATACGTTCTCTATCGGTATTCTCGGCTGGACGTTATGGATCGTATTGAAGACAAATCCCCCTGCCTGAGCGAAGATGCGAATGCGTTTGCGTACCTCCCTTCGAACCTGGTCAGGCGTACCGAAGGGCAGAGTCAACTGGGTGTCCACGCCGCCGCCCCAGAAGGTTATTCTGTCGCCATACTTCGCTTTGAGTTTGTCGGGGATCATATTGGCAGCTGAACATTGCACGGGGTTCAGTATGTCAAAGCCAGCATCGATGAAATCCTTCATCAAAGGTTCTATTGATCCACAGGAATGGATGAACGTCTTCCATGTTGTGTGCTCGTGAACCCATTCGTTAATACGTCTATGGAATGGCTTGTAGAGCTTCCGATAGGTCTCGTTTGAGATGATGGGGCCTCTCTGCGTCCCGAAGTCGGTTCCGGTCACAAATATCACGGTTACCCGGTTGCCAACAGCCCTATAGATCTTCTCCAAGTTCTCAAGGGCAATCTCACATTGACGATCGAAGACCCTGCAAATGTAATCAGGCCGAATGAGTGTGCTTATATACCACTCTTTAACGCCTCGAATGCCCTTGGGATGTTTGAGCTGCGGAGCTGGGACTAGTGCTATGTCGCCAAAACTCGTGCCCCCGAAGTTGGCCAGTATAGCCTTATCGCTCTGTGTACAAAGCCGCTCAGCCTCGTATTGGAAATGGTCCAAGTCCTCTTTAGAGATCGGACCGAATTCCTTTAGGTTGTCTTTCGAGTCTAGCTTATCGTCATCGATCGGTGGCTGCCTAATAATGGTGTCAAAGTAGAACCCGCCTCTGGGCATGCGTCCGCTTGGAGGTGCGGTACGGTCTCCTTGTGGATACATGAGTATGTCGCCATTGGCGCCAGGTTTGGTGTTGAACTTACCCGGCACTAGAACCGGTGTGCCGTCGAAAAGTTTCCAGGGCTTCCAATCTTCGTTTTCAAATCCGAACATCGTCTTCTTGCTGGTCAAGCCCGCAACATCGACGCCGAGCGCGTCACAAAGGTCCGATGCTATTTCACCTAGCATCTGATATGGCTCCATAACCTTAACCGGTCCGGGCGGATCAAGCTTTAAGGCTTGGCGCAAAGCGTACACGGTGCTGACATGCATTCCGGATGTGGGGCTTCCACCGAGATCGAGAGGAACACGATCTGGTTCCTGATGGCTTAACGCGAGAGTCACTCGTTCTCTGGAGTTCATGGCGCCAAACGTCTCCTGCTTAACCTTTCTGACTTGACGCAATATTTAACGCTTTAATTCAGATGAAATGATCGGCTCATTAAAAAATATGGTTCCTTCTTTGGCCTTGATAGTCCTAAACATTGCTAACAAAACTTTAACGCAAGATACCTTGATCAATTCTGGTTAGACACCCTTCGCGCGCTAGAGGCCCGCGCCAAGAGAGAGATACAAATAAGAGAACATGGACAAGACTACTGGAAACATGTTTTGTTTGTGAGCATCTAAGTCCTTCTTCTCGCACTACAATTTGGGCCAAAAGTTGATGTTTGAGGCATTAGTCCGCCACAGTATTGACATGGAACCGCTACAGCCTCTTTCACTATTTCCTTTACTTCCTTCACTTGGACAGGGTAGTGTTTGATCGAAGCTAAAGAACGTCTTCACCTATTTGGGTGGAAATTCACCCTTCTGAAGCATTCTGATCAGAGGTATATACTCTTTTGCTTTGGCGATCTTTCTTTTTCCAACAAAATCCATAAATGTCCTGAGAACCTCATTGTGGGCCTCACATGTCATCGAGTTTCTTGCTACTAGGGTGAACTTTGGTTTAACAAATCTTTCCAACGACAGTTCAGTAAAGAGCAGTGTGAGAGGAAGAAAGAGTGACAACGAGCGGAGATACTTTGGCCCCATCAGAGCACACCACGCATGCCAGAATCTCTCAATTTCATTCTTGTCTTTCAAAATCTCGGAAAGGAAATCAAGATATGCCGCAAACTCCGCTAGTTCCTTATCCTTAAGTAGCGAAAGACAAACTGTTTCGACAGAAGCCTTGTATGGGATGATTTCGGTATCTGGAACACTATTATCTTGAACATTTAGTCGCACCATATAACTCTTTGACCAGAGGCAGTATTTCTTATATCTCTGACGTTGATCAAAAACAAAATTTCCGAGACTGTAGAAGATTAGTCCGCCTTTATATATCTCGTACCCTTGCGGAACATGTGGATGTGTACCGATGACAGCTGACGCTCCTGCATCTACGAATGATCTATATGTTGTTACCATCCTTGGACTTGGGACAGGACTGTATTCGTTTCCCCCGTGGACTAGAACGATGACGATGTCGCTACGAGTTCTTTCCTTCCTTATCTGGAAAATATTAGTCGAAGGATCGAGTGGCCATGCACCTGCGTTTTTTCATCCGCCAGATTGAACTCGTTTTCAGCAAATGCAAGAAATGAAATGTTCTTTCCTTTACATTGCAAACGTAGTGGTTCTTGTGCTAATGAAAGCGATGAACCTGCACCAACACATTTTATTTGATTTGATTGCAGCAGATGGATAGTTTCGTTCACAGCGGAGGAGCCGTAGTCTGCAATGTGGTTGTTTGCAGGCTAACAATGTCAAACTTCCCCGTTTTGATGCACTCAACGACCTCGGGGCGAGCTCTAAGATTTGGCCCACTTTTTGGTATGGGCGAGTCTCTCTCAGTCAGAGGGCATTCAAGGTTGATTACAGATAAATCCTTATTATGAAGCTGGGGCAAGGCATCTCCATAAACATCCTCTGATCTGCCGTCCAAAATCATTTGTTCAACCCTATCAATGGGACAGAAATCTCCTGCAAAGAGAAATCTTATGCCTGGCATATTGATCACTTCATTTCTTATACATTCCATGTGGAAGCTATTAGTACATATTCCTTCGTACTTTTTTGAGCCAGTTGTAGAACCCCATTAGCCTAGATAATACAATGTCCTTTCTCTCCCTAACATCCTTCTTCTCGTCTCTCCATTCTCATCATCTCTTTTCTCTCGTGGCTATCTTTCTGCCAGAAGAATGAGCAGACGCTGTTAGACTACCAATTCACGAACCTTCAATGGTCCATGAGATCAAGAGACAAATGGCTGAGCAACATGAGATTAGTCTATGCACAAGACGAGACCTTAAGAAAGAATATACAAAGGAATATCAACAGCATCCCATCTGAGCAGGTCTGGAATACTACATTCAGAAGCTAAATTCGTGACCGTGGATTTCAAGCCTTGACTTCCAAGCATAATCAGAGAAGTCTAAGAATAGTTCAATATGCCCCAGATTCTTGAAGCCTCGTTTGTAAAGGAATCTTATCGCATCGATGTTCCGCGCCACGGGCTTTACGTTCAAGAATCTTACTCCTTCATTGCGGGCTTCAGAGACGACCACTTCTATCAACTTTTTTCCTATCCCCTTGCCGCGGTGCGCTTTGCTCACTACAAGGGGCTCTATCTCAGCTTCGTTTCCTCTAACAATGAGTCCGATAAGCCCAACGACGTGAGAGCCTGAGACAGCAACCCAAAGCCGGTCAGGCCCAACATCTGCCAAATGCCGGTCAAAGTAGTCTTCCGGATGCATTCCACCGATAGTTGGGTCTTGATAGATCTCGCGATGCCATTCAGTTAGTTCCATCCACAGATAGCGACACTCTTCTCTGTCCTCAGGTTGATACTTACGAATCATAAATGATAACATCCCTCAATCACCATGACCTCGAACCATTCTTCAAGATACATAACTCTTGGGTTAAGTAGCTTACTTAGCCAACCCATCGAAAATCCGCGATGAAAAAGAAAAGGCGGGGGTAGCCATTCACGATTCTGTTCTCTTGCGGTTCCTGTAGCATGTAGGTTCAAGATTGGTATCTGGTATATGCTTATGTTAACCCTTTCAAATATTATTCCAGGAGGTTGACGATTTGCGCGTAGACACAGTTACAATGGCCCACGGAGCCGGCGGATCAGTCATGCAGAGGTTGATCAAAGATTACATTCTCAAATATCTCGGCGGCAGCAAAGCGGAGGTCCCGCTTGAGGCTCTGGACGATGCGGCTGTGATAGACGATATCGTCTTGAAGTCTGATTCCCACGCCGTTAAGCCGTTATTCTTTCCCGGCGGCGATATCGGCCGTCTCGCCGTCTCTGGCACAGTAAACGACATAGCTGTGATGGGGGCAGACACTATTGCCCTAGCATCTGGCTTCATTCTGGAAGAAGGCTTCCCCCTGTCTGATCTCGAGAGGATTCTCAAGAGCATGAATGAGACATGCATAGAATCTGATGTTCATATAATTACTGGAGACACAAAGGTTGTTGAGAAAGGAAGCCTGGGCGGATGCATCATAAACACCTCTGGAATAGGTAAAAGAAGCGAAACCCTTGAGAGAAACATAGAGACCCTAAAGAGGTACAGGAAATTCGAAGCCCGCTGGATTCTCGACTCAAACTTAAGGGCGGGGGACAAGATAATCCTCTCTGGAACAATTGGAGACCATGGGGTAGCGGTATTATCTTCCCGTGAAGGTTACGGATTCGGAAGCGAGATCAAGTCTGATGTGACCCCGCTCAATGGAATGATTAAGCACATCCTTGAGATAGGGGGGATCGTAGCGATGAAAGACCCAACCAGAGGCGGCTTATCCAACGCTCTGAACGAATGGAGCGAAAAGTCCAAATTTGGCATACTCGTACGAGAAGACAAGATCCCTATACATGGGGATGTCAAGGCAGCGTGTGAGATGCTAGGTATCGACCCATTCGATGTAGGAAACGAAGGAAAGGTCATTATCGGAGTAGTACCGCAAAAAGCGGAAGAAGTGTTAGAAGCGCTCAGAGAGACAAAGGAAGGAAGAGATGCACAGCTAATAGGGCAGGCGACCGACAGGTTTAGGGAAGTTGTACTTGAGACGATCGTAGGCGGACAGAGAATCATCCCGCCTCCTATTGGAGACCCCGTGCCAAGAATATGCTGAAAAAGGGCACCAAATTCTGCTAACCCAAATGAAGCACCGGCTATCGAATTGCCTTCACTTCTTAAGATTGCGCGTGCTTTTGCGCAAAACCTATGGGATAGTCATCCTCACAAAGAGTTTGGACTCTTCCTTAGTTAGCCGTCTCACAGCGTACCCGCATTCACACTCATAGCTCTCAGGGTTGTTGTCTACCCTTTTCATAGTTCTTCCACATTCATAGCATCTCATAACCATATGCCATTCTCCTGCAAAGTCGTGGTGAATCCGGTCAGTCGGTTTCTTCTCTTTCAATGCGCAATTATATCTCGATACATAATTATAGCTTATGTCACTGCTTAGCTCCACGCGCCGGTGACATTGCCGCGCCGTTAGAAAAGAACGAGATTGATCATTGAATAAAGAGCGATGTCTCGCCAGTTGCATGGACACCGTAGCAAAAATAAAGAAGAGACGCATGAAAACGGATAGGAAAGGATGTTAAATACCTTGGTATATGGGTGAATCTTATGAAGACTCTGGGCTTCATCATAAATCCCATCGCGGGAATCGGCGGGTCGGTCGGACTAAAAGGCACGGACGGAAAGGATATACTAAATAGGGCTATTATGCTCGGGGCTAAGCCAGTAGCTCCCGCAAGGGCGGAGAGATTCCTTCTTGAATTGAAGCCCTTCAATTCGGGAATTCATCTCCTTGTCGGAGCGGGAAATATGGGAGAGTACGAAGCTCAGAAAGCAGGCTTGTTCTTCACATCTACAGGAGAAAGAAAAGAAGAGACGACTGAAGAAGACACCAAACGGATAGCAGAAGACATGATTGACAAAGACGCTGACCTGATTTCCTTTTGCGGTGGCGACGGAACAGCCCGAGACATACTAAATGTTGCCAATACAAGAATACCGGTGTTGGGTATACCCGCCGGGGTCAAGATGCACAGCGCTGTTTTCACAGTCAGCCCTGAGTCTGCAGCTCGGATTGCTTTGAGTTTTCTATTGGATAAGCTTCCTCTAAGAGAGGCCGAGGTTATGGACGTGGATGAAGAGGCTTTCAGGGATGGCCGTTTATCGGCAAGGCTCTATGGTTACGTTCTCGTTCCATACGAGCCGAATATGATCCAAAGCGCGAAGACGGCGAGTCCAGTGACAGAAAGTGAAATGCGAAACCAAGCGGCCTTAGCAATCTACATTATAGAAGAGATGAAGCAAGACATTATGTACATAGTAGGACCTGGCACAACAACCCGGACGATCGGTGACCTCTTGGATGAAAAGAAGACCCTCCTTGGGGTTGACCTTTTCTACAACAAGAAGATAATTGCGAGAGACGCGAATGAAAAGCAGATACTGGAAAGTATCAAGGGCAGAGAAGCGAAGATTATCGTCACTCCTGTAGGTGGACAAGGTTTCATATTTGGCAGGGGAAACCAGCAGATAAGCTCCGCTGTGATAGGGCAGGTCGGTATTGAGAACGTAATGGTTGTTGCGACGAAGCATAAGCTGAGTGAGTTAGAGAATCTGAGAGTCGACACCGGCGATCCAGTCCTTGACAAGAAACTTGAGGGTTACGTCAGGGTGATAACTGACTACCGAGAAGAACGTATGGTCCGCGTGTCATAGATGGATATAAAAGACGTCTATTTCCGGATCTCCGCAAAGCGTGCGCCCCGGTTCGCAGAGTCTCCATTATGGATTGATTTTATGCCTTTGTCTCCTGGGAAACGACAAGGGAGCTTCTGGGCAAGACCAGCTCAGCCCCTTTTTCCACCTTGCCTCTCTATGAGGGGGCTTCATGTTTCTAGGAAAATTCATTATCCTGCCTGGGGATAAGGTATTAGTCCAAAAATAAACTCAAATTCGCCTTATTTTTGCGCGAAGAATGAGAAAGGTGATAGGGACAACAATGATAACTATCAGGGCAAGCTCAAACGCATTTTCTGTATGCGTTTGCCCTCTACAGGGATGGACAAGCCACATTTCGGACACCTCTTGTCATCGGTAATCCTATAGCGGACTATGCTGTAGCCAAACCTTTTTATCAACCACTCGCGGCAACTCGGACAGTAAGTGTTCTCATATCGATGTCCGTGGACATTTCCTAAGTAAGGGTACAAAACTCCCATCTTCTTCGCGGTTTCGTAAGCTCTTTCCAGTTTTTCAGTCCTAGTTGGCGGATTACTGGACTTGTAAGAAGGGTAATATCGCGTGAAATGCAAAGGTGTCTCCGGCCCAACCTCTTTCAGGTGCCTATCTATGAGCCAAATAAGACAACCCTCACCATCGTTCACATCAGTAACAAGCAAGTTCACAATCTCAACGTGTAAGCCCATTTTCCTAGCCTCTCCTGCATTCCTCCAAACCTTCTCAACATCAACTCCCCCGCAGTATTTTTCATAGACCTCGGCGTCGCCTTTGAGGTCTATCTTAAGCCCATCCATGCCAGAATTCCTCAATAATGTCAGCGCATCAAGTGTCATGTAACCGTTCGAGACATAGCAACAATAGAGTCCCATACCGTGACCGATCTTGAACAACTGAACATTCCAGTCCGTCAAAATCGTCGGCTCTTGGAAACTTGAGCATAACCCTTCGTCCCCATTACGAATAGCCATATCAGCTAGATCTTCAGGTGGATAATATCTGGAATTGGACGGTTCAGGCGCGGTCTTTGAAAGCGACCAATTTTGACACCAGATGCAATCAAAATTACAGGACCATGTTGAGAATGTCAGCGCAGTGGAACCTGGCCAGTAGTGGAAGAAGGGCTTAATTTCTATAGGTCTACTTTCTATGGCGCTTAAGTCACCGTAAACAACTGTGCATAATCTACCGTCCATATTCATTCTTGTTCTGCAGAATCCTGTGCCTCCGGCAACGATCACGCAACGTCTCTCACATAATCCACATCTGACTTTACCGTTCGACAACTTCTCGTAGAGCAACGCATCTTGAACTGTTGGTGACTGAGATAGCGTCTTCAAATCTATAAATAATAAGGTATGCCAGGAAAATATAAGCAGCTGAGCCAAGACAGAATAAGTGGGAAAAGAATCTTGGTGAAAATCGTTGATGGTTGAGATCAAGAATAGAAATGAACTGTTGGAGAATGCCTCATCGCTTCTGAATCGAAGGGCAAGAGAGATCGCTCTGAGCGCCATTGAAAAGGCGATAGATGCAGTGGATCCGAGGAAGCTCATAAGATCGAAGCTTGTTCTGACAAATGATCTGCTCGAGATTGATGGAAGAAAATTCGAGTTATCAAGTTTCAGGAGGATATTTGTTGTTGGTGGCGGGAAAGCAAGCGGTTCTATGGCTGAAGCTTTAGAAGAAGTGCTGGGCGATCTGGTAGAGTCGGGCGTGATAGTCATTCCTCATGGGACATCTGATCAACATAGAACCAAGAGAATAAAACTTGATGAGGCATCTCACCCGATCCCGGACGAGGACAGTGTTCAAGGCGCGAGAAAAATTGTGAGTATAGCTGATCAAGCCGGAGAAGACGATCTGATAATTTGCTTGATTTCAGGCGGCGGGTCAAGCTTGATGGCTATGCCACGCGAAGAAGTCTCCTTAGATGACAAACAGGGAATAACTGAGATGTTACTCAGATCGGGAGCCAACATCAACGAGATCAACACCGTCCGTAAGCACATATCCGAATTCAAGGGAGGAATGTTGGCCAAAAGAGCCTACCCTGCGACCGTAATCAGCCTAATTCTCTCGGACGTGGTAGGTGACAACCTCGATGTCATAGCCTCAGGTCCAACAGTTCCCGATTCAAGCACCTTCCAAGACGCAATTGACATACTAAAAAGGTACAACTGCTGGAGTAACGTCTCAAACTCAGTCAAGAAGGTTTTGCTTGCTGGCGCGACAAGATCAATTGCTGAAACGCCCAAACTCGGAGATAGAGTCTTTGAAAAGGTTCGCAATGTTGTCATAGGAAATAATCGTCTAGCATGCTTATCTGCAGTCCAGGAACTTCGAGGCCGAGGTATGAACGCAATATTTCTAACCTCGTCCTTGGAAGGAGAAGCAAGAGATGTAGGTCTAGTGCTTTCCGCCTTAGCACGCGAGATTTCTGCGTCAGGAAATCCTGTCTTAAGACCTGCTGCGGTAGTAATGGGCGGGGAAACAACGGTAACAGTTGTCGGTAGTGGAGTTGGTGGTCGAAATCAAGAGATCGCTTTGAGTGCATCTGCCAAAATCGGTGATATGGATGGAGTAGTCATTGCTTCCGCAAGCACTGATGGTATTGACGGACCGACCAATGCTGCTGGCGCCGTAGCAGACGGAAGCACCGTGGTTCGAGCGCGGAAACTAAGCCTGAACCCTCTTGAATATCTAAAAAACAACGATTCTTGCTCGTTCTTCACGAAAATGGGTGATCTCATAATCACAGGTCCAACCGGCACGAACGTGAACGACTTGTCAATAATAGTCATGATTTGACTTGAGACAAATCAAGTTCAAGTGTTTCCGACGGCCGGGCCTCTTCAGTTCTCCAGTTCATAGTGTACACGCCGAGATAAGCGCCAACCACATTGCCCAAGAGCGGAATCAAGACCTCATTCTGAATATTGAGATATGAGAGGTTAAAGGTGCCCGAGAAAAATCTTAAGGCAATCAGTCCTGTAAGCCCAATGAGAGCTGGCAAGACGAAAATGATCCTTAGATTCTCCTTAATTTTGTATCCAGTATAAAGTCCGCCGCAGAAACCGCTCGGCAGATAGGCAGTTGCCAGCACAAGTAGTAACATGGCGTTTGTCCCTTCGCTGAAAGCCAGCAGGCCCAACCAGCCGAGATGGAATAGAAGCATTCGAATTCCTATAGGCGAGATTGATAGAAAAATGTACACGGTGAAGAGACAGATCATTCCGCCCAATGCTATGTGAACCAGATAGCTATATCTTGAAAGATACTCGCTCATTTTTCCTCGCCTAACTTTATCTTTGTCGAGTTGAGTATGAATTGAAAATTCCTGTAAGCGAGATCGTAATCGCCTTCCACTCCGTGGTATGCAATCTGGAAGATCTTGCCGTCTATGAATGACATGAAAGTCCAGGTCCAGTTGTAGAACTTTCCTTGGTCATCAACGAATCCTCCCTCCATAATGAGTGTTGAACAGTTTCCAGTATGCCCAAACAGGCTTATCGTTTCATTCTCGATGAAAGAAAGAGTTGCATTTTCATTCTTTTGTAAAGCCCAATTGTGCAATCTCTTCAGTTCAAATATAGTGGCTGAGAAAGCGTCAGTTACATTATTCTGTTCCAGGTATAATCTCGCGGCATTCTCATCATAAATTACCATGAACATGCTTGCACGTATGTCTGTGGGAGCTAGCAAGACGCCATATCTGTCCCCGCTGCTGTTCTTTTCTTCCCAAGGGACGGCGTACCAGTTTCTTGGAAAATCCAAATCCAAATGGTTTGTTTCCAGCCTGAAATAATCTCCATGAGCGTGAGTTGTAAAGGCCGAGTAGAAGATTGCGAAGCCGACGCCCCATAAAACCGGAATTATTATGATGAAGACAGCAAGTGGAAGACGCATACGAAATAAGGTTCGCCGCATGAGACTACCAACCCGTAAATACTTTTTAGAAAGAAGATATAAATATGACGCCTAAGACCTAGAAACCAAGCAGATTGTTAAGGAGAGGGATTAAAAGTGAAGGGAAAGATGAGGGCTGCAGTATTGCATAAGGCATTGGATATGCGGATTGAGGAGGTTGATATCCCTGAGATCGGGCCTAACGACGTCTTGGTTGGGATAAGGTCTGTTGGCATCTGTGGTTCAGATGTTCATTATTATCTCCACGGAAGGGCTGCCTCATTTATCGTGACTAAACCCCTGATTCTGGGTCATGAATGTGCCGGCGAAGTTGTGGAAGTGGGTGAGGGGGTTCGACGGGTTGAAGTTGGTCAAAGAGTTGTCATTGAACCTGGTTTCCCCTGTAGGAAGTGCCGTTTCTGTAAAGAGGGAAGATATAACCTCTGCAAGGATATCAGGTTTTACGGAACTCCGCCTGATCATGGGGCTTTCGCCGAATATGCTTCAGCGTCTGAGGAGAACGTATACCTGATGCCGGACGAAATGTCTTACGAGGAGGGAGCGATGATTGAACCTTTGGCAGTCGGGATGATGGCTACTAAAAGAGGCGTTGCCTCAGTCTATGACACCGTCGCAGTTCTGGGCTCAGGACCGATCGGCCTGATGTGCCTTCAAGCTGCGAAGGCTCATGGCGCCCTTGACATTTACGTGACGGATATTGTTAGATATCGTTTGAAATACGCCGAAAGGCTCGGGGCGAAAGCCGTGGTCAATCCCGAGAAAGAACACCTCGTTGAAAGATTCACCGAATTGACCGACGGTGAAGGTGTCGACGTTGCTATAGAAGCGGCCGGGTCAGTCTCAGCTCTCCAGCAAGCCTTCGACATCGTGAAGCCCGGCGGACGAATCATACTTGTGGGAATCTATCCAACAATGGAGTTTCAGGGTCCATTAGGCAACATCTTGACCAAGGAGCTAGATGTCCGCGGGGTCTGGAGGTACGCAAACGTTTTTCAGCGGGCCATAAAGTGCGTTTCAGACGGAGAGATAGACGTCAAATCCCTAATCACGCACAGGTTCACGCTGGATAAGATTCTCGATGGCTTTGAAACTCAAATCAAGAAGATTGGAAATCCTATGAAGATACAGATCTCAATATGATGATTGAGGAAGAGTATAGGCAGCGGGCAAGTGTATGAAGCAGTTCGGCCGCGTTTTGTGCGAATAATTCCTCATTTCGCTCGCAATCGGTCGATGATCTAGGGAAATTGCGAGAAATTGGTTTCAAGCTAGATTTTTATACTTGCCCAAGGTCTTATATAAACAGGCACGCAAGCGTAGGCAGGAAGCAATATGCCTAGATTAGCTATTTCTGGCGGGCCAGCTGAAGCTGGTGAACTGGGGGAAAGGATTCCTAAGTGGCCAAAGATCAGTGATGATGACAAGAAAGCTCTGATAGAGGTCTTAGAGAGTAGAAGATGGTGTCGAATATACCCGGGTTCGAGGGCAGAGGCATTCGAGAAAACTTTCTCAGAGTATCACAATGCGAAGTATGGGATAGTGGTCTCTAACGGCACGGTTGCTTTGGAACTTCCTCTAAAAACCTTGGGTATCGGCCTAGGTGACGAAGTCGTTGTTCCCGCGGTCACTTTCATAGCAACAGCGTCTGCCGTCACGCAGGTTGGTGCGATTCCAGTGTTCGCTGACATTGATCTTGAAACTGGCACGATGAGTCCCAGCTCTCTTGAAAAGTCGGTAACGGACCGCACAAAGGCCATCATAGTCGTTCACTACGGCGGTTACCCTGCAAACTTCGATGAGATCTTACCAATAGTTAAGAAGCATAACTTATGCTTGGTCGAGGATTGTGCCCATGCTCATGGTACGGAGTGGAAGGGACGCAAGGTCGGCGCTATAGGTGATATGGGCGGCTTCTCCTTCCAGGAGAGTAAGTCACTTACCGCAGGAGAGGGAGGGATAGTCCTCACAGATGATGAGGAGTTGGCCCAAAGAGGGAGGCTCCTCCATAACATTGGCAGGGCTGTCGGCAGACCTGGATATGAACATTACGTACTTAGTTCGAACTATCGAATGACAGAGTTCCAAGCAGCATTACTCTTGTCAAAAATGAAGAGCCTACGTCAAGAGGTTGAAACAAAGCATTCTAACGGCGAGTACCTTGCTTCCAACCTCAAGAAGATTGGAGGGGTTGAGCCCTTGAAAAGGGACCCAAGGGTCACTAAGAGGGGATACTACTTCTTCGTCATGAGGTATGATCGTGAGGAGTTTGATGGGTTGCCAAAAGAAAAGTTCGTGCAAGCCTTGAATGCGGAGGGAGTTCCGGCGGGGTCCGCCTACGAGATGCCTCTCTACAAGCAACCGGCCTTCAAGAAAGAAAACTTAAGAGGCATTATACCTAAACGAATAAAACTACCAGAATATGAGAGACTGTTTCTACCCGCATCTGAAGAGTTCATCATGAAGGAAGTAGCTATGCCGCATCCGGTTCTGTTGGCTGAAAGAGAAGATATTGACCTGATAGTGAGTAGCATAGAGAAGATCAAGGAAAACGTCGATGAAATTCGATCGTAAGTTGTGGAATGCTACGTGCGCGTGCTGAAATGTGAAAGAAGAAAAAAGGGGTGAGGAATGGAAGTGAAGGGAAAAATAGCCTCGACACTGCTCGTGATTCTGCTTGCAGCAGTTTTCACTGTACAGAATATCACTGCTCAGGAACTGAAGCGCGAAGAAAGTCTCGTATATACGGAAGAAGAGGGCATTACGATGCTGCCGGGCGCTATCTTTAACCCATTTTCGCCAGATGTAAGTGCGGTCTGGTATACGGGGATATTTGAGACTCTGTATATATTCGATAATGTAGGCTTCGGCTTAATTCCCTGGATAGCTGAGGGGCCGCCAGTGTGGGTTGACGATTATACCCTCGAAGTTGAGGTGAGAGACGCTGAATGGCAAGATGGGGTTCCATTGACTGCTGAGGATGTTGTTTACAGTTATGAGCTGCCTAAAAGATACCCGGAGACGGGGGCGA